>Ga0302228_10000816_pt1 | contig 24437 bp, 13 predicted proteins | sample II_Palsa_N1_2_FD_193519 | JGI IMG/M metagenome (GOLD analysis project Ga0302228, IMG submission 193519) | Peat permafrost microbial communities from Stordalen Mire near Abisko, Sweden - II_Palsa_N1_2 | ecosystem: Environmental > Terrestrial > Soil > Palsa > Peat permafrost | place: Sweden... | reverse complement strand
CCCCCACGGTGATCCTGCGCAACGTGCTCGAAAATCCGGCGTGGTACACGGCTTACACGCCGTATCAGCCGGAAATCTCGCAAGGCCGTCTCGAAGCGCTGCTGAACTTCCAGCAGATGATCATCGACCTGACCGGCCTCGCCATCTCCAACGCGTCGCTGCTCGACGAGGCCACCGCCGCCGCCGAAGCGATGACGCTGCTGCAACGCGTGGGCAAGCCGAAGTCGAACGTCTTCTACGTCGCCGACGACGTGCTGCCGCAAACCATCGAAGTGGTGAAGACGCGCGCCACGCCGGTCGGCATCGAAGTGAAGGTCGGCCCGGCGGCGGACGCCGCCAACGCCAATGCGTTCGGCGTGCTGCTGCAATACCCGGGCGTGAACGGCGATGTGCGCGACTACCGCGCACTCGCTGAAGCGATCCACGCAGCGGGCGGCCATGTGGTGGTCGCCGCCGATCTGCTCGCGCTCACCGTGCTCACGCCGCCGGGCGAATGGGGCGCGGACGTCGCCGTCGGCAACACCCAGCGTTTCGGCGTGCCGGTTGGCTTCGGCGGCCCGCACGCGGCGTATCTGGCCGTGCGCGACGAATTCAAGCGGCAAATGCCGGGGCGTCTGGTCGGCGTCACGGTCGACGCACAAGGCAAGCCCGCCCTGCGTCTTGCGCTGCAAACGCGCGAACAGCATATCCGCCGCGAAAAGGCGACTTCGAACGTGTGCACCGCGCAGGCGCTGCTCGCGATCATGGCCAGCATGTACGCGGTCTATCACGGCCCGCAAGGACTGAAGACGATCGCGCAACGCGTCAACCGCATCGCCTCGTTGCTCGCCGCCGGCGCGAAGAAGCTCGGCTACACGCTCGTCAACGAAACCTTCTTCGACACGCTCACGTTCGAAACCGGCGCCCGCACCCAGGCACTGCATGACGCCGCGACCGCCAAGCGCATCAACCTGCGCCGCGTGAGCGATACGCGCGTCGGCATTTCGATCGACGAAACCACCAAGCGCAGCGATCTGGCCGATCTGCTGGCCGTGTTCGCCCAAGCGGCGTTCGTGAACGACGTGCCGCAAATCGATGCGCTCGACGCAGAACTGCCCGCAGAGAGCACCGTGCCACCCGCGCTCGAACGCACCAGCGCGTACCTCACGCACCACGTCTTCAACCGTCACCATTCCGAAACGGAAATGCTGCGCTATCTGCGCAGCCTGTCGGACAAGGATCTGGCGCTCGACCGCTCGATGATCCCGCTCGGCTCCTGCACGATGAAGCTGAACGCGACCTCGGAAATGCTGCCGGTTACGTGGCCGGAGTTCGGTCAGATTCACCCGTTCGCGCCGGCCGAGCAAACGGTCGGTTACCGCGAAATGATCGATCAGCTCGAGCAGATGCTGGTGGCGGCAACCGGTTACGCGGCGGTTTCGCTGCAACCGAACGCCGGCTCGCAAGGTGAATACGCCGGTCTGTTGATCATCCACGCGTACCACGCCTCGCGCGGCGAAGGGCATCGTAACGTCTGCCTGATTCCCGCTTCGGCACACGGCACGAACCCGGCGTCGGCGCAGATGGCCGGCATGCAGGTCGTGGTGGTGGCGTGCGACGCGCAAGGCAACGTCGATATTGACGACCTGAAGGCGAAGGCCGCGCAACACGCGGACAAGCTCGCAGCCATCATGATCACGTACCCGTCCACGCACGGCGTGTTCGAAGCGAACGTGCGCGAAATCTGCGAGATCGTGCATGCGCACGGCGGCCAGGTCTACGTGGACGGCGCCAACATGAACGCGATGGTCGGCCTCACGGCGCCGGGCCAGTTCGGCGGCGACGTCTCGCACCTGAACCTGCACAAGACGTTCTGCATTCCGCACGGCGGTGGCGGCCCCGGCGTCGGTCCGGTGGCGGTGGGCGCGCACCTCGCGAAGTTCCTGCCGAACCAGGTGTCGTCGGGTTACGAACGCACCGCTGACGGCATTGGCGCAGTGTCCGCCGCGCCGTACGGCTCCGCTTCGATCCTGCCGATCTCGTGGATGTACATCGCGATGATGGGCGCGAAGAACCTCACCGCTGCGACCGAAACCGCGATCCTCAACGCCAACTACGTCGCCAACAAGCTCGCGCCGCACTATCCGGTGCTGTATTCGGGCCCGGGCGGACTGGTCGCGCACGAGTGCATTCTCGATCTGCGTCCGATCAAGGAAACCAGCGGCATTACCGTCGACGACGTCGCCAAGCGTCTCGCCGACTACGGCTTCCACGCGCCGACCATGAGCTTCCCGGTGCCGGGCACGCTGATGGTCGAGCCGACCGAATCGGAATCGAAGGAAGAACTCGACCGCTTCATTGAAGCGATGACGGCGATCCGCGAGGAGATCCGCGCCGTCGAGGAAGGCCGTCTGGACCGCGAAGACAATCCGCTCAAGCACGCGCCGCACACCGCAGCCGTGGTGATTGCCGACGACTGGAAGCATGCTTACCCGCGTGAAACCGCGGCGTATCCGCTGCCGTCGCTGATCGCGAAGAAGTACTGGCCGCCGGTCGGTCGTGCGGACAACGTGTATGGCGACCGCAATCTGTTCTGCTCCTGCGTGCCGATCGCGGATTACGCGTAACGCCGCTTCAGCCGCTGTCCTGAACCGCGCACCGCCTGAGGGCAGTGTGCGGTCCTGTCGTTCGTGCCCGGGAACGGCTAACATCACACACCGAATCAGCCCAACGAAGGAGTTTCGCATGGTGCGAAAGGTGCTAATGATGCAAAGCCGGAGCCATTCAGGGCGCATGCCGTCATGGCAGGCAGCGGGAACCCCGCTGGCGCTGCTGCTGGTATGCAGCGCCATCATGCTGCCGGCGCGGCAGGCCCGCGCCGCGATGAATTTCTGTGCGGCGCCTGCGCTGCAAACGAGCGAGCGCACCAATGCCGATCCCGGCGTCAAGGCGCTCGTCAGCAATGTGGAAGCGCATCTGAACGACCCGGCCCACGCTGTGTCGAAGTTGCATACCGAAGGCACGCTGCCGCACGAGGGCATCTACGACCAGAGCGTCGAAGCGGAGAAGGATCTCGACCTGCTGCGCGACGCCGCGCTCGCCTGGCGCGCCACCAGCGACGATCGCTATCTGAAGCTGGTCGACCGTCTGCTGTACGCATGGGTCACCATCTACGAGCCGAGCTTCAACCCGATCGACGAAACCCGCTTCGAAGGTTTGATCCTCGCCTACGACATGACGGCGAGCGCCTTGCCGGTGAAGACCCGCAACGCGGCAATGGCGTTTCTGACGAAACTTGGCAACGGTTACATCGAGCAGATCGACGCGCAGTCGCGCCCCTTGACCGGCACGTTTCGTAACAACTGGCAGAGTCACCGCATCAAGCTGATTGCGATGGCTGCCTTCACGCTCGACAACCGCAAGATGATCAACGCGGCGCAGCGTCTGTTTGTCGAGCACATTGGCGACAACATCGAACCGGATGGTTCGACGATCGATTTCAAGGAACGCGATGCGCTGCATTACGTGACCTACGACTTGCAGCCGCTCGTGACCGCGGCGCTGGCGGCTCGCCGCCACAACCGCAACTGGTTGCCGGAGAAGGCCACCAACGGTGCGACGCTGGGCGCCGCGCTGAACTGGTTGACGCCCTACGCATTGGGCACGAAGACGCATGACGAATTTGTGCATTCGGACGTTCCGTTCGATGCAAAACGTCGCGAAGCCGGCTTGCCGGGCTATTCGGGTCAGTGGGATCCGAAGAACGCGACGGAACTGTTTAACCTGGCTGCGCGGCTGGATGGCCGCTATGCGCCAGTCGCGCTGCATCTGGCGCCCAACCCGCCCGCATGGCTGGCCGTGTGCCTGCCGCTGCCGGCGCGGTAAACCCGATATTTTCTTTTTGCAGGAGCAGTAATGGCAGTCAGTGTGTTCGACCTCTTCAAAATCGGCATTGGTCCGTCCAGTTCGCATACGGTCGGGCCGATGCGCGCGGCGCTGATGTTTGTCCAGGGGCTCGAACGCGACGGACTGCTGGCGGCCACGTCTTCCGTGAAGGTCGATCTGTACGGCTCGCTCGGCGCAACCGGCAAGGGCCACGGAACGGATCGCGGTGTGATGCTCGGCCTGATGGGCGATGCGCCGGATACCGTCGATCCCGAGACGATCGCGCAACGTCTGGAAACGGTGCGCACCTCGCGCTCGCTGGCGCTGCTCGGCACGCACCCGGTGCCGTTCGTGCAGAAGGATCACATTTCGTTTTATCGTCAGGCGCGTGCCGAGCATCCGAACGGACTGAAGCTGCACGCGTTCGACGCGCAGGGTGAGACGCTGCGTGCGGCGACGTATCTGTCGGTAGGCGGCGGGTTTGTCGTCACAGCGGGCGCGCCGAATACCAAGGTGCTGAGCGCCGTCGATCAGTTGCCGCATCCGTTTCGCAGCGGCAACGAGTTGCTTGCGCTGTGCAAGGCGACCGGCAAGAGCATCGCGCAACTGATGTGGGAAAACGAGCGCGTGTGGCATACCGAAGAGGAAACGCGCAGCGGCCTCCTGAAAATCTGGGACGTGATGCAGTCGTGCGTGGCGCGCGGTTGCGGCATCGGCAATCCGGATGCGGACGGTACGCTGCCCGGGCCGTTCCAGGTGAAGCGGCGCGCACCGCAGTTGTATCGCTCCTTGTCCGGCAATCCGGAGCTGGCGTTGCGCGATCCGCTGTCGATGGTGGACTGGATCAATCTCTACGCAATCGCCGTCAATGAAGAGAATGCGGCCGGTGGACGGGTGGTCACCGCGCCGACCAACGGCGCGGCCGGCATCATCCCTGCGGTGCTGCATTACTACACGCGTTTCATGCCGGGTTCGAACCAGCAAGGCGTGATCGATTTTCTGATGACGGCGGCGGCCATCGGCATTCTGTACAAGCTGAATGCCTCGATTTCGGGCGCGGAAGTGGGCTGCCAGGGCGAGGTGGGCGTGGCCTGTTCGATGGCCGCGGGCGCGCTCGCTGCCGTGATGGGCGGCACACCGGAGCAGGTGGAGAACGCCGCGGAAATCGGCATGGAACACAACCTGGGGCTGACCTGCGATCCGGTGGGCGGCATGGTGCAGATTCCGTGCATCGAACGTAATGCGATGGCCTCGGTGAAGGCGGTCAATGCGGCGCGGATGGCGCTGCGTGGCGACGGCAGTCACTATGTTTCTCTGGACTCGGTCATCAAGACGATGCGCGAGACCGGCGCCGATATGAAGACCAAGTACAAGGAAACTTCGCGCGGCGGCCTGGCGGTGAATATCGTCGAGTGCTGAGGTCACGTGGCGCGAGGGCGGGCGGCTAACGACGCCCTCCCGCGCCTCGCCGTTGATGCGCTGCGGCATCGCCCGTCCTCGTGACACCAGTCGCCCACTCGGCGTAAGCTGTCGAAGCCCGTCGGCCACCCCATGGCCGACCAGCCGACCGACCCGACTGGAGGCTTCATCGCAATGCCGCTGCCGAATGATTCCGCCACCACCACTGGTGCGCGCCTTGTAGTCGATGCCCTGCTGACCCATGGTGTCGAACGTGTTTTCTGCGTCCCCGGCGAGAGTTTCCTTGCCGTACTCGACTCGCTGCACGACGAGACCGAGCGTATCCAGACCGTCGTCTGCCGGCACGAAGCGGCCGCGGCCAACATGGCCGAAGCGATCGGCAAGCTGACCGGCCGCCCGGGCGTGGCACTCGTCACGCGCGGGCCTGGCGCGACGCATGCCTCGATTGGCGTACACACCGCGTTCCAGGACTCGACGCCGATGATCCTGCTGATCGGCCAATGCGCACGCGAGCATCTGGACCGCGAGGCCTTCCAGGAAATCGACTATCGACGCATGTTCGGCCAGATGGCCAAGTGGGTCGCGCAGATCGACGATCCGAAGCGGATTCCCGAATATCTTAGCCACGCGTTCCACACCGCAACCTCAGGGCGACCGGGCCCGGTTGTGTTGTCGTTGCCGGAAGACGTGCTGAGCGACGTGTGCCCTGTGGTACCGGGCGCGCCGGCGTATCACCGTGTGGCCGCCTCGCCCTCGGCCACGCAGATGACGCAACTACGGCAACTGCTGGAAGGCGCCCAGCGGCCGATGGTGATTGCCGGCGGCAGCGGCTGGACACCCGAAGCCTGCGCGGATCTGCAGCGCTTCATCGAGAACTGGCAGTTGCCGATTGGCCTCGCGTTCCGCTTCCAGGACACGCTCGATAACGAACACCCGAATTACGCAGGCGATGTCGGGCTCGGCATTAACCCCGCGCTGGCGAAACGTATCCGCGATGCGGACTTGCTGCTTGCATTGGGCCCGCGTCTCGGCGAAGCGACGACCGGCGGCTACACGCTGCTCGACATTCCGAAGACGAAGCAGACCTTGGTCCACGTGCATCAAGGCGCGGAGGAATTGGGCCGCGTGTATTCGGCGGATCTGCCGATCGTCTCGGGGATGCCCGAACTCGCCTCGCTTCTGGCCGCGTTGCAGCCTCCCACTGGAAAACCGGCATGGGCGGGAAGTGCGGAGGAGGCGCACCGCGCCTATCTCGACTGGCGCACGCCGCGGCCGATTCCCGGCGACGTGCAGATGGGCGAAGTGATCCAGCAACTACGCGCGCACTTGCCCGACGACGCGATCCTGACCAACGGCGCGGGCAATTACGCGACGTGGCTGCACCGGCATTTCTCGTATCGGCATTTCCGCTCGCAACTTGCGCCGACCAGCGGCGCGATGGGATACGGTGTGCCGGCGGCGATTGCGGCGAAGTCGCTTTACCCACAGCGTGCGGTGGTGGCGCTGGCCGGCGACGGCTGCTTCATGATGTCTGCTCAGGAGCTGGCGACGGCGATGCAGTACGACCTGCATGTGCTATTCATCGTGGTGAACAACAGCCACTTCGGCACGATCCGCATGCACCAGGAGCGGCACTATCCGAACCGTGTGCATGGCACGGGCCTGACCAATCCGGATTTCGCGGCGTTCGCGCGGTCGTTTGGCGCGCATGGCGAGACGGTGGAGCGCACGGAGGATTTTCTGCCGGCGCTCGAGCGATCGCTCGCGGCGAAGCGCGCAGCGGTGATCGAAATTCGCATGCCGCAGGAAGCGAGTACGCCTGGTGCGACCTTGGAGCAGATTCGGGAGCAGGGCCGCAAGCTGCGGGGTGAATAGAAGCCGGCGACGACGGGGTGGTCTTGCTGGCCGGGACCGCCCAACGCGCTGACAACGAACTGCTGCTAGGCGGAAATCGCGGACAAGGCGCTGAGTTCCCTCAGCAAAGCTGGCTTGCGAGCCTCGACGACGTCTGTCTGAATCTGATAGATCACGGACTTGATCACTTCCGTCTGACTCATGGACGTATTGTCGACGAGCGTCTTGATGTCGTCGGCGATACGCAGCGACACCTTCATGGAGAGGCGCCTGCGCGCGGCGCCGCGCTCCTCCTTGAAGCGCTCGACGGCCGTACGGTGTGCCTTCAGCAAGCGCTCCCTGGGGTACTCGCCGGAGGCGAAGCGATGCAGATAGAAGACCATCAGAACCTTGCGAAATTCGGTTGAGTTTGTGCTGTCGATGGTGAACGCGGCAAGGTCGAGCATATCCAGATAGATGGCGGGCAGTTGTGCCTCGATGGGCTTCACGACCTTCTGCCGTGCTTCGCGAATAGCCGGCGTGGACTGCGCGGGGATGGCGACGACTTGATCGCAGAGGTCGCAGACAGAGACGAGGATGTTCTTCACTTCGCCGTTGCCGTCGCTAAACGGCACATCGCGCCGGGCGAAGGTGGAGGTGACGATCTGCTGGCAACTGGAGCAGATTGCCTTGCTCTTCTCACCTTCTTCATACAGTTTTGTGTTCACGGTTTTGCTCACTGACGAACGCTAACAAACATGGTGTCTGGATTGCCGATGAAGTAGAACTTCACGTACCAGCCACTTGACGCGACCACGTGAACGTCGATCTCCGCAGACCTGTGATGCGGCGACGATACGTGCTCGGTCCCATCGCTTTTGACGATGACGCGTTCGACGAACTCCGGCGTCACGTTCCCCGAGGCCAGCAGGTTTTTGACATCGGTTGAGGACTTTTGACGGACCGACGAGTCATCCGAATGGCTAATGGGGGGCAGCCGTGCACGAAGTGCAGCGGCGGAAAAAAGGGTTATGCCGCCCGACGAAGCGCGAAGCGCGACGTTGGAACGAATGAGCGCTGAGTCACGAACGCACGAGATGCGAGAACGCATCTCGTCTCGGACCACTAAGGATAACGAACAAAGATGGCTCACTACGGGCTAGCGGTGTGAGCCCGCTTTCTTTGCTTACTTTCTTTGCGGCGGCAAAGAAAGTAAGTGCCGCCCCGCACAGGGGCGACGCCAATAGACCACTAAGAAATCAAGGAAAGGCCAAAACAGAAAAAAGAAAACGCCCCACGAGCCCAAAGACCCGCGGAGCGTTATCAACCAACAGCCAACGGCTCAAAGAGCGACAAAAAGAGCCACCACCAGGCGCCGTCAGGCAAAAAACAACTTACTTCCCACCAACACTCTGCAAAGTAGTCCACTTCCCATCGACAACCTTATAAAGCGTGATCCCACCATTCTTAAGATCACCCTTGCCGTCATACTCCAGATGAGTGGTAGTAACAGCGGGCATATCGGTCTTGGCGAGCAGCGGCAGATACTTGGCCGGATCGGTGGAGTTAGCTTTCTTCATAGCATCGAACATAGCCATAGCGCCGTCATAGGCATAAGGCGAGTACGTCTGCACATCTTCGTTGAAGCGCTTCTTGTACTTGGCGACGTAGTCAGCGCCACCGGGCATCTGATCCAGCGGCAGGCCAGCAAGCGAAGCCACCGTCCCATTAGCCGCATCACCCGCCAGCGAAAGGAAGGTAGGCGTATGCACCATCTCGCCGCCCATCAGCGGAGCCTTGATGCCGAGCGTCTTCATCTGCTTGACCATCGGCGCGGCTTGCGAATCGGCACCGCCGTAATAGATCAGATCCGGATTCACCGACTTCAGCTTGGTGAGAATCGACTTGAAGTCGACAGCCTTATCGTTAGTGAATTCACGATCGACGATAGTAGCGCCGGAAGCCTTGGCAGCCTTCTCAAACTGATCAGCCAGACCCTGGCCATAAGCCGTACGGTCATCGACAATCGCGATCTTCTTCATACCCAGGCTCTTCACCGCGAACGTGCCCGCGACCGAACCTTGCTGCGTATCGGACGTCATCATCCGGAACGTGGTCTTGAAGCCTTGTTGCGTGTATTCAGGCGCCGTCGCCATGGCGATTTCGGGGATGCCCGCGTTCGCGTAGATGCGCGAAGCCGGGATCGTCGTGCCCGAGTTGAAGTGGCCGAGCATGCCCTTGATGCCGTCGTCCACCAGCTTCTGCGCAACGGTCGTGCCGGTGCGCGGGTCAGCCTGGTCGTCCGCCGAGTCCAGCACGAAGCGCACCGGCTTGCCGCCGATCACCGGCTTCGTGGCGTTCATTTCTTCCACAGCCAGCGTGATGCCGTTCTGGAAGTCCTTGCCGTAGTGAGCCTGTGCGCCCGTCATCGGACCAGCAAAACCCACCTTCACGTCTTCGACCTGCTGTGCGTGTGCCGCCCCCGCCAGTGACATGGCTGCGACGAGCGTCGCGCCAGCCAGCTGTTTCATCTTGTGTTGCATAGCTTCTCCTTGGTACCAGGTGTGAATGGAGCGGTTTCGGGGTCGCCGTACCGCTTCCGTTTTATTGAATCGACCGTTAAAGGTTCGCTCAACCGATCGTCATCAAATTCGCATTGCCGCCCGCTGCTGCCGTATTCACGCTGACCGAACGTTCCGTCAGGAGACGTTCGAGCGCGTAATCCTCGTCGCCGCTTTCCAGCGCCCGTGCCGCCACGCCCTGCACCGAGACGATCGGACCCGCACGCTTGGCCACTTCCTTCACCAGCGCCAGCAGCTCGTCGCTATCGCCTTCGAACAGCACGGCGTCGAACGGCGTGTCGGCGCCCTTCTTCACGCTCGCGTACGTCTTGAGCGCTGCCGGCAGCGCCGACACCAGTTGCTCGCCGGCCGCGCCTTCGAACAACGCGCGATTGCCGGTAGCCAGCGCCGCGGCGAACTGCACGCGTGCACCGCTCGCCGTCGACGCCACGCACAGCACCGTGCCGCGCGCGCCCAGCGTGTAGGTGTTGCGCTCGCCGGTCGGTCCGGGCAACACCGCTGTCGCACCCGCCAGGCCTTGCGACAGGTAGCCGTCGCAACGCGCCGCGAGTGCCGCCTCACGCTCGCCGATCAGCCAGTCGCGCAAGACCGTCAGCGCCGAGGCCGGATTGTCGCTGCGATTATCACCGTTTAGGCCCGCTTGTGGTGCATCCGTCACCAGCAACTGCGCCAGCGTTTTCGGCAGACCCGCCGGACGCGTGGCGAGAAGCCGCTGCAGATACAGCGCGCCGCCTGCCTTCGGACCCGTGCCGGACAGGCCTTCGCCGCCGAACGGTTGCACCCCCACCACCGCGCCCACCACATTGCGGTTCACATAGATATTGCCCACGTGCGCGCGGCTGATCACATGCGCGATGGTCTCGTCGATCCGCGTGTGGATGCCGAGCGTCAGGCCATAACCCGTCGCGCGGATCTGTTCCAGCAGCTTGTCGAGCGCGCTGCGGCGATAGCGCACCACGTGCAGCACCGGACCGAACACTTCGCGCTTCAGTTCGTCGATGCTGTCGAGCTCGATCAGCGTCGGCGGCACGAAGGTGCCCTGGGCGCCGCCTTCCGGCATCGGCAGTTGCTCGACCTTGCGGCCCTTCTCGCGCATCGCCGCGATGTGCGCGTCGATACCGCGCTTCGCTTCGACGTCGATCACCGGGCCCACGTCGATCGACAGGCGATCCGGGTTGCCCACCGCCAGTTCGCGCATCGCGCCGGTCAGCATTTCCAGCGTGCGGTCGGCGACGTCGTCCTGCAGACACAGCACGCGCAGCGCGGAACAGCGTTGACCGGCCGAGTCGAACGCCGAGTTCAGCACGTCCGCCACCACCTGCTCGGCGAGCGCCGACGAATCGACGATCATCGCGTTCTGGCCGCCGGTTTCGGCGATCAGCGGAATCGGCCTGCCGTCGGCGTCCAGACGATTCGAGAGCGTCTTGTTGATGAGGCGCGCGACTTCGGTCGAGCCGGTGAACATCACCGCCCGCGTGCGGGCATCGGCCACCAGCGCCGCACCGACGGTTTCGCCGTCGCCCGGCAGCAGTTGCACCGCACCGGCCGGCACGCCGGCTTCGCGCAGGATGCGCACCGCTTGCGCGGCGATCAGCGGCGTCTGTTCCGCCGGCTTCGCCAGCACCGTGTTGCCGGCCGCGAGCGCTGCCGCCACCTGGCCCATGAAGATGGCCAGCGGGAAATTCCACGGGCTGATACAGACCACCGGACCGAGCGGACGATGTGTGTCGTTCGAGAACTCGGTGCGGATCTGCGCCGAGTAGTAGCGCAGAAAGTCGATCGCTTCGCGGATTTCCGCCACCGCGTTCGGTAGCGACTTGCCCGCTTCGCGCACCACGAGGCCCATCAGCGTATGCATCTGCGCTTCGAGCAGATCGGCGGCGCGGGCGAGGCAATCGGCGCGCGCTTCGACCGGCGTCGCCTGCCAGATCGGCGCAGCGGCTACGGCGTGCGAAAGCGCGGCGCTCACGTGTTCCGAAGTGGCTTCGACGACGGTGCCGACGAGGTCGCGATGGTAGGCCGGATTGCGCACATCGCGCGAGGTGCCCACGGCGATTTCGTTGTCTTCGAGCATCGGCGCGGCGCGCCACGGATGATGCGCGCTCGCCAGCAAGGCCGACGACAGCGACGCCAGCCGATGTTCGTTCGACAGATCGAGGCCCATCGAATTGACGCGCTCCGCGCCGTACAGATTGCGCGGCAGCGGAATCTTCGCGTGCGGCGCGCCGAGCGGCACGATCTTCGACGCTTCTTCGACCGGGTCGGCGACCAGATCCTTGATCGCGACGTTTTCATCCGCGATGCGGTTCACGAACGACGTATTCGCACCGTTTTCCAGCAGACGCCGCACCAGATACGCCAGCAGCGTCTCATGCGTGCCGACCGGCGCATACACGCGGCACGGACGGTTCAGCTTTCCAGCAGACAGCGGGCCGGTGACTTCTTCATACAGCGGCTCGCCCATGCCGTGCAGACACTGGAACTCGTACTGGCCGGGATAGTAGTTCTGACCCGCGAGGTGATAGATCGCCGAGAGCGTATGCGCGTTGTGCGTCGCGAACTGCGGATACACCGCGTCCGGCGCGCCGAGCAGCTTCTTCGCGCAGGCGAGGTACGAGACGTCCGTGTAGATCTTGCGCGTGTAGACCGGATAGCCTTCGAGGCCGTCCACCTGGGCGCGCTTGATTTCAGTGTCCCAGTAGGCGCCCTTCACGAGGCGCACCATGATGCGGTGACGGCTGCGGCGCGCCAGATCGACGATGTAGTCGATCACGAACGGGCAGCGCTTCTGATACGCCTGCACCACGAAGCCGATGCCGTTCCAGCCCGCCAGATCCTGATCGAAGCACAGCGCTTCGAGCAGATCCAGCGAGATTTCGAGGCGGTCCGCCTCTTCGGCGTCGATGTTCAGGCCGATGTCGTAGCGGCGCGCAAGGATCGCAAGCGAACGCACGCGTGGCAGCAGCTCGCTCATCGTGCGTTCCTGCTGCGAGCGCGAATAGCGTGCATGCAGCGCCGAGAGCTTGATCGAAATGCCCGGGCCTTCATAGATGCCGCGGCCGCCGGCGGCCTTGCCGATGGCGTGGATCGCCTGCTCGTACGACGCGTAGTAGCGCTGCGCGTCCGCTTCGGTGGTGGCCGCTTCGCCGAGCATGTCGTAGGAGTAGCGGAAGCCGCGCGCCTCGAACTTGCGGCTGTTGGCGAGCGCCTCGGAGATGTTCTCGCCGGTGACGAACTGCTCGCCCATCAGGCGCATCGCCATATCGACGCCCTTGCGGATCAGCGGCTCGCCGCCCTTGCCGATCAGACGCGTCAACGCCGACGACAGACTCGTTTCGCTATTGGTCGTCACCAGCTTGCCGGTGATCATCAGCCCCCATGTGGCGGCATTGACGAACAGCGACGGCGCCTGGCCGACGTGCGATTTCCAGTCGCCCTTGCTGATCTTGTCGCGGATCAGCGCGTCGCGGGTGGCGCGATCGGGAATCCGCAGCAGCGCTTCGGCGAGGCACATCAGCGCCACGCCTTCCTGGCTCGACAGCGAAAATTCGTGGATCAACCCTTCGACGCCGCCACCCTTGCTCTTGCCGCGCAGCGTTTCGACCAGCTTGCTCGCCATCGCGTCCACGTCATTGGCGAGGTTGGCCGGCAGACGCGCCTGGCCGAGCAGGAACGGCACGCATTCCGGCTCGGGACGACGGTAAGCCGCAGTGATCGCCGCGCGCAGCACCGATTGCGGTTGCACGTTCTGCGCAAAATCGAGGAACGGGTGCGACGCACCGTCCTCTTCGGACTCGACGGTTGCACCGTCGGCCATATCCGCCGAACCATGCACGCCGGACAGCTCCGCCGGCAATTGACCGTGCTCGATTCGTTCGAGATACGCGAAGATCGCCTGCTTGATCAGCCAGTGCGGAGTGCGTTCGAGACGGGTGGCGGCATCTTTCAGCCGGGAACGCAGGAGGTCGTCAACCTTGACGCCGAGGGTGGTGCTAGCCATGTTTCCTTCTTCATATGCCAGCCAACCCGCGCCGGCCAAAGACTAAAAAGTTGGCCGAATCGTACGCCTCCCAATAAAAAGGTGCAACCATCCAAAAGGCATGGTTGCACCATTGTTCAAGCCTTGTATGACCGGGGTTTGCGGCGGGTAGCGGCGCATCGGGGCAAACCCCGGTGGCATCAGTACTTTCCCCTACGAATTTCTTTTCTGGCGACCCTTATCGAAATCGGAATCGCGCCGTTATACAGGTTAAGAATGCGCGTTAGCGCACAGTACGGGGCTTACGGGGTAGCGGAAATGGAAAAGTGGCTGGTAGTCGCAGGAATCTGGACGATGTGCGCGATGTGCGCAGTCCTCTTCATTCGCGGTGCGACGTGTTCGGTCGCAAGAGAAACGGCGGACGAGCGACGTTCGCCGAACGGCGCACGCGGCGCGGTCCGGGAGTAAGCGCGGGCTCAGGCCCGCGCCACGAACTGGCTGCAGGCGTCGTCCGGCGAGACGAGCTGGTCGTGCAGGCGGCAGAGCCGGCTTGCCGCCACGCTCGCGCCAAACCCTGAACTGAACACCACGAGGCCCGGGATGCTCTGCTCCAGCGTGTGTCGATCGTCAGCGCGGTACCGGCAACCGGCGCAGCTTGGCCGGCAAGCGCGCAGTGCCTGCTTCGCCGCATCCGCGCGTTCCGCCGGGGCAGTCACGATCCCTGTCCCAAGCTATTCCAATACGATGCGAACACGTGCGCGGACAGCGCGTAGCCGATGGCGATATTGACGACCACGCCGGTCGTGAACGCGAGGAACGGCTTCAGTCCGGTGGCGCTCAGCAGGCGCAACCGCGTCGTCAAACCAATGCTCAGAAAGCAGAAAATGAACGCCCAGGTGCGCAGCGCGGTAATCGGCGCGACGAACTCCGGTGTCACCACCTTGCGGTAATCCGCCAGCGAATAGTGGCTCGCGATCCACGTCACGAGCGCCGACGCGATCACGAAGCCGATCACGAATTTCGGAAAGCGCGCCCAGATCTCGCCGGCGTTGGCCTTGGCTTTGACGCCGCTGTCCTCGGTCTCCCAGCGGGTGCTTGCGACGATCGCCAGCACGAAGGCCCAGATGCCGATCCAGATATCGCGGCCCACCACTTTCATCAGCGTGAACGCCTGCAGCGAGGCTTCGGGCGCACCGGCGATCGCACCGCCTGCGTGCTTGGCGAAGTCGCCGTAGGCCTGGGCGGCGGCGATACCGGCGGCATCCGCGAACTCCGAGGTGCCGATCCAGGCGCCGGCCACCGCCGTCGACAACCCGAGCGAACGCGACGCGAACGGCAACACGAAAATCATCACGATGGCCCACAGGATCACCAGCGTGATCGCCACCGAAGCCTGCTCTCGTTTAGCGCGCACGGCGCCTGCAATCGCAATCGCCGCCGAGACGCCGCACACCGCGCCGCCCACGCCGAGCACTGCGGCAAACCGGCGGTCGAGGCCAAACGCCTTGCCGGCAAAGAAGATCACGAAGAACGTCACCAGCGAGACGATGCTCGCCTGCCCGACCGCAACCGGACCGGCCCAGACCAGCAGGGTGAACGGCAGCGTCGCGCCGAGCAGCACGATACCCACCTTGATATAAAACTCGACGCGCAACCCGGCGGAGAACCACTCAGGCAGACGGAACACGTTCGAGATCACCAGGCCGAGCGCGAGTGCAACCAGCGGCGGCTCGAGGTTGTACTTCGAGGCGTTGACCCAGGCGCCGAGCGCAAAAATCAGGATCGACGCGACGAACAGGATCAGGAACGACGGCAGAAAATGCGCGAGCCGCTGCTTCAAGGCGGCGAGGCTCACGCCGAACAGCACCGCGAACACGACGAACAACGCGGCATAGTTCGGCAGATGCTTGACCAGATCCTGGACGACTGCGCCCGGGTCCGACCATTTCGCCGGCGCGACCGCGAGCCATTTAATGCTGCTGCCCGAGGCGAACAACGCCCATGCGACGACGATCACCAGCAGGCCGATCCAGACGGCCCACCAGTCTTCGGTGGCGAACAGGCCGCCGCCACGTTGGCTGGCCGTGTCATGCTTAGGATCGGATTTGGCCGGTGCTGCGCCCGCCGGCAGGCTGTGATTGGTATCGCTCATCGCAAAAGCCCCGAGAGTTGAGGTGCGTCGGCGCGGGAGAAGTTGGGATTGTTGTTAAAACTGCGCCGATTCGGCGAAATATAGACGACCGGCTTTCAGAACTGAAACGACCTTTCGCTCTATGAATATGACTGAAAGGGATTTGCACGCTGGCCGGGGCGGCGGGCGCGGCTGGGCCCAGAGTCAGGCCGCGGTGGGACTTCAGATGTCGAGCGGGTCGACTTCGAGATTCCAGCGCAACACGCCCTTCAAGGTGCGCAAGATCGGCTGCCACGCCCGCAGCGTGGCTTGCAGCGCGCCACGCGACGCGCTCTCGATCAGCAGTTGCGCACGATGCACATGCATCACCTTGACGATGGTGAGCGGCACGGCGTCGTAGACGGTGACCCGCCCGGCGGACGGCATCTCCGCCAGCGCCGCGGCGGCCTGCTGCAGGAAAGCGAGCGCCGCCTCGAGCGTGCGCCCTTCGGCGCGCAGCAAGGCCTGATAGACGAACGGCGGCAGATGGGCGTCGCGGCGCTCGGCGAGCGTCGAGTTGGCGAAACCCACGTAGTCGTGCCGCGCCAGCGCGTGATACAGCGCATGCCGCGGATAACGCGTCTGCACCAGCACTTCGCCGGGCAGTCCGGCGCGTCCGGCACGGCCGCTCACCTGCATTAGCTGGGCGAACAGGCGCTCGCTCGCGCGGAAGTCGTGCGAGAACAGCGCGGTATCCGCATTGAGCACGCCCACCAGCGAAACGCGCTGAAAATCGTGGCCCTTGGCGATCATCTGCGTGCCCACCAGGATGTCGACGTCGCCCGCGTGCACATCGGAGAACAGCGCCTGCGCGCTGCCTTTGCGGCGCGTGCTGTCGGCGTCGATGCGCAGCACGCGCGCACCCGGCACGGCGGTTGCCAGCGTTTCCTCGACACGCTGCGTGCCGCGCCCGAGCGGCGCGATGTCGACGTTGCCGCAATCCGGGCACGAGCGCGGGATGCGCGCCTCCCAGCCGCAATGATGGCAACGCAGCGCGCGCTCGGGCTTGTGCAGCACGACGTAGGCGCTGCAGCGCGGGCAACCGGCCACCCAGCCGCAGGCGTCGCAGGCCAGTTGCGGCGCGTAGCCGCGGCGGTTCAGAAACACGAGGCTCTGCTCGCCCTTTTCCAGGCGCGCTTTCAAGGCCGCAATCAACGGCCCCGACAGGCCTTCCACCGAAGCCCGTCCACGCCGTCGCTCTTCTTCGAGATCGATCAGCTTGACCGTGGGCAACACCGCTTCGGCGACCGCGCGGCGCGACAGCGTCAAGCGCGTGTAGCGCCCCTGGTCGGCCTGCCACCAGCTTTCGAGCGACGGCGTCGCCGAGCCGAGCACCACCGGCAAGCCCAGTTGCTTGGCGCGCCAGATGGCCAGATCGCGCGCCGAGTAGCGCAACCCTTCCTGCTGCTTGTAAGCGGGATCGTGCTCCTCGTCGACCACGATGATGGCCAGCTTCGGCAGCGACGCGAGTATCGCGAGCCGCGTGCCGAGCACGATCCGCGCACGGCCGCTGTGCGCCGCAAACCAGTTGCGCGCCCGTTCGCCCTCCGCGAGACCGCTGTGCAAGGTGACGATCGAAGTGCCGTCGAGCGCCGCGAAACGTGCGCGAAACGCAGCCTCGAATTGCGGCGTGAGATTGATTTCGGGGACGAGGACGAGCGCCTGAGCATCGGGCCGCGCCGCGAGAATGGCGGCGAGCGCACGCAAATAGACCTCGGTCTTGCCGCTGCCGGTCACGCCGTGCAGCAGGAAGGGAGCGAAGCCGTCAGCGTCGCGGATCGCCTCGACGGCGGCGGCCTGTTCGTCGGTGAGAGTCGGCAGGGTGGGCGAGACGGCTTGCTGCGCGCCGTCGCACACTGACGGTGCCGCGCCCAATGCGGCCGCTTCGGTCACCTCCAGCGCTACCCAGCCTTCGGCCTGCCATGCATCGAGTGTCGCGACGGCTTTCGGGTGGATCACGCGCGCGTCGGCAGCCAGCAGCGCGTCCGCTTCGATCAGCGCCTGAGCGAGGCGCCGCAAGGCGCTCGCGCGCGTCGGCAGGGCGTCGGGCAGCGCCGCGCGGCCGGCCGGCAGCAGACTGTAGCGCTCCTGCGGCGCCAGCAGCCGCGCCCAGCGCGATGGGTCGCGCAACGCTTGCGGCAAAGCCGGCAAGGCGACTTCGCCGAGACCCCGCTGGTAGTAGTCCGCGGCAAAGGCGGCGAGCGCCAGCCATTCGTCCGATAGCGGTGGACAGGCCTCGCAGATCGCATCCACGGCGCGCAGCTTGTCCGCGGGGACGTCACTGTGAGCGGTCACTTCGCAGACGAGACCCACCACCTGACGCCTGCCGAACGGCACGCTGACGAGCGTACCCGGCTGCGGCGGCTCGGTCGCGTCGCAGCGATAGTCGAACAGGGTCGGCAGTGGATGATCCAGCGCGACGCGGACGAAGACGGGGCTCAAATTGGATTCGGAATCGCGATCGGGGTCAGCAGACGCGGCGCGGCCAGCGGCGTGACGCACCGTGAAGCGGCGGCGTACGCGGCGAAGTTAAAGTAAAACTTCACTTTCCGCGCTAAGTTTTGGATTCGACTGAACAATTGCTGTTGACCCGCGCGTCCTGTGGATAACTTTGTTGAGAACTCCGCCCGGAAGGCCGGAAAACCGCGCCACTGCGGCCTTGTGTGGGTTTTCGCACAATTCCTTCCGCCCCGTGGAAACCCTTGCCAGTCAAGGACTTGATCAAATGCGCACACAACTTGCAAGGACAATGCTGCGATGAAAGCCTCTACCGCGCCGCAGCGTGATAAGTGTGCATAAGTCAAGTCTTGACAACGGCGGAAGCGCCATCTGACGGCCCGGTTAACACTATTTTTACCTTAGCCCGAGAGCCCAGCTCGCCGCACTGCAACAAAACCGTCACGTAGCCAGCGTGGTTCCGCCTGCTCCAGCAGCGCGGATAGCACGGCTGTGCCGATGCACTTCGTCGACCAGTTCGGCGACATGTTCCGGCGGCGTGAATTGCGAGATGCCATGGCCGAGATTGAAGATGTGGCCGGGATGATTGCCGAAACTGTCGAGCACGGCACGCGCTTCCATGCGAATCGCCGAGGGCGGCGCGAACAGCACCGACGGATCGAGGTTGCCTTGCAGCGCCACCCGGTCGCCGACGCGCTCGCGCGCCTTGGCGAGGTTGACCGTCCAGTCGAGCCCGACCGCGTCGACACCGCTAGCCGCGATGTCCTCGAGCCACGGGCCGCCCCCCTTCGTGAAGGTGATCACCGGCACCTTTTCCCCGTCGTGAGTACGCTTGAGCTGGCTCACCACCTGCTCGATGTAGTGCAGCGAAAAGCGCTGGAAGATGCCGTCGGCCAGTGCGCCACCCCAACTGTCGAAAATCATCACGGCTTGCGCGCCGGCTTCGATCTGCGCGTTCAGGTAGGCCGCCACGCTTTGCGCGTTCACCTCGAGAATGCGCTGCATCAGATCCGGGCGCGCATACAGCATGGACTTCACCGTGCGGAAATCGGACGAACCGGCGCCTTCGACCATGTAGCAGGCCAGCGTCCACGGACTGCCCGAGAAGCCGATCAGCGGCACGCGCTGGCGGCCTTGCGCGTCGGTGAGCGCCTTGCGGATTTCGCGCACGGCGTCGGTGACGTAGCGCAGCGTGGCGTCGATGTCGGGCACGGCGAGGCGTGCGACGTCCGCTTCGGTGCGCACCGGGCGGGCAAACTGCGGCCCCTCGCCGGCCACGAAATCCAGCCCAAGGCCCATTGCATCGGGCACCGTGAGAATGTCTGAGAACAGGATGGCCGCGTCGAGCGGGTAACGCTCGAGCGGCTGCAGCGTGACTTCAGTCGCATAGGCCGGACTCTTCGCCAGGCTGAGGAAGCTGCCGGCACGGCTGCGCGTTGCGTTGTATTCGGGCAGGTAGCGGCCCGCCTGACGCATCAGCCAGATCGGCGTGTAGTCGGTCGGCTGGCGCAGCAGCGCGCGCAGGAAGGTGTCGTTGAGGAGGTTATGGGCCACGTTGCTTGCGACTGAAGGCAAAGGGGCATTTTACCGGACGCAGCGGGACCCATCCTGCATCTTCATTGATCCCGGCGATAGCGTTGCGCGGCGGCCGCTCCGCCTAGGCCTTTCGGCTAATGTTCAACGGCCGGTTGCCGGGCTATGATCAGCAGCCTTACCAAACAGTTACGGTGTTCGAGGAGAGCCGATGAACAAAGCTGCATGGATCCTGGTCGGGGCGCTGTTGTGCACGGCTGCCGGCATGGCCAACGCGCAAACGCCAACGGCCCCTGTCGGCGCCGCCGCCGCAATGGCCCCGTCGCGGCTCGATGAGATTCTGGCGCGCGGCACGCTGCGCGCCTGCACGACCGGCGACTACAAGCCGTATTCGTTCTACAAGGGCGACGGCCAGTTCGAGGGCATCGACATCGATATGACCGAGTCGCTCGCCCGGTCGCTCGGCGTGAAAGTCGAGTACGTGAAGACCTCGTGGTCGAACCTGATGAACGACTTCGTGGCGAAATGCGACATCGGTGTGGGCGGCGTTTCACCGAGCCTTGAGAGACAGAAGCACGCGTTTTTTACCCAGCCTTACATGGTCGACGGCAAGACGCCCATTGCTCGCTGCGATGACGTGAACAAGTACCAGACGGTTGCCGAGATCGACCAGCCCGCGACCCGGGTCATCGTCAACCCGGGCGGCACGAACGAGCGCTTCGCGAGGCAGTATTTCCCGCACGCGAACCTCACCGTCTATCCGGACAACGTGACCATCTTCAAGCAGATCCTGGCCGGCAAGGCGGATGTGATGGTGACGGACGCTTCGGAGACGCTATTGCAGCAGAAGCTCAACCCGGGGCTGTGCTCCGTCCACCCCGACAAGCCGTTCCAATACGGCGAGAAAGCATGGCTGCTACCCCGCGGCGACGTGGTGTTCCAGCAGTATGTCGATCAGTGGTTGCACCTCGCGCAGGCCACGGGGGAATACCAGGCGATCTCGGACAAGTGGTTGAAGTAATCGCTTAGGGCCGTACGCCCGGCGGTTGCACGTCAGGTGCGGTACGCGGGCGGGTCGGGACAATCATGTAACCGACCCTCTGCACGTAAGCCGATACAGAACGGCGCGCTCGCGACGGCTGGTCTGACAGGCCAACCACCCTGACGACGCGATTGCGCTCAACGATGCGCTGCAGCGACGTGCGGCTGTTCGTCTCACGATCGCTCAGCTTATTAGAGCCGTATCGGCCTATAGACACGGCGATCCGACGACCATTGCGCGTGCAGACCATGTTTTCATGCAGTGAAAACTGAATCAGAAGCGGTGCACGATGCGTCCCGGATAGCATCAATCGCACCTGTATAACAATCGCCAGGAGTATCGGTAAGAAATACGTTTTAAACAGCTTTCAATGGCAAAAAATCCCCAAGAGCCTTATCTGGCGGGCGTTACAACCTGAAACACTTTGTTACCGCGTTGCCTGAGTTATTCGCCCACAATGCCTTTCAACGGTTTCAACACGGATGTGGCTGGGTGCGTGGTGTGAGCGGATACGATGCACTTGCCGGTCGGCAGCACGCCGAAGCCCTGTAAAGGGGCATCCCTGTTGGCGCCGTGGTCAACGCGTAAAGCGTCTGCCCAGTCGGTTCCTCCAATGGTCTCCTCGCGCTAACCCCGTAGCGTGTGGTTTTTAGCGGGCTCCAGGCCCGCTTTTTTTTTCTTTAGCCAAACGTTTGCGCGCTGCCCAGACGGGCCTCGCAAGGGTTGTTTCCAGACCCGGCTTCGCAGACGATTCGCTACTCCAAGGTCGAACCCCAGCGGGCGTCGCGTACACGGTACGCGACGCCCGCAGCCGTTTCAGGCCACCTCGATCAGGCCGTCTTGTCTTCCTTCACCTTCAATTCCTGAATCATGCATTCGCGCATCACGAACTTCTGCACCTTGCCGGTGACCGTCATGGGCAGTTCGTCGACGAAGCGGATGTACTTCGGGATTTTGTAATGGGCGATCTGGCCGCGACAGAAGTCCTGCACCTCTTCGGCGCTTGCCTGTTCGCCGGCACGCAGCACGATCCACGCGCACACTTCCTCGCCGTATTTCGCGTCCGGCACGCCGAACACCTGCACGCTCTGGATCTTCGGATGACGGAACAGAAACTCCTCGATCTCGCGGGGATAGATGTTCTCGCCGCCGCGAATCAGCATGTCCTTGAGGCGGCCGACGATGTTGCAGTAGCCGTCGGCATCGATGGTCGCGAGGTCGCCGGTGTGCATCCAGCCATCCACGATACTTTCACGCGTTTTCGCTTCATCGCCCCAATAGCCCCGCATCACCGAGTAACCCTTCGTACACAGCTCGCCCGTCTCGCCGACCGGCACGATATTGCCCAGCGCGTCGATCACCTTGACTTCCAGATGGGGCTGGACGCGCCCCACCGTTGAAGTGCGCTTGTCCAGAGGATCCGTGGTCGAGCTTTGGAACGACACCGGGCTTGTCTCCGTCATGCCGTAGGCAATCGTGATTTCGGCCAGGTGCATCTTCGATACGACCTTTTTCATCGTCTCGATCGGGCATGGCGAGCCGGCCATGATGCCGGTCCGCAGGCGTGTGAGATCGAAGCGCGCAAACTCGGGGCGATCCAGTTCGGCGATGAACATGGTCGGTACGCCATGCAATGCCGTGCATTTTTCCTCGGCGACCGCGGCCAGCGTAGCAACGGGGTCGAAGGCCTCGCCCGGGAACACCATATTCGCACCGACCGATACGCAGGCCAGCACCGCGAGCACCATCCCGAAGCAGTGATAGAGCGGCACGGGGATGCAGAGGCCATCCTGTTCCGAGAGACGCATCGCCATCGCGATATAGCGGGCGTTATTGACGACGTTGCGATGCGTGAGCGTGGCGCCCTTCGGATTGCCGGTGGTGCCGCTCGTGAACTGGATGTTGATCGGATCGTCGGCCGACAGGGCGGCGCCGATCGCTTCGAGCTTCGCCGGGTCAAGCGTCGTGCGGCCCTGCTCGACCACATCGGAGAAACTCAACATGCCCGGCGTCGCGGTATCGCCCATGCGAATGACGACCCGCAGATCCGCCAGGCGAGCGGCGTGCAGATCGCCGGGCGTTGCTGTGGCAAGCTCGGGCGCCAGTTCTTGCAGCATCTCCAGGTACATCGACGACTTGAAGCGCTCGGCGGCAATGATGGCCTTGCAAGCCACCTTGTTCAGCGCGTACTCGAGTTCGGCCAGCCGATAGGCCGGGTTGATGTTCACCAGCACGGCGCCGATGCGCGCGGTGGCGAATTGCGTCATCAGCCACTCGACCCGGTTCGGCGACCAGATGCCGACACGATCGCCCTTGCCGATACCCTGTGCCAGCAAACCGGTGGCGAGCACGTCGACTTCCTGCAAAAACACCTGCCACGTCCAGCGAATGCCTTGCTCGCGGAACACCACGGCGGGCCGGTCGGCGAAACGTCGCGCGGTATCGCACAGGAATCGTCCGACGGTCGCATCGCTCAACGGGATAGCGGTCGAGCCGCGCACGTAGGACAGACCGTCCTTCGGTTCAATGAGGGCGCCTTCACCTGACGCTTGCGTTGCCATGGCGGTGTCTCCGGAAACGAATGCGTGCTCTGTTGGAATGACTTCGAAACCGATTGTGCCCCGGCGGATAACGGCAAGGCATCAAGTCTTACCCGCAGGTGCTTTCCTGTTTCGACTGCTTCAAACTCGTCAGCTGCATCAACTGCTTCGGCCACATCAAGGCGATGATTCTGTTTCCCTTTCCGTAAACGTCAAGCAATGTTGAAAAAAAAGCAGCCGGTCAGGCTGCTTTTTCTTTGCTGCTTGCTGCTTAATTCTGACCGCGCAGCTTGCGCAGACGCTGAATCGCCGCGAGCTGAGCCGTCGCATACGCGAGTTCCGCCTGAGCGGTTGCGTATTCGAGGTTCGAACCGGTGTTCTGCAGCGCTTCTTCCGCGCGCTTGCGTGCGTCTTCGGCCTTGGCTTCGTCGAGATCCTTACCGCGGATTGCCGTGTCGGCGAGAACCGTCACTGCGCCCGGCTGGATTTCGAGAATGCCGCCGGCGACGAACACAAACTCTTCTTCGCCGTTTTCAGCTTCGATACGCACCGCACCCGGACGAATCCGCGTAATGAGCGGCGTGTGACCCGGCAGAATGCCGAGCTCGCCCGCTTCGCCCGGCAGCGCCACGAATTTCGCCTGACCCGAGAAGATCTGCTCTTCCGCGCTGACGACGTCTACTTTAATGGTTGCCATATCGACTCCTGTGTCGACCCGAATTAGCGCTTTAGCGCTTACCCGGGTCCCATGCAAAGCTCGACGAGAGTTAGCGCTTTAGCGGTTACTCTCGTCCCATGCAAGGCTCGGTTGAGCGTAGTGAGAGGCGCGATAAATCACGTGTTACATATTCAGCGGTGTGACTTGCCGCGCCTGATTGCCTACACCCGACCTTTACTGGATCTTCTTGGCCTTTTCGAAGGCTTCGTCGATCGTGCCGACCATGTAGAACGCCTGCTCCGGCAGATGATCGCACTCACCGCCCACGATCATCTTGAAGCCACGGATTGTTTCCTTCAG
>Ga0302228_10000811_pt1 | contig 24495 bp, 22 predicted proteins | sample II_Palsa_N1_2_FD_193519 | JGI IMG/M metagenome (GOLD analysis project Ga0302228, IMG submission 193519) | Peat permafrost microbial communities from Stordalen Mire near Abisko, Sweden - II_Palsa_N1_2 | ecosystem: Environmental > Terrestrial > Soil > Palsa > Peat permafrost | place: Sweden... | reverse complement strand
AGGTTTCGTGGGGGACTACGTCGACGACTACGGCTACTTCGGTGTCGCCGGGAAAGACGATGGGGCGGATGGTTAGCAGGTGGGGACAGATCGCTGTGAGGACCATCGCGTCGACCGTGGGCATGAGGATGGGGCCGTTGGCGGCGAGCGTGTAGGCGGTGGAGCCGGTGGGGGTAGAGACGATGACGCCGTCGGCGCGGAAGCGGGCTACGAACTGGCCGTCCATCTCGATGGCGAACTCGCCCATGCGGGCGATGGCGCCCTTGCTGAGGACGACGTCGTTGAGGGCGTCCCACTCGCGGAGGAGTTTGTCGTCGCGAAAGAGGCGTGCGTGCATGAAGCTGCGGGTGTCGATGACGGCGGTGCCAGCCATCCACGCGTCGAGGGTGTCGTAGAGCTCGGAGAGAGGGACTTCGGTGAGAAAGCCGAGCGAGCCGAGGTTGACGGCGAGGATGGGGGTGGTGGTTTGGGCGAAGGCGCGGGCGGTGGAGAGAAGGGTGCCATCGCCGCCGAGGGAGATGACGAGGACTGGCTCGTGGGCGGCCAGGTCGCAGCGCTCGCAGGCCTGGTCACTGAGGCCAATGTAGGAGGCGCTGTCGGGCTCAAGGATGGGGGTGAAGCCGTGGCGGGTGAGCCAGTCGAGGAGCTCGGTGAGGATGAACTCCAGCTCAGGCTTCTGCGGCTTGGAGATGATGGCTACCTTGGGCATGGTGAGATGAGTGTACCGCGAGGCGGCGCGGGGAGTGACCCCGTACCCAGACTTGTGACCGCGCCGATTACGGTATACGCGGGTTGCTGTTTGGATCGATCTGTTGAGCGGCACGGTACGCGGCGCGTGCGAGGATCCCGGCATAGGTCGGGAAGGACAGCGGAATTCTGGCGAGTGCATCCACTCGCAGCTTTCCGGCCATGGCGATCGAGACCACCTGGACGATCTCGACGGCTCGCTCGCCCATCACGTGGCAGCCGAGGATCAAGCCGGTTGTGCGGTCCGCGATCAGCTTGCAGAAACCGGTGGTGCGGCCATCAATGATAGTGCGCACCGTCTCGTCGAAGCGCATCACGGACACCACCACGTCGTGCGTCTCGCGCGCCTGGGTTTCGGTAAGGCCCACCTGGGCATATTCCGGATCGGTGAAACTACCGGTAGGGCTGGCCTCGGTGGTCAGCGTCATGTTCGCTCCGCGCACAGCATTGGTCGCCGCCACGAAGCCTCCCTCGATTGCTTGCGGCACCAACATCAGGCGGCCTGTGATGTCACCGGCGGCGAAGATGTGAGGCGCGGTGGTCTGGAGATGCTCGTTCACGGTGATGTAACTGCGAGGCCCGGTCTCGACGCCAGCCGCGGTTAGGTTGAGGCCAGCAGTGTTGGCGACCCATCCGACCGCAACGACCACGAGAGCCGCCTCTGCAGTTTCACGAACGCCGTCTTTGGTGAAAATCATCCTTACGCCGTTCGGCGTCTTCTCAAAGGATTCGATCGCACCGAAGTTCTCGCGAACGACCATGCCCGACTCACGGAAAGAAGCCGCGACCGCAGCGGAGACATCCTCGTCTTCCGTTGAGAGAATGCGAGCGCCGGCCTGGAAAAGCTGAATGCGCGAGCCGAAGGATTGGAAGATGGAAGCCACTTGCACGCCGGTGGCTCCGGCGCCGACGACGAGGATCGATGGCGGGACGCTGGTGAGGGTCCATGCATCGCTGTGGGTGGAGGTCAACTCAAAGCCGGGGACCGAGAGGCGCCGGCTGGTGCCGCCCGCGCACAGAATAATTTTGTCTGCGTGGAGCCGCAGACAACTTTCCGTTTCGATGGTATGGGGATCGAGGAATTTGGAGAGGCCGGAGTTCTCGTGGATGGTAATTCCCATTTGCTCGACCTGTTCGCGCCGAGCGGAATGCTTGCGAACATCCTTAACCACCTCACCCACGCGAGCGAGGAGGTGGGGAAAGTCGAGAACGGGTTCGCTGACGTCGATGCCGTATCGGCCGAGCTGTCGGGCATTGCGAAGCAGGCGGGCTGCGTGGGCCAGCGTTCGCACGGGCACGGGGCCGTCGTTCGCGGCCATGCCCCCGAACTCGGCACGGGTTACGAGGGTTGTGCGCGCGCCCAGTTCCACGCTGCGTTGGGCGGCTGCCCAACCGGCCGGGCCTGCACCAATTACAAGAACATCCATCCGTTGATCTCCTGCATGCGTGAGCCCACCATGGCCGGCATTGCTTGTGAGGACGGCACGCGGGAGCAGTTGGTGAGCGCGCGGTGTCCGTGAATTTCAAGATTTCTTTGTGCCGGGTCCAGCGCCGATGAGAGTCTTCGCCTGCCGCGAGCCAGAACTCGGCTGCGTGATCGGCGAAGGCCTCCGGAGGGTGATGGAGTACCTCATCGTAACGCGCCTCCGCCTTGGCGCGCCAACTTGCGCTCGAGCGTTCAAAGAAGCGACTTTCAGGCGCTGGACTCGTCCGAGGGCATAAGATCGGAGGCAGAGGGATTCCGATGCGCTATAAGAAAATCAATGTGGAAGTGATCGTACTTGCGGACGAGGCCGAGGCCGTGATCGCGGAGCTGAACACAGCGCTCGATCACATCGAAGAGAGCCACACCTTGTTCGGTGGTGAGATCGAGACCGTGGGCTTCGAGCATTCGGGGAAGCGAAGACGGTCGGCGCTGGGGCACACGATCGCCGCGGGGGAGACGGTGGCTGGGGCTCTCAAGACGGCAGGCAACGGGCTGAAGGTCGCGTTCCGCGCAGTGATCTGACGCAGGCGGGGGCGCGGGGCGTGTGCTAGTGGTGATGCTGCCCGGTGATGGGAGCTTCGGTTCCGTCTGCCCAATGCTGCACGGGGATTACGAATTGGGTGAGGTGCTCGGTGGGGTCGGCTATCGCAATGATGGGTGAGCCGGGCAGGTTGGCTCCCCAGATTGCGGGGTCGGTGTCGGTGAAGAAAAACATCAGGTGGGAAGGCCAGTGGGGGGCGGCGTCGCCACCGTAGCCTTGCTTGCCCATCATGTAGCACATCGCTCCGGGTTCCATGGGCGGAAGTTCTTTTTTGGCAAGGGCAGCGGGGATGGCCTCGTTGATCTGGGCCTGGGTGCGACCTGCCAGTCCCCACTCGGTTTCTTTCGTGACGCGGACCAGATAGGACCGCGCGGCCGGGGCATTGACGCACATGGGGACGCGCACCTTGGGATTCCAAAAGTCGGGATCGGCGGCGGCGGTCCATCCGCGCCCGACGATACAAACAAAGCCGTTCTTGCCTTTGACGGCGGTCTCGAAACCATGACGCGTGAGGACCAGTACGTCTGCGTCGCGGGAGATGGAGTCGGGGGCTGCGGTGCGGGCGAGGACTATTTCGGCATCACGATCGGCCATGAGGTATTGGTCGATGGGGGCCATCTTTGGGTAGGTTGTCGCGGTTTCCTGTGACCTCGCCTGGTACGCCGTAGCGAGCGCAAGAAGCAGCGCGAAATTCTTGAGTGAGGGCGCGGCAAACTTTTTGGTGTGCATGGGTTTCTCCTCTTGAGAATGGAGTATCGGCCGGTTAGGGCTTTACGCGGGAGGGATGAGGGGTGCCGCCGGGGAGGCTGCTGTAGGGGATCTCGCGAATTTCGCCGCGCGAATTGGGGGCGAAGGAAGCCTTGCGGGCCCAGGCGAGGGCTTCGTCCATGTTGGCGGCTTCGAGGATCCAGAAGCCGCCGATGTGCTCCTTGGCTTCGAGGTAGGGGCCGTCTGTGATGAGGGGTTGGCCGGTTGACTGGCCGCGGATGGATTTGGCCTGGCTGGCGGGGCTGAGGCCGCATGCCATGAGCCGGGCGCCGGCGGCTTCGAGTTCATCGTTGAGATCGCTGATGGCGCGGATCGACTCTGGGGTCATGGAGGACGGGTCGAAGTTGTCGGGGAGGTAATTCGCTAGCAGATATTGCGGCATGATTTCTCCTTTGGGTTTCAGATTGTCGACGAATGGGGTGGGGCGAATTCTACAAACGGCATAGGATTTTTTTCGCGGGCTCCGCTGGATTATTTCGGCATCTGGAGGAACTCGCGTACCTCGACGGGGGCGCGGCAGGCGATAACGGCTTTGCGGCCCCACTCGGTGGCTTCGTCGAGGTTGGCGCACTCGAGGAGCCAGAAGCCGCCGATGTGTTCTTTGGCTTCGAGGTAGGGGCCATCGGTGATCAGGACGGCGGCGTTGGGCTGGGCGCGCAGGGACTTTGCCTTGGCTGCGGACTGCAGGCCTCCAGCGAAGACGCGGACGCCGGCGGCCTGCATCTCCTGGTTGAGCAGATGAATGTCGCGCATCATCGTTGCATCTTCGAGGGAGGGGTTGTAGTTGTCGGGGTGGTGGATTGCGACTAGAAATTGGGGCATGGGGTCTCCTTGTGGCTGTGAATTTGCGCGGCGTTTGCCGGCCTTCACTCAAACGACGAACGGCGGAAGTGAAATTCTACATAGCGGGTAAAAATTCTTTGCGGGGCTCAGGAATTCTTCTCGACGTTGGGGAGTTGGTTGAGCTTTTCGGAGAGCATGTCTCGTTCGCGGCGATTTTCCGTGATGGCGAGGGCGCGGTGGAGCTCTTCGCGGGCTTCGGGGAAGCGTCCTAGCTTGAGCAGCAGGTCTCCGCGAACGCTGTGCAGTAGGTGGTAGCGGGTGAGGGTGGATTCGAGATCGAGGGCGTCGAGCGCGGTGAGGCCGGCGAGAGGGCCTTGCGCCATGCTGACGGCTACGGCTCGATTGAGGCCGACGATGGGAGAGGGGCTGACTTGAAGGAGAGTGTCGTAGAGGAGGACGATGCGGTGCCAGTCGGTGTCGGCGGCGGTGCGCGCGCGGGCGTGGCAGGCGACGATGGCGGCTTGCAGGGCATAGTTCCCTGCTCCGCCACTGAGTTCGTGCGCGGCGTGAAGCGCGGCCATTCCTCGCTCGATCTGGGCTTGGTCCCAAAGGGAACGGTTTTGGTCGGGCAGGAGGACGGCTTCGCCGGTGGGGCCGCGGCGGGCTGCGGTACGCGACGCCTGTAGTTCCATGAGCGCGAGTAGGCCTTGGACTTCGGGCTCTTCGGGCAGGAGCTGCGCGAGGAGGCGTCCAAGGCGGAGCGCGTCGTCGCAGAGGCTGGCGCGCATCCACTCGTCACCCGAGGTGGCGGTGTAGCCCTCGTTGAAGATGAGGTAGACGACGGAGAGGACGGACTCGAGGCGCTTGCGGAGGTCTTCGCCGCGCGGGGTTTCGAAGGGGACGTGGGCTTCGGAGAGTGTTTTCTTGGCGCGGAAGATTCGTTGGCCCAACGTCTTTTCGGGTACGAGAAAGGAACGCGCGATCTCGGTGGTGGTGAGGCCGCAGGCTACGCGGAGGGTGAGCGCAACGCGGCCCTCGACGGGCAGCACTGGATGGCAGGCGGTGAAGATGAGGCGGAGGACGTCGTCGTCGATGACCTGGTCGAGGGCCTGGTCCATGGCTTTGCCGAGCTGCTGCTGCTGGAATTCGAGCTCGCGGGTAATCTCTCCGTGCTTGTGCTCGAGCATGCGGTTGCGGCGGAAAGAGTCGATGGCGCGGCGCTTGGCTGCAGTCATCAGCCAGGCAGCGGGATTTTCCGGGATGCCTTCTTCGGGCCAGCGCTCGAGGGCTGCGACGAGCGCGTCCTGGGCGAGTTCCTCCGCGATGCCGACGTCACGGGTGACGCAGGCGATGCCTGCGATAAGGCGCGTCGACTCGACCTTCCACACTGCTTCGATTGTTTTGTGAAGGTCGCTCATGTGGTTGTCGGTGGCGCCGCGTTGCAGTGAATGGAGGGCGTGCCCTGCTATGCGCGGGAATACGTCGCACTTCTGCCGTGATGCTCTCAAATGAGGGCGGCGCAAGCAAGGCAGGCTCCGTGTGCAGCGACGGCAGCGATTATGGCTGGGGTGTGGACGCGGCGGGTGCGGGCTCGCCGATTGGCGTGGAGGCAGCGGTTGGTGCGGGCTTAGGGGCCGTGGCCGGTGGTGCGGGAGGTTCGGGGGTGGCGGCTGCGTGCGGGGCGGGCTGCTCGGATTTATGGAGTGGCGTGGGGAGGGTCACCGTGGCCATGTTGGCGGGATCGTCGCGGAGCTTGAGGTAGAGGGTGGCGCCGTCGGTGGGAGTGGGGACGTTGAAGGTGGTTTCGGAGAAACCGGTGGGGACGTCGGTGGGCTTGGCGAAGTCTTTGCCGGCGGCGAAGGATTGCGCGAGGAAGAGTTGGTCGCCGTTGAGGGCGCAGGTCGGGGCATTGGTGTCGGTGCACTTGATGCCGGTGATCTTCGGGGTGCGAACGAGGGTGCCTAGGCCGATCCATTCGCCGGTGGTGCCGTCGGCCTGAACGGGGCGGATGGCGAGGCGGCCGAAGGCGGATTGACCGAAGGCCTTGAGCGGATCGAGGTGGGCGACGGCGGTGTTTGCGTCCTGAAGGACGAGGGTGTTGTCGGCGAGCGAGAGCTTGGTGTGGACCGCGTTGTTGGCGGTGGCGACTTCGATGGCTTCGTCGCGGGGGAAGGCGTCCTTGGTCTGAACGACGAAGGTGACGGTGCCGTTTAGGGGGATGTCGGATTTGTTGGTGAGGGTGACGGCGAGGGCGCCGGACTGCTCGGCAGGGGTGGACTTCATGGAGACGAGTTTGAGCGAGGGGCGCGCGGCCTGGGAGGAGATTTTCGCGGGCATCGTGCGGCCGTCCTTTAGCTTCACTGTGGCTTCGGAACCGGTGGCGGGAGAGACGGCGGTTTTGGATTCGAGGTGGAGGATCTCGTCGTTGCTGTCGGCGGCAGGGGTGAAGGTCTGTTTATCGATTTCGACAGAAGCTACATTTTTGAGGCCGACGCCTGAGAGCGTGGCGGTGGTGTCGCCAGCGTGAATCTTGAGGTCGCCGACCGTGATGCCGGCGGTGTAGGCGGTGAGGGGAACCTTGTCGCGGTTGGCGTCGCCGAACTGCTGGATGGCGAGGGCGTAGCCGCCGGGCTCAACGGACTTGAGCGAGACGGCGAGGGCGAGAGTGTTCTTCTTGTCCTTGTCAGCGTCGGGCTTGAAGGTTACGTCTACGTCCTTGGCCTTGTCGCTGGAGAGGGCGATGTGCTGGATGCAGCCGGTGGCGTTGCCGGTGAGGGTGAGCTTGTTGTCCTGGCCGGCCAGCAACTGGGTGTTGCCGAGGATCTTCCAGTCTTTGCCGGCGACCTGCTGGACGGTGACGGTGGGACCTTCGAAGGCGTCGAAGCCCCAGTAGCCGCGGATGGTTCCGGTAACGGTGAGGTCAGTGGGGGTGCCGGCTTTGGCCTGAGTCTTGGCGGCGGTGGGGGCTTGCTTGAGGTCGTTGGGCTTAAGGAGTTCGCGCTTTTTGTCTTTTGCGACGACCAGGCCACCGGAGGCGGGGTCGGCTTCGAGAGGAAGCTCGGTGACGGCGCCGGTGCGGTTCAAGTGCAGGACGAGGTCGTGGGCGAAGCCAGTGGAGTAAACCAGCGGCGCACCCTGGAGGGGCAGAACCATCTTCGGCTGCAGGAGGCAGGAGACTTGATTGGGGTCGGAGGGATGGAGCGGAGGAAGGTTGGCCTTCTGAATCGCCGGGAGGCCGATGACGATGACCGATTGCGGCTTATGAAAAGAGGGCGGCATGTTGAGCCGGAGGTTGAGAGTTTGGCCTTCGGGGAAGCTGAGGCCGGGGATGTATTGGTACTGCGCGGTGCGGAGGCTGGCGATGATTTGCACGGCGTCGACGATTGTTCCGACGTAGGCGGAGTAGAGGCCGCCGCCGGCGGGCGCGGTGTAGGAGGCCTGGTTGATGAAGTCGGATGAGGGGCCGTTGGAGAGAGCTTCGGCGATGTTCTGGCCGTGGCCGTCGTCGAGGAGAACGGGGGCGCGGGACTGGGTGAGGCAGATGACTTGCTGGTCGACGGGTTGTTTGAAGCAGTCAGCGTTGGGCTTGAGGGCGAGGGTGGCGGCAAGCTTGGCGCTGCGCTCCTGGATGGCCTTGGGGTCATCCTGCGGAACGGTCTTCATGGCGGCTAGGTAGCGCTCGATGCGTAGCTGCTCGAAGGAAGCTTCGTTGAGGTCGGCGTCGGCGCGGATGAAGAGGCCGGGGCGAGTTTTGACAGCAGCACGCAGGGTTTTGAAGTCGCCGCCGGTTTGTGGGGCGACGAACATGAGGGCTTGCTCGGCACCTTCAGGAACGGTGACGGTGGTGCCTTCGATGTTTTTCTTATCCCAGGTGTCGATTTCGGTGAACCAGTTTTCCGGGGGCTCGTTGGTGGTGCCGCGGAGGAAGGCGACGATGAGGAGCAGGTGGTTGGATTGGGTGCTGGGGAGATCGGCCTTGATCCAGATTTTGTCGCCGGCCTGGAGGCTGGGAACTTGCGCGATAGGGAGCGTGACGGCGCCGCGGGTGATGCGGACGTCGATCTTGGGGCCGACGAGGTCGAAACGCGCTGCGTCGGCAGCGTAGAGGGCTGGGGTGAGAAATGCCGCGAAGAGACACGCTGCTGCGACTGTATGAAGTTTCATCTCGGGTGGTTTAGACGCGAGGGGCTGCGGCGGGGTTGTGGAGGACGTCGAGATGGGGGTAAGGGATTGATTCTGCGCGGGGAGCGCGGGGTCAGAAGCGGGCGTGGAGGAGGAACTCGCGGTTGCCTTCCATGCCGAGGATGGGTGAGTCGATGAGCGCGAGGGCTTCGCCGTTGAGGGCGCGGACGGCGTCTTCTACGCGGTGGACGGCTAGTTGGTGGGCGGCGGGGTCGCGGACGATGCCGCCTTTGCCTACGTGCTCGCGGCCGGCTTCGAATTGCGGCTTGACGAGGAGGACAGCTTCGCCTTGCCACGTTTCGCCTGCGGGGACGAGGGCGGAGATTACGGCGGGGAGGACGAGGGTGGCGGAGATGAAACTTACGTCCATGGCGAAGAAGGTGATGGGTTGGGGCGAGAGGGGGAGGAGTTGGCCGGGGGTTAGGAGGCGGGCGTTGGTGCGTTCGAGGAGGGTGACGCGGGGGTCGGTGCGGAGCTTGTGGTGGATCTGGCCGTAGCCGGTGTCGACTGCGAGGACGGTGGCGGCGGCGCGTTGCAGCATGCAGTCGGTGAAGCCGCCGGTGGAGGCGCCGATGTCGGCGCAGGCCAGGCCTTCGACCGAGATGTTCCAAGTGGTGAGGGCGGCTTCCAGCTTGAGGCCGCCGCGGGAGACATAGCGGGGATCGTCGCCGGTGAGGCGGATGGTTGCGTCGTCGGATACGCTGGCTCCGGACTTGTCGACGCGCTGCTCGTTGACCAGGACGCGGCCGGCGATGATCATGGCCTGGGCGCGCTCGCGGGATTCGGCGAGGGAGCGGTCAACGAGGAGTTTGTCGAGACGGAGTTTCATGCGGTGCGCTAGTAGAGAGGATAGCGGAGTGAGGGGGTGGAGCGTTGTCCGTTGTCCGTTGTCCGTTCTCAGTTGTCAGGTTTTCGCTTTTTTGCGTTCGGCTCAAGAAAGGCCAATACAGGGGTCTCTCCACTTCGCTGCGCTACGGTCCGAGATGACGGAGGTTTTGGGCAGGAGGCGGAGTTAGTAGAATCGGATGGGCTCGGAGGAGATGCGATGGCATTGGCGGAGTTGAAGGCGGGGATGCGGCACGCGGAGACGATCGTGGTGGAGGAGCGGATCACGGTGTCGGAAGTGGTCGGGGTGTTTGCGCCGGGGACCGATATGCCGCCGGTGCTGGCAACCGCGTACATGATCGGGTTTGTGGAGTGGACGTGCATGCGGCTGCTGGAGCCTTATCTTGAGTCGCAGCATCGGAGCCTGGGGACGCAGGTGAATCTTAGCCACAAAGCGGCGACGCCGGTGGGGATGAAGGTGACGGCGGAGGTGACGCTCGAGAGCGTGGAAGGCCGGCGGCTGCGTTTCAGCGTGGTGTGCCGCGACGAGGTGGAGGTGATCTGCGAAGGACAGCATGAGCGGTACGTCGTGGACATCGATCGGTTCTTAAAGGGCGTGGAGAAGAAGCAGACGATTGTTCGGTCGGATGGGTGAAGGTCGGGGGTATAGAGGTCGACACCCCTGATACGGGCGTTGGTTGTAAGCCCTGATGCGGGGTATAAGGGATGACGTACACTGGGATTTCAATTGGAATTTCAGTTGGGTTTTACGGGCGCGTGACGCCCATGATGATGCTGGAAGGGTCTAAGGATTCCAGTCGTTCGTAAAGGTTGCCCGCTTCCACAGCCCCGGCGGCAATCCATTCGACCTGCGAGTGCGTTCTATGGACAGTGGCATGGAAGAGTCGACAGGAGTGGCCCGGCCGACGGCAGAGGAAGACGGCGAGCTGCTCACACACGTCCTGCGGGGCGATGAAGGGGCCATGTCGGTGTTGTACGACCGGTACTCGAGGATCGTGTACTCGGTCTCGCTACGTGTGCTGCGCGACACGGCGGCGGCCGAGGATGTGATGCAAGAAATATTTATGCAGATCTGGAGAAATCCAAGCAGCTTTGTTTCAACCAAGGGAAGTTTGGGGGGATGGCTGGCAGTGGTGGCACGCAATCGGTCGATTGACACGCTGAGACGGAAGCGGCCGAGCGAGCAGGTAGAAGAGATGAATCTGGCGTCGTCGTGCAATCTGGCCGATGAGGCGGAGCGGTCGATTTTGATGGAACGGGCCCGGTCGGCGGTGAAGTTGCTGCCCACTGAACAACGGAAAACTTTGGAGATGGCGTTCTTTGACGGGCTCACGCACTCGGAGATTGCGGAGATGACCGGCGATCCACTAGGGACTGTAAAGACTCGAATTCGCAGCGCGCTGTTGTCGCTGAGAAAGGCGTTCCAGGCATGAATACTAGCAATCACATTTCGCCCGATGATCTGTACTTATTCGCGCTGCAGCTGCTGCCTGACGCCGATATGAAGGATGCTGCAACTCATTTGAAGGACTGCGCGGAGTGCCGCGCGTTGCTGGGAGAGATCCAGGGAGACCTCGCGGCCTATGCGCTGACCGCGGAGCTCAAGGCGCCGCCGGTCCAGGCGCGCGAGCGGCTGCTGCGGCAGGTGGCGGAAGAGAAAAAGGTCATTCCGATGCCTGAGCCGGTGGCAGTGCAGGAACAGCCGCAGGTCGAGGAGTCGACCGAGCCGATGCTGTATCCGCGCAACAGCCGGGTGTCGCAGATCGACGACCAGGACGAGCGAAAGCCGCGACGGTTTGCTCCGATCATGGCGTGGGCTGGCTGGAGTATCGCCGCCGTGATGGCCGTGGTGGCCGGCATGCAGGTGGATCAGCGCAAGCTGGTGGAGCAGGATCTTTCCGTGTCGCAGGCGCAGTTGGGCCAGAGCGATGCGCAGGTTCAGCACGCCAAGCAGGTCACGGATACGCTGCGCGATGCGAGCGCGATGCGGGTGGCGCTGCACGTTCCTCTGAATGCGGGCGCGGTGCCGAAGCTGGATCCAGAGGGGCACGCAACGTATCTGCCGAGTACCGGGGCGCTGGTGTTTGTAGCCGATCATTTGGATCCGCTGCAGGCGCAGAAGACGTACCAGCTTTGGCTGCTGCCGGCGACCGCTGGGTCCGCTCCCATTCCGGCTGGGCTGTTCAAGCCAGATGCGAACGGGAATGCGACGGTGGTGATGCCGCCGCTTCCGAAGGGTGTGACGGCAAGGGGATTTGGCGTGACCGTGGAGAATGACGGCGGATCGAAGACGCCAACCGCACCGATCGTGTTGCTGGGATCGTAAGAACAGGGATTAGGGATTAGGAAGTGCTCTTCGCGAGCATGAGATGTTCACTAATCCTGACAATAAGGCGGCAATACAAAAGGCCAGCCACCGCAGATGTCGCGGTGGCTGGCCTCTTTTAGTCCCTGATCCCTGTTCCCTGCTTTACGGCTGGGTGACGAGGACGCGAAGGCCGTTGCCCTGGAGTGGGAGGTGGGTTTTGACGCTGTTGGTGTCGGTATAGAGAACGTTCAGGTAGGTGTTGTCGGAGGCCGTGACGTAAACCTTGCCGGTGGGCTGGCCGCCGGTAGCGGAGACGGAGTTGGGATGTCCGAAGATCAGGTTCGAGGTGCCGTTAGCCAGCGCCGTGGCTTCGGTGCCGGAGACTCCGCAGATGGTGGTGACGACCTGGTCGCTCTGCAGGTTGATGACGGTTAGGGTGCCGGAGGCGGTGTCTGTGCAGGTGCCGGTGCTATCAGCCTGGTTGATCACGTAGGCAGCGGGGGGGTTGTATTCCGTACCCTGAAGGACCGAGACCATGGTGGGGTTGATGCCCACCGGGACCGTGGCGAGGATGGTGCCGAAGCCGGCGGCGTCGACGGGGTTGGTCGTGCTGCAGTTGGGGTTGGTGGGCTGCGCGGCCGGGCTGCAGAGCGGGATGTTGATCACACTGAGGCTGCCGGGTTGACCGTTAGCGCCCTGGTTGAGAACCACCAGCTGGGTGTTGACCGTGTTGAGGTCAGCCCAGACCGGATTGGTGGTGGGACAGGGCGCGTTGCCGGCCGCGGGGCTGGTACACAGCGGAATCGTGCCAGGACCGGAAGTGGTGGTGCCGGGCGGCAGCGTGTCGAGGGCATTGCTGGGGACGTTGAGTACCGTGATGGTGCCGGAGCCCTTATTGACGATGAAGCCGCGGCGATCGTCCGAGGTCATGACGCCGTAGACGGGATCGACGCCGACGGGAATCTGGGCGGAGTCAGAGAGCGAGGTGGTGGAGACGGTCTCGATGGCATCCACCTGGCCGAGGGCGCTGGTGCCATTCTGGCTAATGGCGTAGACGCGGGGTGTGCCGGTGGCTCCGACGACGTAGACCGGAGTGCCGGTGCCCTGGATGCCGACGGTGTCGTAGAGGGCGGCGGTGCCGGCGTTGATGGCAGCGACGGTTTTAGAGCCGGCTTGCGGAATGAAGATGGACAGGAGGGCGCTGGCCGGCGCAAACGAACTGATGCTGACCGGGCTCGAACCAACGGGGAGGGTGGTTTGCACAACCTGGCTGGTGAGCAGCCCGACTGGATTGGAGAGCGGGATGGTGTCGAGGGACCCCTGCGCATTGATAACGATGCCCTGCGTTCCGCTGGCATTGAGCTGGAAGTAGCTGGGATTGGCGAGGACCTGCGGGGTGGACGTCACGGTGTCACCGGCGAAGTCGACGGCGGTCAACAGGCCAAGAGAATTGGCGGAGGTGGGCTGGGAGACGGCGATCGCAAACTTCTCTGGCTGACCTGCAGGTCCGACGGGACCGATGGCGCTGACGACGGGGCGATACTGGTTACCGCAGCCAACTGTGGAGAGTACGGCGGCGAAGCTAAGCGTGAGAACGGCGATGCCTGCGAGGTTGCTACGGCGGAGGCGATTCCCTACTGGCTGGTGCATGTGGCGCAACGTTACGAACAAACAGTACTCCCCGGAAGAGATCGCTTTGATAAGGGATAGACGGACAGCTCCGCTGAAAGAAATCGGAACTGCGGAACCAAATCTGCGCGGAACCCTTCGACATCTGATTGTAAACGAATCTGGGCGGTGAATCCCTGCCGGCGGCGATCCAGCGGGATACAGTAGCGAGGAGAGGGAACGCGATGAATGAAGCGGAGACGATGCTGGAGATGCTGGGGGGACGGGAGCGGGCGCCGCGCACGCTGGCCGTGGTGGGGCTTTCGGATGATCCGGGCAAGGCGAGCCATGGCGTGTCGGCATACATGCAGGCGCATGGATACAAGATTTTGCCGGTAAATCCCGGGATTGAGAGCGCGCTGGGAGAGAGGAGTTACGCGTCCTTGAGCGAGCTGCCGGTGAAGCCGGACGTGGTGAACGTGTTCCGGCTGCCGAAGTATATTCCGGCGATTGTGGACGAAATGCTGGTGCTGGGGCTGACGGATCTGTGGGTGCAGCTGGGGATTCGGAATGACGAGGCGGCGGCGAAGGCGGAGGCTGGAGGGATCCGGGTGGTGATGGACCGCTGCATCATGGTGGAGCATCGGCGGCTGCTGCGTTGAATCGGCGGCGGGAATCGGGCCTGGTTGCTTCTACAATGGTCGAATGATGGATGGACGCTGGAAGATGCTGAGCAGGCGGCTGGTTGCAGGGGTGCTGGGGTTGGTGGCGGCGGCCGGGGTGGTCGCGCGGGCGCAGATCGTGGAAGTGGGCAACGGTGGCCCGGGGCCGGTGAAGGCGGAACACCTGACGGCGGAGCTGACGACGCTCTCGCCACAGATTGCGGCGGGTGGGACGCTACAGGCGGGGCTGGTGCTTACGATCGAAGAGCACTGGCATGTCTATTGGATCAATGCGGGCGACTCGGGCGAGCCGCCGGCGATCAAGTGGACGCTGCCGCCGGGGATCACGGCGGGGCCCTTGCAGTTCCCTCCTCCGACGCGGCTGCCGCTGGGGCCGCTGATGGATTTTGGGTACGAGGATGGGGTGGCGTTTCCGGTCACACTGACGGCGGCGCCGGGGATGAAGCCAGGCAAGGTGCATCTGGATGCGCATGTGACGTGGCTGGTGTGCAGCAGCGTTTGTTTGCCGGGTAAGGCGCATCTGGGGATCGATGTGGAGGTGGTGAAGGGGCCGGTGCCGACGCCGGACCCGGTGGGTGCGCTCGGTTCGGCGATGGCTGCGCTGCCGAAGCCCTTACCAGCCACGATGAGCGCGAGCGCGGTGGGCGATGCGAAGCAGATCCAGGTGACGCTGAAGACGGGAACGCAGGAGACGGATGCGGCGTTCTATCCGTTCGACCAGGAGGTCATTGATAACGCGGCCGAGCAGCCGGTGGAGTCGCAGGCGGATGGCATCAAGATCTGGCTGAAGCGCGCGTCGGATGCGACGACCATGCCGAAGACGCTGCACGGGCTGGTGGAGCTGAGTCCGACCGAGGCATATGACTTTACGGTTCCCGTTACGCAGGGGACGGTGCCGCCGCTGCCGATGACGGCGAACAAAAGTCCTGACATGAGCAATGGGCCGGACCTAAGTGTCTGGAGCGCGATTGGGCTGGCGTTCCTCGGCGGGCTGCTGCTGAACCTCATGCCTTGCGTGTTCCCGGTGCTGTTTTTGAAGGGGCTGTCGCTGGCGCACTCGGCCAACGAGGAGCGCGGGCGGCAGAGGGCGCATGGCCTGGTGTACACGGCCGGGATCGTCGTCAGCTTCTGGGTGATTGTTGCTGCGCTGCTGATTCTACGGGCTGGCGGGCGCGAGCTGGGTTGGGGATTCCAGTTGCAGTCGCCGGGGTTTGTCGCAGTGCTGGCTTCACTGGTGTTCTTCCTGGGCTTGAGTTTGGCGGGGCAATTTGAGATTGGGCTCTCGCTGACGAGCGCGGGCGGTGAGCTGGCGCAGAAACCTGGGCTGACTGGAAGCTTCTTTACGGGCGTGCTGGCGACGGTGGTGGCGACGCCCTGCATGGCTCCGCTGATGGGCGCGGCGGTTGGGTTTGCGCTTGCGCAGCCTGCGTGGGTGACGTTCCTGGTGTTCACCTCGCTTGGCCTGGGGCTGGCGTTGCCGTATCTGCTGCTGACGATGCAGCCGCAGTGGACGAGCAAGCTGCCGCGGCCGGGAGCGTGGATGGAGACGCTGAAGCAGCTGGTGTCGGTGCCGCTGTTTGGGACCGCAATCTGGCTGGTTTGGGTGTATGGGCAGCTGTACTCGCCTGAGGGCGTGGACCGGACCGTGTGGCTGCTGAGCGGCTTCCTGGTGCTGGCGATTGCGGGCTGGGTTCTGGGCAAGTGGCCCGCGAAGTGGGGCTCGGGGATTGCGGCGGTCGTGCTGATTGCGATCGCGATCGCGCTGCCGCTGCGTAAGCCGGCTGTAGATACGCTGGTGTGGCAACCGTTTACGGAAGCTAACTTCGCGGCGGCGAGGGCGACGGGGCAGCCCGTGTTCATCGACTTTACGGCGGCGTGGTGTTTGAGCTGCCAGGTGAATGAGCGCGCGGTGTTGAAGTCTAAGGACGTGGAGAAGGCGCTGGAGAAAAACCACGTGCAGCTGCTGAAGGCGGACTGGACGAAGTACGATGACGTGATTACGCGGGAGCTGGCAGCGGTGGGGCGGAGCGGCGTGCCAACGTACGTGATTTATCCGCCGGGGAAGGTTTCGAATCCGGATGTGCTGCCGGAGCTGCTGACCAAGGGGGCGGTGCTTGCAGCGATCCAGAAGGACGCGAAGCCGATGGGAACGGAGTGAGGCAGGGGATAGAGGATAGGTCGTAGCGATTACGGTTCGGCGCCGACGGTTGTGCGCGAGCGTCAGGATTTTTCTTCGCGGAGCTTGGCGATTTCGGCCATGCGCTGGGCCAGGAGTTTTTCGCGACCTTCTTGCGTGGGGTGGTAGTAGCGGCGGTTGGCGAGGTTGTCGGGGAGGCATTGCATGGCCGCTACTTTGCCTTCTACGTCGTGGGCGTACTGGTAGTCCTTGCCGTAGTCAAGCGACTTCATGAGCTTGGTGGGGGCGTTGCGCAGGTGCAGGGGGACGGGCTCCGCGGGGTGGGATTCGATGTCGGCGAGAACGTCTCCATAGGCGGTGTAGACGGCGTTGGATTTGGGCGCGAGGGCCAGGTAGACGACGGCTTGCGCGAGGGCTAGTTCGCCCTCGGGCGAGCCGAGGAAGTGCATGGCGTCGCGCGCGGAGAGGCAAAGGTTGAGGGCTTCGGGGGCGGCGAGGCCGATGTCTTCGACCGCCATGCGGACAATGCGGCGCGCTACGTACATCGCGTCTTCGCCGGCGGCTAGCATGCGGCCTAGCCAGTAGAGCGCGGCGTCGGCGTCGGAGTTGCGAACGGATTTGTGGAGCGCGGAGATGATGTCGTAGTGCTGCTCGCCCTTCTTGTCGTAGAGCAGGACGCGCTGTTGGAGGGCTTCGGCCGCGATGGCCGGGGCGATGATCTTTTCGCCGCGGCCCTCCGTTAACTTCGCGGCGACTTCGAGGGCGTTGAGGGCGTTGCGGGCGTCGCCGGAGGAGTAGCTGGCGATGGTCTCTAGAGTTCCCTCTTCGGCGGATACGTTGAGGGCACCGAGGCCGCGTTGGCTGTCGGTGAGGGCTCGGTTGAGGAGGGAGATGATGTCGGGTTGCTCGAGGGCGCGGAGCGTGTAGACGCGGCAGCGGGAGAGCAGCGCGGCGTTGATTTCGAAGCTGGGGTTTTCGGTGGTGGCGCCGATGAGGCGGATGCTGCCGCGCTCGACGTAGGGGAGAAAGGCGTCTTGTTGGGCCTTGTTGAAGCGGTGGATTTCGTCGACGAAGAGGATGGTGCGGGAGCCATAGGTGGCGGCCTTTTCGGCGTCGACCATGACCTGCTTAATTTCTTTGATGCCGGAGAGGACGGCGGAGAATTCGATGAAGGTGGCAGAGGTTAGGTTGGCGATGATCTTCGCGAGGGTAGTTTTGCCGACGCCTGGAGGCCCCCAGAAGATGAGGCTCGCGGCGTCATCGTTTTCGATTTGCAGGCGGAGGGGTTTGCCGGGGGCGAGTAAGTGGGTCTGGCCGAAGAACTCGTCGAGGGTGCGGGGGCGCATGCGCTCGGCGAGCGGCGCGCGCTGGGCTGAGGGGTTGGTGGCGGGGTCGAGGTTGGGGGCGAAGAGGCTCATGGGCGCAGGCCTTTTTTGTGTGCCCAGAGGCGTAGAACCCTCTGCCGCATTTCTTCGTACATCAGGATCGATCCAGCCACGCCCGCGTTCAGTGATTCCACACTGCTGGGGATTTGCACGCGCTCGTCGGCGAGGCTGAGTGCCTTCTCGGAAAGCCCGGCGCCTTCGTTGCCAATCAAGATGGCGCACGGCGTCACGAAGTCGGCGTCGTACACAAGTGAGGCTGCATAGCCGTCCGGCAAATGAGGCATACCATGATCAGCTCGACCACCTGCACCGGGCACATCGAGACGCCTTCCCGTCAGTACGCCGTGCGGCAGAGACATGACGTGCTCTCCGACAAAACCTGCAACGGCCGCGAAGATGCGAACGCCTTGATCGCGCAAAGGCTGCAGGAGCTCCTCGATGGGCGCACGCTTGATGGCGGTGCGAAACACGGAACCCGCTGAGGCTCGAACCACCTTTGGATTCCATTGGCTCGCCACGGCTGGGGTTGCCATCACACTGATGCCAAACGCTTCGGCAGAACGAATCAGGGTGCCGACGTTTCCGGGGTCCTGAACGTCCTCCAAAACTAAGGTGACGCCCGGTCCGCGCGGCTTGGGTTCGACGATAGTCCAGGTAGCGGCTATTCCTTGAGGCGAAGCAGTAGTGACGGCGCTGTCGAAGACATCGCGGCTTAGCACAACCCAATGGGCGGCGCGGAGATCGTTGGGCCAGCCGCGGTCGAGAACGGCCTCACTTCCCTCACGCAGAAACACCGTATCGAAATCGTGGCGCCACTTATGAAGCTCGCCGATGAGATGCAAACCTTCCACGCCGAGCAGGTCGCCGGGGCTGTTCGCTTTGCCGCTGAGCGAGGCACGCAACTCCTTGACGCGGGCGTTGGAGCGGCTGGTGATGGGTGGTCCGAGTCGCATCCAACCCAGTGTACGCGCAGAGTCGCCGATGATCGCGCGGGGGAGCTTCGCCGTGAGGGGACGGATGAGATAAAGTCATGGCTGGGGAAATTACCGTTGAAGGCTGAACTGCTACGCATTGATCCGGACGAGCCCGAACCACATTTGATCGGGCAGGTTGTTGAGTCGCTGCAACGCGGCGACGTGGTGGCGCTGCCTACCGACACGTTCTATGGCCTAGCGGTGGATCCCGTGAACCTTCGCGCGGTGGAACATATCTACGAGCTGAAGACGCGCGCGCGGCACAAGCCGCTGTCCCTGCTGATTGCCGATGTGGCGCAGGCGTATGAGCTGGCGCGCTCCATTGACAACACGTTCGACAAGCTTGCAGAGAGGTTCTGGCCGGGACCGCTGACGATCGTGGTGAAGGCCGGCAGTAAGCTGCCGCTGCGCGTGACCGCGAATACCGGCAACGTGGCGCTGAGAGTTCCTGAAGCGCAGATCTGCAGGGCCGTGGTGAGTGCGCTGGGGTTGCCAATCACGGCTACGTCCGCGAACCTGAGCGGGCATCCGGAGTGTACGTATGCGGGACTGGTGCGCGAACAGTTCGGCGAAAAGATTCCGCTGATTGTGGATGGTGGGCCGACGGCGAGGGCGGTGGCGACGACGATTGTGGACTTGAGCGGCGGCGGCAACTCGTGGATGATTCTGCGCGAGGGAGCGATTCCTACGCACGAGATTGCGCTCGCGTTGCAGCATTAGGGGAAGCTTTCGAGCTGGCGGGCTGGATTCTGCACAAGCGATGGCGGCATACTAGAGCAGGTTCCAAAACTCATGGCAACAGCATCGACGACAGCGAAGATTCGCAAGCGGAGGAGTGTCCACTGGATGCGCTGGATCGTGGTCGTTGTGTTGCTGCTGATCCTGGGCTGGTTTGGGTGGGTGTACCGGCAGATTCGGGCCACGGCGGACATCGACAATGCGCAGCCGGCGGACGCGATCGCGGTTTTTGGTGCGGCGGAGTATGCGGGCAGGCCTTCGCCCGTGCTGCACGCGCGGCTGGACAAGGCCGTATCGCTGTATGACAAGGACATGGCGCCGGTGATCGTGACGCTGGGGGGCGGCTCAGATAAAGATTCGGGCAAAACCGAAGCGGGCGTTGGGCGGGATTACCTGCTGGCGAATGGCGTGCCGTTCGACAAGATTATTGCCGAGACGAAGTCGTTCGACACCGAGGAACAGGTGAACAGCCTGACGAATATCGCGGGGCGGGAGGGCTTCCACCACATCATCGTGGTGAGCGACGGGACGCACCTGTTTCGGATTGCGCTGTTGTGCCGGCGTGCTGGGCTGGACGTGTACACGTCGCCACGCGCGGCGCTGGGACGGATTGATGATATCGACCGGGCCGAGCGGATGATGCACGAGATGCTGAGTTACACAGCGCTGCGGATGAATTTGCGCGCGAGCCGAGTTCATCTATGGCTGGAAGGCCATCCGTCTGACGACTAACCGGGTTTGCGTGCGATGACGATGCGCAAGGGCGGAAACGTTGTGAGCCAGCTACCCCAGCGGCGTTCCACGTTGAAACCAAGTTTGCGAAGTTCGGCTGCATACTCGCCTGTCAGCTTGTAATCCGAGAGCAAGGCGATGCCGCCGGGCTTGAGCACGCGAGCGATCTGGTGGATGGCCTTGAGACGCGTGGGCCGGTCATAGATGTTATGCAGGCAGAGGTTCGAGACGATGACGTCGAAGTTGGCGTCGGGGAACGGCATCTCCTGCGCACCCACGCTGACGAGGGTGCAGCGAGAGGCGATGCCTTCGAGTTGAAGGTTATGCAACGTCGCGGCTTCGGAGTTGCCGCCCATGTCGACGTTTGACCAGATGTCGATGCCGGTGGCGTGGCCTTGACCACCAAGGGCGGCCAAACGTTTTGAGGCGCCGGCGAGAAGCAGGCCGCGGCCGCAGCCTACGTCGAGGACTTGCTCGTCACCTCGCCAGGGGTGCAGGGAGAGCAGGAAATCGCGATGGCGGAACTTGCCGAACTTCACGTAGAGCAGGAAGAGTGAGGCCTCGATCAGAAGGAGGATGCCCGTCCCCGCAAACATGGGATGGAGTGTGAAGTCGACATGGCCAAGGTGCAAGACGCGTGGCGTGATGAACACGAGAACGATGCAGAGCGCGCCAAAAAGGAAGAGGTTGCGCAGTACATTGGGAGCGTCGACGCCGTAATTCAGCTTCACTGGAGAAGAGGTAGCCATGAGTTCCCTTTCGAGCAACGTTGGGTGCTGCGAACGAAGCTGCTACGAGTGTCGGGCAATTCAATTCGTGGAGCCAGTGTTCTTTGTCATGCGGCGGCGTGACAGATGTCATGCGATGTCGTCGGCGGCGATCGGAGCGGGGACACCACCTTCTCTACGCATGCGGAGATACCCACGGATGAAGGGTTCGAGCGCACCATCGAGCACCTTGTCGACGTCGCCGACTTCGACGCGGGTGCGTAAATCTTTTGCCATGCGGTAAGGCTGCAGGACGTAGCTGCGGATCTGCGAACCGAACTTGATGTCCAGCTTGGAGTCTTCGAGCTTGCGGCTGATGGCCTTCTTCTTGTCGAGCTCATATTCGTAGAGCTTGGAGCGCATCATCTTGAGTGCGCGCTCTTTATTCTTGTGCTGTGAGCGCTCATTCTGGCAACCGGTTACAAGGCCCGTAGGGATGTGCGTTAGACGAACAGCGGAGTCGGTGGTATTGACGTGTTGGCCGCCCTTGCCGCTGGAGCGATAGGTGTCGACGCGCAGGTCTTCCATCTTGAGGTCGATGACGATGGTGTCGTCGATTTCGGGTGAGACGAAGACGCTGGCGAAGCTGGTATGGCGGCGTTTGGCGGAGTCGAACGGCGAGATGCGAACCAGCCGATGCACGCCGGTTTCGCCCGATAACAGCCCGAAGGCGAAGTCGCCGGTGATGGTGAAGGTGGCCGACTTGATGCCCGCCTCGTCGCCGTCTTGAATTTCGTTGATCTCTACTTTGAAGCGCTGGCGCTCGGCCCAGCGGATGTACATTCGCATCAGCATCTCGGCCCAGTCCTGGCTCTCGGTGCCCCCGGCGCCGGGGTGGACGGTGACGATGGCGTTGAGCGGGTCGGTCTCGCCGGAGAGCATGGTCTTGGATTCGAGCGCATCGGCGAACTCGACCAGCGCGGGAATTTCGCGGGCGATGTCGGGTTCGGTATTTTCGCCTTCGCGGGCAAGTTCGAAGTACGCCTCGATGTCATCGGACCGGCGAGCGAGCTCGGCGTCATCGGCCAGGAGGGTTTCGAGGCGCTTGCGTTCGCGCATGAGCGGCTGCGACCTGGTGGCATCGGCCCAAACAGCGGGGTCAGAGATCTGTTGCTCGACGGCGGCTAGCTCGGTCTTGAGGCGGGAGGAGTCAAAGATACTCCCGCAGCTCGCTCACTTTTTCGCGGACCGGGGAGTAGGTAAATTCGAGATCACTCAACATGGATCTAGTTTACTTGGGATTGGGTTGGGTGTGTTTTGCGGGTGAAGCCGAAGAGTAGGACGGCCGCGGTTACTAAGGCGCAGAGCCAGGCGAACCAGTCACCGTGACGGCTGTAGAAGGTGAGGTCGCTGTTGAACCCGAAGCCAACCTGGACGGAGGTGCGGGTGTGGCGCGGGATGGTGGCGGTGATGCGGCCAAGCGGATCGATGGCCGCCGTGATGCCGGTATTTGTAGCGCGCAGAACCCAGCGATGATTTTCAATGGCGCGCATGCGGGCCATGTCGAGATGTTCCCACGGAGCACTGGTGTCGCCATACCAGCCGTCGTCGGAGATATTGACTAAGACCTGCGCGCCGTTGAGAGCGAAGTGGCGTAACTCGTCTCCAAAGATGGATTCGTAGCAGATAAATACACCGTATTTTTTGCCGGCAACGGGAAATACTGAGCGGTGGCTGCCAGGAATAAACAGTAGGTCGTCGAGCAGGTCACCTACAAAGAAGAAAAGCGGTTTGTAGGGCGTGTACTCGCCGAACGGGACGAGGTGCATCTTGTCGTAGCGGCCTGCGTAGGTGCCGTCGGGCAGATAGAAGCTGGCGGAGTTATAGAGCTGCGGGCGGATGCCTTTGTAGGAAGCGACAGTGACATCGTTGACGATGACGGCGGCGTTGGCCTTGCGAGCGAGGTCGCTGATGGATTGCCGAAGGAGTGGGTCAGTGTCGACGAAGTCGGCGGGCGCTTCAGGCCAAATGATGATCTGCGAGGGCTGGTGTGTGAGTGAGATGGCGGGATACAGGCTGAGTTGCGAGAAGGCGGCAAGCATGTCCTGCTTCGTTTCTTTATTGCCGATGGCCTCAGCGCCTACGCCGAGGTTTTCCTGAAGGAGCGTGGCGACGCCTTCGGTGACCTCAATGAAAGCGGATTGTTTGTGTAAGGCATTGGACGTTGCGATCAGGGCGATGAGTAGCGCGATGACCGGCGGGACATACTTTAGCCGCGTGGTTGCTGGGCGGATGAGCCAGAGGGCGTTGACCGCGGCGATGACGAAGGAGATTCCCATGACGCCGGTCCATGGCGCGAGGCGCGTGAGGGCAAGGTTATTGACTTGCGTGTATCCGAGTAAGTCCCACGGGAAACCGGTGATGCGGGCGCGCGCTAACTCCACGGCCACCCATAGGAACGGAATGGCGAGCACGACAAAATTGCGGGAATATTTCAGGTGCAGTACAGCGGCTAGGGCTCCAAAAAGCGCCGGATACAGACCAAGGTAGAGCGAAAAAAGAATCAGGATGCCAAAGGAGGGAATGGATGGAATATTTCCATAGAGATGCATCGTGCGGTAAATCCAGTAACAATTTCCCGCATACCAGACCACACCGGAAAGATAAGCTAGCAGCACTGCGTTGCGCATGCGGATGGGCTTGCCTTCGCGACTAAGAGTTAGCAACGCCGATAGAAGTGGAACCAGGCAGAACCAACAAAATATCCTGCGCCAGAGGGGCACAGAGCCAGCGATAGAAAACGGAAGGATCTGCAGGATTGCGGAGAGGAGGCTTAGAACCCATAGCCGCAGCGGAATCGATCGCATTGCTACGAGTCTAGCATCGTGATCGCGCGCATTGAGTACACGCGGGAGATCGACACGAATGGAATTCATCTTTATTTCGCATAGGGTCCAAAGAAATCGGGAGAGTTTTGGAAGAAAGCTAGGTTTGATTTATTTGCCGCACGGGAAACGCACCTATAGAATTCATTCTGTTGCTGACGAACGCTGAGTATTTCGAGATCTGCAGCTACGGAGAGGAAGTAATCAATGGACGTTCGTAAGATAGTTGCAGAAATTGATGCAAAGATTGCGTCGCTTCAACAGGCGCGCGCGGTGCTGGTGGAATTGGATGAGAGTGCCGTGATGGGCAAGCCTCGTCGTGGGCGTCCCAAGGGAAGCACGAATGCAGCGAAGACAGCGTCGGTGAAGGACGCAAAGCCTGCAGCGCGTAAGCGTAACCTGAGCCCCGAAGGGCGCAAGCGCATTGCCGACGCGATGAAGCGCCGGTGGGCCGAGCGTCGCAAGGCCTTGAAGAAGGAAGCGGCGCCTAAAAAAGAAACGTCCGTGAAGAAGTAGGCTCTTTCGAGTTTGGAAAAGAAAAGGGAGCTAGAAATCTAGCTCCCTTTTCACGTTCGCTCGATGGATTCGTTAACGCACGGCGATGACTTCGCGAACATTATCTTTGCCCAGAAAGAAGCGCGTGCTGGTATAGCCTTCGAGAAATTTTTCCACCTGGCGGGGATTGAAGACCTTGCGAACAGGAAACGAACCGCTCTCAAGAGCGATCAGCTCGTCGGCGTCCGTGAGTTGATAGCGCGCGAAGGCGGTCTCGGGCCCTTCGAGCCGCCCATGGAAGAAGGCCAGGATCATGCCATCGGGACGAAGCACGGTGCGCAGGCGTTCGAACAGCGCGGGCACGAACTCGGGAGGAAGAAAGCTCGCCGTATCCCAGAGCAGGATCACGTCGAAGTCACGGCCGGAGAAGTCGAGATTAGCCGCGATGAAACCTTCGATGTCGAAGGCAGCGTCAGCGTCTGGCGAGTCG
>Ga0302228_10000809_pt1 | contig 24546 bp, 20 predicted proteins | sample II_Palsa_N1_2_FD_193519 | JGI IMG/M metagenome (GOLD analysis project Ga0302228, IMG submission 193519) | Peat permafrost microbial communities from Stordalen Mire near Abisko, Sweden - II_Palsa_N1_2 | ecosystem: Environmental > Terrestrial > Soil > Palsa > Peat permafrost | place: Sweden... | reverse complement strand
GAACCCGGGTGGTTTCTCACCCCGTCATCACCATCAGAAAAGCAAAACGCCCCACTTGGGGGCGTTTTGCTTTTCTGGCGGAGAGAGTGTCTGTCCACCTATGGTCCAGACGTGTCCAATCAAGTCTTAATAAATGGCTTAACAACGCCATCTGTAGCGCATAACTGTCAAAAACTGTCCATATCCGACCAATCAAATCCAGCGTATTATCATGGGTAAAACCATGGGTAGCTTATGGCGCGCGCATTTGAAAAGTTGTCCGACCTGAAGGTCCGCAAGGTCAAAAGTCCTGGCTATCTGGGCGATGGTGGCGGCCTGTACCTACAAGTGTCCCCTTCTCTCTCCAAGTCATGGGTGTTTCGCTACCAGGCCAACGGTCGTACCAGAGAAATGGGCTTGGGGAGCTTCAACACCTTCGGGCTACGTGATGCACGCGACCGTGCGACCAGTTGCCGAAAGCTGCTAGCTGACGGAATCGATCCTATAGAGCAACGAAACGCTGCGCAGCAGAAGAAGCGGCTTTCTGACGCGCGTGTAATGACGTTTGGCCAATGCTGCGAGAAGTACATAGAGGCGCATCGCAGCGGATGGAAGAATGCCAAACACGCTGGCCAGTGGGATGCCACCCTGCGGACTTACTGCACACTGCTGTGGCCGCTGGACGTCGCCACGATCGATACCGTCCTGGTGATGAAGTGCCTGGAACCGATCTGGAAAGCGAAGACTGAAACCGCGAGCCGCGTACGCGGTCGCATTGAGTCGGTACTGGCTTGGGCCACGGTCCGCAAGTTCCGCACTGGCGATAATCCCGCGGCGTGGCGCAATCATCTCGATCAACTCTTGCCCAAACGCAGCAAGGTTCAGAAGGTGGAACACCGTGCTGCACTGCCCTACGCCGATATGCCGGAGTTCATGACGAAGCTGCGCTTACGCCAAGGTCTATCTGCACGTGCGCTTGAACTGCAGATACTCACCGCGACACGGCCAGGTGAAGCTGCTGGCGCGCAGTGGGATGAATTCGACGTACCCGCGGCGATGTGGATCATTCCAGCCGATCGCATGAAAGCCGGTAAAGAGCATCGCATACCTCTGTCACCGACCGTGCTGGCGCTGCTGCAATCGCTTATTCCCATCACACCGAAGGGAAAGCAGTTGCACATCGCTGGCCACGTGTTTCCGGGCGTGAAGGATCGCCCTCTGACGACTGCCGCAGCGATGAATCTGCTGAAAGAATTGCACCCTCAGATCACGGCGCATGGTTTTCGATCGACGTTCCGCGACTGGGCCGCGGAAACCACGAAGCACCCGCGTGAAGTGATCGAGGCAGCGATGGCGCACCGGCTCAAGGACAAGTCGGAAGCTGCATATCAACGCGGTGATCTACTAATTCGGCGTGCCAAGTTGATGAAGGACTGGGCGCGCTATTGTCGTTCGGCGGCATAGTCTTGCGCACCCCGTCCGCTAGCTTGCAGCGGATTGGGGCGTTCATTCGTCCAGCAATTGGTCTAAACCCAGCGCTCGCTAAGTAGATGGCAGTCATTGCCCTTTCGGAGTCTTGCCCACGAATCGGCACGCTGCAAAAGAGACTTCAACCTAAAATCAATTGCATGAAGACCAAAGAGGGCACTCGGTGGATTGACGCCCCCCGCTACGCGGCATATCTAGCTGGCAAAGCCGCCACGGTGAGCATTGGCTCTAGTTTCGTCCTTACCTTTTAAGGCGTGATTAGAGTCCGATCCCACAATCGTTGATCGGAATTCCAGACACTTCAAAACTGAACTTGAGCCGCTTCTTTAGTCCCCAGCATCTAAAGACGCGTTAGGAGTCTATATCCGGTTGTTGACGCAACCTACAATCGTTGTGCCTTGAATAACCTTACAGCAAACAGAAGAATTATTGCACCGAACGTAGCCATGATGATTGACGCAAGCAAACCGCCGCTAAAACCGATGCCAAGCGCAGCCGTCAACCAACCACCGATGAATGCACCGACAATGCCGAGGAGAATATCGACGAGCAATCCGAAGCCACTGCCTTTGACGAGCTTGCCAGCCAGCCAACCAGCCAGCGCGCCGATAATCAACCAAGCAAAGATGCCATGCGATGCCATTTAAACTACTCCAAGATATTACAAATGGATGGGTCTACGGGCCAGACACAAACACCCTGACTATAAACCAGGGCGGTTTCACTTTTCGTAGTCAGCTCTGTGTGGCGACAGCACGCGCATCGCATAAATACTTCACTATGCATCTCATCCGCTGGCGCTAAAACCCTTCAGTTTCTTGCAAATTTCCGACAAGCATGAGCACAGGGGGCCGGTTCATACCTGTCGTCAACGTAGATTCGTTGACCCAAACCAATCCTTGAGTTTGTGGAAAAGTGTTCAACGGACACATAAACCAAGTCAGCCTGATTTTTATCAGAACCGATCAGCAAATGTCGCGCTGTGGAAATAATAGTGCCTACGCCGTATCGTGAGTGGCATCAGACAATTCCTAAAAACACCGCCAATGCGATAGCAAACATGTTTTGCTTATGCAGCATGCGACCTGCTTTGCACGTAAACACATGGCTACACTGGTGATATATCTCATCGCTGTGATCGATCAACAATCCAATCCAATTGAATGTGATACGGACTGAATGTGGTGCGGATGTTCAATCATGTCTTGTGCACTTTAAGAAGAGCAACATTTCGCCATACCTCCTCAACGCGTACGATTCAGCAATCCCCCAGAAAGCTTCTGAAGGGACGAATCGATCGATATGGTATTTCGGCCAGCAGCCTTGGCTTCATAAAGGGCTCGATCTGCAGCACTTAGAAGTACCTGCACATTGGCTTCAGCTGTCAATAGCTGCGAAGTAGGTTCGAGAGTCGCCACGCCAATGCTCAACGTTACTATGCCGTAATCACTCTCGACATGTGGCATGTTCAAATCGCTGATCGTGTGCAAGACATCCTCGGCGATCTTCAGTGCCCCGACCTTATCGGTGGCAGGCATGATGGCAATAAACTCTTCGCCACCGTACCGACCGATCAAATCGCTGGGCCGATTCATGGCGTCTTTGAGATGAGACGCCACCATATGCAGGCACTGATCACCTAGCAAATGGCCGTAGTGATCGTTATATCGTTTGAAGAAATCGGCATCTGCCATCAATAGCGAAAGCGGTCTCCGTTCGCGCATCGCACGTCGAACTTCTTTCGCGAGCGTCTCGTCTACGTGGCGCCGGTTAGCCAAACCAGTCAGGTAATCGTGGCTTGCGTAGTGCAGAAGCTGCTGATTTGTTTCTGCTAACTTGCGCTCCGCACGTTTACGCTCGGTGATATCCATCAACGCCATCGTAATGCCAGCCACCTGCCCCTCTAGATTCTGCAGTGGGCTCACCGAAACTAGATAGATCCGTCCACGGCATTCGATTTCGTGGTCCGGCACCTCTTGACCAGCATCCATCAACAGAAGGTCGCTACGTACCATTTCACCAGCGCCTGGCAGCAATTCACTGGCCTTGCGGCCGACCAATGCATCGGGTAATAGCTCGTGGATTGCGGCATAGGCTGCGTTCGCGGAGAGGTATCGTCCGTCTCGGCTGAGAAGGCAAAGTGCAACGGATACGGTGTCGTAGATTGCTTTCATCCGATATGCGCTGTCGCTGTGTAGTAGGTCTAAATGGGCGACCTCGTGTGCGATACCTCGATACCCCTTCAAGGCACCATCTTCGCTTTTCAACGGCACAGCGCAGGATTCGATCACAATCGTCCGACCATCTGGTCGAAGATGATGTGAGATAGCTTCCGAGTAAGGGAGGATGGGTTTGCTTGCGAAGATGCGCGAAATGCGATCCGCTTCGTTCAATGTCATGAAGTCGTATACCGGCCTGCCCAATACTTCGCTGCGCTCGCGACCAAACAAGTTAAGCAAACCTTGTGATACGTCGATATATCGGCAGTGCTCGTCCACCTCCCATCGCCGCTCCGAATGAGTGTTGATAAAGGCGTGCAGCCGATCGAGTGCCTCGTTGGTCAAGACTGAAAACATCAGGTTCCTCGTATTGTGCAACGGCACGGCAACGAGGCCATCAGGATCTGAGTTATGACGAGAAATGCATTGGTTGGAAAGCATTCTCGCCCCCTTCGGGCCACGTGCTAAAGCTATCCCGACCGTCGAGATTCAGGGAGCGAATCTCGACGGTCGCCGGCGTTATCATCGACGCATGCGCATCCTGCACATGCGGAAGCTGGCCGCAATCTCTGTCTCTGGGAGAACTCACCCCGAAGCGTGGAAATGATTACGTTATTGGCAAGCAGGATGCGGCAAGCCGACCCAGACCAGAATCGGACGATTCCTAAATTGAGGCGTTGGCGCCACAGATATGCCGTTAGCGACCGACATGGTTCTGTCGAACTATTGCGGGTTCCGCGAGAAGGCGGCGCAGGAGATCCTTACCGGAGGATCTAGCTTCACGCGCGACTACACGTAAAGCATTTATGAATACCTAGAACAGACCGTAGGCCCGTGCATACTCATAAAGTTGGCTATTGCTTATGATGCCGAGTTTGCGCATGGCATCGTTTTTCTGCTGGCTGACGGTTTTTACGCTGCGATGGACATGCTCGGCAATCTGCGTGATCGAGAGGCCTTGCGCGTACAGGCGCACCACTTCGGCCTCGCGCTTTGACAGGACAGCTGGGTCATTACCGGCAGACTGCGTCGCAGTTCCAGCTTGAGGGCGCGGCAACAGCTTTTCCTTCGTGTATTCGCGCATGCTCTCACAAAGGTAAGTGCGTCCATTCATCACCGCCCCGATAGCCAGGAGCAGTTCCTTCATCATCGCGACCTTGCCCACCACTCCGTTGACGCCCGCGTCCAACATGCCGCGAATCAGTGCCGGATTATGGATCATGGTGAGGACGATGATAGGTAGGCTGGGATAATCTCTACGCAACCGCCTCAGCAAGGGCAGTCCGTCCCCGGAATCATCCTCATATGGCATCGAAAAATCGGTAATGAGCAGATCGCAGCCCTGCTGGGTAAGCAGAGCCAGCAACTCGCCGCCGTTACTTGCCTCACCGGTCACACGCATGTGGTCGCTCCGTTCGTGGAGAAGCGCTCGGATCCCAAGCATCACGACAGGATGATCATCAGCCATGATGACTCGGGTTATCGGACCGTTCTCTGACATAGCCTGCATTCGTTAAAGACTTCGAAACAAGCGACACGAATCGTGCCCCTATGCCTGACTACATTGCTACCGAAGTGCATTGACGTCCAGTGACTTCACGCAATGGATTGATCTTGATCGGCAAGCAGGCATTATGACAGGCGTGCCTGCCCTCTCATCAGGGAATCGGCATCACTAGGAATCTGACCACCCATGACCGAACCATTGTCGTGAAGACTTCAACAATCATCGGCATTCTGAGTACTGGCTGGATAGACTCCGGGCCAGCATCCATTTCCGTCACCGTAGAGATTCTCGCCGGCCTGTTGAGCCTAACCGCGCTATTTGCGTTGTTCGCGCTGCGGTTGGTTTACCTGAAACACCAGAAGCTGACCGAAGCCAACGAGCAGCTCCAGCAACAGATGGCGATGACACAGGCACTGCTGAACGCCATACCTTTCCCCGTAATGTTGAGGGACGTGGCAAGCGTGTATCGCATGCTAAACAGCGCGTGCCAATTACGGCTCGGTATCGACCCCGTGCTGACGATCGGACGGACAAGCCCGGAAATGAAAGAGCACCGGTTGCTGGTGATGGCCGATGGCACCCTCGCCGAGCAGAGAATCCATCGGCTGAGTCTTGACACTCTTCGCGAGCGCAAGGTACAGCGCTGCGAACTCGACTACCAGAGCCTCGATGGTCGCCAACGGACCGGCCTGTTCCTCGAGTCCCCTATTCACATGCCTGATGGTGAAGCTGGCGGCACCATAAGCGTGCTACTGGACGTTACCGAATACCGCGAGATCGAGCTCAATGCACGCGCCACCGAGCAGAGTCTGCGCGAAATCACCCAACGCATTCCAGTGGTCGTTTTCGCCGTTCGTCGCGGCAACGACCGGCTACCCAGACTGGCCTTTAACGCGGGCAACCTCAACGCACTCTTCGGCCTGGATCTTCCAGACCTACTGGAAAAGGGGGACGTGTTGCGCGACTGGCCATTTCAGGATCGCATCCACGCCGAGGATGCTCCTGCCTTGCGACAACTGCTTCGACGCGCCGCGCGGCATATGCGCAGCTTCACGCTCGATTTTCGCGCCTACGGTGCAGAGGGCCTACGTTGGATCCATCTGGTCATGGTGGCTCGTCGGTTACCCGACCATGACGTGAGTTGGATCGGCTACTTCATCGACACCACCAGTATAAACGCGCACAACGAGGTACTTCGCGCAGCGCGCGATGCGGCCGAGCGCGCATCGAAGGCCAAGGCAGATTTTCTTGCAGCCATGAGCCATGAGATACGCACGCCCATGAACGGTGTCATTGGCATGCTAGAACTCCTGGGACACACACCACTCAATCCGGAACAGCATGAATTGGTGCATGCAGTCGAGGACTCCGCAGGCGTGCTAATGCAGGTACTCAATGACGTACTGGATTTCTCCAAACTCGAAGCCGGCAACATGCGCCTTGACGATGCACCGTTCGACTTGCGCACGTTGATCGACAACGTCGTCGGTACGATGGCAACTCCCATGCACAAAAAGGGTCTGCATATCGAGGTTGGCGCGGATGCAACGCTTGCCGGAAAGCTGCTTGGAGACAGTGTACGTATCCGTCAAGTACTGCTCAATTTACTCAACAACGCCAGCAAGTTTACCGAACGCGGTAGCGTGGCTGTCGGGCTGCAAGTGCTTGGTGACGATGGCCACTATCAGCGTCTACGCCTGAGCGTCACCGACACAGGCATAGGTATCGCTGCCGACAAGCAGGCTGACCTGTTTACACCCTTCTCACAGGCCGAGTCATGGACCACTCGTCGTTACGGAGGCACAGGGCTGGGTCTGACTATTTGCCGCCATCTTTTACAACTCATGGGCGGTACCGTCGAACTGAGTAGCCGACTCGGAGAAGGTACCAAGGTCACGCTTGAACTGCGCCTTCCGGTCGCGCAACGCGAAATCGATCGCCCAACGGGCCTTCTCGAACGACACGCCATCGTGCGGTTAAGCTCGATCGGCATTGCGAACGCATTGACTGCGCATTTGATAGCACTCGGTCTTACCGTTGAGAAGATCCCACCCTCGCAACCGTTGCGTCGAGGTATTGCGGCCAACTTGCTATTTATCGATATGGACGATCAGGGGAGCGCGGGCATGATAGCCGCACAATCTATCTTCGTAGATATCCGATCGCTTGCACCGAGCGGGTTACATGAAGGTGAAGGCGATGAGCTTATTGTGCTCAATGCCAATCCGTTGAAGTGGCAAACCGTTGTCCGTGTCTGCATGCTTGCCCTGGAACCACTTAATGCTTCTTCCCGTCGCGCGCGCGCGGCGCTCACGCCAACGCCTTATGTCGATGAGCCCAAGCAAACGCATGGGCATATTCTGGTTGCCGAAGATCACCCGGTCAGCCAATCACTCATACGCCGCCAACTCGATTTGCTCGGCTGGTCTTGCGACGTAGTGAGCGATGGTCATGCCGCTTATGAGACCTTGTGCCAGACCGATTACACATTGCTGATAACCGATTGCCAGATGCCACTGATGAATGGGTATGAGCTTGCGACCCAGTGGCGCCAGCACGAGGAAAAGGAAAACCGACTTGCCCGCTTGCCGATTATTGCCATGACCGCCAATGTGCTGGATGGCGAAATTGAGCGTTGTCGCGGTGCCGGTATGGACGATTACCTGAGCAAACCAGTACAGCTTCATCAACTCGAAGACATGATTCGGCTATGGATGCCACGATCGACAGCCATCAGCGAGAAAACTGTCTACACGCCAGCTACCACTCACGACGATGTGTTTGCTGAACCTGGCATGCAGATACTTCGTACCGAAATGCTCCAAATGCTGATCGACACCGGTGGCGCTGACCTGGAGAAACTCGAACAGGCAATCGTCATCGGCGATAGCCAACAGGCCATGCAAGCTTTGCATCGCATGTTAGGTGCATTGCAGCTATTCACGGCCGACCGAGTCATTACCGACGGACGCCTTCTGATGGAACGCTTGGCCGGAGCGCGTGCGTACGAAGCACTGCAACAACTGCCACACTACCTTCAGGACCTTCGAAAGCTGCTGGCCGAACTGGCACGGCAGGCAGATATTTCATGAATTGATGTCCAACTGAAATGGCTACCAGTTGGTATTTCCCTTCCAACTGCCGCAGAATTCAAAACATATCTATTCAGCTCAGGCTGTCGACCCCCGGACCAAGGTCGCCAGCCAACAGCTGACTCGTAACGAGGGGGGCGTTCGTAAATGCAGTTTCCCGGCTGCATAGCTTTACCAGGGAGAACCATGGTGTATTCCATACGGAACAAGCGGTTCCTGCAACAGCTTTCGGCGGTCCTTTTGACATTGTTGGTTATACCGGCGGCTCTTGCGTCGGATTGGACGTATCGCGTTCGCCTCCACGACAATATTTGGGACCTTTCCAGTCGATATCTCAAACCCGAGGTATCCTGGCAAAAGCTCCGCGACTACAACAAAGTCGCCGATCCCTACCATCTCCCTCCGGGCATGAGCCTGCGTATTCCGATTGCGTGGCTGCACGTCCAGCCAACCAGCGCGGAGGTAATTGCAGTAGCCGGTAACGCACACGTGCAGCTCCCCGGGCAGACGCAACCCGTGCAGATCACCACTGGCATGACACTCCCATATGGCACACGCCTGAGCACGGATGCGGACGCTAGCCTCACACTGCAATTTGCCGATGGCTCGCGCGTGCTGATGCAGGACAATAGCCAGCTCGACCTGGATCAGATGAGCGCCTATGGCCGCACAGGCATGGTGGACACCCGGTTGCGTCTGCAGCACGGGCGCGTATCGAGTGCCGTGACGCCGATGACGGGGGCGGCTGCACGCTTCAGCGTGGAAACACCCGGCACGGTATCCAGTGTTCGCGGCACGCACTTTCGCGTGGCGACCGATACGGATCAATCCCAGACCGAAGTACTCACCGGGCGTGTCGACGTAGCTGGCGATCATTCTCACGTTCTTGTGCAGAAAGGCCTCGGCGTTGCCGTCGCCAACGGCAGTGGACCGAAGCAGGCGCAGCCGTTGTTGTCCGCACCCACGCTGCACTGCCCTTCACAACCGGTCAATCAATTGCCCTACGCCTTTGGCTGGACGGCGCTTGACGGTGCGAAGAGCTATCGGGTGCAGATGGCGTCCAATGACCGTTTCGAAACCCTGCTGCTCGACCATGTCACCAGTGCACCGCAGTTCGGCCTGCCTGACGTGCCCGATGGCGATTACGCCGTGCGTGTACATGGCATCGATGCCAGTCGGCTGGAGGGAGAGGACAGCGTTTGCGTTCTGCATATCAATGGTCATCCGCAACCACCACTGGTCATGCAGCCTCTACCCGATAGCAAGGTGCGCGATACACGTCCAAGCTTCCATTGGACGGAGAACCTGCAGGCAGCGTCCTACGTGTGGCAACTCGCCAGCGATGCGCAATTTACTCAACTGCTGGCAGCCGAACCCAAGCTCACCGGCGATAGCGTACGTGCACCACAAGCATTGCCCTATGGCCGTTATTACTGGCGTATCGCCAGCCGCGATAGCAGCGGCAAGCAAGGTCCTTTCAGCAATGCCATGCCATTCGACCTTGTTCCGCAACCGCCCGTACCCGAAGTCGGCAAGCCCAAGCCGTCTGGGCACCTAGTTAGCTTTGGCTGGGCCGCTGGTTCACCGGGCCAGCGCCATCACATCCAGCTGGATCGCCACCCCGATTTCGCGCATCCACAGGTTGATCAAACCGTGGAGCAACCGGTGCTTCAAATCCAGAAACCCGGTTCGGGAACATGGTACGTACGCATGCAAACCATCGACACCGATGGCTATGTAGGCCCATGGGGCGAAACCCAGAAGATCAGGATATCCTGCATGGCTTGTCGCATCGCCGCTATTGGCGGTGGCAGCGTGCTGTTGTGGATCTTGCTATAAGAGCCGCATGAGGTTCGTTTTCGACCACACGCTCCGTCACCACTGCACGCCAGTCGCGAGGCGCTGATGCCTATCAGCGCTTTTGCGTGGCTTGTGCGCAGCATGGTCTGGATGGCCGGCATCGGCTTGCTCACCCTGTTGATCGCCGTCGGCATGACGACGCGCCTGGACAATTCGCTCTACGACTTGCATCTGCGCCACTGGCAATACACGCCCGATAACGACGTAGTGATCGTTTCCATCGATCCCAAGAGCATGAGCGCGCTGGGACGCTGGCCATGGCTTCGCTCCGTACACGCTAAGCTGATTGATCGCCTTACAGCGGACGGCGTGCGCGGTATCGGCATGGATATAACCATGTCCGTGTCGGAAAACGATAACTCGCGCGATGACCAGTTACTCGCAAATGCGATTCAACGCAACGGCAAGGTAGTGATGCCGGTATTCGCCGAAGCCATCGATCTGGGTGGCCCACTTCAGGAAGCGCTGCCGGCTCCCATCATTGCGCAGAGCGTAGCGGCACTCGGCCACGTCGACGTTGCCAAGGATGCCGATGATCTGGTACGTGGCGTCTACCTCAAGGCCGGTTTGGGTAGTTCGTACTGGCCATCGTTTGCCTTGGCACTCCGTCAACTCAGCCAGCCCAGCAGCAACGCGCCCTTGCCCGGGATGCACGATCCCATAAGCAATGATGCCTCGCCCTATCTATGGATGCGCGACAACTATGTGTTGCTGCGTTACGCCGGCCCGGAAGGCACGTTTGGTCGCTTGTCTTACGCAGACGTGCTGGATGGTGATGTGTCGGCCTCACTATTAAAAGGACGCTGGGCGCTGATTGGTGCGACCGCCGAAGGATTAGGCGACATCATCCGGACACCTGACGGATCAATGCCTGGCGTGGAATATCAAGCCAATGTGCTTGAGTCTTTGCAGCGAGGCATGCTCGTCACCCCCCTGAGTTTTCTCGGTCAATTCTTGCTGGGTGGTTGCATGTTGATTCTGCCATTGCTGCTGTATGGGCTACCGGGTTTTCGACGCGCCTGGCAACCGTTGTTAGCTGCATGGTGTGCTGTGCTCTTGTTGTGTCTTGGCTTACTGCGGGTGTTTTATATCTGGTGGCCACCGACAGCATGCCTGCTGATTCTCGGTTTCGAATATATAGCCTGGAGCCTGCTGTTGCGGAAAGATCGTCATTGACGGTTTTGATGTCACTTCGTGGAGAAACCCTGTTTCGATCAGCCACCTCTACTTCTGAGTGACTCGGAAGTACGAGGACACTGCACACCTGAAACCCAACAACGATCCGGAATTTTAGGAATTGTCCTATTCATTGATGCGGATGAAGAACGCACTATGTGCGCTGAGCACATTTTTAATCACTGAAAGCACTAGTCGAGCCGCCCCACCTACCAGTGATAAGGGCCATGCTCGCGCCCCATGAACCAGTGTTCTGAAATCTCGGCCTCCAAGCCGCAGGCGGAGCTGGTCTTGCCTAAAGTCGAAGAGAAATCAGCCTCCCCCTGCCCAGCGTGGACGTCGATCAAGGATTGGTGTCTGAACCCCGACACCTATTGATGAAACACGGAGCTCAACATGCTTGCGCGTCAACATAGGAAGCATGGTCGATGGCGGCTATATCTTGCGTTGATGCTGGCCGTACCGACTCTTTCGGCACACGCTGCAAGTACACCCGGCAAGAATGGTGACGCAACAGCGGAACGCTTGCTCAACGACGCGCGCGCCCAACAAGCCGCAGGGCAACGGATGCACGCGCTGGCCTTATGCGAAGACGCGCTAGCGCGCAGGCCCGGCTATCCCGATGCGCTTCGTCTGCAGATACAGCTGCTATCGGAAATGGGCGCAGCCGCGCAGGCGCAGGCGCAGGCCCTGGCAAAGCAGCTTCACCCAGCCATGAGTGACGCCGACCAGGCCAAACTGCAGGCGGATCTGGGCGCTCATCAGACTCGATGGAGCCGCGCGGTACCGGCTGATCCTCGCCATCCCTATGCCGAAGCCGATCACGCCGTGGCCACGCTGGATCAAGTGGTCTCCGCGCATGCCGGCGAAGCAAGCCTGCGCGCACGCATCGATCGCCTGATCGCCTACGATCAGGCCGAGCGCGCCGCCGAAGCCGTGCAAGACTACAACGCCATGCGGCGCTCAGAACGACCTCTGCACGAGCAGCCGCTGCCGCCGTATGCCGAAGCGTCGGTGGCCGATGCGCTGCTTAAACAGCACCAGCCCGAGCGTGCGATACCGTTGTATGAAGACAGCATTCGGCGCACAGAGGGACCGTATCCGGAAGAGGAAGACGATCCGCGCATCGGGCTGATGTACGCCTATATGGAATCGGGCCGCTATCACGATGCCCAGCTGTTGATCGACCGCGCCGCGACAGCCGAGCCTGTGTGGCTGGCACGGCATGGCACGATGCAGCTGCAGCCGTCGTCGCACAAGACCGAAGCCGATCTGCATGCCGCGCTATGGCGCAGGTATATGTGGCTGCTGCGCGACGCCGACCAGCGCATCAGTGCTCTGGCGGCTCAGGCACCGCTGGACAGCATGTTGCGCCGCGAACAAGGCAACACGCAGCGCGCACGTGGCTGGCCGCGGCAATCGGAAGATACGCTGGTAACCACGCTCGGCATCGATCCCAACGATACGCAGGCGCGTCTAGGTATCATCGACGACTGGCGCGAGCTGAACGATTTCCCCCGCGTCGAAACCGCATTGCGCGAAGTCGAGACGGTAGAACCTCGCGACCCGCTGACACACCAGACGCGGCACGACTGGGACCACCAGCGCGATTGGCAGTTCGACATTACATATGATCGTGGCTGGGGCAATACGCCAACCTACGGCGACGACGATCACGAGACCGAGGCTACGCTGCAAAGTCCGTTGCTGGCCGACCACTGGCGTATCTATGGCATCACCCGGCTGGCCGGCGCGGATTTGCAGGACAGTACCGCCGAACGCCAGCGTGCCGGGATGGGCGTGCGTTTCTATGAGCGTGGACTGGAGGCCTACGTGCAGGTATTGCCTGGCATCAGCAGTCAGACGCGCCGAACCGCGTTAGAAGCGGGGTTGAAGTGGGCCGCCACTGATCATTGGCTATTCTCGACCGACTGGAGCACGGTCGGCGATACGGATACGCCGCTGGAGGCGAGTGCTGCCGGCATCACCGCGCACGCGCTCGATGCATCTGCCGAATGGCGCGCGAGCGAATTGACCTCGGTCAAGCTGACTGCGGCGCGCGATCTCTTCAGCGACGGTGATCACCGCGACGGCTGGGAAGCTGCGCTGGTTCAGCGGCTGTATACCGCGCCGTATTTGACGCTGGACGGTGGCGCTACTGTGGGCAGCACGCACAACACCCTGACCAATGTGCCCTACTACAGCCCGCAATGGGCGCGCTGGGCGATGTTCACCAGCCGACTTGAAAGCATGCTCTACCAGCGCTACGAGAACGAGTGGCGACAGCGCATCGATGTCTCTTTCGGCACATATCAGGAGTATCGCTACGGCTCAGGCTGGATCGCTGAGGTGCGCTACGGGCAAACCTTTCAGCCGCACAACGGTTTGAGTTTCGGCTGGGGTCTTGGCTGGTCCAACCAGCCCTATGACGGTAAGCGCGAGTCGCGCGTCATGCTGGACCTGACCATGCATTGGGGCGAATGAGATGCGCTGGTTGATGACCACGCTTGCACTGCTGTTGTTCGCGGCATTGCCGGTGGCCGCACGCGCCGATCGTTTCGACGCGCTAACGCAGCCGATACCTGCCGGCGGCAGGATGCCGGCGTTGACCGTGCTCAATTACCACGACGTGCACGACGATATCCGCGATGCCGGGCCTTCGGACATTGACGCGATCAGCACCGACCATCTGATCGCGCACTTCGACTGGCTGCGCGCCAACGGCTTCCATGTGGTCAGCTTGGAGGACGTGGTGCAGGCGATGCACGGTCGTCGCCGCTTGCCGGACAAAGCAGTGCTGCTGACCTTCGACGATGGCATGCTCAGCTTCTACACGCGCGTTTATCCGCTGTTGCGTGCCTACCGTTACCCAGCGCTGTTTGCGGTGGAAAATTCATGGATGGATCAGCGGGACGGCGAGAGTTTCGACTACAACGGTGAGCAGTGCGGGCGCGAGTGTTTTGTCAGCTGGGCGCAGGTGCGCGAGATGCAGGCATCCGGCCTGGTCGAGATCGCCTCGCATACCTACGATCTGCACCGTGGCATCATCGCCAACCCACAGGGCAACAAATTGCCGGCTGCCGCTTACCTGGCTTATGACGGCAAGCATGGCGGCTACGAAAATGAGCAGACATATCGCGTGCGCGTCCGCGCGGATTTCATGCGCAGCGCCGATGAAATCCAGCACGAGACCGGCCGGCGACCGCGCGCCATCGTGTGGCCCTATGGCGCCTACAGCAAGGTCGCCGAGCAGGAGGCAAAAGCCGCCGGGATGGATGTCTCACTGAGCCTGGACGAGAAATTCCCGGTGCTGGCACCGGGTCAGACAATTCCGCGCCTGTTGATCGCCGACAACATCAGTGTCAACGGGTTGGCCTTGATGCTCTATCAGGAGCAGACCGAAGTGGCGCCCGAGCGCGTCGTGCAGGTGGACCTGGACTACGTCTACGATCGCGATCCCGCACAGCAGGAGAAGAATCTCTCGGCGTTGCTCGACCGTATCCAGCGTCTGAAGCCGACCCAGGTCTGGCTGCAGGCCTATGCCGATCCGGACGGCGATGGCGTGGCCAAGGCAGTGTATTTCCCCAACCGGCATCTGCCGATGCGCGCTGACCTGTTCGCACGCGTGTCGTGGCAGCTGTCGATCCGTACCGAAGTGCCGGTGTATGCCTGGATGCCGGTGCTCGCATTCCGCTTTCCAAATGCGTCGGGGCTGCCGGCACTCGGCAAGGGTGGCGCGAATGACAAAGACCACTTCCGATTGGCGCCCTGGGACCCGCAAGTACGTCAGATGATCGGCGATGTCTACGAAGACCTTGCCATGCACGCGCCGATGGATGGTTTGCTGTTCTCCGACGATGCCTACCTGCGCGACACCGACAACCTCGGGCCATGGACTGCGCTGGCACCGGTGCAACGCACACAGGCGCTGATTGATTTCACCAGGGAACTGGCAGCACGCGTGAGGCCTTGGCGTCCGCAGATCAAGACGGCACGCAATCTTTATGCGCGGCCAGTACTCGATTCGGCCGTCGAAGCATGGTTCGCACAGAGTCTGCCGGCGTTCAACGCCGCTTACGATTTCACCGCGCTGATGGCGATGCCGCAGCTGGATCAGCAGACGGCGAGCGACGGCTGGTTTCTTCGGTTGGTGAAGGCTGTCGCCGCACAGCCGAATGGTTTGAATCGCACGTTATTCGAGCTGGCTGCATTTGACTGGCACAGCAAGCAACCGATACCGGCGGCCGTCCTGGCTCATCAAATGGCCTTGCTGCAGGCACATGGCGTGCGGCATCTGGGCTACTACCCGGACGATTTCATCACCGACACGCCCCTGCTCGAAACAATCCGACCGGCCATCTCGGCGGCCACCTATCCGTATCCGAAGAAATGAAGCGATGCGCATGGATACTGTAGTCAACTGGCTGTTCAACTACGCCTTCTTTTATCCACTAACCATGTCGCTGATCTGGATCAGTGGCAGCCTGATGTATTACCTGCGTTGGGAGCGCGGTCAGCCAGCGCGCGTCGACCCTCCAGCGCTGGCGGAGTATCCATTCGTCTCGCTGCTCGTGCCCTGCCACAACGAAAGTGCCCAGGTCCGTGAAACGATCCACTACCTCAGCGCTCAGCGTTATCCGGATTTCGAAATCATCGCGGTCAACGATGGTTCGACCGACGACACCGCCGAACAACTTGACGCCTTGCTGGTCGAGGTACCGCGCCTACGGGTCATTCACCTGGCCAGCAACCAGGGCAAGGCGATGGGCCTGCGCATGGCGGCGATGGCAGCGCGCAGCGAGTTTCTGGTGTGCATCGACGGCGACGCCTTGCTGGACGACTACGCAACGCACTGGCTGATGAGCCATATGGTGGGCGGCGCGCGGGTCGGCGCGGTAACCGGCAACCCGCGCATCCGCAATCGCTCGACCCTGCTTGGAAAACTCCAGGTGGGTGAATTCTCCTCGATCATCGGCATGATCAAACGCGCGCAACGGGTTTATGGGCGCATCTTCACCGTATCGGGAGTCATCGCCTGCTTTCGCAAAAGCGCACTTCACGATGTCGGCTACTGGAGCACCGACATGGTCACCGAGGACATCGACATCAGCTGGCGCCTACAGATGCGTCAATGGGATATCCGCTACGAACCCAACGCGTTGTGCTGGATCTTGATGCCCGAAACGCTGCGCGGCCTGTGGAAGCAGCGTCTGCGCTGGGCACAAGGCGGCGTGGAAGTGATCCTGCGCCATGTGCCGGAGCTATTCAAATGGCGCCAGCGCCGCAAGTGGCTGGTGGCACTGGAGTACATTCTCAGCATGATCTGGGCTTACGTGACACTGGGGATTTTCATACTCTGGGCCGTAGGTAAATTTGTGCCGATGCCTGCAGCCTTGTATGTGCCAAGCATATTGCCGCAATGGTATGGCGTCGTGCTGGGCACCGTCTGCCTGATCCAGTTCCTGATCAGTATCATGATCGACCGCCGCTACGAGGCCCGCATTGGTCGTAATTATTACTGGCTGATCTGGTATCCACTGGTCTATTGGCTGCTGAGTACGTTGACCACCGTCGTGGCGCTGCCCAAGGCCTTGCTCAAACGCAGGGGTACTCGCGCCGTGTGGACCAGCCCGGATCGGGGCCTGCGATGAAAGCCGAGACCATCCTCATCCAAGATGCGCGCCTGCAACGTCCCATCCAGCGCGTGCTTCTGGCTTGGATCACGTTCCTCGCTTGGATCGCATGGTCATTCTTGTGGCTGCCCCTGATCACCTTGATCGCTTGGCTGATCGGAATGCATACCAGCTACGTGAATCTGTTCCTGCACGAACACAACAACGGTTCACAGAACATACTGATGCTGCTTGCCGGCATGACGCTGTGCATGCTGATCGTGCTGTTGTGGTCCAACTACAACTACTATCGCTTCAGGCATGTGCCACGCCGCCGTCACTCGCGTACTTATGACCTGGATGAAATGGCGGCGAAGCTCGCCGTCGAAAAAGAGACCGCCATGCTGCTGCGCACATCAACCTGTGTGGTGGTGTATTTTCGCGACGACGGAGCAGCATATTCCCGGTCTGAAACATGATCTGCGACCGCGTCTTTAAGAAGGATATCCTGGTCCGTATCACCGCCTCAGGCATCCTATTGCTCCAATTATCACGAGCCAAACCGGTGATCACCTTGAAGGTGATTGCATACAACCTGAGGCACCTGGCACGAGTGCAACAGCGGGGCATCGCGCCTGCATGATCACCCAACGGCGATCTGGAAGTGTCCGCAAGGACTACCACCTGACAAGTTGGCCCATGTCGACTCTCACCTAGGGGAGCATTCGACGAAACGAAAATTAAAGTACGCCAAGAGCTGTGTCTTGCGAACAAATTTTCAGGACACAGGCACGCAGCCAACCGTGCGAGGGGTCCTTGTCGCTGCGCGGATGCCACATCATTGACACAGTTACCGGTTCCGTCGAAATAGGCAGGTCAAAACTATGCATGCCCTTGCGTGAGTGGGCCGTTTGGCGCTCGGGTACGTTGGCGACTAACCGGGTTCGCCTCGCAATGGCCAGCGCAGCAGGAAAACTTGGTGCCACTACACCTATCTTGCGCGCTAGGTGTTGTTTGGCAAGCGCCTCATCTATGGGTCCACTCGCAAGCGCACGGCGCGACACGCTGACATGGCTATATTGTGTATAGCGCTTGGCTGTAATGCGACCGACACTAGCTAATGGGTGATCAGTTGCTACAACTCCAATGAAGCGGTCACGAAGCAGCGCCTGCAAACGAATTTCAGGACCGGATTCACCAAGCACGCCGATATCCAGATCTATAAGACCTTCACGCAGCGCCTTTGCATCCTTTTCCGACTTGATCACAAAGCTGAGCCGCACACCTGGCGCATCTTGCGTTAAACGCGCAAAGAGTGCCCCTCCAAACTCAACGACAAATCCTTCGTTCGCCCGGATGGTGAAGTTTCGTTCGAGTGAAGCGAAGTTGACGGGATGGCTTTTAAGCAATGCCTCGGCGCCGTCAAGCAATGTGCGTACCTGCTGTTGCAACTCCAGAGCGCGCAACGTAGGCACAAGCGAACGTCCGGCACGCACCATGATCGGATCACCGAACTGTTCACGAATGCGGCTAAGCGTACGGCTCATGGCCGAATCGCTCAGATGCATGCGCCGAGCAGCGCTGCCGACACTACCTTCTGTCAGAAGGATATCCAGCGCCTTGAGCAAATTCAGGTCTAACGATGACATGGCGTTGAACGCAGTAGTTAAATTCGATAATTGCAATATACGCCAAGTACTTGTTTCTGTACATTCGAAAAAGGCACTTACAGCGAAGGGTTTATCGTGAAATTGAGCGAATCAGCTTTTGGGGAATTCATGGCCAAGCAATGGAAGGCACACACCAAGCAGCCGCAAGTCGTGCAAGGTGAACTACAGAAACTACAAGTGACTGGGTTGAGTGAGCCACAGCTCATTGAGGTCGGCGCATTGGCGTGTCATGTGCACAGCGAGCATCTGGGTGAATGGATGGATGGCATTGCCTACATCGAGGCACTGGTAGCAAGCCAACCCAGCATGTCAGACGCGACGCGCCTTCGTTTATGCCGACAACGTGCGATCTTGCTCAAAGCGAGCAACAATATTTGCGAACTTGAAAGCTTTGATGCCGCCGACCGCTTCTATATCTTCACCCTGGCTACACCTGCCGCCATCCTGAGGGGCGACCCTGCGCATGGCGCAACTATCTATTCCGAAGCCTTGGCCTTGCTACCGCTACTAGCCGACATGCCACGACATGAAAGACTGCTGGGTGTAATGACGGCAAACCTGATTTGTGACTTGGTCGAGCGCTCGGAATTGCTCACATCGCAGCAATCCATCCTCCTGATTATTGCTGAGAAAAGCTACGCCATTTGGCAACGAATTGGCGATGCAACTGATAGAGACAAGGCATCCTTTCGTCTGGCACAGAGCTATATGGCAGTACGAAAGCCGGCGGGATATGGTTCTGGCAGGTATTTGCGATCTTTGAACATTGAATCGTAATTGACTGAGTGCAAGTGAATGTCAGATTTGACGCTAACAGGCTGTTGAGGACGCCGGTTGTAAAGAAACAGTCAAAAGTGTCGACGCTGATAGGCAACGAGGATAAGTGGCGAAAACGAAAATAAGCACCACCGAACTGGGACTGTCGCTCTATCCACATTTGGGTGAGCAGGCGACGAAGAGCGAATCCACTCGGGTTACAGAGGCCGCACGGAAAAGCGGAAGCTCAAACACAAGTGGGCTATCAAAATGGACAACTGAGGTCGGCGGCGATATGGATGCGAATCGACGAGCTGAATCGTCACATGCGGATATGATCAAGTCGCTGGTAGCTGAAGAAGTAGCAGGTCGACTATTGTTTGACGTAGGGCTAAGTCCCGGCTGTGATCACCGTGCAGCCTTGGTTTGCGCCATGGCATCACTGAGGGCCTTCATCACTTGTGTGCGTAGCCACGCATGAGCGGGGTCGCTGTCATGCCTGCGATGCCAAGCCAAAATTACAGGCGTTGCCATCAACTCGATGGGCACGCGTCGTGTTTCCAGGCAGAGTGCATCGCAGAGCGGTTTGCATAAAGTCTCGGCGACGATAGCGATGACATCCGTCTGTGCAACCACTGCCAATGCCAACGATGCTGTTGGCAGCGACGCCAAGACCCTGCGTTCCAGTCCTTGCGCGGCCAGTGCGTCGTCAACCGCATCGCGAAAACGGCCGCGGCGCGATATGGTCACGTGGTCGACACGCGCCAAACGCTTGGTCGTGAAGGCGCCACGGGCAAGCGGATGGCCATGGCGAAAAGCGGCGACGAGACGATCCGTGGCGAGCTTTTCGAACACGATTTCAGGGACGCTGGGTTCGGTAGCGCCGATCTCGAGGTCGACTAGCCCCCGAATGATATCCTGGTCACCGCCAGGAGCCTCGGCGAGCCACCGTACGCGAAGATTCGGCGTGGTGCGCACGAGCACCGCAGTGAGCGCGGGCGCGAGTGCGCCGACGAGCACATCGTGACCACGGATCGTAAAGACGCGATCAAGTGTGGCTAGGTCGAGCCGGCGTCTCGGCTTCAGCAACGCCTGAGCTTGGTCCACCAACGCGTGTACTTCGTCGCGGATCGCAAGCGCGTAAGGCGTAGGCGTCATGGTGCGGCCACTGCGTACGAGGATGTCGTCGCCCGTGACATGGCGGATGCGCGAGAGCGTGCGACTGACGGCTGGCGGCGTCAGGTGCAGACGTTCGGCTGCGGCAATCACGCTGTTCGTCTCCAACAGGGTGTCCAGCGCGATGAGCAGGTTCAAATCCATTGCATCAGAGTAACTTATCAATTGCCTAAATTGCACTGGAAGTTATGACATGGCGCGGATATCGTCGTTTCCTAGGCAAATTCAGACGGACTCGCCATGAACATCACCACGATGCAACGCGTAAGCGAGAACTCGCCTCCGCACGACATAGAACTCCTGCCTGGAGTCACCGATGCGGCCCACGCGGCGGGTGCCCGCTTGCTTACCCTGTTCTCGCCGCATGCACGGCCGCGTGATCGTGCCGAGATGCTCGAAGCCATTCGACGCAACGAACAGGCTTCGCTGGTCGGCCTACGCGGGGCGCTGGAAACCCTGCGACCGGGGATCGGCTGGGTCGAGGAGGAACATGAGACGGCGCCCCTGCCACCAGGCGAGTGGTGGGCGGTCGACGCCGTCGAAGGCAACGTCAACCACGTCCATGGCATGTCTGATTGGGGTGTCAGCGTGACGCTGATGCGCGATGGCGTGCCCGCGCTGGCGGTGTTCCACCAGCCGATGGGCAACTTCACATGGACAGCTGTGCGCGGCGCTGGCGCCGACATCAATGGTCGCCGGCTAAAGGTCTCGGACAAGGCCATGCTCGATGCCGCCATCGTCGTCACGGGTCAGGCCGAGGCCGGTCAGCAAGAAGCGAACCGCCACATCGCCAACTCGGTTGAGCGCATGCTGCAACATGCATTACTCGTGCGTACCACGGTGCCGTCGACCTTTCCGATGCTGCTCGTCGCTGCGGGGCAGAACGATGTGTTCTGGCAGGTCGAGACGGTGTTGTCGGGTATCGCAGCCGGCATTTTGCTGGTGGAAGAAGCAGGCGGCACAGTGACATGTATCGATGGCTCACCCTGGTACCCCGGCAGCCGCGATGTCCTGGTTGCTGCGCCAGCCTTGCACTCAGCGGCAGTCGACGCGCTGCGAACCACGCATTGAGCTGGAGCACGCAGATATGAAACTAGTGATTTTTGCCGCCTCGGGCGCCACCGGACGCGAATTGGTACGACAGGCGCTTGCGCGTGGTCATGAGGTTGTCGCTGTTGCGCGCGACCCGACGCGCATCGAGCTGGGCGATAACCCGAATCTTCAGCGCGCCACGGCCAATGTGCGCGATCCGGCATCGGTCGCTCATGCATTGGGGCAGCATGCGACAGTGCTGTCCGCGCTCGGTACGGTGGGCCGCGACAAGCACGGCCTGCTTGAGGCCGGCTCGCGCGCGCTGCTCGCAGCACGCCCGCAGCGACTCGTGACGCTCGGTGCGTATGGCAGCGGTGCGTCGGCTCGCACCGCGGGATGGGCAACGCGAACACTACTGTCCTTCATGGGCGAGAAGCTCGCCGATAAGATAGCCGCTGACACGGTGGTTCTGCAGGCCGGCGGCACGGTCTTCCACGCGGGGCCGTTGTCGAATCGGCCACAGTCACCTCACCGGCGAACCGTCGGTCTCACGAATGCACCGCATCGCTTCTTCCCTGCCCCGGTCAGCCGAGCAACGGTCGCCGCTGCGATGCTGGATGAAGCCGAGTCACCGACGTTCGTGGGCCAAATTGCGGTGCCACTGGACCGATAAGTAGTACTTCGAGCGAGCCCACAGAAGGATGGAACGCCACGTCGTCCGAAGGGAGTGGCGTGGTGGGCGCAAAAGCGAAGCGCTGCTTTGCACCCGTTGTCGAACACGAACCGTTGGTGCAATCGCGAGATGGAAATTCTCGATGGGCTTGTCGACTCCCGCACGTGCCATGTCATGTTCGCCCGAGGCAATCCGTGGGATTCGCAAACGCAAGCTGCAGCTGCGGTGCACTCTACCGTTGGGAGTTCGCGCTCACAGTCAATCACATCGAACTAAACATAGGCGCCACGATGGAACGGTGGCTGCATCCATGTTGGATTAGGTCGATATTCCCCGGCGCCATTGCTGTTCCGCTCGAAGGCCAATCATATGAATACGATCACATCCACTCCGTTTGTTCCTCTTCTAGAGCAGCTTTTCGCCGATTCCGAACGAACGAAGCGGGATTTCAGAGAGCGAATGGGGAATCTGTCGCCAGAAGATCGCGCCGCGTTGATGGCCAACACCGATCCGCTGGAACTCTACGCTAAGGCCAAGGATGTTCACCTCGCCGTTTCTCGCGAAACCGCACATTTGCTCTACATCCTGGCGCGTAGCAGCGGTGCACGAGCAATCGTCGAGTTTGGCGCATCCTTTGGCATTTCGACTTTACATCTGGCCGCTGCGCTTCGGGACTTGGGCGGTGGCCGACTGATCAGCTCCGAGTTCGAGCCCTCAAAGGTGGCGCATGCGCGCGAAAATCTGTCCCGTGCGGGACTCCTCGATCTTGTTGATCTGCGGGCGGGAGACGCGCTGCGCACTTTTGCGCGCGACCTCCCTTCGCAAATCGATCTCTTGTTTCTAGACGGCGCCAAACCTCTCTACCTGCCAGTACTGTCGCTTGCTGAACCCTATCTTCGGGCGGGGGCTCTGGTAATTGCCGATAATGCGGATGGAAGTCCCGACTATCTAAGACATATCCGCAACAGCCGAAAATATCTCTCGACGAGATTCAACGATCTCGAACTCGCGATTAAGCTGTGTGAGACGACATAAGTTGCGATAAGGCCGCCATAACGCCTCGCCGAGTCGCTGATGATGATCGATAAAAAGCCTTGATGAGAAGCACGAGCTCTTCATCTTCCGCATAGAAGTTGCGGGTGCTGGTAGCGAATGAACAGCGTGCCGGTTGGATCTGATCACCTGCGCCGGTTGACGCTGACATCTGTGCTGGTTCTGGACAGGACTGCTTTTTGCAAAACGCCAGCCACCTGCCCACCTTCGCCACAGCAACTGACCAGCTTCGTCAGCGAAACTGACCATGGCCGGCGACCACGTTGCCCTTCATCGCCATCGCGTTACCCATTCCTGACATCGAACCTGACCACCCCCGCCGGCGGGACTGGCCAGGCTCGCCAGCACTGACCTGCGCGGTCAACCGGCAGAGATCGGCCAAGAACAGACGTTCAACGCTGGAGTTAAGCGGCGACGAAGCCGTCCGCCTCGAACGAATGGTTAGGCCCGGCAGGGGACTACTTGCGCGCTGAAACGAAGAACACCAGGGCAAGAATGATCTCAACAAGAACTGCAGACAGTGTGCCGAGATTTGCATACCCACTTACGAGTTCGAAAATGCCAAGCGCTGCAAGAGCCGAACAACCGACGACGAATCCCGAAGCTAATGCGAAGCGACTTGGTGAGCATGCCCATCTCTCGCTCGTCCTACGTTGAACGTCACACGTCTGAATTGAGCGATGCTCCGCTCAACGTTCAACCCTTGATTCTTGAAGCGGACGAGACTTTGACCTATCCAACGCCGCGAGGACGGTGTTACGCGCGTAGAGCAAGACAGATCTGTGCTCGTCCGGGGAAACCTCTACGAATCCGAGTCCGCGAAGCAGAAATATTCCTTCAATGGCCAGCAGTGCCTGACGAACCTCAACAATCTCGTTGCATTCCGATCGCAGCGGTTCAAGCAGTGCTCGGTAATGGCTTCGTACCGGCTCCAGCATGTCAGGAGCGTGCACCAGTGCGGTCACCAGAAAAGCTGCCATTTGGGTTGAGGTGTCGTCCTCGTCCAGTGCTTCCTCAATATATGCAAGGACCAGTTCGACTGGCCCGGTAGATCCGTTGCCGAGTCGTCTGCGCACGGCGTCCTGAAAACGGGCCATTTCTCTTTCTAACGTCGTGCGTACCAATTCATCCTTGGTCGCAAAGCTATAGACAAGCCCGCCCTTGCTGATCCCGGCACGCTCAGCAACAGCGTCGAGAGTGAAATTCCGGCCACCAGATTCAAGGATGACGGCTTCGGCGGCATCCAAAATCCG
>Ga0302228_10000798_pt1 | contig 24770 bp, 24 predicted proteins | sample II_Palsa_N1_2_FD_193519 | JGI IMG/M metagenome (GOLD analysis project Ga0302228, IMG submission 193519) | Peat permafrost microbial communities from Stordalen Mire near Abisko, Sweden - II_Palsa_N1_2 | ecosystem: Environmental > Terrestrial > Soil > Palsa > Peat permafrost | place: Sweden... | reverse complement strand
CGATGAACCCACGTCGTCGCTGTCGCATCGCGAGACGGAAGTGCTGTTCAAGCTCGTGCGCGAGCTGAAAGCGGACAACCGCGCGCTGATCTACATCTCGCACCGCATGGACGAGATTTACGAGCTGTGCAATACATGCACGATTTTCCGTGATGGCCGCAAGATCGCGTCACACGCGAATCTGGCCGAGGTTCCGCGCGATACGCTCGTGCAGGAAATGGTCGGGCGTGAAATTTCGGATATCTACGATTACAAGCCACGCCAGCTCGGCGAGGTGCGCTTCGCCGTGAAGAATGTGGAAGGTCACGCGCTGCGTGAACCGACGAGTTTCGAAGTGCGCCGCGGCGAGATTGTCGGCTTCTTCGGGCTGGTGGGCGCGGGGCGCAGCGAACTGATGCATCTCGTCTACGGCGCGGACCACAAGAAGGCCGGCACGATCGAGCTGGATGGCAAGCCGATCAAAGTCCGCAGCGCGGGTGAAGCGATCAGGCACGGCATCGTGATGTGTCCAGAGGACCGGAAAGAAGAGGGCATCGTGGCCATGGCTTCGGTGTCGGAGAACATCAATATCTCGTGCCGCCGGCATTACTTGCGCGCCGGTCTGTTCCTGGATCGCAAGAAAGAAGCCGAAACCGCCGACCGTTTCATCCAGTTGCTGAAGATCAAGACGCCGAGCCGCAGACAGAAGATTCGCTTCCTCTCGGGTGGCAATCAGCAGAAAACCATTCTGTCGCGCTGGCTCGCTGAGCCGGAACTGAAGGTTGTGATCCTCGATGAACCCACGCGCGGCATTGACGTGGGCGCGAAGCATGAGATCTACAACGTGATCTATCAACTGGCCGAACGCGGCTGCGCGATCGTGATGATTTCGTCTGAACTCCCGGAAGTGCTGGGGGTATCGGACAGGATCCTGGTGATGCGGCAAGGGCGGATCGCGGGCGAATTGCTGCGCGGGAAGGCGACCGAAAAATCAGTGCTGAATCTTGCGCTGCCTGTGCAATCCGAACCGACTGCGCAGGCAGCCTGAAGCAAAAAAAGTGGAGATGGAGGACATCATGGAAGTCAGGGAAAACATTACCAACACGCTGGTGCCAGCGAAAAACGACAAGCAGCGGTGGTGGCAACAGATCACCGAATACAGTCTCGTCGTGATCTTCGTCTTGATGTTCATCACGATGTCGCTCACGGTCGATCACTTCTTCTCGATCGAGAACATGCTCGGCCTGGCGCTGTCGATTTCGCAGATCGGCATGGTCGCTTGCACGATGATGTTCTGCCTCGCATCGCGGGATTTCGACTTGTCGGTGGGATCTACGGTCGCGTTCGCCGGCGTGCTCTGCGCGATGGTGCTGAACGCCACAGGCAACACGTTTATCGCGATTATTGCGGCGGTGGCGGCGGGTTCGGCCATTGGCTTCGTGAACGGCGCGGTGATTGCGTACTTGCGGATCAACGCGCTGATTACTACGCTGGCTACGATGGAAGTGGTGCGCGGGCTTGGGTTTATTGTGTCGCATGGGCAGGCGGTGGGCGTGTCGTCGGATACGTTTATCGCGCTCGGCGGCTTGACCATGTTCGGCGTGTCGCTGCCGATCTGGGTCACGCTGGCGTGTTTCATCGTGTTCGGCGTGCTGCTGAATCAAACCGTGTACGGGCGTAATACGCTCGCGATCGGCGGTAACCCGGAAGCGTCACGTTTGGCGGGTATCAATGTGGAACGCACGCGCATCTGGATCTTCCTGATCCAGGGCGCAGTGGCCGCGCTCGCCGGCGTAATCCTGGCCTCACGGATTACATCGGGACAACCGAACGCCGCCGATGGCTTCGAGCTCAACGTGATTTCCGCGTGCGTGCTCGGCGGCGTGTCGCTGCTCGGTGGCCGCGCGACCATCTCGGGCGTGGTGATCGGCGTGCTGATCATGGGTACGGTCGAGAACGTGATGAACCTGATGAACATCGACGCGTTCTATCAGTACCTCGTGCGCGGCGCGATCCTGCTTGCCGCTGTGCTGCTTGACCAGTTGAAGAATCGCGGCTCACGCGACTAAATTCGGCGACTAAATGTGGGGTTGAAACAGATGTCCAGTTCAGTCGATAAAACCCTCGCGCGTTATCCGAGTCTCGCCGGAAAAGTGGTGCTGATCACCGGCGGCGCAACGGGAATTGGCGCGGCGTTCGTCGAGCATTTCTTCGATCAGGGCGCGAAGGTCGCGTTCTTCGATATCGATACCAACGCCGGCGAAGCGCTCGCGGATCAGCTCGGCGCGGATCTGGCCGACGGGCAGTTCCGGCCGATGTTCCTGCGCGTCGATCTCACCAATATCGACGCGTTGCGACAAGGCATTGCCGATGTGCGCACCACGCTGGGGCTCATCGGCGTGCTGGTGAACAACGCGGCGAACGACAGGCGCCACAAGATCGAGGACGTCACGCCCGAGTCCTATGACGCCGGTATCGCGGTGAATTTGCGCCATCAGTTTTTCGCGGCGCAGGCAGTAATCGACGATATGAAGCAGCTCGGCGGCGGGTCGATCGTGAACCTCGGCTCGATTAGCTGGATGCTTAAACAAGGCGGTTTTCCGGTGTACGTGACCGCGAAAGCGGCTGTGCAAGGTATGACGAATGGCCTCGCACGCGATCTCGGCCCGTTCAATATCCGGGTGAATACGCTGGTGCCGGGATGGGTGATGACGGACAAACAACGTCGCTTATGGCTCGATGAAGCGGGCAGGCGCTCGATCAAGGAGGGCCAGTGTATTGATGCGGAATTGTTGCCCGTGCATCTTGCCCGCGCCGCGTTGTTTCTGGCATCGGACGACAGCAGCATGATGACCGCGCAGGAAGTGGTCATTGACGGAGGCTGGGCATGAAAGCGCAACTGCTGATCGACAGCCAATCCGCGCTGGGCGAAGGCGCGACGTGGTGTGCCGCGACCGGGCGTTTTTACTGGACGGACATTGAAGGCGAGCGTTTGTGGCGCTACGATCCCCGCGATGCCAGCCGCGTTTCGTTCGACATGCCGGAACGGCTTGCATGCTTCGCGTTATGCGCCGATGCTGACGTGCTGCTGCTTGGCTTGGCTTCACAACTCGCGTTCTTTAGTCTGAAGACTGGCGCGATCGAAACGATCATGCCGGTGGAAGCCGATCTGCCGACGCGCATCAACGACGGCAAATGCGATCGCCACGGCCGCTTCGTGTTCGGGACGAAACACGACGTGGCGAAGGCGGAGAAGATTGGCGGGTTTTATCGATTGAACCCTGATTTGTCGCTCGAGCGTTTGCCGCTCGGCGAGTGCGCGATTTCGAATAGCATCGCGTTCAGTCCGGACGGCTCGCGCATGTATTTCTGCGATTCCCCGGACCGTGAGATTCGCGTGTGTGACTACGATTCGTTTGCGAATCAGCGCGTGTTTGTCGAGCTGACGGATGCGAGCGGCGAGCCGGATGGATCTGCCGTCGATAGCGATGGTGGCTTATGGAACGCTCAGTGGGGCGGCCGCCGCGTGGTGCGTTATGACGCCGATGGCCGCGAAACAGCGCGCATCGACGTGCCGACGGCGCAGCCAAGCTGTGTGGCGTTCGGTGGAGCGCAACTCGACACGGTGTACATCACGAGTGCGCGGGTCGGATTGGATGCGGGCGCGTTGCAGGACGATCCACACGCGGGCGCGGTTTTTATCGCGACGCCGTCGGCAAAGGGTATCGCCGAGCCGGTGTTTCGCGGGCATAGCCACACGCATTGAGCGGGTGGGTGCGGCGGGCGCTCTACGCGTCGCGCCACAGACCCGCGGTATCACGTTGCAAACAAAATACGAGGCGGCGCGCACGACGCGCTGCCCGCAGCTTCCCGGGCACGCTGGAGCCTCAGGCCAGGACCACGGGATCGATCGCCTCTCGTTCGGAGTCAGCCACCATGACCGTTGCCCGCTCAGCAGGAAGCTCCACGCCCCCTTCGGCGTCGTCCCGAGCTGCCGCGCCCACCCGCCGTTCGAAGCTTGCCGCCGCGACAGAGCCGCCTATTCGTCCCGGGCCCGCCACGTCGGTTGTCGCGATGGGCGGCGCGGGTATCAACGGTTGCATCACGCTCGCCAACGCACAACTACGCCTCGATATCGCGCCGGCTCTCGGCGGAGGCATCACGCGCTTCGACTGGCGTAGCGACGGCGCGCTCGTGCCGATTTTCCGGCCGTGCCTCGCGCCGAGCGCAGCCACCGATCCGAACGAGCTCGCGTGTTATCCGCTGCTGCCGTATTCGAATCGCATCGGCGGCGGGCGGTTTCAGTTTCTCGGGCGCGGTGTCGATGTGCCGTGCAACCGGCCCGGTGAGCCGCTGCCGCTGCATGGCGACGGTTGGCTTGGCGCGTGGGACGTGGCGTCGGAGAGTTCGACGCACGTGCGGCTTACGCTCGATCGCCGTGATGGCGCGCCGTATTCGTATCTGGCGACCCAGTCGTTCACGCTCGAAGCGTCGACGCTAGTGGTGACGCTTAATATCGAGAATACCGGGCGCGATACGTTGCCGTTCGGGCTGGGATTGCATCCGTTCCTCACGCGCGAAGCCGACACCGAGTTGTCCGCCGCGGCCGATGGCTTGTGGCTCTGCGGCGACGATTTCCTGCCGATCCGGCACGTTCCGGCCCCGCCCGCGTGGCAATTTGGCGTGGCTTACCCCATGCCTGCCGCGATGGTGAATAACGCGTTCACCGGATGGAGCGGGCGCACGAGCGTGATGTGGCCGAAGCGGCGGTTGTCACTCACCATTTGCGCCGATACCGATTACTACGTGCTCTACGCGCCAGCTGGCCAGAATTTCTTCTGCTTCGAACCCGTCGATCACCCGATCAACGCAGTGAATCTGCCCGGCGGCGGCGCAGCGCACGGCATGACGGTGCTGGCACCGGGCGAAAGCCTGACGCGCGAGTTCAGCTTTACCGTCGAACGGTCAGGGGAAGCCAAGCGGCGTGGGCGGCCAAAGCAGCCTGCGGGGCAGAAAGCGCGCAAGACGGCGGCGGCGGTGCGATAGCGCTGTCAGAAAGCGTGGCGGCGGCGCGTTAAAATGCGGGATCGCTTATTTGCCCTCTCGACCCGGATGCCTATGTCTTTCATCGAATCGCTCAATGCCGCGTGGTCGCGGACCCAGTCTCTACTCTGTGTCGGGCTTGACCCGGAGCCGTCAAAGTTTCCGGGTGCATTAAACGGGCGCGCTGATTCGATCTTCGACTTTTGCCGTCAAATTGTTGACGCTACGGCGCCGTTTGTCTGCTCGTTCAAACCGCAAATTGCTTATTTCTCGGCGCATCGAGCGGAGGATCAGCTTGAGCAGTTGATCGCGCATATTCATACCGAGCATCCGGGATTGCCCGTCATCCTGGACGCCAAGCGAGGCGATATCGGCAGCACGGCCGAGCAGTATGCGATCGAAGCGTTTGATCGATACAAAGCCGATGCCGTCACGGTCAATCCGTATATGGGGTTTGATTCAGTTCAGCCGTATCTTGAGCACGACGGGAAGGGCGTGATCGTTTTGTGCCGAACGTCCAATGCCGGCGGCTCGGATCTGCAGTTTCTTCACGTCGATGGAACGCCGCTTTATCAGGTTGTGGCGCGGCTTGCGGCTGAGAAGTGGAATGCTAGTGGGCAGTTGGGGCTTGTGGTTGGGGCTACGTTTCCGCGGGAGATCGAGGTCGTGCGGTCCATTGTCGGCGATATGCCGTTATTGATTCCGGGGATTGGTGCGCAGGGCGGAGATGTTGAATCTACGGTTCGCGCTGGACGCGGGTCATCAGGGCGAGCGGGAATGCTGATTAATTCTTCACGCGCGATTATCTATGCCGGCAAAGGCGAGGATTTCGCTGATGCGGCGGCGCAAGCGGCACGGCAAACACGCGACGCGATTAATGCGGTGGTTTGAGGGTTTTTTCGCCTAGGCCAGGCGCCAGACCAGGTCCTATCCCTCAATGACCGTCTGAATTTGCGCCAGCGCCGCTTCGGTGGCGCCCTCTACGGCGCAATCCACAATCTTCCGATCCTCGATACTTCTCAGCCACGTCAGTTGGCGTTTGCATAACTGACGTGTCGCGAACACACCTTTATCGCGCATGGTCGCGTAGTCGATTTCCCGATCCAGATATTCCCACGCTTGCCGATACCCGACGCAGCGCATCGATGGCATGGTCGGTGTTAAATCGCCACGTGCGCGCAACGCTTCGACTTCTTCTATCAGGCCCGCCTTCAACATTTCGTCAAACCGCTTTTCGATCCGCCGATGCAGCACGCTTCTATCCGACGGTTCCAGCGCAATCGGCACAAACTCCGGTTCGCCATCCTGGCTCTTTTTCGGGTCTTTCAATATGGCGGATAGGGTTCTGCCGCTCAGCATAAACACTTCCAGTGCGCGCTGAATTCGCTGAGAATCATTGGGCGCAAGCCGCGCTGCGGTTTCCGGATCGATAGCCGCCAATCGCGCGTGCATTGCTGGCCAGCCGTCGCGCGCGGCTTCTCCATCAAGCGCTGCGCGAATTTCCGGATTAGCTTCGGGCAACTCATTCAATCCGCGCGTCAAAGCCATGTAATACAACATCGTTCCGCCAACCAATAACGGAATCCGTCCACGCGCTTCAATCTCTGCCACCAGCTTTAAAGCGTCATTCCGGAATTGTGCGGCCGAATACGACTCGGTCGGATCGATGATATCGATCAAATGATGCTGCGCCAGCGCGCGTTCATCTGCAGTCGGTTTCGCCGTGCCTATATCCATGCCGCGATAAACCAGCGCCGAATCCACGCTGATAATTTCCACCGGCCGTCGCTGCGCGAACGCGAGCGCCGCCGCCGTCTTCCCTGATGCCGTCGGTCCCAGCAAACACGCAATCCGCCGCGCGCTCATTGGCCGCGCATGAAAAGTCGATCGAGATCGCCGAGCGTCAACTGGAACCAGGTCGGACGGCCGTGGTTGCATTGGTCGCCGCGCTCGGTGGCTTCCATCTGGCGCAACAGGCCATTCATCTCGTCCAGCGTCAGCCGCCGGTTCGCCCGTACCGCGTGATGGCACGCCAGCGTGCCGAGCAATTCATGCTGGCGTTCGGTCAATACCCGCGAGCCGCCGTATGCCTGCAAATCCGAAATCACGGCGCGCGCCAAGGACTGCAAATCGGCATCTTTCAGTAGGGCAGGGACCGCGCGAATCGCGATCGAGCCCGGCGACAGGATCGCCAGATCGAATCCCAACGCGTCCAGCACCTCGCGCTCTTCCTCGACCACGCCCATTTCCACGGCATCGACCGTCATCGTCACCGGAATCAGCAACGGCTGAACAGCGATTGCCCGGTCAGCCAGCGAGTTCTTGAACTGCTCGTAAAGGATGCGCTCGTGGGCCGCATGCATGTCGACGATGATCAAACCCTGCGCGTTCTGCGCCAGCACGTAGATGCCATGAATCTGGCCCAGCGCGAAGCCAAGCGGTTGCTCGTCGGCCACGACATCCGGCGCACCCGGCATCGCGGCGTAGAGCGGCGCGCTGGGTTGGTTCGGCGAATAGGCATCGGAGGAGTTCACGCCAGCCGCAAGCGTCGAGCCCTGTGGCGTGCCGGCGTTCGCATCGCGGCGGCCAAATAAAGCGTCATACAGTGCCAGCGGTTGCGCAACCGGCAGATTGCCCTGCGTCATCCGCGATTGCCGCAGCCAGTTCGTACCGCTGTCGGTCTTTTGCCCCGAGCCCAGCGTGGAATCGTTCAGCGAACCCGTGCCCATGCCCGCGAAGCCCGCGCCCGCATACGGCCGGGCGCTGAACGAAGCGATACCCGTCGGCTGGAGCTGCGCGGCGTGACCGCCAGCCGTTGTTTCCGGCGATGCCCCCGCGTTACGCGCCAACGCGCGCTGCACAGCATGGAACACGTACTGATGGATCGAGCGTGAATCGCGGAAACGCACTTCAATCTTCGACGGATGCACGTTCACATCGACTGATTCCGGCGGCAAGTCGAGGAACAGCACGTACGACGGATATCGATTGCCGTGCAGCACGTCCTCGTACGCGGCGCGTACGGCGTGCGTCAGCAGCTTGTCGCGGACGAAGCGGCCGTTGACGAAGAAGTATTGCTGGTCGGCGCGGCCGCGGCTTGCGGTCGGCAATCCGGCGCAGCCGTACACGGCCAGCGGCCCGGCGCGTTCGTCGAGCGGCAGATGCGCGGTGGCGAAGACCTCGCCGAGAATTTTCGCCACGCGAGTGGAGGGGTCCGACGCATTCCAGTGCTCGACCGCTTTACCGTTATGAATCACCGATATCGCGATGTCCGGCCGCGCCAGCGCCACGCGCCGGATCACTTCGAGGCAATGCCCGAGTTCGGTTTGCTCGCTTTTCAGGAATTTGCGGCGCGCGGGCGTGTTGAAGTACAGCTCGCGCACTTCCATCGTCGTGCCGATAGTCCCAGCCGCCGGCGAGATCGCGCCGGTCTGCGCGTCGATCCGCGTGGCATGCGCGCAGGCGGCCGTCCGGCTGGTGATGAAAAGCTCCGCCACCGACGCAATCGATGCCAGCGCTTCACCGCGAAACCCGAGCGACGCCACGGCTTCCAGCTCGGCAAGCGAGCGGATCTTGCTGGTGGCGTGGCGCAACAACGCCAGAGAGAGCTCGGCGGGGGGGATGCCACAGCCATCGTCGACGATCATGATCCGCTTCACGCCGCCTTCGTCGAGCGTGATCCGCAAGCTCGACGCGCCGGCATCCAGCGCGTTTTCGAGCAATTCCTTCACCACCGACGCCGGCCGTTCGACCACTTCGCCCGCCGCGATCTGGCTGATCAGCTGGTCGGGCAACGGCTGAATGGCGCGGGTCAAGCGCCCGGCGGGGGCGGAGGAGTCGGATAGGGTGTCGGATGAATCGATGAGATCGGGCATGCCGAAATTATAAAGCTTCGCGCCCGTGAACGATTTCGCGGCCGTTCGGTCTGCCAGTACGCGCTTGCCAGTTGTCGAACGGCGCGTGGTTTTGCGTGTTCCGGCGCGCCGAAAACGGGCCGATTAGCGTTAAAACCCGCCAATGAACACGCGCATCGCGAATTTTCCGGCGGCGAGTTCGGTATCATGGCGCGACTGTTTTTATCGCAACATTTTCGCAACGATGCGCCCGTGCATGCACGCTGCTGTTGCTAGTTTCCCGCTCATTCCATCTTGATCGAGGCCCCCTTTTGGATACGCTGCTGTCATTCCTGAGTCTTATTCTCCACATCGACAAATCGCTCGGTTTTTTCATCCAGCATTACGGTGGCTGGGTGTACGCGGTGCTGTTCCTGATCGTTTTCTGCGAAACGGGGCTCGTAGTGTTTCCGTTCCTGCCGGGCGATTCGCTGCTGTTCATCGGCGGTGCGTTTGCGGCAAGTGGATCAATGGATCTCGGCGCGCTGATCGTGTTGCTGCTGATCGCGGCCATCCTCGGAAATACGGTGAATTACTGGATTGGCCGCGCGATCGGCCCCAAGGTATTCGATACGCACATTCCCGTGCTCGAACGTTTCCTCGATCGCGAAGCGCTCCGCAAGACACAAGGTTTCTACGCGCGGCACGGCGGTAAAACCATCGTGCTCGCGCGTTTCGTGCCGATCGTGCGGACGTTCGCACCGTTTGTGGCAGGCGCATCGGCGATGAAGGCATCGCGTTTTCAATTGTTCAACATACTCGGCGCGCTGATCTGGGTATTGTTGCTCGTGTTGCTCGGTTATTTCTTCGGCAATATCCCGTTTATTCGCCAGTATCTGAACGTGATTGCGCTGATCGGCGTGTGCGCGGCAATCGTGCCGATCGCGCTGGGCGCATTGTGGAAAGTCATGCGGCGCAAAGCAGGTAATTGAGTTGGATTGATCCGTTCGAAAGCGCTTTCGAAGTCGCCGGGCCGGAACTTTGAAAGCGCGTATATCACGGGCAGCGTACTCGGCCCGCTGGCGTCTTCGCCGCCAAAACGTAAAAGGTTAGAATGCCGAATTGTCGGCTCGGTGGTTCGAATATCGAGACGAACGATTCAGGCGTTTCGTGAATTAACGTTAAATGTTTTATGCTGGCGAAGGTTGGCGAGGTCTCATAGCTGATGTTGGAACGAACAAGAAGTGAAGCGGGAGCGGCGTGTAACTGGCGTCGTCTCAGGCTGGCGGTGGCGGTGCTGGGTGTAACGGCGCTACTCGCCGGCTGCGGGATTTTTGGTTGCGGCGGCAGTGCAACGAACGGCGGGGCTTTCGGCGGATGTGGCGCCGGCATGCGGTTCTGAGCGCCTGGACGCAGCCCGGAAATATCGATAACAGGAAGTCAGGGAAAACGGCAAGCATGGCGGTATCGCGTTCAGGTAATACAGGATGGGCCGTCAACGGCCGCGGGGGAGTGCTCGGTGCGCTCGTTTCTATTGGCGTGGCTGTCTCGATCGCCGGTTGCTCGACGGCGCTGACGCCCGCGCCTATTGTCGAACAGTCGACGGGCGGCACGAGCTCGCCAGCACTGATCCCCACCACGCCGCCGGGCACCGGGTCCGCCGGGCCGGTCGCCATCGCGCCGGTGCAGGCGGACGCCGGGCCGGGGTTTTATCGGGTGAAACCGGGCGACACGCTTTATGGCATCGCGCGCACCCAAAAGCAGCGCCCGTCCGATCTCATCAAGTGGAACAACTTGCCTGAGAGTAAGCAGGTCAACATCGACCAGTTGTTGCGCGTGGCGCCGCCAGGCAGCACCGGCACGGCCGCCAACACCGACGACTGGAGCAAACAGGCGTCATTGGCGGCGGGATCGAAGGCCGGGCCGCCGATCATCGGCGCGCCGGCCGCTACGGCGAGCAATAACAACGCCCCAGTCGATACCAGCACGCCCGCAATCAATTCGAAGGGCGCGTGGCTCACATGGCCAGCACAAGGCGACGTGATTACGAAGTTCGGCGAAGGCGGCAGCAAGGGTATCGATATTGGCGGCAAGCTCGGCGAACCGGTGAAAGCCGCGGCGGCGGGCAGGGTCGTGTATGCGGGCAGCGGCTTGCGTGCTTACGGGCAGATGATCATCGTCAAGCACAGCAACGACTTCCTGACCGCCTACGCTCACAACGGCAAGCTGCTGGTGAAGGAAGGCGATACCGTCCGCCAGGGCGCGACCATCGCGGAAATGGGGACCGGGCCGAGCAACAAGCCGTTGCTTCACTTCGAGCTGCGCAAGTCGGGGCAGGCCGTGGATCCGGTGCCGTCATTGAAGAAGGCCGGGTGATGAGCCCGGCGCGCATTGCTGATGCGACGGGAGCTACGCTGGTATGAAACGGCTCCTGCTCACTGCCACGTGCGTATCCGCTGTGCTGCTTGCCGGCTGCAACGACCAGCAAAACGCGGATGCCATGAACAAGCTCAAAGCGTTTTTCAACGCCGTCAAACCTGACACGTTGCTGCTTAAGGACCTGACGCCGGGCGTGACGACCGAGGCGCAGATTCGCGATCAGATGGGCGAGCCGGAAACGGCGCGAACCTATACCGACGGCTCGAAGCGTCTGGAATATCCGCGTGGACCGGCGGGCACGAATACCTATTTCGTCGATATCGATGCAAACGGCAAGTTCGTCTCTGTCACGCAAGTGCTGACAGCGGAGAACATTGCCAAGGTACGACCGGGCATGACACAGGACGAAGTGCGCCGCTTGCTGGGCAAGCCGACGACCATCGCCGAATATCCGCTCAAGAAGGAGCGCGTGTGGAGCTGGCATTGGGAGGAGGGCGGCGTGACGCGCGACGCCATGTTCAACGCGCATTTCGCCCCCGATGGCATTGTGACGACCACGTCGCGATCGGAAGCATTGGGCGGCGGCAAGCACTGAGTGGCGCGGCAAGGCGTTTCAATATCGGTACCCATACTGATGGATCACCAAAAATCAAAACACGCGATTGAGCGCGAGGCCTTGATGGCGCTGGCGGCGCGTCATCGCGCGGACCGTGCGTTGGCGTTTAAAGCGCTTGAAACAGCTGACGCGGGCTGGCAATGCGGCCGTGGGCACGCGTGGGACGACGGCGTGAGCGCCGCGCAGAACGTGCGCTGCATGAACTGCGCAACGCAACGCCGCGAGCAGCACACTGAGCGGCTGAAGGCGCTGGCTGAGGAGCGCGGCGGGCGGTTGATATCGGCGAGTTACGTCGATGCCGCCACGCCGTTGCGATGGGAATGCGCATTCGGCCATGGCTGGGATGCGCAGGCGGACGTTGCCACGCGACGTTGGTGTGCGGAGTGCATGCGTCGGGGCGTGTACGACATGGCGATGGCGTTCCCAAAGTAAGTCCGGGCGGGAACGCTTCTTTCTCGCATTGAACGTGGCGACTAACGTCCGGCGTCCAGTGAAATACCCAAGTGCTTGCGAAACATCTCGAGATGTTCATGCATGGCGGTGCGCGCCGCTTTCGCGTCTTGCTTCTCGATTGCCCGCAGAATCTTCTGATGGCCTTTCCAGGAGCGTTCCGGCGCCCCCGGCAGCTCTTCGGTCAGGACGTATCCGTCGCGGATCACTTCGCGCACGGGATCCAGCATTGTCCGCAGTAATCGATTATTAGCTGCCTCGCCGATTACGTCGTGAAACGCCACGTCGAGTTCGGTGTAGGCGCCGTGTTGGTCCAGGACGCTGCCCATCTGCGTCACCAGTTCCATCAGCCGCCCGAGTTGTTCCGTCGTACGGCGCGTGGCCGCTAGCGCGGCGAGTTCTTCTTCGGCGCAACGCTGCACCTCCAAAACTTCTTCCAGCATCCGCTGGCCGCGCGGTGACGTCACGTGGGCAAACAGCACCATCGAATCCAGATAATGCCAGCGTGATTCCGGCAGCACGCTCATGCCCGAGCCGTGCTTGACGGCGATCAACCGTCGGCTCACAAGCAGCTTGATCGCATCCCGGATAGTCACGCGGCTCACGCCGAACTGCTGCTCCAAATGCGGTTCGGTGGGCAACGTCGTGCCCGGCGGATAGACGCCGTCGATGATGAGCTGGATCAACTCGGCGCCCACGCGTTCGCTGAGGGTCGACCGTTTGATCGTGATGGGCGTTGCCGTCATGGTGAAAGTTTTCTATTAAAAATGCCTGCAGCGGCAAGCGCCGAAAGGGTTTCGACGCCGCGCCGCGCAACCCGATATTAAACGATGCAGGGCCGCGAACCGGCTCCCCGAGAGCGTCTTTTGCTATGGTAAACGATGACTATGTCATCATATGACTTTATGAGTTGTTGAATTATGATGCTTGCACTGACCGGGATTCACCCGGCAATCATCGAGACGACGACGGAGACAAAAACCATGACGGAGACCGCGAGCACGCCGCAAAGGCGCACAGGTGTCGAGCGCTGGGGCGTTCCCGCCGCGCTTTTCTGGGGCTACATCGCTGTGCTGATCTTCATGATCGGCGATGGCGTGGAGTCGAATTACCTCGCACCATATTTCACCCGCAACGGCTTCACGATCGACACGGCCGCGACCATCATCGCGTTCTATGGCATCACCGTGACGCTCGGTTCGTGGCTCGCGGGGTCGCTCTCCACGCTGCTCGGGCCGCGCAAGGTCATGCTCGCGGGCGGCGCGATCTGGATCGTCTTCGAGGTGCTGTTCCTCGCGTTCGCGCTGCCATCGAAGAGCTTTGCGCTGATCGCGCTCACCTATGGCTTGCGTGGCGTCGCCTATCCGATGTTCGCGTACGCCTTCCTCGTCTGGATCCAGACAGCCGCGCCGAGCGACCTCAAGGGCGCCGCGACCGGCTGGTTCTGGCTCGCGTTCACCGGCGGTTTGCCGACGCTCGGATCGCTGGTTGCGGTGGTGTCGATTGGTGCGATCGGCGAGTACCCCACGTTCTGGCTTTCGCTCGGGCTCGTGGCGTGTGGTGTCCTGATCGCCGCATTCGCGATTCGCGAGCCGCGCGGGCGATCGCCGTTCCTCGACGAAGCGCACCGGGGGAAAAGTACCGGACTCATTCTGCTCGGCGGTATCGATATTCTCTGGCGGCGTCCGCGCATTGCCGCCGCGGCCCTCGTGCGCACCATCAACACCGCTCCGTACTTCGGCTTCTTCACCTTCCTGCCATTCTTCTTCACCGAAAAAATCGGCTTTACCCAGCAGCAATATCTGTTGCTGATCACGATCATGGGGCTCGTCGGCATGAGCTTCAATCCAATCGTGGGACGAATAAGCGATCGGCTCGGCTGGCGGCGCGTGTTGACGTTCTTTGGCGGTATCGGCTCCGCCATCAGCATGTTGCTGATGTACTTCGTACCGCAATACACCGGCCACAACTTTGCGATCGCCGTGGTCTGCGCGTGTCTCTACGGCATCACGCTATGCGGTTACGTGCCGGCGGCTGCGCTGATGTCATCGCTTGCAGGACGTGAGGATAAAGGCAACGCAATGGCTATCTATTGCCTGAGCGCGGGCGTGTCGACGTTTATCGGACCGGGGTTGTATCGCGTGCTCAATAGCGCGGTGGGCATGGACGGCGTGGTGTGGACGTACGCGGTGCTGTACGTGATCAGCGCGCTTGTCTCATGGTTCTTCCTCGTCTCGCCCGAGGATCCGGGTGAACTGCGTCGTGCCGCGAGTCAGCGCGATTTGCTCGAACGCACCAACGCCGCTTAGTTCCTGCGGCAGACGTCGAACCATCAACAAACATCAAACAGGACATTCGATGCAGCATTACGACATCATCATCGTCGGCGCGGGGAGTTCGGCGTGCGTGACGGCCGCACGGCTCGTGCAGGAAGGCGGCGCGCGCGTGCTGATGATCGAGGCCGGGCCGCGCAAGTCCAGCCGTCTGCTCGGCGTGCCGGCGGGCTACATGAAGTTCCTCGCCAGGGATACGTACCTCACTATGCATCGCACCGAAGCGCAGCCGCAACTCGACGGACGCGGTCCGATCGTGCCGCAGGCGAAGGTGCTGGGCGGGGGCAGTGTCGTCAACGCGATGGTGTACATGCGCGGCCAGGCCGCCGATTACGATCGTTGGGATGCTGCGACGCGCATGCCGGGGAGGGCGGGCATCGACTGGTCTTATGCCGCGATGCTGCCGCATTTCATGGCGCAGGAGGACAACGATCATCTCGCGGGACCGTTTCATGGCGTCGGCGGACCATTGAAGATTTCTCACCTCAATCATACGAGCCCGTTGAGCCGTGCTTACGTCAAGACGATGCAAGGTCTAGGTGTTCCGTACACGGCCGATTTCAATGGTGAAAAACAGTTTGGCGTCGGCTTCATGCAGCACACCATCGACTGGCGTACACGGCAGCGCTGCAGCGCAATCGACGCCTTCCTGCAACCCGTGATGAACGATCCACGCCTCACCATTCTCACAAACGCGCGTGTTACGCGGATCATCATGGAAGGTAGCCGGGCAACCGGCGTGGAGTACGTGCACGAAGGGCGCGTTCAAACGGCGCACGCGCAACGTGAAGTCGTGCTCGCGGCGGGTACATATCAAACACCCAAGTTGTTGATGCTCTCCGGCATCGGCCCGCGCGATGAGCTAGAGCGGCACGGTATCGCTGTCAAGGTGATGCTCGAAGGCGTGGGAAAAAATCTTCAGGATCACTACGAAGTTCCCGTCGTGGCGACCACCAGGGGTGCGTTCGGCTACTACGGGCAGGATCGCGGCTGGCCGATGATCAAGGCCGCGCTGCAGTATCTGATGTTCAGGTCGGGACCGGCGTCGACCACGGGGGTTGAAACGTGCGCGTTCTTCGATCCCGGAGGTAACAACGACGAGCCAACTATCCAGATGTTCTGCGTGCCGACCATCTACCTGGATCGCGATGTCATGGGAACCGCGCCCGGTCACGGCGTCACAGTCAACGCACTGTTATTGCGGCCGCGCGCGCGGGGATCGGTGCGGCTTGCATCGAAGGACCCGGCGGCTGCGCCTATCGTCGATACAGGTATCTTCAATCATCCCGACGATCTGCGGCTTTCGATGGCGGGCTTTCGATTCGCGCGGCGCGTGCTGGCGAGCGAACCACTTGCCAGCATGGTCGAGCGGGAAATTTTCCCGGGTCCGGACGTGACAAGCGACGAAGCTGTCGCCGCGCATTGCCGGCGCACCGTCAAAACGGGATATCACCCGGTCGGAACGTGCCGGATGGGGCGCGACGACGATCCGCTCGCGGTGCTTTCGTCCGATCTCAAAGTACGGGGAGTGGAAGGCTTGCGCGTGATCGATGCATCAATGATGCCGAGCATTGTCAGCGGCAATACCAACGCGGCCGTAATGGCGGTCGCCCATCGTGCCGCCGACCTGATGATGAATACGCTGTCCATGACCGAGGGCAAGGCGGATGTGCGAGATGCCGCATGACGCAAACGGTGAGAGACGCGCTGGGTGAATGGCAACTCGACGCAGCTCATGCTTACCCGATGCTCGCCGACTGGCTCATCAAATAGGTGCTTCCAAAAACCTTACTACGCACACGCGCAAATTATTTTCGACTTATGTGGAATAGACGGGAAAAAAATGGGTTCGCCCTAGTACCAACCCGTTAAACACTCTGGAGTCGAAAATGAAAAAGATTGCCCTGTTCGTGATGTCCGCTGCTGTGCTCGCATCGTCAAGCGCATTTGCCCAGGCTCAAGGCCTGACCCGCGCCGAAGTCCGCCAACAACTTGTTGAAGCACAGCAAGACGGCTCGCAACTCGTCAGCAACGCGTCGTATCCCGATGTGGCTCGCATCTATACGAACCAGGTCACGCAGGCAAAGCAGGGCACATCGGCCTATGGTGGCGTGGCAGCCGGTTCGAGCGTCAGCTCGTCGCACTTTGCGAATGTCGGCAGCCCGAGTCATGAAGCCTGTGTTGGCCCGTACAGCTTTTGCAACATCTATGCGGGTTCTTGATGGCCGCACGGACGACTCGTTCATAGTCAGCTTGAACCGCGGGTCGTCCTTTCGTGATCGCAGGGGCTTAAGCGATTAGCGTTCGCCGCTTGCACGAATTATCGTAGCAGGATTAGTTTAGGCACGGTGTCCGAGTCGCACCATACGATCGCGTTTTGCCTATGTTGCATACCCAGTTGTTTTGCATTGCTAAGTGATAGGCCAAGAACCAGTAAGCTCGGTTCGCCCGGCCATGTCCTCGACGGGTGCTCGCCGATCCCGTCGATAAAGCGCAAGCCCATGTTGCCAAGCTGGTCTGCAAGCGCGGCTTGCCGAACCGCATTGTCCGTTGCACCGGTCCATGTGCTGAATGGATTCGCCGCGGTGACGAATGCACTGCAGTCGACGCCAAAGGCCCGATGAAGTTTGGCGAGATCGGGATTGGCGTGGCCAATGCGCAGCGTTGCCGGGGCGTCGCCCAGGACGCGATAATGCGTCTCCTCGTAAGCCCGGAGCGTGTCCGGGTCGATGGCCGAATTGAACTGCAAAGCAATCTCCTTGCGTCAGTATGAAAGCCGGCTTCATTCTGTAGAAATCGTATCAGACCGGATCGTGCGTTGTTGCCAAGCCTTCGATAAAAACGCCGGACATACCAGAGTTTCACTCTCCATTGTGCGCGCTGCCGAACACACGGTCCCGGTGTGAGGAAGGCCATTATGTTAGCTACCTCTCGTTCAGCGTGAATGTCCTGGGTCCGGGCGTCCACGCGTCGCCCGGCACCTGTACGATACTTTTTTCAGCGCACTCAGCGCTGGCACAAGCGTCGTTATCGAGGGACATATGGACTCACCCATTCTGGCGAAAGAGGCCGTGAAGAGCATGCCGACCAGCGTTCATGTGCATCTTTACTATGGCGTTGATCCGAGCCAGTATCGTAAGGACGAGAAGGTCGGGTGCCTGTACGGTTATCACTACGCCGAGTCGGAGTCGATGACCCTTTCGTATTCCCAGGATCACGCAGAAGGACGTGCTCTCCGCACCATTCGACGCGGCTTGAAAGCGCTTCTTGGTTGCGATCTCATTCATACGTTTCGCAACCGCGCAGCGCTGTTTGAAGCGGACGTGATCTGGACGCATACGGAGCGCGAGTATTTATCGGCAGCGTTGCTGCTGATGCTCAAGCGTTGTCCGAATAAACCGCTTCTGCTTGCGCAAAGCGTGTGGTTGCTCGACATCTGGGAATCACTTGACGTGTTCAAACGCGCGATCTTCAAGAGGCTGCTGAGTCGCGCAAACCTGCTGACGACGCATACCCACGACAACGCCGCGCTAGTGAAAAAATTCTGGAACCGCGAAGCAACCGTGGTTCTCTACGGCATCAGCACCGATGATTTCCCTTTGCAGCCGGTGTCGGATTGGCATCCTCACGAACCGTTGCGCGTAGCGGCCATTGGTAACGATCGCGATCGCGATTGGCAGACCTTCATGGCGGCATTCGAAAACGATCCGCGATTCAGCGCGAGGCTGGCGACCCAGCGCAAAGTCACGCGTGCTGATCGGGCGGATAACATTGTGGTCGCACCCGTGTCGGGGTTAGCGGAGCAACGTGCGCTCTATGAATGGGCCGATGTGATCGTCGTGCCGCTTCATCCCAATCATCATGCATCGGGCATTACGGTTTTGCTCGAAGCGGTGATGGCCGGCAAGGCGGTGGTTGCAACGGGTATAGGCGGTCTGTCCGACTATTTCTCCGATGACGCCGTCTCCTACGTACCGGTCCACGATCCACAAAGCCTGCGCGAGACTGTCGCTGCGTTAGGCGCCGATCCTGAGGGCACAACGAAGCGGATTCGTCGTGCACAGCAGGAGCTGGTATCGAAGGATCTGACCACGCGCGGTTTCGCCCGGCAGCACGTCATGCTGACTCATCAAATGCTGCGGGACGCGGAGTCGAGCGAAAAAGCGATGCCACTTGTGCGCGCTTAGCGTCGTGACAGCTTGACGTGGTTTAGCGGAGCAGGCGCTATCTGGCCAACGATGCCTGCGTGCGGCTGGGCCTGCCGATGGTTTACGGAGCGGTGCAAGGTTTCGATGGTCAGGTCAGCAGCGTGTTCTGGCCGGCGCGGGAGGGCGGCAGTTGTTATCGATGCCTGTTTCCGGAACCGCCGCCACCAGAATTTGCACCTAACTGCGCCGAAGCGGGCGTGCTCGGCGTGCTGCCTGGGGTTCGGGTTGTCGCAGGCGACCGAGGCGATCAAGCTGATCCTGGGTATCGGTGAGTCGCTATCCGGTACCTTGCTGCAGTTCGACGCGCTGGGAATGCGGTCCATTCGCTTACGGCTGTTGCGGGACCCTGCATGTCCGCGTTGCGGCGATGGCGTGAAGGCCGGTGATTACGTGGATTTGCCGGCGGCTTGCTGAGTGGGGTGAGGGCGCGGAATTGAATCGTAGTGCAAATCCGTTGGGCTTCTCCAACGAGAAAAGGGCTCAGCTTGCGCTGAGCCCTTCATGTCTTTGGTAGGCCGTACGGGATTCGAACCTGTGACCAACGGATTAAAAGTCCGCTGCTCTACCAGCTGAGCTAACGACCCAAAGAGCCGAAATTATAGTCACATGGACCACAAGTTGTCAACGGAGCGTAAAAATGCTCGGTATCGCGGAACGAAGAAAAAGCAGAAGAAAGACCCAAAGAAAAAGCCCGCAGCAACCACGCTACGGGCTCTTTCAACGAGAGGCGCGAAAACCAGCTTCGCTTACTTCACTTGCGACATCTTGCTTTCAGCCGACTGCGCGGCTTCCGTTCCACCGTACTGCGAGATGACTTGATCCAGCGTCTTTTTTGCAGCGGCTTTCTGACCCTGCTCAATCTGGTTGTTCGCGATTGCGAGCAGCGCATCGGGCGCCCGCGGATGCGTCGGGAAATTCTTCACCAGATTTTGCCAGGTTGCTGTCGAACCCTTGTAATCACGCAGAGCATACAGCGCATTGCCCAGCCAATATTGCGCGGTCGGCTGGTACGGGCTGTCCGGATACTTCGCGACGAAAACTTTGAACGACGCAGCAGCGTTCTTGAAGTCGCCATTACGGAACTGCGTCGATGCCGCGTTGAACGATTCAGTCTCACCGGGCTGCACCGTCCCTTGCACACCATCCACCGTCTGCTGCTGCGGTTCGAACTTTTTCAGCCGGCCATCGAGGTCGGCGTAGTAGTCCTTTTGCTGCTTTTGCAACGTCGTCAATTGGTTGGCCAAGTCCTCATTCTGGCCTCGAAGCGTAGCGACCTGCTGATTCAACTGGTCGAGACGATTCGATTGATCGAGGATCGTGCGCTGAGCGGCGGACAACTGGCTAGCCAGGCTGTCCGTTTTCGTGCGCAAATCGAGCACGGCTTTACGCGCTTCGTTGTCGTCGAACAACGCCGCGTGCGCCGACCCGCCGACCATGGCCGAACCTAACAAACAAGCAACTGCGACCGCGCGCAGCGAGGGGAAGCGATACAACATACGGCGACTCACCCGTGACTGGTTACGTTACTGTTGATAAGCGAGGTCAGCGCGGCGATTCTGCGCCCACGATGACTCGTCATGCCCTGTTGCCTGCGGCTTTTCCTTGCCCAGACTCACGGCTTCCATCTGCGAATCGGCCACGCCGAGCAACGACATCGCGCGACGCACAGCTTCAGCACGCTTCTGGCCCAGTGCCAGGTTGTACTCGCTCGTGCCGCGTTCGTCGGTGTTGCCCTGGATCAGCACGTGACGGTCCGGATGGCTCTTCAGATACTGCGAGTGTTGTTGCAGCAGCGGCTGATAGTCGTCACGAACAGCGTAGCTGTCGAAATCGAAGTAAATGCTGCGCTTTGCCAGCGGGCTGTTCGGATCGTTCAGCGGGTCGACGTTGACCTGTTGAACTGCGTTCGCGTCGGGTTGCGTGCCGATCGCGCCTTTGTTTGCACCTTCATCCAGCTTCACGCCTGAATGACATGCGGCCAATGCACCGACCATCGCCACTGCAAAGCCGATACGAATTTTAGACATCATGGTTACTCTCCTTGTGTGTTGCTGCTTAAGTTATTGCGTGAGGTTTATTGCATGAACGGACCCCAGGACGGCTCGCGTACGCTGCCCCCCTGAAGCGACAAGACTTGCCGCGTACGACCATCGGTCGACACAGCCGCCAACACGCCACGCCCGCTCACTTGGGTGGCGTAGAGGATGTACTGACCATTCGCCGCAAAACTGGGCGATTCGTCATTCGTGGTGTCGGTCAGGCCAGTCGCCGTGCCGGACGCGAGGTCCAGCAAATACAACTTGAAGCCGCCGCCAACACGCGAAATGTACGCAATCTGCTTGCCGTCCGGGCTCACTCGCGGGCTTGTATTGTAATTGCCCGTGAATGTGACGCGCTGGGCCTGGCCGGCGCTTTCGCCGTTCGCCGACATCTTGTAGATCTGAGGCTGGCCGCCGCGGTCGCTCGTGAAATAAATCGTGTTGCCATCGGGAGAGTAAGCCGGCTCGGTGTCAATCGAGCTGCCGAGTGTCAGGCGACGCAAACCGCTACCGTCTGCGTTCACCTGGAAAATCTGCGTGTTGCCGGTAGTCGACAGGGCGACCGCAAGCTTGCGGCCGTCCGGCGACCACGCCGGTGCACTGTTATTGCCTTTCTGGTTCGATACGATCACACGCTTGCCTGTCGGCAGGTCGTGGATATAAACAACCGGTTTTTTCTTCTCGAACGAGACGTACGCGACCTTGGTGCCGTCAGGCGACCACGCCGGCGAGATGATCGGCTCGGGGCTGGACAGCGCAATGCGCGCATCCTGACCGTCGGAGTCCGAAATCTGCAACTGATAACGGCCACCGGTCTTGATCACATATGACAGGCGCGTCGCGAAAACACCACGATCGCCCAGCAATTTTGCGTAGATATAGTCCGCAACCTTGTGCGCGCTCATCCGCAGACCGCTTTCCGGGCTGACGAGTGACAAGCCGCCGAGGCTTTGCTGCTTGACCGTGTCGTAGAGGCGGAAGCGCACTTCGTACTGGCCGTTAGGCAGGCGATTCACGCTGCCGGACACGAATGCGTCCGCGCCCTTCGCTTTCCAGCTGCCAAGGTCGACGGAATCTGTCTCCGACACGGGCGTGCCGCCCGCATCAATATTCGTGAACTTGCCGCTGCGCGCCAGATCCTGACGAATGATCGCGCTGATCTGCTGCGGCGAATTCGCTTCGTTGGCAAACGTGGCGGTGGCAATAGGAAATTGGGTAGAACCCACGCCCGTGACAAGCACATTCAACTGCGCGTGTGCGGCGGTACCCGCGGCGATCAGGCAGGATGCAACAAGTGTTTTCAGGCCAAGCTTTGTCATCAAACTCATGTATCTGGTTCCAGAAAAAGCGATTTTTAAACTACCGGCGGCTGCAGAAGAGACCGCCGAATGCACAATTCGTTCCCATCAGGGCTGATTGTGCACTGTCGTTTTACCATGTCCGTTCAACCACCCGCCGGACGCAATGTGATCGTAAACGTGCCGGGCGCCTGACCATTTGTGTCCAGTGGCATCGGATCCGAGCGCTGAACAGCGCGGAGCGCAGCCTGGTCCCACTGCTCGTTGCCGCTCGAACGTTGGATCGATGCCGACAGCAACGTACCGGTCGACGGCGACACATGTACCGATACCACGGTCTCCAGCCCCGCGGTTTCGCCCCCCCAAGTGATGTTCGGACGCACGCGCCGCTGCACCTTCTCAGCGTATCCCGACGATGTTGCTGTACCACCCGCGCCGCTGCCGGTGCCACTCTTGGCCAGTCCGTTGCCGCTGGAGCTCGTGCCGCCACCCGCCTGACCCTGCAAAGCCGCGAGCCGGGCACTACGTTCCTTATCAAGCTTGGCCTTCGCCTGCGCGTCGGCCTGGGCCTTGGCTTTCGCCTTGGCATCCGCCTGAGCCTTGGCCTTGGCGTCCGCCTGTTCTTGCGCCTTGGTTTCGGCTTCCTTCTGCTGTTCCGCGGCTTTCGCTGCGTCAGCTTCCTTCTCTTTAGCCTGTTGCGTCTTCTGCTGCTCAAGCTTCTGCTGAGCGAGCTGCTTTTGCTTATCGGCTTGTTTCTGCTTGTCCTGAGCCGCTTTTTGCGCCGCTACAGCAGCTTGTTGCGCGGCTTGCTGTGCCGCGAGCTGCTGCTGGCGCTTGGCCTCGGCTTCCTGATCGGCCAGTTGTTGCGCACGCTGCTGTTCAGCGAGTTGCGCGGCGCGCGCCGCCGCTTCCTGCTGTTTACGCTTCTTTTCCTGCAACGCGATGTCAGCGTCCTCATCCTTCGCCGGTGGCGGCGCCGGCTGCACCTTGATAGGCGGGGCGGGCGGTGTAACAGGGCGAGGCGTAGGCGCCGACAAATCCGGGATATCGGTCCACAGCTCTGCCTCGGCGCCCGCCGGGGTGTTGTTCTGCCAGTTGACGCCGTGATACAGGAGGATGCCAAGCAACACATGCATCAGCGCGGCGAGCGCGAACGCCTTCCATGTCCCGCGTTCACGCGGCGGACGGATGGGGCGCGCGCTGGTCCGCGCGCCAGGGTGCCCGCTGGGCTGCCGATTCATCATTGCGATTTGACTAACAATCCGACCCGTTTGACGCCCCGCGCCTTCATATCGGACATTACGTTCATGACGACTTCATATTTCACGGTCTTGTCGGCGGCAATCACGACGGGCTGGTCGGGATGCGACTCCTGCCGATTCAGCACGAAAGTCCTGAGGTCGCCCTCCGTCATGCTCTGCTGTTGCGACGCGCCGCCGTCGTCCTTGTAGCGCACAGTCATGCTGCCATCGGCCTTGATATTGACCACGACAGGGGGCGTTTGCTCCTGCGGCGCCGCATTGCCGACCGTTGGCAGGTTGATGATGGAAGGCGAGACGAGCGGGGCGGTCACCATGAAAATGACGAGCAGCACGAGCATCACGTCGATGTACGGCACGACGTTGATGTCGGACATGGCGCGCCGTGAACTGCCGCGCATGCTGGAACGCATTGGACCTCCGGCCATTCTGAACTCCTTAGTGAGCCTGACGCTGCAAGATGTTCGAGAACTCTTCGATAAACGTTTCGAAGCGGATGGCAAGGCGGTCGATATCGTGTGCGTAGCGGTTGTACGCCACCACCGCCGGAATCGCAGCGAACAGGCCGATTGCCGTAGCCACAAGCGCTTCAGCAATACCTGGCGCCACGTTCGCAAGCGTTGCCTGCTGTACGTTGGCAAGGCCGCGGAACGAATTCATGATCCCCCAGACCGTGCCGAACAAACCGATATACGGACTGACCGAACCCACCGACGCGAGAAACGCCAGGTTCACTTCGAGCACATCCATTTCACGCTGGAACGCGGCACGCATCGCGCGGCGGGAGCCGTCGAGCGTGGCCGCCGGATCGTTCATGCGGCGCTCTTTGCCCTTGAGGAACTCGCGCATGCCCGATTCGAAGATCCGCTCCAGTGCACCGATGGTATGGCGGTTGTTGGCAGCACTTTGATAAAGCGCCTGCAGGTCGCCGCCCGACCAGAAATCGCGTTCGAAGCGCTCGGTCTGGATCCGTGCGCGCCGAATCGCAAACCATTTGCGAATGATGTAAGTCCACGACAACAACGACAGTATCAGCAGCAGCGCCATGACGGCCTGCGCCAGCAGGCTTGCATGGATGACGAGAGAAATTATCGACAGATCTTGTGTATTGTTCATAAAAGTCCGCTGTTACGTCCCAAAGGGGCGTCCGAGGTGCACTAGCCGTGAATTGTCAGGCTTTCGACAAATGACTGAAAGCGTAGACAGGTCCTGCCAGCACATGCTCGGTACTTCTTTGCCTGCATGCCTGATGGCACGCGAGCTCGATTCAGTTCAGGTCCGTTCTTGATGGAGTCAAAGGGTCTGCGTCTACATAGGTTTTTCTGAACAAGAT
>Ga0302228_10000797_pt1 | contig 24774 bp, 20 predicted proteins | sample II_Palsa_N1_2_FD_193519 | JGI IMG/M metagenome (GOLD analysis project Ga0302228, IMG submission 193519) | Peat permafrost microbial communities from Stordalen Mire near Abisko, Sweden - II_Palsa_N1_2 | ecosystem: Environmental > Terrestrial > Soil > Palsa > Peat permafrost | place: Sweden... | reverse complement strand
ATCTGGTGCGTGGGCGACACTCGCCGGCACGGGCGAGACCGCGCCTGCTTCACGCGCCTGCATCTGGGCGGCGCTCATTGCCGGAGGCGGCGGCTCGAACACATCGTCAGACGCTGCGGCGGGCTGGCTCATGGCTCGAGCTGAAGTGTCGGTCAGTGGTGCCTGCATCGAGGCTGCTACCCGCTGCTGAGGCTCTTGCTGCAATGGAACTGCCGCAGGCGCAGTTTCCGTATAAGCCGGTTGCCGCGGTTCCGCAAGCGGCCGCTGCTGCTGCGCAGGGACTACCATCGCACCGTCCGCACCCGCATACGAAGCCTGTGGCAGCGCCTGCGACGGCACAGGAGCAACCTTCTCCGGCGGATTCGAAGCCTGATACGTCGGCGTCTCGAACGGAGCCGGCGCATGAGTTGGCGCGGCGACCCGGCGAATGCCGTCAAACCGCTTGGCCCAATACGGATTGGTCAGATAATCGATCCGCACCGTGCCGCCCGTCGACGGCGCATTGACGAAGCGCAGTTTGCCGACGTAAATACCGACGTGCGAATGGGGGCGTCCGGTGGTGTTAAAGAAAATCAGGTCGCCCGGCGCAACGCCATCGGGCTCGATCGATTCGCCGCTCCCGCTCATATCTGCCGTGGTGCGCGGCAGATTTACCGAGGCCGCGCGTGCCACCACATACCGAACCAGGCCGCTGCAATCGAAGCCGCTATCCGGCGTGTTGCCGCCCCAGCGGTATGGAATCCCGACGAGGCCCATCGCCTCAATGGAAATTTCCTCGCGTCCGACGCTGTGATCGACGAAGTTCGGGAAACCGGGCGGGGGAGTGCGATAAGCGCCATTGGACGCCGAAGAAGAACCACTTGAGCTGCGCGAAATCCGCTGCGGCTCGCTGGAACAGGCGGCGAGCAGCAAAAGGATAAGCAGCGAAAACCCAAGTCGACGCATTGAGACGAGGCGAGCGTAAACACTCGCTTAAAGCGGGCGATGTCGGGATGGTAGCCCGTCCACCATGGCGTGAGCAAGCAAAGTTGATAAATTACTTGAAGTTTACGCGCTAAGTGTGGCGCCACCGGGACGTAAAAGTGGGCCCGGGCGCGCCGGACATACAAAAAAAGCCGCGCCCGGTATAACCCTGGCGCGGCTTTGGAACAACTCGAAAACCGTGCAACAGCTCGGCTTGAGCTTGGCTTAGAGGATCTCGGACGCGTAATCCGCGAGACGCGACCTCTCGCCGCGCGCCAGCGTCACGTGCCCGCTATGCGCCCAGCCCTTGAAGCGATCCACCACGTAGGTGAGCCCCGAACTGCCTTCCGTCAGATACGGCGTATCGATCTGCGCGATGTTGCCAAGGCAGATGATTTTCGTGCCCGGACCGGCGCGCGTGACCAGCGTCTTCATCTGCTTCGGCGTCAGGTTCTGGGCCTCGTCGATGATCAGATACTTGTCGACGAAAGTCCGGCCGCGCATGAAGTTCATGCTCTTGATCTTCAGGCGCGAACGGATCAGTTCCTGGGTCGCGGCACGGCCCCATTCGCCGGCAGCGTCGTCGGTCTTCTGCAGCACTTCGAGGTTGTCGTCGAATGCACCCATCCACGGCTGCATCTTTTCCTCTTCCGTACCCGGCAGAAAGCCGATGTCTTCACCGACCGGCACGGTGGCCCGTGTCACGATGATTTCGTTGTAGCGCTTGTCGTCTAGCACCTGTGCAAGCCCCGCCGCCAGTGCGACGAGCGTCTTGCCGGTACCGGCCTGGCCAAGCAGCGTGACGAAGTCGATCTCCGGATTCATCAGCAGGTTGAGCGCAAAGTTCTGCTCGCGATTGCGCGCCGTAATGCCCCACACGTTGTTCTTGTGGTGGCCGTAGTCGCGCAAGGTCTGCAGCAGGGCGGTCTTGCCGTTCAGCTCACGCACCAGCGCGTGAAATGCCGGTTCGCCGTTCTGCGGCTCCAGATACACGAACTCGTTGACCAGCATCGAGGCGCACAACGGCCCGGTCACGCGGTAATACGTGGTGCCCGTCTTGGTGTCCTGCCAGCTTTCCATGCCCTTGGCATGTTTGGTCCAGAAGTCCTGCGGCAGCGCGCGAATGCCGGAATAGAGCAGGTCCTTGTCTTCGAGGACCTGGTCGTTGAAGTAATCCTCGGCAGGCAGACCCAGCGCATGCGCCTTGATCCGCATGTTGATGTCTTTCGACACCAGCACGACCTGGCGGTCCATGCGGTCGCGCTGCAACGCGCGCACCACGCCGAGAATCTGGTTGTCCGCCTTGCCTTGCGGCAGGCCTTCGACCGGTTCGATATCCGTCAGCTTGGTCTGGAAAAACAGGCGTCCGGCGGCCTCGCGGCTGCCCAGGCGCGACAGCGAAATGCCATCCGACATATTGCCGCCGTTGGCGACCAGCGCGTCCAGCGTGCGGCTGACCTGACGCGCATTACGCGCGACTTCCGACATGCCCTTCTTGTGGTTGTCGAGTTCTTCCAACGTCATCATCGGCAGATAGACGTCGTGTTCCTCGAAACGGAACAGGCAAGTCGGATCGTGCATCAGCACGTTCGTATCGAGCACGAACAGCTTGCGGGTTTCGACCTGTTCGGCTGCGCCGCCGCGCTTCTTGGCGCTGCCGCGGGTCGCTGCGGCCGGCGTGGCCGCCGTATTGGCCGATGGCTGCTTGCCGGCGCGGGCCACCACGGGTTCCGCGGTGGCAGGTTGCTCAGGCTCGACGTGCGCGGGCTGCTGGCGGACGGCAGGCGCCGGCACCGGTTGCAGCAACGCGGCGGTTTGTTTGCTTTTCCGGCTGCGAGCGGGAGCAGCCTGTTCAGCGGCGGTATCGGCAGAAGAAGACGCAGGAACCGGCCGCAAGGTGGTAGCGGCGTTGGCGGCGCGTGCCATAGGCGTCGCGACGTTGGCTTGGCCGAAATCGGCCGACTCGGCTTGCTCCCCGTCAACCGCCTGTTTTTTGGCGGACCGGGCCGGCGTGGCTTTAGCCTTGTATTCGTCAGCCGGTAAGAGATTGCCGAGCTTGCTGGGTGCGGTAGGCAAAGGCATGGTTTCCCTCGAAATAATCGGGTCACATATCGTGCGCCGCCTGTCGCATTCTGCTGGTGTGCCAAAAGGCCCACGCAGTTTGCGCCCGGAGGCGCGCTTCGGTCTAAAAATGCCGGTTCGCCTGGTTTTCGATCGGCTCCTTGACGAGAGCGCGTGGCCTGATAAAAGAACGGCTTCGCGCAATTAAAAAAGCCGCCGCCCCGGCAAACGGGGCAAGCGGCTCGACTTCGGTCATCGCGTTGCGCCTCACAGCCTCAACGACAGAGGCGTGACAAGCGGCGCAGCCGCGGAAAGTATGGGGTGGACAGGCACTCATTGCAGCCCAATATAACGCGCCTCACAGCGCTTGTACAGCCTCCAGAATGTCATCGACGTGACCTGGTACTTTCACGCCACGCCACTCCTGGCGAAGGACGCCCTCGCTGTCGATGACAAACGTCGATCGTTCGATTCCCCGTACTTCTTTGCCATACATTTTCTTCATTTTGATGACGTTGAAGAGCGCGCAGAGCGTTTCCTCTGGATCCGAGATCAGCGGGAACGGCAGTTCGAGCTTGGCCTTGAAGTTGTCATGCGAGCGCAGACTGTCGCGCGAGACGCCGAGAATCTCTGCGCCAGCCTTCTTGAACTTCGGATACAGATCGCGGAACTGCAGACCTTCGGTCGTGCAGCCTGGCGTGTTGTCCTTCGGGTAAAAATACAGCACCACCTTTTTGCCCCGAAGACTGGACAGCGTAATCTCGCCACCGGTTGCGGGGGCGGTAAAGTCGGGGACGGGTTGGTCGACTGCGATGGGCACGAGGTTCTCCGGTTGTTATGGTCAGGCGTCAGGCTTATCTGCCGCGCCCCGGCTCACGACGGCTGCACGATCAATTCGCCGGAACGGCCAGGAATTTCACCCCAGGTGACAGGGTACGATGGCAGCGTACTGCGGTCCAGCGCGGCATGATAGTCGCCCATCGTGGCGAACGTGTGGCCTTGAGCGCGCCAGCCGTCCAGCAGTTGTTCGAACACCGGCGCGAGCTTTTGTCCTTCGAGCTCGGCGTGCAGCGTGTACACCTGGTCGTGCGGATTGTTCTCGGTGCGCTTCAACATCCACGCGGCAACGTTGTCCAGGTCGACACCGTCGACGCCCAGCACTTCGTCGAGCGTGGGCAGCGTGGTGGGCATCTGTACGTGCGAGAGGGTCTTGCCGTCTACTACGGGGAAATACGGCGAATGACCGCGCCCGTCGGACGCATACTGCATGCCCCACGCGTCGATCTGCTCGAACGCGTGGCCATTCATCTGCCAGCCGGCGGCGCCGTGCGTGACGGGCGGCGTGCCGAAAATTTCGATGAAACGGTTGTGACTCGCCTGCATCTGCGCGACGGTCCAGTCGCGAGCCCGCGTGCGCACGTTGTCCTGCCAGTAGACGTGGTCCCACGTGTGAATGCCGCACTCGAAGCCGGCCTCATGGATCGCACGCATGTCCGACGCGGCCCGCGCGCCGATATCCGGCCCGGGCAGCAGCACGCCGTACATCAATTGCTTGATACCGTAATGCTCGACTACCGAAGTGCGCGATACCTTCTGTAGAAAACCCGGCCGCAGCACGCGGCGCATCGCCCAACCGGTGTGGTCGGGCCCGAGGCTGAACAGGAAGGTGGCGCGCGCCTTGAAACGGTCGAAGATGCGGGCGAGGTTCGGCACGCCTTCGCGAGTACCGCGCAGCGTGTCGACGTCGATCTTCAGGACGATACGAGCCAAGGATCAGCCCTTAATTATTGCTGTTCGACAAGAGCGCGTGCTTCCGCGACGTGGCCGCGATACGCTTCGAAAATCTTGCGCAGCGCTTCGTCGAAGGTCGACTTCGGCGCCCAGTGAAGCTCCTGCATCGTGTTGTCGATCTTCGGCACGCGGTTCTGCACGTCCTGATAGCCCGCGCCGTAGTAAGCGCCGGACGAGGTTTCGACCAGTTGCACCTGCTTGGCCGTTTCCGCGTATTCCGGGAATTCGGCGGCGAGCGCCAGCATCTTGTGCGCGAGCTCGCGCACCGAGAAGTTGTTGGTCGGGTTGCCGATGTTATAGATCTTGCCGGTGGCGATGCCGTCCTTGTTCTCGATGATTTTCATCAACGCGCCGATGCCGTCATCGATATCCGTGAAGGCACGCTTTTGCGCGCCGCCGTCGACGAGGCTGATGTTCTCGCCACGCACGATATGGCCGAGGAACTGCGTGACCACGCGCGAGCTGCCTTCCTTCGGCGTGTAGATCGAATCCAGACCTGGGCCGATCCAGTTGAACGGACGGAACAGCGTGAAGTTGAGGCCCTCCATGCCGTAGCCCCAGATCACGCGGTCCATCAACTGCTTCGAGCACGCGTAGATCCAGCGCGGCTTGTTGATCGGGCCGTACGTCAGTTGCGATTCTTCCGGGTCGAACTGCTCGTCCGTGCACATGCCGTACACCTCGGAGGTGGACGGAAACACGAGGTGCTTGCCGTACTTCACAGCCGAACGCACGATGGGCAGGTTCGCCTCGAAGTCGAGCTCGAACACGCGCAGCGGTTGCTTAACGTAAGTGGCCGGCGTGGCGATCGCAACGAGCGGCAGGATCACGTCGCACTTCTTCACGTGATACTCGACCCACTCCTTGTTGATCGTGATATCGCCTTCGAAGAAATGCATCCGCTCGTGATTGATGAGATCACCAAGGCGTTCGGTCTGCATGTCCATGCCGAACACTTCCCAGTCGGTCGTTTCGAGAATGCGCTTGGACAGGTGATGGCCGATGAAGCCGTTGACACCCAGAATCAGGACTTTTTTCATTGATGACGGGAAGATTGAATGAGCTGGGAGAATTCGGCAGGGGAGACGACGGGCTCTTGGCCTTCGTGCTGGCGCCGCAATTCGTGGATGGCGATGGCGCGGCCATCGCCGCACACCGCGAAAAACGCATTATCGCTTACGTGGAGGCCGGGGGGCAAATCTGAGCGAAGCGCGCCGGGACGGGCAAGACGCGCCCGCGCGACGATGAAGCGCTGGCCGTCGATCTCGGTGAACGCGCCGGGATAGGGCGGCGCCACGGCGCGAATCAGGTTGTAGACATCCTGAGCCGGCTGGGTCCAGTCGATCCGGCCGTCTTCGGGCTTGCGCCCGCCGAAGTAGCTGCCATGCGCCAGATCGTTCGGCAGATGCGGCGCTTCGCCTGCGAGCAGCGCCGGCAGCACGCGCCAGAGCGTCTGCTCGGCGGCCACCGTGACCTTATCGAACACCTGCGCGGCGGTATCGTCCGGCAGGATCGGCACCGGCGTTTGCGCGATGATCGCGCCTGCATCAGGTTTGGCGGCCATTTCGTGCAGCGTGGCGCCGGTTTCGGCTTCGCCCTTTAGCACGGCCCAGTTGGTCGGCACGCGGCCACGGTACTTGGGCAGCAGCGAGCCGTGCATGTTGTAGGCGCCGCGCGTGGCCAGCGCGAGCAGGTCGACCGGCAGCATGTGGCGGTAGTAGAACGAGAAAACGAAGTCGGGCCGCGCGGCGCTCACCGCGGCGCGCAGCTCCTCGCTCTTCGGATCGGCCGGCGTCACCGTGGGAATCCCATAGCTCGCCGCCACCGAAGCAACGCTGCCGAACCAGATGTTCTCGGTCGGGCTGTCCTCGTGGGTGACCACCAGCGCCACCTCCACGCCGCGCGCCAGCAGCACTTGCAGGCAGCGCACGCCGACGTTGTGATACGCGAAAACTACCGCGCGTGGCTTCATGAATTCGGTCCCTGATCGATGAGCGGCGCGGCCTGAACGGCCTGCACCAGCGCCTGGCGGGGCGCCTCGGCGACGGCGGCGCCGTCGCGCTGTTCGAGAATCGTTTGCACCAGATAACGGGGGCGGGCGCGCACCTGCTGGTAGATCCGGCCAATGTACTCGCCGAGCAGCCCAAGCGCGAAGATGATCACGCCGAGCAGGAAGAACGTGATAGCAAACAGCGTGAACACACCTTGCACTTCCGCGCCGATGATGAAGCGGCGAATCAGCAGTAGAACGAACAGGCCAGCAGAGCCAAGCGAGAGGATCACCCCGATGAACGACAGCCACTGCAGCGGCACCACCGAGAAGCCGGTGACGAGGTCGAAGTTCAGACGAATCAGCGAGTACAGCGAATACTTCGATTCGCCCGCAAAGCGCTCTTCGTGGGCGACTTCGATTTCCACCGGATTCTGAGCGAACGTGTAAGCGAGCGCCGGAATGAACGTGTTGATTTCACCGCAGCGGTTGATCGTGTCGATGATGTGCCGGCTGTAAGCGCGCAGCATGCAGCCCTGATCTGTCATCTTGATCCGGGTGATGCGTTCGCGCAGACGGTTCATCGCCCGCGAGGCCTTGCGGCGCCACAGGCTGTCCTGACGCTGCAGGCGAATCGTGCCCACGTAGTCGTAGCCTTCGCGCATCTTCGTGACCAGCTTGGCGATTTCTTCGGGCGGGTTCTGCAAGTCGGCGTCGAGCGTGATGATGATCTCGCCGCGCGCCTGCTCGAAGCCGGCGAGAATCGCCATATGCTGGCCGTAGTTGCCGTTCAGAAGGATCACGCGGGTCGTGTCCGGCCGGTTGCGGAACTGGTCGGCCAGCAACGCCGGGGATTTGTCGCGGCTGCCGTCGTTGATGAAGATCACTTCATAGCGGGTGCCGAGGGCGTCGAGCGCCGGATACAGGCGCGCGAACAACGCGGCCAGTCCGGCTTCCTCGTTGTACACCGGAATGATGATCGAAACTTCCGGCGTATCAGACATCGGGGAGCGATGTTCCGTTTGACTCATTTCCGCTTATTTTCCGTATTGTTCGCAAATTTCGTTGACCGCCTGGCAGACCCGCGCCACGTCGCCTTCGTTCATCAGCGTGAATAGCGGCAGCGTGACCGTGGTGGCGCCGAAGCGCTCTGCATGCGGGAACATGCCTTCCTTGAAACCGCGCGCGCGATACAGCGTGAACAGGTGGATGGCCGGATAGTGCACGCCCGAGCCGATGCCGCGCTCCTTCAACTGGCCCATGAAACCGGCGCGGTCGATGGACAGCTTCTCGAGCGGCAGCGTGATCTGGAACATGTGCCAGTTGCTGTTATCGAAGTCAGCAAACGGCAGACCTATGCCCAGTTTGACCGCTGCGCCGCCTTCAAGACCCGCGAAGTAGGCCCGCACTAGCTTCTTGCGCTGCGCAAGGAAGCGCTCCAGATGCGGCAACTGGCCGAGGCCGACGCGCGCCGCCACATCCGTCAGATTGTATTTGCCGCCGAGCACGTCGCAGTCCATGCCGTCGAACCCAGTACGGGTGACGCCTTGCAAGCGGTATTTCTGGGCGAGGATGGCCTCTTCCTCGTTGTTCAGCACCAGCGCGCCGCCTTCGATCGAAGTCAGGTTCTTGTTGGCATGGAAGCTGAACGACACCATGTCGCCAAGCTTGCCGATACGCTCGCCTTTCCACGTCGCGCCGAACGCCTGCGCCGCGTCTTCGACCACACGCAGCTTGTGGGCGCGGGCGATCTCATAGAGGCGGTCCATGTCGACCGGCAGACCCGACAGATACACCGGGATGATCGCCTTGGTGCGCGGCGTGATGGCCTTCTCGAGCAGATCCAGATCGATGTTGCGGGTCTTTGGATCGATGTCGACGAACACCGGCGTCGCACCGGTTTCGTAGATCACGTTGCTGGTGGAGACCCACGAGGCGGGCGTGGTGATGACTTCGTCGCCTTCGCCCACACCGGCGATGCGCAGGCCGATCTCGAGCGTGGCCGTGCCGGAATTGAAGGTGCGCACGGGACGGCCGCCGCAGAACTCCGACAACGCGGCTTCGAATGCCTGGTTCTGCGGGCCGGTGGTGATCCAGCCGGAGCGCAACACCTCGGCTACGCCCTGGATGGTCTCTTCATCGATTTCCGGACGGACAAACGGCAAAAACGGGACTGATGACTGGCTCATGAATGCTTCGCTCGATAGAAATAGGGCGGCAACCAACAACAACGACGTCCGGCAAGGATACTTCGGCAATCCGGGGCGCGGTCAGCGGGTATAACGCCGCCTGCGCGGGGTGCTTACCACCTCTTACATCCCCGCTTGCCACGCAAGCCCTCAACGGTAACAAACTGCTTGCGGCAACTGGCAAAAACCGGCTCACACCGGGCCAAAGTCCGACGGCGCCTAGCTTCGCGCCAGTACGACGACGCCAATCAGAATGATGCCGATACCGACGAGCCGCTGAACCGACAGCACCTCGCCGAACAGATACCAGGCGGCGAAGGCGTTGACGACGTACCCGAGCGAGAGCATCGGATAGGCGATCGACACATCCACTCGCGACAGTCCGACCACCCACACCGCGACGCTGATCACATAGCAACCGAGGCCGCCGATGATCGGCAACTGGGTCGCCAGCTTGAAGCCAATGGGCAGGATGTTCGCACGGGTGAATTCGAAGTGTCCAACGGCATTCGTGCCGGCCTTCAACAGGAGCTGGGCGCAGGCGTTCAGCGTGACGCCTGCAAGAATGCAAAAGAGCGAAATCGGGTTCATCAAGGGTTCAGGTCCTGATATGGGGTCATTGCTGCGGGTTTGCTAGAGCGGGGGTCGCCGCGCCGGGCGCTGCGGCGCTGGCGTTGCCCACGTCGCCGGCCACGGGCTTTTCGACGATCACGCGGCGCGGGTCGCTGGCGACGACCTGCATCGGCACATGCTGGGCCAGCAGCTTCTGGTAACGGTCCGGCGGAATCAGCGCGAGGGCGTAGCGGTCCGCGTCCCAGCGCTTGATCCACTCGTCGACCGTCGGGACCCACTTCTGCGGTTCGACGGACACGCCGAACGCCAGTTCATCCGGATGTTCGACCATGATCATCGTGTGGTCGACATAGAACGGCAAGGTGTGATCGAGCACGCCGACCGAGTAGAACGGCGTATCGGGCGGCAGCCTGGCGATGGCAGCCTTGATGGCGGGGGCAAGCGGAGCGCCCGAGCTGAGACGCCCGAACACGTCATGCCCGGTGCCGGCAATGGTGCCCATCAGCAGCCACGCCGCGCCGAACGTTGCCGTGGCGCCGAGAATGCCGGCGCGGCTGTGGCGGTTCAGCCACAGCGCGGCGAGCGTCAGGGCAAACGCGACGCCGAGAGCGGCCAGCACCCAGACGCGGTAGGCGATGTACAGCTCGGTCGGGTTGCGGTCGTCGCCGAGGCGGCTCATGAATAGCGCGCCCACGGCAGCGATCACCAGAAACACCGCGTAGCCGGCCAGATGGCGGCGCAGCATGGCCGGGCTCACCAGCGGCAGGTACATGCCGATCACGAGCGCGAGCGCCGGGGCGATCGGCAGCGTGTAGGACAGCAGCTTCGAATGCGACGCGCTGAAGAACAGGAAGATGAATACCGTCCACACCAGCAGCATGGCGACCGGCGAGAAGCCGTTCGGCTGGCGCGGCAGGCGCAGCGCGTGGCGGATGCTCTGCACGCTCACGGAGAGCCAGGGCAGGAAACCCACCAGGATCACCGGCACGAAGTAATAGAACGCACCAGGGCGGTTCTGCTCGGGCGTCAGATAGCGCTTGAACTGCTGGACGATGAAGAAGAAGTTCAGGAATTCAGGATTGCGTTGCTGCACCAGCACGAACCACGGCGTGACGATCGCGAAGAACAGGATCAGGCCGCCGATCAGATGCAGGCGCTTCCAGACGGCCCAGTCGCGGGCGATCAGCGTGTACAGCACCAGCACCGCGCCCGGCAGGATCACGCCGACGAGGCCCTTGGAGAGCACCGAGAGCGCCATCGACGCCCAGCAGATCCACATCCACAGCCGCACCTGGCCGGTGGGCAGGTTGGGGCGCTGCGCGAGCAGCAGCGCGCAGAGGGTTAGCTCCATCCAGAACGACAGGCCCATGTCCAGCGTGTTGAAGTGGCCCATCAGGTTCCAGTACGGCGAGGTCGCGAGCACGATGGCCGCGAACACGCCGGTGGCGGCATTGAAGACGCGCGCGCCGGTGAAACCGATCAGCAGGACGCCCGCGAAGCCGGTCAAGGCCGTATAAAACCGCGCCTGCCATTCGCCGATGCCGAACCACGCGAAGGTCAGCGCATTCGCCCAGGTTTGCAGCGGCGGCTTCTCGAAGTACTTGTAGCCGTTGTAACGCGGCGTGATCCAGTCGCCGGTCAGGAACATCTCGCGCGCCATTTCGGCGTAGCGGCCTTCGTCGCTCGGCAGCAGGTGGCGCCAGCCGAGCGGCACGAACCAGATGAGGGCAAGTGCCAGCACCAGCAGCAGGATAGTGGTGCGCTTGAGCGGTAGCCGGGACGGCATATCGTTCATGGATGATCAGCCTGTTCTTTTGCGATGCCGCATGGGCGGCGTTTCGGTGTTGTTAGGGAAGACGCCGGGATGCGTAGGGCCGGCCGCCGACAGCTGTCGCGCAGTTCATGCGCAAGTGACGCGCAGTTGACGATCACGACGGCCACGGCCTGGGGTGCGCCGCGCCGGCTAGGCTTCGATCAGCAAGGCGGCCGCGACCTTGCGGCCCTCGGCCATCAGAATGTTGTAGGTGCGGCAGGCGGCCTTGAAGTCCATCGTCTCGACGCCGATCCGGTGTGCCGCGAGCGCTGCGGTCAGCCGCGGATGGGGAAAACGCAGCCGTTCGCCGCTGCCGAAGATCACCACTTCGGGCGCCGGTTCGATCAGCATGGCGAAATGTTCCGGGCTCAGGGCCTCGAAAGAAGCCACCGGCCAGGCGATGACGGGGCTTTCCGGCATCACGAGGATGCTGCCCACATGGCGCTCGAGGTTGATTTCGACATAGCCGGCGCCGTAACCGGTCACGGTGTTCAGGGCGCCGCTCGAATCCTGGTGTAATTTCAAATTGGTTTTCCGAAGTCGTTCGTTCCGCGGCAAAAAAGCGTCGCGCAATGGACACGAAGGGGCCGAAAGGGCTTCTGCATGCACTTGGTGCATTGCGGAAGTCGGCCAAAATCCGCTAAATTATAACTTTTTAGCCGCCCAGCGGCGCCCCCCGCTTCGCGTGCCGCCATAAGCCGCGCCCGAAGCAGCTGCTGGACCCCGGTCGACGTGCCGGGTCAGGCTTGGTCAAACAGCTTATCAGACGCTCTCTTAAGGTTCGCTGAGTGATCCTTCGAGGGTGTCGATGGTTTCCTAAGCACCCGGCGCAACCCGCCGCAGGCGCCAATCAGACAAGTCCGCGGGAGCGCGCAAGAATCGCCGCTTCGCATTCAGACGCCCGATAGCCCACAGCCCGTGTATTGCGGGCCACCCCGACAGGCCCGCGAGGCCCGTTAATTACCCAGGATGAAGTGCCCGCCGTGAAACCGATTCTTAAATCCAACAAGCTGTTGAACGTCTGCTACGACATCCGCGGGCCCGTCCTCGAACATGCAAAACGGCTCGAAGAAGAAGGCCACCGCATCATCAAGCTGAACATCGGCAATCTCGCGCCGTTCGGTTTCGATGCGCCCGACGAAATAATCCAGGACATGATCCTGAATCTGCCGGGCTCGTCAGGCTATTCCGACTCGAAAGGTGTGTTTGCCGCACGCAAGGCGATCATGCATTACACCCAGCAAAAGGGCGTGCATGGCGTCGAGCTGGACGATATCTACATCGGCAACGGCGCGTCGGAGCTGATCGTGATGGCCATGCAGGGGCTGCTCAATGACGGCGACGAAGTGCTGCTGCCAGCGCCCGACTATCCGTTGTGGACCGCGGGCGTCAGCCTGTCGGGCGGCACGCCGGTGCATTACATCTGCGACGAATCGAACGGCTGGATGCCCGATCTGGACGATATCCGCGCCAGGATTACGCCCAACACGCGCGCGCTCGTCGTCATCAACCCGAACAACCCGACCGGCGCGCTGTACTCGGACGAACTGCTGCTCGGTCTGATCGAGATTGCCCGCAAGCACGGTCTCGTAATCTTTGCCGACGAGGTCTACGACAAGATCGTCTATGACGGTAAGCAGCACACGTCGATGGCGGCGCTTTCCGAAGATGTGCTCACGGTGACGTTCAACAGCCTCTCGAAGAGCTATCGTTCGTGCGGCTACCGCGCCGGCTGGATGTTTATCTCGGGTCTGGCCGGCGACAACCGCCGTCATGCCAAAGATTATTTCGAGGGCCTCGGCATTCTCGCGTCGATGCGCCTGTGCCCGAACGTGCCCGGCCAGTATGCGATCCAGACCGCGCTTGGCGGCTACCAGAGCATCAACGACCTGATCGTGCCGAGTGGCCGTCTGTACAAACAGCGTCAACTCGCGTATGACATGCTGACGGCGATTCCCGGCGTGAGCTGCGTGAAGCCGGATGCGGCGCTGTATATGTTTCCGCGCCTCGACCCGAAGATGTATCCGATCGAAGACGACCAGCAGTTCATCCTCGAGCTGCTGCTGGCCGAACGGGTGCTGCTCGTGCAGGGTACGGGCTTCAACTGGAAGACCCCGGACCACTTCCGTGTCGTGTTTTTGCCGAATGTCGACGACCTGGCGGATTCGATCAACCGGATCGCCCGCTTCCTCGACAGCTACCGCAAACGTCACACGGTTTAACGCGCCGGCCACGAACCACGGCACTTCACGGCGCAACAGACCCGGACAACCGTTTCCCTTAATCCTTACTCGAAAACACACGCTGCATGGAACCGATCAAAGTTGGACTGCTGGGCTTCGGCACGGTAGGCAGCGGCACCTTCACGGTACTGCGCCGCAACCAGGAAGAAATCAAACGACGCGCCGGGCGGGGCATCGAGATTGCGCGCATTGCCGTGCGCAATCCGGCCAAGGCCACGGCGGCGCTCGGCACCGAAGCTGGCACGGTTGAGATCACCGATAACTTCTCCGCAGTGGTCGACGATCCGTCCATCGACATCGTCGCGGAAATGATCGGCGGCACGGGCATTGCGCGCGAGCTGGTGCTGCGCGCCATCGCCAACCGCAAGCATGTGGTGACGGCCAACAAGGCGCTGCTCGCCGTGCACGGCACCGAGATCTTCGAAGCGGCGCATGCCAACGGCGTGATGGTGGCGTTCGAAGCGGCCGTGGCCGGCGGCATTCCGATCATCAAGGCGCTGCGCGAAGGGCTGACGGCGAACCGGATCCAGTACATCGCCGGCATCATCAACGGCACGACGAACTACATCCTGTCCGAGATGCGCGACCGCGGGCTCGACTTCGCGACCGCGCTGAAGGCCGCGCAGGAACTGGGCTACGCCGAAACCGATCCGACCTTTGACATCGAAGGCGTCGACGCCGCGCACAAGGCCACCATCATGAGCGCGATCGCGTTCGGCGTGCCGGTGCAGTTCGACAAGGCTTACGTCGAAGGCATCAGCAAGCTGGCTGCGATCGACATCAAATACGCGGAAGAGCTGGGCTACCGTATCAAGCTCTTGGGCATCGCGCGCCGCACCGATAAGGGCATCGAACTGCGCGTGCATCCGACGCTGATTCCCGAGAAACGCCTGCTGGCGAATGTGGAAGGCGCGATGAACGCGGTGGTCGTGCATGGCGACGCGGTCGGCACCACGCTGTACTACGGTAAGGGCGCTGGCGCCGAACCGACGGCATCGGCCGTGGTCGCGGATCTGGTGGACGTGACACGTCTGCATACAGCGGACCCGGAGCATCGCGTGCCGCACCTGGCGTTCCAGCCGGACAGCCTGTCGAACACGCCGATCCTGCCGATCGACGAAGTGACGAGCAGCTATTACCTGCGTCTGCGGGTGGCGGACGTGACTGGCGTGCTCGCCGATATCACGCGCATCCTCGCGGACACGGGCATCTCGATCGACGCGCTGCTGCAGAAGGAATCGGAGCAGGTCGACGCCAACGGCAAGGGCGAGACCGACATCATCCTGATCACGCACGAAACGGTTGAAAAGCACGTCAACGCGGCGATCAGGAACATCGAGGCGCTGACGACCGTTGTGTCGCGGGTGACCAAGCTGCGCATGGAAGCGCTGAACTAGGCCAGAGACTGATATGAACTACCTTTCCACGCGCGGCGCCGGAGCCGGCGAGCGCCACACGTTTTCCGAGATCCTGCTGGGCGGTCTCGCCAAGGATGGCGGCCTGTACTTGCCTGCGGAATATCCGCGGGTCTCGGCCGATGAACTCGCTCGCTGGCGCTCGCTGCCGTACGCGGATCTCGCGTTCGAGATCCTGTCGAAATTCAGCGACGACATTCCCGCTGACGATCTGCGCACGCTCACGCGCCGTACTTACACGGCCGCGACGTACTGCAATGTGCGCGACGATGAAGGCGCTGCACAGATCACGCCGCTGAAAACGCTGGGCGTCGAGAACGGCGCGCCGCTGTCGCTGCTGGAGCTCTCCAACGGTCCGACGCTGGCGTTCAAGGACATGGCGATGCAGTTGATCGGAAACCTGTTCGAATACGCGCTGGAGAAGAATGGCGAGACGCTGAACATTCTCGGCGCCACTTCGGGCGACACCGGCAGCGCCGCCGAATACGCGATGCGCGGCAAGAAGGGCATCCGCGTCTTCATGTTGTCGCCGCATCAGAAGATGAGCGCGTTCCAGACGGCGCAGATGTACAGCCTGCAGGATCCGAACATTTTCAACCTCGCCGTGGAAGGCAATTTCGACGACTGCCAGGACATCGTCAAGGCCGTCTCGAACGATCACGCGTTCAAGGCGAAGTACAAGATCGGCACGGTCAATTCGATCAACTGGGCGCGTGTGGTGGCTCAGGTCGTGTACTACTTCAAGGGCTATTTCGCCGCGACGAAGTCGAACGACGAGCGGGTTTCGTTCACTGTGCCGTCGGGCAATTTCGGCAACGTCTGCGCTGGCCATATCGCGCGGATGATGGGCTTGCCCATTGAGAAGCTGGTGGTCGCGACCAACGAGAACGACGTCCTCGACGAGTTCTTCCGTACCGGCATCTACCGCGTGCGCAAGGCGGCCGAAACGTATCACACCAGCAGCCCGAGTATGGACATCTCGAAGGCGTCGAATTTCGAGCGCTTCGTGTTCGACCTGCTGGGGCGCGATCCGGCGCGCGTGCTGCAACTGTTCCGTGACGTCGAAGAGAAGGGCGGTTTCGATCTGGCGGCGAGCGGCGATTTCGCGCGGGTGCAGGAGTTCGGCTTCGTGTCGGGCCGCAGCAGCCATGCGGACCGCGTGGAGGCGATCCGCGATGTGTTCGAACGCTACGACACGATGATCGACACCCATACGGCCGATGGCCTGAAGGTGGCGCGCGAGCATCTGCAGCCGGGCATCCCGATGATCGTGCTGGAGACGGCACAACCGATCAAGTTCGGCGAGACGATCCGCGAAGCGCTGCTGCGCGAGCCGGAGCGGCCGGCGGCGTTTTCGGGGCTCGAATCGCTGCCGCAGCGTTTTGAAGTGCTGCCGGCGGATGTGCAGCGCGTGAAGGACTTTGTGGTCGCGCATACGGGCGTCTGAGGGGCGCTTTGGGGCGGGGCTTGTGGGGTGCTTTGGGGCCACGCGGCCCACCTGCAGTGCGCCATGTTATGACGCACTGTTGTCTCCCCGTCGGTTCCCGCAGACCGCTACAATATTCCTTTCGGTTCTGCGCGCCTTCCCCTCGATGTCCACGCCCACCTCTCCCACGTCCTCCGCGCCTCGCGCCCCGATGCTGTCCACCTCCGACGCCCTCGCGACGCTGCTGGGCGCCGCTAGCGCCGTTGCCGGCGCAGAAACGCTGCCCACGTTCGATGCGCTAAACCGCGTGCTCGCCGCCGACGTGGTTTCGCCGCTCGACGTGCCGCCGATGAACACCAGCGCGATGGACGGTTACGCGGTGCGCATCGCCGATCTGACCCAGGGCGAGCGCCGTCTGCCGGTCTCGCAGCGCATTCCGGCGGGTCACTCGCCACAGCCGCTTGCGGCCGGCACGGCGGCGCGCATTTTCACCGGCGCAACGGTGCCACCCGGTGCCGATGCGATCGTCATCCAGGAGCAGACCGAAGCTGCGGGCGACACGGTGACGATCCTCCATCTGCCGAAGGTGGGCGAATGGATCACGGCGCAGGGTGCGGACATCCGCAGCGGTTCGGTGATCCTGCCAGCCGGTACGCGTCTGACCCCGCAGGCCTTGGGACTGGCCGCATCGGTCGGCTGTGCGGAGCTTTCCGTGATGCGACGCGTCAAGGTCGCGGTGTTCTTCACCGGCGACGAACTGACCATGCCTGGCGAGCCGCTCAAACCTGGCGCCATCTATAACTCGAATCGCTACACGCTGCGCGGGCTGCTCGAAAAGCTCGGCTGCGAAGTGACCGACTACGGCATCGTGCCCGACCAGCTCGATGCGACTCGGGCAACCCTGCGCGAAGCGGCCCAGGGGCACGACCTGATTCTGACCAGCGGCGGGGTCTCTGTCGGCGAGGAAGACCACGTGAAGCCCGCTGTCGAGGCGGAAGGGCGGCTCTCGATGTGGCAGATCGCCATGAAGCCCGGCAAGCCGTTGGCGTTCGGCGCGGTGCGGCGCGCGAAGGGCGAAACGTTCTTCATCGGCTTGCCCGGCAATCCGGTGTCGACTTTCGTCACCTTCCTGCTGTTCGTGCGGCCGTTCGTACTGCGCCTGTCTGGCGTGCGCGTCGTGACGCCGCGGGCGCTTTCGCTGCGCGCCGACTTTACACAGTCCAAAGCCGACCGGCGCAACGAATTTCTGCGCGCACGGATCAACCCCGCGGGCGGCCTCGATCTGTTCCCGAACCAGAGTTCGGCGGTGCTGACTTCCACGGTGTGGGGCGACGGCCTGATCGACAATCCGCCCAATCACGTCATCAGCGCCGGCGAGACCGTGCACTTCATTCCTTTTTCCGAACTGTTGAACTGACGCCGGCACCGGCCGGCGGCGACCCCGATGAAGATCGATCTGAAATATTTTGCCAGCGTGCGCGAAGCGCTCGGTACCGCCGACGAATCGGTGGATGTGCCCGACGGCATTGCCACGGTAGGCGACGTGCGGGCGTGGTTGCGCGTGCGCGGTGGCATCTGGGCGGACACGCTCGCCGAGGGCCGCGCGTTGCGCATGGCCTGCAACCACGTGATGACCGACGCCGGCACCCGGATTACCGAGGGCTGCGAGGTAGCGTTCTTTCCGCCCGTGACGGGCGGCTGAGGGAGAGGCGATGACGGTTCGCGTCCAGACAGAAGACTTCGACCTCAGCACCGAGGTGGCCGCCTTGCGCGCGCAAAATCCGAAGATCGGCGCGGTGGCCTGCTTCGTCGGAACAGTGCGCGATCTGAACGACGGCAGCGCGGTCGAAACGATGGAGCTCGAGCACTATCCAGGCATGACGGAAAAATCGCTGGCGGCGATCGTCGAGGCGGCGCGTGGGCGCTGGCCGGGTATCGAGGTGCTGATCGTCCACCGGGTGGGCAAGCTGGTTCCGCTCGACCAGATCGTGCTGGTGGCGACCACCGCGGCGCATCGCGGCGATGCGTTCGCGTCTTGCGAATTTGTGATGGACTATCTGAAGACCGAGGCGCCGTTCTGGAAGAAGGAAAAGACCGATCAGGGCGAGCGCTGGGTCGACGCCCGCGTCACCGATGACGCCGCACTTGCGCGCTGGGGCCGCGGCCCGGTTAATACGAAGTCCGAATGACGCGTCTCGCGGCGCGTCCGCTGGCGTCGCTCGCTTTCGGGCCTGGTGCCGGTTCTCTCTAGTCTTCAGTCGCCGCTCTAGCGCCGATGATCTTCGCTGGATTCAGTCTTCAGTCGCCGCTCGAGCGCCCGATGATCTTCGCCGGAAACGGCTCGCTACGCGCGCTTGTCTGTGGCGTTACCGCAGCATCCGCGTGCTCTTTGCCCTCGCGCCTGCGCGGGGCAACCCGCTCTAGCAACGCCTGTTGCTCGGCAGGAATCGTGTAGTCCCATCCGAAACGGCTCAATTGCAGGCTCTGCGCGATCCGCAACGCGGGTTCCATGAAGCGGATGGCAGCAGCGGGTTCGTAGCGCGACTCTACTGTGTCGAGAAACAGATAGAGCCAGTGGCTGAAATGCCGTGGCTCGATGCCAGGCAGCGGCTGGTGCGCCTGTTGCACATTGCCGCGGTACTGCTTCGCGCCAAGCACGAGGCTGGCCCAGAAGGTGCACATCTTCGGCAAATGCTCATCCCAGCGTCCCGCCAGTTTCTGCTCGAAAACCGGGCCGAGCAGCGGGTCCGCGCGTACCCTGTCATAAAACGCGTAGACGAGCTCGCGGATATTGGCGTCAGTGGGTTCGGCGTGGCGCGGCGCGGCGGACGCGGCGTCTAAGATTGGGTTCATGCAGTGACCACGGAAAAACCACGATGCAATGAGTAAGGCGCGAAATCCTCCCGCGTCATCGCATTAATCAGAAAAACAACGCTAGCCGCAAACGATACCATTCAGAATGACACAGTTTTACCGGCCACCGGCGCAATAACATGCGCAGCCCCCGCATGTTATTGCGAGACGTCGGGACCGGCAACCCTTGCGTCGACACGGTTTTTTCAGTGGATCGCGCTCGTCGCTCATCGTGACCTTGCCCTCGCCCTTATGAGACTGACCGACTACACGGACTACTCGCTACGCGTCATGCTGTATCTCGCGGTGCGCCGCGAAGGATTGGCGACCATCCAGGATATCTCGGATGCCTACGGCATTTCGAAAAACCATTTGATGAAGGTGGTCCAGCGACTCGGCGAACTCGGTTGGGTCGAGACCGTGCGCGGACGCAACGGCGGCTTGCGGCTTTTCGAGCATTCGGGCTCGGTGACGGTCGGCGAGCTGGTGCGGGCGACCGAGAGCGATTTTGCGCTGGTCGGCTGCTTCTCCGATGAGAAGGGGAGCCACCGGCATTGCGTGATCGAGTCTCAATGCCGGCTGAAGGGCGTGCTCGAGGTGGCGCGTCACGCCTTTCTATCCGAACTGGATAGCCATACGATTGGTGAACTGGCCGAGCCTGCGGGACCCTTGGGTGCGTTGCTCGGTATGAGGCCGATCATCCCGATCGCGTTGGCGGCCCCCGGCGACGGCGGGATCGCACCGGCCGATTGAGCAGACCAGAGCGGTTGTTCGTCTCAATTGTTAAATACTTGCTGCCGAGTGCAAAAAAGCGCTTGAAACCCGCAGAAAACGCCTCATTTTGGTGATATTCGAAAATTGGAGGTCTCTTGATGAGAGTCGACAAGCTCACCACTAAATTCCAGGAAGCGTTGGCGGATGCGCAGAGTCTGGCCGTCGGCCGTGACAATCAGTACATCGAGCCTGTCCACCTGCTCGCGGCGCTCGTCGCGCAGCAGGACGGCTCGGCACGCTCGCTGCTATCGCGCGCTGGAGTGCATGTTCAGGCGCTGCAAACGGCCCTGAACGAGGCCATCACGCGTCTGCCGCAAGTGCAGGGCACCGATGGCAACGTCCAGATCGGCCGCGATCTGACCGGACTGCTGAATCAGGCCGATAAAGAAGCACAGAAACTCAACGACACGTTCATCGCGAGCGAAATGTTCCTGCTCGCGGTCGCCGACGACAAGGGCGAGGCAGGGCGTATCGCGCGCCAGCACGGCCTGTCGCGCAAGTCGCTCGAAGCGGCGATTGCCGCCGTGCGCGGCGGCTCGCAGGTGCATAGCCAGGACGCCGAAAGCCAGCGCGAAGCGCTGAAAAAATACACCGTCGATCTGACCGAGCGTGCGCGCGCGGGCAAGCTCGATCCAGTGATCGGCCGCGACGATGAAATTCGCCGCTCGATCCAGATCCTGCAACGCCGCACCAAGAACAACCCGGTGCTGATCGGCGAGCCGGGCGTCGGCAAGACGGCCATCGTCGAAGGTCTCGCGCAGCGTATCGTCAACGGCGAAGTGCCGGAGACGCTCAAGGGTAAGCGCGTGCTGTCGCTCGATATGGCGGCGTTGCTGGCCGGCGCCAAGTATCGCGGCGAGTTCGAAGAACGGCTGAAGGCCGTGCTGAACGATATCGCCAAGGACGAAGGGCAGACCATCGTCTTTATCGACGAAATCCACACCATGGTCGGCGCGGGCAAGGCCGAGGGTGCGATGGACGCGGGCAATATGCTCAAGCCGGCGCTTTCGCGCGGCGAGCTGCACTGCGTGGGCGCCACTACGCTCGACGAGTATCGCAAGTACATCGAAAAGGATGCGGCGCTCGAACGCCGCTTCCAGAAGGTGCTGGTCGACGAGCCTTCGGTGGAGGCGACCATCGCCATCCTCCGTGGCCTGCAGGAGAAGTACGAACTGCACCACGGCGTGGATATCACCGACCCGGCGATCGTCGCGGCGGCGGAACTGTCGCATCGCTACATCACGGACCGTTTCCTGCCGGACAAGGCCATCGACCTTATCGACGAGGCTGCCTCGAAGATCAAGATGGAAATCGATTCGAAGCCCGAAGAAATGGACCGGCTCGACCGCCGCCTGATCCAGTTGAAGATCGAGCGCGAAGCCGTCAAGAAGGAAAAGGACGAAGCCTCGCAGAAGCGCCTGCAGTTGATCGAGGAAGAAATCGAGCGGCTGAACCGCGAATATTCGGACCTCGACGAAATCTGGACCGCTGAAAAAGCCGCGGTGCAGGGCAGTGCGCAGCTGAAGGAAGATATCGAGAAGACCCGTGCGGAAATCGTTCGCCTGCAACGCGAAGGCAAGCTGGAAAAGGTCGCCGAACTGCAGTACGGCAAGCTGCCGGGACTCGAAGCGCAACTGAAGGAAGTCACGAAGGCTGAAGCGAAAGAGCAGAACAACCCGATCCGGCCGCGTTTGTTGCGCACGCAAGTGGGTGCCGAAGAAATCGCCGAAGTCGTGTCGCGTTCAACCGGGATTCCGGTTTCGCGGATGATGCAGGGCGAGCGCGAAAAGCTGCTGCAGATCGAAGAAAAGCTGCACGACCGTGTGGTCGGTCAGGACGAAGCCATCACGGCTGTCGCGGATGCGATTCGCCGCTCGCGTGCGGGCTTGTCGGATCCGAACCGGCCGTATGGCTCGTTCCTGTTCCTTGGCCCGACGGGTGTAGGCAAGACCGAACTGTGCAAGGCGCTGGCGTCGTTCCTGTTCGATTCGGAAGATCATCTGATCCGCATTGACATGAGCGAGTTCATGGAGAAGCACAGCGTCGCGCGCTTGATCGGCGCGCCGCCGGGCTATGTCGGCTATGAGGAAGGCGGTTACCTGACCGAAGCGGTACGTCGCAAGCCGTACAGCGTGATCCTGCTCGACGAGATCGAGAAGGCCCACCCGGACGTGTTCAACGTGCTGCTGCAGGTGCTCGACGACGGTCGCATGACGGACGGTCAAGGGCGTACCGTGGACTTCAAGAACACGGTGATCGTGATGACGTCGAACCTCGGCTCGCAGGTGATCCAGGCGATGGTCGGCGAACCGCAGGAAGCCATCAAGGATGCGGTGTGGGAAGAAGTGAAGCTGCATTTCCGTCCCGAATTCCTGAACCGGATCGACGATGTCGTCGTGTTCCATGCGCTCGATCGCTCGAACATCCAGTCAATCGCTAAGATCCAGTTGCAGCGGCTGCATGACCGGCTAGCGAAGCTCGATATGCAACTGGTGGTCTCGGATGAGGCGCTGGAGTTGATCGGCAAGGTCGGCTACGATCCGCTGTTCGGCGCGCGGCCGTTGAAGCGTGCGATCCAGCAGGAGATCGAGAACCCGGTCGCGAAGCTGATTCTGGCCGGCAAGTTCGGTCCGAAGGATGTGATTCCGGTCGAGGTGGAGAACGGCAAGCTGGCGTTCGACCGGGTCGTGCATTAAGCGGCTTTGGGTCATACGCGTTGCATCTGTGGCGCGTGTGAAGCCGGCGGCGGCCGTGGTATGTCTGACACGCCCGTAAAGGGCAGCAGTGGTTGAGCTGCCCTTTACGGGGCGAAGCAAAAAAGGGCAACGAATTTCGATTCGTTGCCCTTTTTATTTGCCGCGCCGTGCCGCACCGTACCGCTTCTCGATCAGCGGGCAGCAGCCGATGCGGTCAAACGTTACGCTCTTTACGCGTTACGCTTGCCGAACAGCGACTCCAGACCGCCGAGTGCGCCGAGCACGCTCGTTGCGTTCAACTGGCCTTCGGCGGGCACTTCACCGGTGGGCGTGGCCGCATTGACGACGTGCGGCAGGACCTGCGACAGCAGTCCCGTAATCTGGTCGGGCTGCACGCCGGCCTTGGCGGCGAGGTTGGTGACGGTATCCGAGCCGAGCACGCTATGCAGCGCGTCTGCCGAGATCGGCTGATTTTCGCCGTTGCTGATCCACGAGCTGATGACATCGCCGGCGCCTTTGTCCTTGAACTGCTGGATCAGGCCGTTCAGGCCGCCCGGCTGGTTGTTGACGAATTCGAGCGCGGTGCTGATCAGGGCTTGCTGGCTGCCGCCGCCTGCGGGCGACTGGCCGAGCATGGAACCGAGGGAATCGAGTAGGCTCATGACGGTCTCTCTTGAATGCCGACGCTCCGTAGAGACGCCGGCGGGTGAAAACGCCGCGCGGTTGCGCGGCACCGGGTGGAGATGCGACGGGCTTTCGTGATGGGGCTAGAGGTGGTCAGGCGCATTACACAGTACGCCTGACCATCTGGCGAAGATCACGTGCCCGATGCTGCGGCGGCCGATGCGGCCTTGCTCTTTTTAGCCTTTTTCTTCGACGCCTTGCTGCCTGATGCGTCTGCCGGCGCGCTTGCAGCGGCTGTGGCAGGAGCGGAGGCGGCGGCTACGTCGGATGCTGCGGTCTTGCTTTTTTTCTTCTTCGAAGCTTTGCCACCCGATGCTGCCACAGGGGCGTTCGCGGTTGCAGCAGCCGGTGCCGCCGTGGTCGTTGCGGCAGGTGTGGTTGCCGCCGGCGTTTTCGCTGCCGGCGTGCTCGTGTTCGTGCTCGCGGTGTTCGCACCGCCCGATTTCGCGGTGGCCTTCGCGCCGGTCGGTGGCGTCGCAGAGCCGTTAATCGTCAGGCCAGCTGTTTCGAGATTGGTTACCGACTTGGTGCCGAGACCCTTGACGCGTGAGGCGAGATCGTCGGCATCCTTGAACGGGCCGTTCTTGGTGCGTTCGTCGATGATCGCTTTCGCGTGGACGGGACCGATGCCCTTTACCGTCTCAAGCGTGGCCTGATCGGCGGAATTGACTTCGACCGCGGCGGCGGCGAAACCGGCTGACAGCGACAGAGCCAGAACGACGCACAGCATGAGCAGCTTCTTCAGCATGGCGGACACTCCATTGAGGGCAAAAAAGTTAGCCGGGAACGGACGGCGCATTCAGTCAGCAGGCGCTGCGCTTAAGCATAGGATAAACCGCGCGCCCTTTTTACTAAAAGCCGACGATTTATACCGATCGATTCGTGACAAGTAAATCACTCGGACAATATTTAAACCATTCGCCTATTGCGTAGGCCGTTGTGACGTTATCGTGTGTTGGCCCGGGGCCGCCCCGCGGGCCACCGCGCCGCGCACTTCGAAACGCACTGAATCGGCGACGCTACCGTCGACATTGAGCAGTTCCAGCAGATGACGCCCAGGCCAGGGCAGCCACGGCACACGGGGCGTGTGTCCGAGTGTCTTGCCGTCGAGGCGCCATGTGCTTAGCGCCGAGGCGCCGCTAGCGCGCTCGAAGGAGATACGCTGGCGCGTCGCAGGAATGTCAGGGTCGAGCGCGAAGATCGTGCCGTCGGCGGGCGAACCGATCCGCACTGCACCGTGCGTCGAAACACGCTGTGCGGCTGTATTCGCGTCGGCGGCGAGTCCGACCGTCGGGGTTTCGGT
>Ga0302228_10000784_pt1 | contig 24944 bp, 22 predicted proteins | sample II_Palsa_N1_2_FD_193519 | JGI IMG/M metagenome (GOLD analysis project Ga0302228, IMG submission 193519) | Peat permafrost microbial communities from Stordalen Mire near Abisko, Sweden - II_Palsa_N1_2 | ecosystem: Environmental > Terrestrial > Soil > Palsa > Peat permafrost | place: Sweden... | reverse complement strand
GCGTGGGATCGACGAATGACTTGAAGCCAGCGAGTTTGATCGAGGTCAGACGCACGGCGATATCGCTGATTGAAAAGGGAAAATAAAGGTGGACCGCAAGGGCCGCGCGAGCCGTTCGCCGCTACGGCGAAACGACCCCTGCCAGCCCCGCGATACGGACGCCGCACACGCCCCGCAAGGCGCGCATCGGCAAGCAGGGGCAATCATACCATCGCCCGTGAGCCATCCTGGCGCTCAGGCGGCCGATTGATGCGCCGCCCCGCTTCCGGACTGGCTGCGCGTGCGATGCACCCAGCTCGACAGCGCGGACGCCAGCACGATGCACGCGCCACCCGTCCATTCGCGCGGGCCGGGCATCTCGCCGGCAAAGAGCCACGCGGAGAGCGCCGTCACCACGATCTCGAACAGCATGATGATCGACGCCCGGTTGGCCGGAATGCGCGCCACGCCGTATTGCACCAGCATATTGTTCGACGCCAGCAGGAAACCGAGGCCCATGACCAGTAGCGCCGCCGTGCCGAGATGCGCGCCGGTGGGCGGGTTGGGCATTGCTTCGAATAGCGACGCACAGGCGCCGAAGATCGCCGCGCCGCCGAAAATCGTCGCCGTGCGCATTTCCGCCTTCATCTCGGGCAGATCCCGGCTCGTCTTCAGGATCAACACGTTGCTCATGGCGAAGCCCATGCCACCCACCAGCCCGCCCCACTCGGCCAGACTGGCCGGCACCGGCAAGCCGATCTGCGGCGACCAGAGCATCGCCATGGCGCCCGCCAGCGACAGCGCCGCGAGCGCGGCGCCCGTCCACGTCAGGCGTTCATGCAGAATGAAATGCGCGAACAGCGCGGTCCATGCCGGGGTGAGATAGAAGAGCAGCAGGACGCGCATCACCTGGCCGTGGATCGAGCCCCACACGAAGCCGAGATTGGTGACCCCGGCCGCCAGCGCCAGGGCGGGCAGCAGCCAGTGCCAGCGCACCGTGCGGATGGCGCGGTGGCGCACCAGCAGCACGAACAGGCAGCCGGCGCCGCTCGTCAGCGCGCTCGCGGCCGTGCCGGTCACGCCGAGCGCGGCCAGCATGCGCAACGGATACCAGATCATGCCCCACACCGACGCGCCCAGCATGATGGCGAGCGTCGGCCAGCTCGTGCGGATCCAGTTGTTCATCGAGCCGTTCATGACCGGGCGCTCCTGTTCCTGCACGCGCCGGCCCGCCGTGCTGCAAGACCCGTTTTGCCCTCAACTCCCCACTGCATTGCCTCTCCTGTTCTATTTGCGCCGGCCTTTTCACCCCGGCCGCTTCCCGCTTGCGACACCGGCCACGCCCAGGCCGCCGCGGCCATCCTGACCTGCGCCGCGCTGCAAGGGCCCGGCCCGCGCGGCCTTGCGCCACGCTATAATCGTCGGTCCGCTGCTGGTGCCCGTTCTTTCACCGTACCACCGTGATTGTCGCCACCGCGCGTGTCCGTCACCTGTCTCCGCCCGTCTTCGATCAGGCCCGATCCGCCAAGTGAACCCGCTACTCGACTCCCTCCAGACCTATCCCTTCGAAAAGCTACGCGCGCTTTTCAAGGATGTCACGCCGCCCGCCGCCCTGCCGCACATCAGCTTCGGCATTGGCGAGCCGAAACACCCTACGCCGGCGCTGATCCGCGACGCGGTGATCGCTTCGCTCGGCGGCCTGGCAACGTATCCCGCCACGCTGGGCTCGGCGGCGCTGCGCGAGTCGATTGCAAGCTGGGTCACGAAGCGCTACCACCTGCCGCCGGTCGATCCGGCCACCGAGGTGTTGCCGGTCGCCGGCTCGCGCGAGGCGCTGTTCGCGCTCGCGCAGACCGTGATCGACCCCAAACGTAACGCTGCGGGCGAGCCCGCGATCGTACTCTGCCCGAACCCGTTCTACCAGATCTACGAAGGTGCGGCCTTGCTGGCCGGCGCCGAGCCGTACTTCGCCAATAGCGATCCGGCGCGCAATTTCGCCTGCGATTACGCGGCGATTCCCGCCGACATCTGGGCGCGCACGCAACTGCTGTATGTCTGCTCGCCGGGCAATCCGACCGGCGCCGTGCTGACGCTGGAAGACTGGCGCGAACTGTTCGCGCTGTCCGACCGCTATGGTTTCGTGATCGCCTCCGACGAGTGCTACTCGGAAATCTATTTCGACGAGGCGAAGCCGCCGCTCGGCGCGCTCGAAGCGGCTCACCGGCTCGGCCGCAACTTCGAGCGGCTGGTGATGCTCTCGAGCCTGTCGAAGCGCTCGAACGTACCCGGCATGCGCTCGGGCTTCGTGGCGGGCGACCCGGCCATCCTCAAGCAGTTCCTGCTGTACCGGACCTACCACGGCGCCGCCTTGTCGACGGTGTATCAGGCTGCGAGCATCGCGGCCTGGAACGACGAGACGCATGTGCTCGAAAACCGCGCCAAGTACGTGCAGAAGTTTGCCACCGTCACGCCGATGCTCGCCGAGGTGCTCGACGTACGTCTGCCCGATGCCGCCTTTTATCTCTGGGCCGACGTGTCGCGCACGGGCCTGTCGGATACCGAGTTCGCCCAGCGCCTCTACGCCGACTATAATGTGACGGTTCTGCCGGGCTCGTATCTCGCGCGCACTGCGCACGACACGAACCCCGGTCGCAATTTCGTGCGCCTCGCGCTCGTCGCCGATGTCGACGAGTGTACCGAGGGCGCCCAGCGGATCGTCGACTTTTGCCGGGGCCTCAAGCGCTGAGCGCGTCCGGCGCGCCGTCGCGCCGCTTCCAGCCGCAATTCCATTTCTCATCCATTCTCGCCACTACTTACGAATATGTCGCAACAACTTCAGCAGATCATCGATAACGCCTGGGAAAACCGCGCAGAGCTGTCGCCGAAGGCCGCTCCGGCCGACGTGCGTGAGGCCGTCGCACACGCCATCGAACAGCTCGACAAGGGTGTTTTGCGCGTCGCCGAAAAGAAGGACGGCGACTGGGTCGTCAATCAATGGCTGAAGAAAGCGGTGCTGCTGTCGTTCCGCCTCGAAGACAACGCGCCGATGCCGGCCGGCGGCTACTCGCAGTTCTACGACAAGGTGCCGTCGAAGTTCGCCAACTACACCGCTGCAGACTTCGCCGCCGGCGGCTTCCGCGTGGTACCGCCCGCCATCGCGCGCCGCGGTTCGTTCATCGCGAAGAACGTCGTGCTGATGCCGTCGTACACCAACATCGGCGCATACGTCGACGAAGGCACGATGGTCGACACGTGGGCCACCGTCGGCTCGTGCGCGCAGATCGGCAAGAACGTCCACCTGTCGGGCGGCGTGGGCATCGGCGGCGTGCTGGAGCCGCTGCAGGCCAACCCGGTCATCATTGAAGACAACTGCTTCATCGGGGCGCGCTCGGAAGTCGTGGAAGGTGTGATCGTCGAAGAAAACTCTGTGATCTCGATGGGCGTGTATCTCGGCCAGAGCACCAAGATTTACGACCGCGAAACCGGCGAAGTGACGTATGGCCGCATCCCGGCGGGTTCGGTGGTGGTGGCCGGCAACCTGCCGTCGAAGGACGGCTCGCATAGCCTCTACTGCGCGGTGATCGTCAAGAAGGTCGACGCGAAAACGCGCGCCAAGGTCGGGCTCAACGAGCTGCTGCGAGGCGACTGATGGCACGCGCCAACAAGACCGTCGTCTACGGCATCCCGAACTGCGACACCGTGAAGAAGGCCCGTGTGTGGCTGGAAGAACACGGCGTCGAGTTCGAGTTTCACGATTTCAAGAAGGCCGGCGTCACGGCGCCGCTCGTGCAGGACTGGCTCAAGGACGTCAAGCTCGACGCCTTGCTGAACCGCCGCGGCACGACCTGGCGCGGCCTGTCCGACGACATGAAAGCCGCCGCGGATACCGAGTCGGGTGCGATCGCGCTGATGATCCACAAGCCTTCGGTGATCAAGCGGCCCGTCGTGGTGGTCAATGGGCGCGTCAAGACGCTCGGCTTTTCGGTTGAAGAGTACGAGACGTTGTTCGCCTGAACGTCGCTCCTGACCGCGTTGCCCGCTTCGCCGGGCATGCGCCGGGATCGGGCGGTCGAGGAACGCGTTGAACGCGGCGCCGGTGCCGGGTGGTAACAATGGCCCCGGCGCCGTGTGCGCAAGAAGCTGTTGCCGGCTGCGGCGATTCACCTGCAGCCGGCATTTTTTCATTTCAAAGTGGCTTGTACTGAATCCATGTCCGGCACCCTTGCCCTTACCGAACAACTGATCGCGCGCGCGTCCGTCACGCCTGACGACCAGCATTGCCAGCGCATCCTGATCGAACGCCTCGCAGCGCTCGGCTTCGAGTGCGAGACCATCGAATCGCACGGCGTGACCAACCTGTGGGCCGTCAAGCGCGGCGTCGACGGCACGCGCGGCAAGCTGCTCGTGTTCGCCGGCCACACCGACGTGGTGCCGACCGGCCCGCTCGAGCAATGGAGTTCGCCGCCGTTCGAGCCCACCCATCGCGACGGCATGCTGTACGGACGCGGCGCAGCCGACATGAAGACCTCGATTGCGGGCTTCATGGTGGCGAGCGAAGAGTTCGTCGCGGCCCATCCGGCCCATCGCGGCTCGGTCGCCTTCCTGATCACAAGCGACGAAGAAGGTCCCGCTACAGACGGCACCGTGAAGGTGGTCGAAGCGCTGAAGGCGCGCGGCGAGCGGCTCGACTACTGCATCGTCGGCGAACCGACTTCGAGCGCGCAGTTCGGCGACATGGTGAAAAACGGCCGGCGCGGCTCGATGTCCGGCAAGCTCACCGTCAAGGGCGTGCAAGGCCATATCGCCTATCCGCATCTGGCGAAGAACCCGGTGCATCTGCTGGCGCCCGCGTTGGCCGAACTCGTGGCCGAACGCTGGGACGACGGCAACGAATACTTCCCGCCCACCACCTGGCAGGTGTCGAACATGCACAGCGGCACCGGCGCGAGCAACGTGATTCCGGGCCATGCGGACGTCATGTTCAATTTCCGCTTTTCGACAGCAAGCACGGTCGAAGGTCTGCAAAGCCGCGTGCATGCGATTCTCGACAGGCACGGCCTCGAATACGATCTGCAGTGGTCGGTGAGCGGTCTGCCGTTTCTCACGCCGCGCGGCGACCTGTCGAACGCGCTTGCCCAGGCGATCAAGGACGAAACCGGCGTGACGACCGAACTGTCGACCACCGGCGGCACCTCCGACGGCCGCTTCATTGCGCGCATCTGCGAACAGGTGGTCGAATTCGGCCCGCTGAACGCCACCATTCACAAGATCGACGAGCATATCGACGTCACCCATATCGAGCCGCTCAAGAACGTGTACCGCCGCGTGCTCGAACAACTGGTCGCATAACCCAAGCCCGCCAAGGACACCCCCGCGATGACGCTCCCGTTTTCCACCGTCCGCGACCTGCTGCGTTTCGCAGTGACGCGCTTTAACCAGGCCGAACTGTCGTTCGGCCATGTCTCGGCCAACGCTTACGACGAAGCCGCTTACCTGGTGCTGCATACGCTGCATCTGCCGCTGGACCTGCTCGAGCCGTTTCTCGATGCGAAGCTGACCGCGGCGGAAGTCGACGCGGTGCTGAGCGTGATCGAGCGCCGCGCCACCGAGCGCGTGCCGGCGGCCTACATCACGCAGGAAGCGTGGATGCACGGCTTCCACTTTTACGTCGACGAACGCGTGATCGTGCCGCGCTCGTTCATTGGCGAACTGCTGCAGGACGGTCTGCAGCCGTACGTCGAAGATCCCGAGCAGGTCGGTGCGGTGCTCGAACTGTGCACCGGTTCCGGCTGCCTCGCGATCCTCGCGGCGCATGCGTTTCCGAATGCGGATATCGATGCGGTCGACCTCTCGAAGCCGGCGCTCGAAGTCGCGACGCGCAACGTCGACGAGTACAAGCTCGACGAGCGCATTGCGCTGTTCGAAGGCGACCTGTTCACACCGCTGCCCGAACGCCGCTACGACGTGATCATCACCAATCCGCCGTACGTCAATGCGGATTCGATGGCCTCGCTGCCAGCCGAGTACCGGCACGAGCCGGAGATGGCGCTGGCGGGCGGCTCGGACGGCATGGACATCGTGCGCCGGATCATCTCGCAGGCTCGCAACTGGCTGACCGACGACGGCGTGCTGGTGGTCGAGATCGGCAACGAGCGCGCGAATGTCGAAGCCGCGTTTGGCGGTCTCGATCTCGTGTGGCTGTCCACCAGCGCGGGTGACGACAATGTGTTCCTGATTCAGGCGGCTGATCTGCCGAGCTGATCCGGCGGTCTGATCCGGCGGTCTGAAGTATCCGAGGCGCCGCTGGCTGCCGGTACGCCTTTTCCCCCGTTGCCCCTGCAACGAAATGCAAAGAATCTGCCGAACCCGACCGCAACGCGAACGGGTTCGGTAAGATGAGCGCGATTGACTTCTTTGCCGTCACACCGGGCGGTCGGGAAGCGCATCAAAAAATCCTTCGCGCGCCTATGCAATTCGACTTGCTTCATATCGCCCCGCTCGTTGCTCTCGCCCATCTGCTCGGCGTGATCGCGGCATGCCATGCCATTCTGAATACGCGCACCTCCCAGGGCGCGGTCGCATGGGCGGTATCGTTAGTGGCTATGCCTTATCTGACGCTGGTGCCGTATCTGTTCCTCGGCCGCAGCAAGTTCCAGGGTTACGCCGACGCGCGCCGTCTCGAGAACGAATCGCTGCGCACGCAAGCGCATCCTCACGCATGGGACGAGCACGACTCTTCGGCCGGCTACCCTACCGACGCGCTTGGCCACCAGCTCGTGCGCTCCCTCACGCATCTCGGCGGCATGCCGTTCCTGCCGGGTAATTCGGTGCGCACGCTGGTGAACGGCGAAGCCACCTTCGCCGCGATCCTCGAAGCGATCGACCAGGCACGCAGCTACATCATCGTGCAGTTCTTTATCGTGCGCGACGACGCGCTCGGCGAGATGCTCAAGGACGCGCTGCTTGCCAAAGCCGCGCAAGGCGTGCGCATCTATTTCCTCTACGACAGCATCGGCAGCTTCGATCTGCCGCATCGTTACGTGACGACCTTGCGGGCAGCCGGCGTGGAGGTGCATCCGTTCGCCACCCATCGCCGCTTCGTCAACCGCTTCCAGCTCAACTTCCGCAATCACCGCAAGATTGTTTCGGTGGATGGCGAGCGGGCGTTTGTCGGCGGCCATAACGTCGGCGTGGAGTATCTCGGCGCCAAGCCACCGCTCTCGCCGTGGCGCGATACGCATATCGAAGTGCGCGGGCCGGTGATCGCCAGCATCCAGTTCGTGTTCACCGAGGACTGGTACTGGGCCACCCAGACCCTGCCGTCGTTCGAGATGCCCGCCTACGAACCGAACGGCGAGGGCATGCACTGCATCGTCATGCCGACGGGCCCGGCCGACAAGCAGGAAACCTGTTCGCTGTTCTTCGTCGAAGCGATCAACGCGGCGCGCGAACGCATCTGGATCACCACGCCGTATCTCGTCCCCGACGAAGCGGTGTTTTCCGCGCTGCGTCTTGCGGTGCTGCGCGGCGTGGACGTGCGCATCCTGATTCCGAGCCGACGCGACCATTACGTGGTGTTCGAAGCATCGAAGCTCTACGCCTACGACTCCGTGCGCGCGGGCATCCGGATCTTCCGCTACCGGCCGGGTTTCCTGCATCAGAAGGTTGTGCTGATCGACAACGTGGCCGCCGCCGTGGGCAGCGCCAATCTCGACAACCGTTCGTTCCGCCTGAACTTCGAGATCATGGTGCTGACCGTGGACCGCGGCTTTGCCGCCGAGGTCGAAGCGATGCTGTTAAGCGACTTCGCGCAAGCGTACGAGATCGACCGCAGCGAGTATCGTCAGGCACCGGCGTTCCGGCGCGTGACCATGCATGTGGCCAGGTTGTTTGCGCCGATTCTTTAGGCGCGTGGCTCAGAGCAGCTTCTCGATCTCGCCGGTAATCGCATCAGGCTTCGTCACCGGTGCGTAGCGCTTGACCACCGTGCCGTCGCGCGCCACCAGAAACTTGGTGAAGTTCCACTTGATGCCCTCGAGCCCCAGCAGCCCCGGCGCTTCGCCGGTCAGATAGCGGTACAGCGGATGCGCATTCGCACCGTTCACATCGATCTTCTCGAACATCGGAAAGCTCACGCCGAAGTTCTTCTCGCAGAAGCTGCCGATCTGCGTCGCGTCGCCCGGTTCCTGCTTGCCGAACTGGTTGCACGGAAACCCGAGCACGACGAAGTCACGCCCCGCATAGGCTTCGTACAGCTTCTGCAAGCCGGCGTATTGCGGAGTGAAGCCACATTCGCTCGCCGTGTTGACGATCAGCAGCACCTTGCCCCGATACTGTTCCAGGCTGACTTCCTCACCGCCGAGCGTGCGCGCCGAGAACGAATAGATCGATGTCATAGGTTGTCTCCGGTCCCATGCAACATGTTTGACGAAAGGCGTCAGTCTAAGCGAAAAGCTCCCGCGGCACAGTTGGCCGAACGGCCAATCCCGCGCGCACCGCTCCCCGGTCTAAAATAGCGTTTTTTCCAAGCCGGCCTCCTCTTTGTGATCCGCTTTAACCAGTTCAGTCTCGCGCGCGGCACCAAGCCGCTCTTCGAACACACCACCTTCACCCTGAACCCCGGCGAGAAGGCCGGGCTGGTCGGGGCGAACGGCGCGGGCAAGTCGACCCTGTTTGCCGTGCTGCTCGGCGAACTGCACGCGGACGCCGGCGATTTCTCAATGCCGCCGTCCTGGCAGATCGCCCACGTGGCACAGGAAACCCCCGCCGTCGACAAAACGGCGCTCGCCTACACGCTCGACGGCGACGCCGCGTTGCGCGCCATCGAAGCAGCGATTGCAGCGGCCTCGGCCGCGCACGACGGCGCCGCGGAGGGCGAAGCCCACGCCGCCTTTGCCGACGCCGACGGCTACACCGCCCCCGCACGCGCCGAAGCGCTGCTGCTGGGTCTCGGCTTCACGCTCGAACAGACCCGCCTGCCCGTGGCCAGCTTCTCCGGCGGCTGGCGCATGCGCCTGAATCTCGCCCAGGCGCTGATGTGCCGCTCCGACCTGCTGCTGCTCGACGAGCCGACCAACCACCTGGACCTCGACGCCATCGTCTGGCTCGAAGACTGGCTGCACCGCTATCCGGGCACGCTGATCGTGATCTCGCACGACCGCGAATTTCTCGATTCGATCTGCAACGTCACGCTGCATCTGGAGCACCAGCAGATCAAGCGTTACGGCGGCAATTATTCGCAGTTCGAAATCCTGCGGGCACAGCAGATCGCGCTGCAGCAGAGCGCCTATGAAAAGCAGCAGCGCACGGTCGAACATCTGCAAAGCTACATCAACCGTTTCAAGGCGCAGGCCACCAAGGCACGCCAGGCGCAGAGCCGGGTGAAGGCGCTCGAAAAGATGGAGCTGATCGCGCCCGCGCATGCATCGTCGCCCTTCACGTTCGAGTTCCGCACGCCGGATTCCGCACCGAACCCGATGATGGTGATGGAAAGCGTGCGCTGCGGCTATCGCAACGAAGGCGGCGAAATCCCGATCGTCGAGCACGTCAACCTGTCGATCCAGAACGGTCAGCGCATCGGTCTGCTCGGCGCGAACGGCCAGGGCAAGTCCACCCTCATCAAGACGCTCGCCGGCACGCTCGAGGCGCTCGGCGGCGATGTCCGCGAAGGCAAGGGGCTGCGCATCGGCTACTTCGCACAGCATCAGCTCGAAACATTGCGCCCGCAAGACTCGGCGCTGCAGCATCTGGCACGGCTCGCGCCCGACACGCGCGAACAGGAATTGCGCGACTTCCTCGGCGGCTTCAACTTCTCCGGGGAGATGGCAACGGCGGCGATCGCACCGTTTTCGGGCGGCGAAAAAGCGCGCCTCGCGCTTGCGCTGGTGATCTGGCAAAAGCCGAACCTGCTGCTGCTCGACGAGCCGACCAATCACCTGGATCTGGAAACCCGGCACGCGTTGACCATGGCGCTCGCCCAGTTCGAAGGCACGCTGATCCTCGTCTCGCACGACCGTCATCTGTTGCGCGCCACCACCGATCAATTCATGCTGGTGGCCAAACACAGGCTGCAACCGTTCGACGGCGACCTCGACGACTATCGCGACTGGCTGCTGCAGCACGCCGCCGAACAGCGTGCGGCGCTGAAGGCGGCGAGCGCAGGCAACGCGGCCGGCAACGCAACGAACGGCGGCAATAACGGCAACGCCGAAGACAGCGCGGCAAGCCGCAAGGAACAGCGCCGTCAGGACGCCGAAACACGCCAGAAACTGTCGCACCTGAAGAAGCCGCTGCAAAGCCGCATCAGCAAGATCGAAAAGGAAATGGACGCGTTGAACGCGGAAAAGGCGACGCTCGATACGTTCGTCGCCGATCCGGCCAGTTACGATCCGGAACAGAAGACCCGCCTCACGGAGGCGATCCGCCGTCAGGCGGACGTGAATGCGCGTCTCGAAGCACTCGAGGCCGAATGGCTCGACACGCACGAGGAGCTTGAGCAAATCGGTTAGCGTCGCCGGGTGAAGGCCGGCCCCGCGTTTTCTACCTATGAGAGAGAGGTTGGCTTTGACGTCTCCCGCTGCATTGCAAGGCCTGCGCGTACTCGATCTGACGCGCCTGTTGCCCGGTCCCGTCGCAGCCCTGCGCCTCGCGGAACTGGGCGCGGACGTGCTGAAGATCGAAGCGCCCGGCGCCGGCGACCCCACGCGCACGATGCTGCAGGCGTCGAGCGATCGGGTCGCCGGCCGCCCCGGCGCCTTCTACCGGATGGTCAACCGCGGCAAGCGCGAGACGCGGCTCGATCTCAAGTCAGAAGCGGGACGCACCGTGCTGCGTGCGCTCGCACGGGAAGCCGACGTGCTGATCGAGAGCTTCCGGCCGGGCGTGATGGAGCGGCTCGGCATCAGCTACGAAACGCTGAGCGCGCTCAATCCCAAACTCGTCTACTGCGCGATCAGTGGCTATGGTTCGACCGGTCCCTTCGCCGGTCACGCCGGACACGACCTGAACTACATCGCCTACGCGGGCGTGCTCGAACAACTGGCGAGCCGCGACGGCACGCCGGTCCTGCCGAACTTCCAGATTGCCGACCTGCTGGGCGGCGCCGCGAGCGCGGTTTCGCAGATTCTCGCCGCGCTGTGGTGCGTGGCGCGCGGCGGCAACGGCCGCTTCGTCGACGTCTCGATGACGCACAGCAGCCACGCGAACAACTTCCTCGCCCAGGTCTCGCTCGCCAACGACGGCGCCGCGCCGCAGGCCGGCGCCGGCCTGCTGAACGGCGGCATCGCCTGCTACAACCTGTACCGCACGAAAGACGGGCGCTGGCTCGCAGTCGCGGCGCTCGAACTCAAGTTCTGGGAAACGCTGTGCCACGCGCTCGACCGCCCGGAGTGGGCGTTCCGCCACTGGAGCGTCGGCCAGGCCATCGGCGGTCCGGATGCGCTCGCGCTGATCCAGGACCTCGCCGGCCTGATCGCAAGCCGGTCGCTGGAAGATTGGGTACGTTTGCTGGAGCCGCTCGATTGCTGTGTTTCGCCGGTGCTGACGGCCGCCGAAGCGGCACAGCATCCGCTTTTCAATCCGGAGACGGAGACAGATAGCGAGGCGCAGACCAGCGCGAGCGAATCACCGGATGAGGCCGGCGGGCTGCCGCAATAGAAGCCTCCTCCTCTACCGACGTGGCAAAGTCTGCCGCGGCGCGCGTTCGTCGTCGTACAGCATATATTTGCGGCCTTCCACATGCCGGTCGATGGTGGCACGCACTTCATCGGGCGTCACGTTCTCAGCCACGACGCGCCGCGAGATCTGGCCGGTGGTGTCGATCCACTCGACGATCCGGCACGCTCCGCCCCAAGGCTGGCGGATGGGCGCAGAGACGCGGCAGCCGCGCACCTGCATCGGACGCTCGGTCACGGTTTCATGAGACTGTTTCAAGGCGCGATCCTTTTCCGCTTGAGGGATGGCAGACCCGCCCAGCTTAGGGAATACGCGCGTTGCGTTGGTTACAGGCTCGAGGGAGTTATTTACGGAGCATTACTTGGCAAAGACGGCTTCAATGCACCGCGAACGCGCCCTACTCAAGGGTCCTGATCCGGTCGATCGCCTGTTCGAGCCGGTCGACAGCAATAACCTGTAAGCCGTCGATGGGCTGCTTGGGTGCGTTCGCCTTCGGAATCAGCGCAATCGAAAAACCCAGCTTGGCGGCTTCCTTGAGCCGGTCCTGGCCACGCGGCGACGGCCGGATTTCGCCCGCCAGCCCCACTTCGCCGAACACGATCAAGCCCTTCGGCAGCGCCTTGTTGCGCATCGACGAATGGATCGCCAGCAGCACCGCGAGGTCGGCGGCCGGCTCGGTGATCTTGACGCCGCCCACCGCATTCAGGAACACGTCCTGATCGAAGCAGGCAATGCCGGCATGCCGGTGCAGCACGGCGAGCAGCATCGCCAGCCGGTTCTGTTCCAGACCCACCGCGAGGCGGCGGGGATTGGGCACATTGGCGGCGTCCACCAGCGCCTGGATTTCGACCAGCAGCGGCCGCGAGCCTTCCTGCGTCACCAGCACGCACGAACCCGGCACGACCTGTTCGTGCTGCGACAAAAACAGCGCCGACGGATTCGCCACGCCGCGCAGGCCGCGCTCGGTCATCGCGAACACGCCCAGTTCGTTGACCGCACCGAAGCGGTTCTTGAACGCGCGCACGAGACGGAACGACGAGTGCGTGTCGCCCTCGAAATACAGCACGGTGTCAACGATGTGTTCGAGTACGCGCGGACCAGCCAGATTGCCTTCCTTGGTCACGTGGCCGACCATGATGATCGCGGTGCCCGACTGCTTGGCAATCCGCGTCAGTTGCGCCGCGCACTCGCGCACCTGGGCGACCGAGCCCGGCGCCGAAGTCAGGGCCTCGGAATAGACCGTCTGGATCGAATCGATCACGGCCACGTCGGGCCGTTCGCTTTCGATCGTCGCCTGGATTTTTTCGAGCTGGATTTCGGCGAGGAGCCGCAGTTCGCTCGCCTTGGAGCCCGGATCGAGCAGCGACAGCCGCTGCGCCCGCAAGGCAATCTGCGCAGCCGATTCTTCGCCGCTGATATAGAGCGCGCGCCGGTCGTGGGCAATTTCCGCGAGCGACTGGAGCAGCAGCGTCGATTTGCCGATGCCCGGATCGCCGCCGATCAGCACCACACCGCCCGGCACCAGGCCTCCGCCCAATACGCGGTCGAATTCGCTGACGCCGGTGGAAAAGCGCGGCACGTCCGACGCTTCGATATCCGCGAGGCGCTGCACCGGCGCGCTCTTCGCCAGCGACTGAAAGCGGTGCGCGGACGGCGATTCGGCCACCGTCTCCACCAGCGTGTTCCATGCATGACATGCCGGGCACTGGCCCTGCCACTTGGGCGCCTGCCCGCCACATTCGGTGCAGGTGTACATCGTCTTCTGTTTAGCCACGCGCCCTTGCCTGTGAGGTTGATCTATCTGCTGCGACGTCTGTTGTGAGGTCTGTTTCCGGCGCTGCCTGCAACGCCGGATCAGCGCTGCATGCAGCGTTATTCCGCCCGCACCGGCACCCGCGGCGCCACCGCGCACATCAGCTCGTAGCCGATCGTGCCGCACGCCTGGGCGACGTCGTCGATCGGCAGCGTATTGCCCCACAACTCGACGCGCGAGCCGACGCCCGCCGTCGGACACGGCGTCAGATCGACGGTCAGCATATCCATCGACACCCGGCCGACAATCCGCGTGCGCACGCCATCGACGATCACCGGCGTGCCTTCCGGCGCAACACGCGGATAGCCGTCCGCGTAGCCGCATGCCACCACGCCGATGCGCATCGGCGCACGCGCCTTGAAGATCGAGCCGTAGCCCACGGTCTGGCCCGCGGCGATGCTCTGCACCGCGATCAATTCCGACGCGAGCGTCATGGCCGGCTGCAGGCCCGTGCCTTCGATGGCCTTCGTCACGCCCGAGGGCGACGCGCCGTACAAGATGATGCCCGGCCGCACCCAGTCGAAATGCGACGCCGGGTGCCACAGCGTGGCCGCCGAATTGGCCAGGCTGCGCGCCCCCGCGATGCCCTGCGCGCCGCGTTCGAACGCTTCCATCTGCGAGGCGACGCCGCGTTCGCCGTCCGCGTCCGCGAAATGCGTCATCAGCGTGATCTGCCCCACGCCCTGACACGCGCGCGCCCGTTCCCACGCCGCCCGGAAACGCTCCGGCGTATAGCCGAGACGGTTCATGCCGCTATTCATTTTCAACTGAATATTGACGGGCTTCGACAGGCGCGCCATTTCCAGCATGCGCAACTGCTCGTCCGAATGCAGCGCCGTGCTCAGGCTGTAGCGGTCGATCACGTCGATATCGGTGGGGCGGAAAAAGCCTTCCAGCAACAAAATTGGCCCAGCCCAGCCCAATTCACGCAACTTCACCGCTTCTTCGAGGTCGAGCAATCCAAAGCCGTCGGTTGCGCGCAGACCGGGAAAGGCTCTGGCGAGGCCGTGCCCATAGGCGTTGGCCTTGACTACCGCCCAGATTTTCGAAGTTGGGGCGTAACGGCGGACGACGGCGAGGTTATTGGCGAGTGCAGCGGTGTGGATCGTGGCTGAGAGGGGGCGCGGCATGGGAAATTTTCGTAAAGACGCTTGCGAATCAGGAGCTTACAGTGCGTTTTCAGTGCTCAGGAGCCCGCTGGGCGGTGCGATCAAGGATTCTGCTAGTCCGAATCCAGCTATTTTCATGATATAAAGCCGTGCGCACAACCCATTTCGAACGGAATAAGCCCGGACGCCTTGCACACGGCCGGGGCGGACGGACCGCAGCGAGGACAGCATCGCATCAGATGAAAAAAGGTTTTTACACCATCATGGCCGCGCAGTTTTTTTCGTCGCTGGCCGACAATGCGCTTCTGATCGCTGCTATTGCACTGCTGAAAGACCTCCACGCCCCGAACTGGATGACGCCGCTGCTCAAGCTGTTTTTTGTGCTGTCGTACGTCGTTCTTGCTGCCTTCGTCGGCGCCTTCGCCGACTCGCGTCCGAAGGGACGCGTGATGTTCGTCACCAATACCATCAAGGTGGTCGGCTGCTTCACGATGCTGGTCGGCGCCCATCCGCTGATTGCGTATGGCATAGTCGGGTTCGGCGCTGCGGCGTATTCGCCCGCCAAATACGGCATTCTCACCGAACTGCTGCCGCCTGACCGGCTCGTCGCGGCAAACGGCTGGATCGAAGGCACCACGGTCGGCTCGATCATTCTCGGCACGGTATTAGGTGGCGCGCTGATCAGCCCGCATATCGCTTCGCACATCCTCAAGCACCATATTCCCACCGTCAACACGCCGGCTGAAGCGGCGATGCTCGTGATCATGGCGATCTACGTGATTGCCGCGCTCTTCAATCTGCGCATTCCCGACACCGGCGCGCGCTATCCGAAACAGGAACGCGGCCCGATCAAGCTCGTCACCGATTTCGCCGACTGCTTCCTGATTCTCTGGCACGACAAGCTCGGCCAGATCTCACTCGCCGTCACAACCCTCTTCTGGGGCGCGGGCGCGACCTTGCAATTCATCGTGCTGAAGTGGGCGGAAGTGTCGCTCGGCATGTCGCTCTCCGAAGGCGCGATCCTGCAGGCGGTCGTGGCGGTCGGCGTGGCAGCGGGCGCGATCATCGCCGCCTCGCGCGTGCCGCTCAAGAAGTCGCTCTCGGTGCTGCCGGTCGGCATCATGATGGGTATCGCGGTAATGCTGATGGCGTTCTATACGCGCAGCCTGTTCCCCGCGCATTGGGGTGTTTACTTCGGCCATCTGCATGTGCCGGGGTATCTGATCTTCGCGTACCTGTTCCTGATGATCGTCGGTGGCCTGTCCGGATTTTTCGTCGTGCCGATGAATGCGCTGCTGCAGCATCGCGGCCACGTGCTGCTGTCCGCCGGCCACTCGATCGCCGTGCAGAACTTCAATGAGAACCTTTCGGTGCTCGTGATGCTGTGCCTGTACGCGGTGCTGGTGTGGCTCGACGTACCGGTGTCGGCCGTGATCGTGCTGTTCGGCACCTTCGTTTGCGTGATGATGTGGTTCGTGATGCGGCGCCACCAGGCAAACCAGCGCGCGTTCGATTCGGTTGCCCTGATCGGCGAAGTGAAACACTGAGGCGCGCCTTTGGCACGCTAATCTGACGCATCGCGCTGACTCCCCCATTGCCGCATGCGGGATGCGCGCCGTGCCCGCGCTTCTTTCTTTCCAGCCTCTCCATGACTCAACCGATTCCCAACGTTCTGACGATCGCCGGTTCCGACTCCGGCGGCGGTGCCGGCATTCAGGCCGACCTCAAGGCCTTTTCGGCCCTCGGCGCATATGGCGCGAGCGTGATTACTGCGCTGACTGCGCAGAACACACGCGGCGTCACGGCGATTCATACGCCCGATCCGGCGTTTATCACGGCGCAACTCGACGCGGTGTTCGACGATATCCGCATCGATGCGCTGAAGATCGGCATGCTGGCGAATGCGCAGGTCGCGCGGGCCGTTGCCGATGCGCTGCGGCGCTATAAACCAAAGCACGTCGTGCTCGATACCGTGATGATTTCCAAGAGCAATCACGCGCTGCTCGCGCCCGACGCGGTGGCCGTGGTGCGCGACGAGTTACTGCCGCTCGCCGACCTGCTGACGCCGAATCTGCCGGAAGCGGCTGCGTTGCTGGGGGTTTCACCCGCCACCGACGAAGCGGGCATGATCGAGCAAGGTGAAGCGCTGCGCGCGCTCGGTGCACGCGCCGTGCTGATGAAAGGCGGCCATCTCGCCGCCGCCGACAGCCCCGACTGGCTGGTGGAAGACAGCGGCACGCTGCGGCTTTACGCACCACGCGTGCCGGTGAAGAACACGCATGGCACGGGCTGCACGCTGTCGTCAGCGATTGCGGCGCTGCTTCCGCAACGCGCGGACCTCGCGAGTGCGGTCGCCGATGCGAAGACTTATCTGACCGGGGCGCTGCAGGCCAGCGATCAACTCGACGTCGGCAAGGGCGTCGGGCCGGTGCATCATTTTTATCGGTGGTGGTGAGGCGGGGTTGTGTCCGGGATTGCGTCGCTATGGCCGGCGCCGGTCAACCACTCGCACCTGCCGGCCCGGGCGCATGACGCTCACTGCCGTGCAAACGCCTGCGCTTTCTCCGGCCAGGTATCCGGCACGATAAAACCGCGCGAGCGCTCGACCCAGCGCCCCGCATCGTCCGTATAGAAAGCCGCTACCATCGTCGGGCCGTTTTGATGCGCGACGCGCTCGCTCAAGGTGTCTGCATCGACAAACGCGATGCCCTCGGCCTCCGCCCTCCCCGGCTCGTGCCTGCGCGGCGCCAGCCATTCGAGCCGCGGCAACACCCGCCACGCCTGCGCATGTGCGTCCGCAAAAGCCGGCCACTCTGAGCGTGTGGCCCACCAGCCGCGCGCATGCGCCGGATCGATTTCGGCGGGATAGCTCGTCGTCTCACCGTGCGGGTAGAACAGCCAGCCCTTGATGAACATCTGCGGTTCCCACGGCCCCACGTGTCCGAGCGTCGCAAACTCCTCGCGCGCGCTGAGTGGCAACTGATGATCGAGCACATGAGTCAGCTTCAGATCGAAGCGGTCCTGCAGATTGGGACCGACGTAATCGGCCAGTTGCGCCCGGCCGTCCCCGGCGTGCAGATAGCATTTGACGGCCAGTTCCCAATGCAGTCGCCGCCCCGCCTGCGTCTGCACCAGAAAATCGCACTCGCCCAAGGTCAGGCCGCCACGCCGCAGCGGCACGTTCGCCGCGATGAGGCGCGCAGCCGGACCGTGCTGCAGAAACCACGCGAGCAGGCACTCCGCGTAGCGGCCAAGACGCGTCACCCGCGCCGCCTCGATGTCACGTTGCAGTTCGGCGGGATCGGCGTCCAATGCGAGCAGCCAGTCGAGCGTCGCGGCCAACTCATCGGCCGTTTCGAACGCGCTCGCCAGCATCCCGACCGGTGGTTGCGCACGCAACAAATCAGCACTGAACAGCAGCCACGCGAGATCGCGCACGGCGGGCTCGTGCAGCGCATCCCACTGTGCCGCGGGCACAGCGGCCGGGAGCGCTGCCGGCCGGATCACGTTCATCAGTTGGCCGCCGCTCCGGTTCCGGCCGCCTTCAGCCACGTATCGCGGGCGAGGCACAGATCGGTCCACGCCTTGGCCTTGTCGGGCAAACTGCGCAGCAGATAGGCCGGGTGATAGGTGACGATGACCGGCACGCCTTCATACTCGTGGACGCGACCGCGCAGCGACGAAATGCTCGCGTCGGTTTTCAGCAGACTCTGCGCGGCGAAACGGCCCAGCGCGATGATCAGCTTCGGCTTGACGAGCGCGACCTGGCGCTGCAAATACGGCTCGCAGCGCGCGACCTCGTCCGGCTCGGGATTGCGATTGCCCGGCGGCCGGCACTTGATCACGTTGGCGATGTAGACGTTGGTGTCGCGCGCGAGCGTCAGCGAACTCAGCATGTTGTCGAGCAGCTTGCCGGCCTGGCCGACGAACGGTTCGCCCTGGCGGTCCTCGTTTTCGCCGGGGGCTTCGCCGATCAGCATCCAGTCGGCGTTGCGGTCTCCGACGCCGAACACCGTGTTCGTGCGCTTCTCGCACAGGCGGCAGCGCTCGCAGGCGGCCACGCGTTCGGCGAGAGCGTCCCAGTCGAGGGTCTGGAGCGAGGGCTCGGCGCGCTCGACCGGAACCGTGCGCGCTTCGGCCGGTGGCTGGGAAGGCAGGTCGTCGAACCAGGCGAAATCGTCGTCTGGTGGAGTCGGGGCAGAGGGTTCGGCGGGCGCTGGGCGTGTTGGCTGCGTGGACTGTGCAGCGGACGGGCCGTCGCCAGACGCACCGCGGTCATCAGCAATCCGATTGACCGGTGCTGCGGGCCTGCGTTCGTCGTCGGCGCGTGCAGATGGCGTAGCGGGCGCGCGCGAGCCCTGCTCGAACGCGTCTTCGCGCCGCCCAGCCGCGTGGCCAGTCTGACCCGTGCGGTAAGTCGCCCCCTGAGCAGACCCATGCGCAGATTCCTGCGCCAAGCCCTGCACCGGCACCGCAATCTCAGCACGCAGCGCAGCGCCATCCCCAACAGCATCAGACGCCGCGGCCGCTTGCGCGGCCTCGCCGGCACGAGTCTGCCCCATCCCGCGCCTCACCCACGTCGGCGCGAGGCCGAGCTCTTCCAATGCAGATTCATGCAGCGCCATCTGCGCCCTCCCTGGCAAACGAAAAACGCATCACGATGGCGTCCTCCCGGCTGCGATGACGCGCCGGATAGTAGTTCTTGCGACGGCCGATCGAAGCAAAGCCGAAGCGTTCATAAAGCCGGATGGCCCGGTGGTTCGACGGCCGCACTTCGAGCAGCAGTCCGTCGAGTCGCTCGTTGCGCGTAATGCGCACCGCTTCGCGCAGCAGCGACAGGCCGGCGCCCACGCCCTGCGCGGCGGGCGCCACGCACAGATTCAGCAGATGCATCTCGTCGACCACCGGCATCAGCACGCAGTAGCCGATCAAGGTCCCGGTGACATGTCGCAGGCAGATGCCGAAATAGCCGTTGCGCAGCGAGTCTTCGAAATTGCCGCGGCTCCACGGAAACTCATAGGCCGCTTTTTCGATGATGGCGACCTCGTCGAGGTCCCCTTCGGTCATTGGCGACATGTAGCGGTCCGCCAGCAACACTCCGCTCATCGTCCGCCCTCGCCTTGAGGTCCAGTATGGGTTGCCGATGCCCTCGCGGCCTTCTCGGCCTTTTCAGCCATCCGTTCCGCCGTAGTCTGGGCCACCTTGTCGCGCACGTATTCGGGCGCAGCGAGCTCGGCCGGCACGGTACGGCCGGCGCGCCACGCACGCAGCGCCGCAAACGCCAGCGGCAACGCATGCGGCAGCGCTTCGCCGTCGATGGCCTGCGCCACTGCGCTGGCGGCAAGGCGCGCGCCGAACGCCGCAGCGGCATTGCCGGCCAGCGTAAACGGCACCTCGGGCAAACTCAGCCGGTCCGGCGCATCGAGCGAGGCCGGCTGGATCGTGCGCCATTCGCCTTCGGCTTCATCCCACGCAAAATCGGCCCAATAGACTTCGTCCATGCGGGCGTCGAGCGCCGCCACGACCCGCTTGACTGACGGATCGCGCAACCGCGCGCTCTCGGCGCAGGCGAGCAGCGTGCCGATCGGAACGACCGGGCAGTTCAGGCCGAAGGCGAGCCCCTGCGCCACACCCGTTGCCGTCCGCAGACCGGTGAACGAGCCCGGGCCCGCGCCGAATGCAATCGCGTCGCAGTCGGCCAGCGCGAGGCCGGCTTCGTCGAACAATTCGCGGATTGCGGGCAACAGGCGCGTGCTGGACACGGCGCCAGTCGCTTCGTGGCGCACCCAGACGCGCGGTTCTTCGGAGGCAAGAGCGCCCGCGGCGGCGGACGTAGCGGACGCGGCGGACAGGAGCGCGACCGAGCAGAACTCGGTAGACGTATCGAGGGCAAGCAGCACAGTTCGGGTCATGGCCGCTATTGTAATGCGACGCCCCCGTTTGCCGGACACACGCCGCGCGGCCGAAGTGCGCGAAGCCCCTCAAAGCGTGACGTGCCGCCCCTGCTCCCCGCACCCGTTTGGAAGAATCGTTCGAGCCTCGTTCGACCCACCAAAGGATCGCGCTTGATATGATCGACGGCCCATCTTGAATTCGCCACGGAGAAAAACATGAGCGACGTCGACGCGCAATTCGCAAAAGCCCACGAAGAGGTGCAACAACTGCCGGAACGCCCGGGCAATCTGACGCTGCTGCGCCTATATGCGCTCTACAAGCAGGCCACCAAGGGCGACGTGCAGGGTGACAAGCCGGGCTTCACCGACATCGTCGGCAAGTACAAGTACGACGCCTGGAGCGCGCTGAAGGGCACCTCGCAGGATGCCGCCAAGCAGCAATACGTCGAACTGGTTGAATCGCTAAAAAGCGGTGCCTCAGCTTAAAACGGCGCACAAACTAGCTGACAACGGCACTTCCCTTCACGGAAATGTCTTAAATGTGGCGCGGTGCAGCAAAACCCTATACAATGCTGCCTGCGCTTCACTGCTTTGCCCGGCTTTCTTCCAGCGGCCTTTGCGGCGCAGCGCCTCGTAGCGTTTTGCTCCAATCCAGTTTAGAACCTGTCCCCTCCTGCCTAGCCCCCTACGGGCGATCATGTACCAGGCTGGCGGCACGCCGTGTTGGCATGTCGCAACCGATACAGCTTCTAACAAAAAGCTCGCCTTCATTGCCGCGAGCTGCCCCCGTTTTTCGATTTGCTCGCTGCTTCTTTGCTCGCTGAATCCGACGACTTGGGTATGCCGATTGGCGCCGACGTATTTATTCCGTGCATTACCCAGGATCGTTTCAAGGATTCTCATGACTTCGAGCAATACCCCCAGCAGCCCGTTGAACGCCATCGCCGACCAAGCTTTCGGTCTCGAAAGCAGTGACGCAGCACCCGTGCAAACCGCAGCCGTTGCTGCAGCGCCGGAAGCCGTTGCAGCCGAAACCGCAGCACCGGCCGGCCCGTCGTTCGCGTCGCTCGGTCTGTCCCCGGATGTCGTCTCCGCGCTGACCGCCGCTGGCTACCAAACCCCGACCCCGGTTCAGCAACGCGCGATCCCTGCCGGCATCGCCGGCCGCGATCTGATGGTCTCGAGCCCGACCGGTTCGGGCAAGACCGCCGCGTTCATGCTGCCCGCCATCGAGCGTTTCTCGCAACTGCAAAAGTCGCAAGCCAGCCAGCCGCGTGAGCCGCGTCCGGCCGATGGCGCCCGCACGCGCCGTCCGCAACCGGTTGCCCGTCCGACCATGCTGGTTCTGACGCCGACCCGCGAACTCGCGATGCAGGTCACCACCGCCGCTGCCACGTACGGCAAGCACCTGAAGCGCCTGCGGACCGTCAGCATTCTCGGTGGCGTCGCTTACGGTCAACAGCTGATGCTGCTGGCCAAGAACCCGGAAATCCTGGTTGCTACGCCGGGCCGTCTGATCGACCATCTGGAACGCGGCCGTATCGACCTGTCGCAACTGCAGATCCTCGTGCTCGACGAAGCTGACCGCATGCTGGACATGGGCTTCATCGAAGACATCGAAACGATCGTCGCCGCTACGCCGGCAACGCGTCAAACCATGCTGTTCTCGGCCACGCTCGACGGCAAGATCAGTTCGCTGACCGGCCGCCTGCTGAAGGATCCGGAACGTATCGAGATCGTTCAACGCCTTGAACAGCGCACCAACATCGCGCAGACCGTTCACTACGTTGACGACCGCGATCACAAGGACCGTCTGCTCGACCATCTGCTGCGTGATTCGGGCCTCGACCAGGCTATCGTCTTCACGGCAACCAAGATGGACGCGGATCAACTGGCTGGCCGTCTGGCCGACGCCGGTTTCGAATCGGCCGCCCTGCACGGCGACCTGCCGCAAGGCGCACGTAACCGCACGATCAAGGCCCTGCGCGAGCGCCGTGTGCGCGTGCTGGTGGCCACGGACGTCGCCGCTCGCGGCATCGACATCCCGGGCATCACGCACGTGTTCAACTACGACCTGCCGAAGTTCGCTGAAGACTACGTGCACCGTATCGGCCGTACCGGCCGTGCTGGCCGCTCGGGCATCGCCGTGAGCCTCGTGCATCACGCAGAACAAGGCGCGTTGAAGCGCATCGAGCGTTTCGTGCGCACTCCGCTGGCGGTTAATGTTGTCGAAGGCTTCGAGCCGCGCAAGTCGGCTCCGTCGGGCAATGGCCGTCCTGGCTTTGGCGGCCGTGGCCGTCCGGGCGGCGGCAACGGCGGTGGCCGTCGCTTCGGTAGCGGCAGCGGCGCTGGCAAGCCGGCCGGTAACGGCGGTGGAGCTCGCACGGGCAACGGTGGCGGCAATGGCGGCGGCTGGGCCGGCAAGTCGGCTGGCGGCGGTTCGCGTGAAGGTTACGGCGGCTCGCGTGACGGTGGCTACGGCGCACGCCGCAGCGACGGTCCGCGTACGGCCCGTCGCGGCAGCTAAGCAGCCAAAGTCTGGCCAGCACAACACCCTGCCTCGCAGTCGCCAAAGACCCTGCGCAGGACGTATTGCCAAGCTAGCTAAAACGCTTAAGGCGGCCCTCGGCCACCCAGACGTCAGAAGAAACCGGTGCTTATGCACCGGTTTTTTTTCGTCCGTACCTGGTCGCACGCGAAATTTCACGATGTGGAAAATTTTTTTGCCTCGTAAAAAATCGTGCTGCGTGGCACAACGAACGCTATTGCAGCAGGGGAAATGACGTTTCTTAATGCGGAACAACATCGCCAAGCAATTGATTTAAAACAATTAAAAATCCATAACAATGCGCGACATGCATCTATTGCGCGCACCTTGATTTGCCTAGACTCTTATACAAGACTTCACGAAACGAAACGCCCTGCCGGCGCCCGGCTTCGAGAAGACAGAGTTCACTGATCCACTATCCAGGCAATCAAGGAGCACATCATGACGTCACGCCAACAACAAGCACAGCAACTCCAGCAACAATGGGAAACGGATCCGCGCTGGAAGGGCATCAAGCGCAGCTACAGCGCCGAAGACGTGGTGCGTCTGCGCGGCTCGTTGCCGGTTGAGCACACGCTCGCCAAGCGCGGCGCGGAGAAGTTGTGGGAAAGCGTCAACAATGAGCCGTTCGTGAACTCGCTCGGTGCGCTGACCGGCAACCAGGCCATGCAGCAGGTCAAGGCCGGCCTGAAGGCGATCTATCTGTCGGGCTGGCAGGTGGCGGGCGACGCCAACGTGGCCGGCGAAATGTACCCGGACCAGTCCCTGTATCCGGCCAATTCGGTGCCCCTGGTCGTGAAGCGCATCAACAACACGCTGACGCGTGCCGACCAGATCCAGTGGTCGGAAGGCAAGAATCCGGGCGACGAAGGCTACATCGACTACTTTGCACCGATCGTGGCTGACGCAGAAGCCGGTTTCGGCGGCGTGCTGAACGCGTTCGAGCTGATGAAGGCGATGATCGAATCCGGCGCCGCCGGCGTGCACTTCGAAGACCAGCTCGCTTCCGTGAAGAAGTGCGGCCACATGGGCGGCAAGGTGCTCGTGCCGACCCGCGAAAACATCGCCAAGCTGACCGCAGCGCGTCTGGCGGCTGACGTCTCCGGCACGTCGACCGTCCTGCTCGCCCGCACCGATGCGGAAGCGGCCGACCTCGTGACCTCGGACATCGACGACAACGACAAGCCGTTCCTGACCGGCGAGCGCACCGTCGAAGGTTTCTACCGTACGAAGCCGGGTATCGAGCAGGCCATCTCGCGCGGCCTCGCCTACGCGTCGTACGCCGACATGATCTGGTGCGAAACCGGCAAGCCGGACCTCGAGTTTGCGAAGAAATTCGCCGAGGCGATCCATAAGGAATTCCCGGGCAAGCTGCTGGCGTACAACTGCTCGCCGTCGTTCAACTGGAAGAAGAATCTCGACGACGCGACGATCGCCAAGTTTCAGAAGGAACTCGGGGCGATGGGCTACAAGTTCCAGTTCATCACGCTGGCCGGCTTCCACGCGCTGAACTACTCGATGTTCAATCTCGCGCACGGCTATGCCCGCACGCAGATGAGTGCTTTCGTCGAAATGCAGCAGGCTGAATTCGCAGCTGCCGAAAAGGGCTTCACCGCCGTGAAGCATCAGCGCGAAGTCGGCACCGGCTACTTCGACGCCGTGACGCAAACGGTCGAGCGCGAAGCGTCGACGACTGCGCTGCACGGGTCGACGGAAGACGAGCAGTTCTTCGACAAGAAGGTGGCCTGAATAACGCTGAAGCGACGTTGACGGGACTTTGAAAAATCTCGCAGCAGCCTGAAAACGCGCAAGCGAATCGATGGAAAGACGGACAGGAAGCGGCCCCGCCAGAGGGCCGTGATCAGGGGGGAGACGGTCGGCAGGAAAGGGCCGCCAAGCGGGACTCGCAAGATCCCAGGACAGGCCCA
>Ga0302228_10000778_pt1 | contig 25102 bp, 20 predicted proteins | sample II_Palsa_N1_2_FD_193519 | JGI IMG/M metagenome (GOLD analysis project Ga0302228, IMG submission 193519) | Peat permafrost microbial communities from Stordalen Mire near Abisko, Sweden - II_Palsa_N1_2 | ecosystem: Environmental > Terrestrial > Soil > Palsa > Peat permafrost | place: Sweden... | reverse complement strand
CTTAAAACCGGTCAGCTTGTTGGCTTGCTGGAGCCGTTTCTGCCGCGCGCAACGGCGCTTTATGCAGTCTATCCGCAGCATCGGCAAAGCTCGATTACGATCCAGTCATTCACCGCATTTCTGCGCGAGCAACTGGCGAAGACTTTAGGTAACTGAGGGAATGACGCAAATCGACGCCCGAGCGCTGAACGTTTCTCGATCAGGCCCGGATATTGCAATCGTCGAGCCTTGCAGATATTGGCAGGATGGGGCCAGAGGTCGTCGCAGCCGGCAAGTTCGGCCACCGATGGCATCAGATACCGCCATCGGTCAAATCATATGCACCGGCCGCTGAAAAAATTACATGCCCAGGCATGTCTGCGTGGCAGTCGTTACAGCCTCGCGTGATTTGGAGAGTGGCCGGTCAATTCATTCGCGACCAGCGCGATCGGAGGATGGGTGTCGAACGGACGTACAACGCGAGCGGCCCTGAGCCGCTCCAACAAGAAAGCGGCCGTAGCGCCGTGGCTGGTTGCCGCCACTGTCGCTGGCATGAGCGTGATCGCGACTCCAGCCAAAGCTCAAACGCCGGCACCCCTGCAGGAATGGCAATATTCGGCCGGGGTGCCGCTCGAAAAAATGATGGAGCCGGAAATTCCCACGTGGCAGGCTGCGGTCGGTATCGCCGGCGCTTTTCAGCCGCGCTATGACGGCGCCGATCGATACCACTTCGAAGGCGGCCCGAGTATCGACATCCGTTATAGCGACCTGTATTTCGCTTCGACCGGCGAGGGTTTCGGCGCCAATGTGGCGCAAGGCCAGAACTGGCGGATCAGCCTGGCGGTTGCCTATGACCTGGGACGGCGCGGTCAAGACGACGACGAGCATCTGCACGGTCTCGGTAACATCAACCCCGCTCCCGAACTGAAACTGGCCGGCGACTACGTTATATCGAAGAGCTTTCCGATGGTGTTGCGCGCCGACATCCGGCGCAGTTTCGGCGGCTCGAATGGCTGGATCGGCGACATTGGCGCTTATATGCCGCTGCCTGGCAGTTCGAAGACGTTCTTCTGGTTTGCGGGGCCGAGCCTGACCTTCGCCGATTCCAAATACATGAACAGCTGGTTTGGCGTCGACCAGCAGCAGGCCGCCGAATCCCAATACTCGTACTATCACGCGAGTGCGGGTCTGAAGTCGGCGGGCTTCGGCGTCAGTGCGATCTGGTTCTTCCAGAAGCACTGGTTTGCGGCGTGCGACTTTGCGTTGGAGCAGCTTGTCGGCAGCGCTGCGCGCAGTCCGATCACGCAGCGCTCGTCGAACGGCGTGCTGGATCTGTCGATTAATTACGAGTTTTGAGCGAGCTTGTTGCGGGCGGGCGCGCTCCGGCTCGGGCCCATGTGCTCACGGCAGTCTCTACCGAACCGGGTGCTACAGCGCACCCGGTGCCACCCAACTTCGGCCCCGGCCCTAGCAGACCGTGGTGGGCGCTTCGGCGACCGCTTCTTTCCGGCCCGCTCTCATCAGACCTTCCACCATGCGGGCTTCGGCTCGTGCGATCGTTTCGAGCGACGCAGCGGACAGTTGCGCATCGAGAGTCGACAGCGCCGCGCACACGCGCAGATACTCGTCCTCGCCCAACGTCCAGCCGCCTTCCTGATGCTCGGCGGCGTCGAGTTGCACCATCGCGCCGTGCGCGCTTTCGATGTATTCAAGACCTTGCGGCTCGAGTCCGAGACGGCAGAGCTCTTCGGACACCAGAAAATGCCGGCCAAGCGTCATAAACAGATTTCGTGAGCCGTGACCGCGTTTGAACGCATCGAGGGCGGTGTAGCACTGCAGCAGCATCGCCTGCGTGACCGGCTCGTGCGCGGCCCGGCTAAACGTGAGGGCGCGCAACAGGGGCGACATGGCAGGCTGGTTGCGTTTGCGGTTTTGCGATTTGTTCGGCATGACGGTTTTAACCTCGTTCTGTAACGCTCGGTTCGCCAGAGAAGCTTCTTGCAAGCGGCGTACCGGCGGGACAATTCGCAACCTTGAAGGTGCGTCGTGTGAGCATCATCGCAAGCAACAATTAAGATAGCCTTAAATTTTGAGGCGGTTGAGCGGGCCAGTTGTGTCAAGGTGTGACGTGGTCCAAAAAAAAGCCCTGTCCCACGGGGGACAGGGCCGGACAGGATGGAAGAGTCGCACAGGCGCGTGGATGCTTGCCGACGTGGTTCCCATCAAAACAACGCTGTTGCACTTCAAACTGCTTGAGACGTGGTCCTTCGGTCCTTTACCTTCTTTTGCTGCAAACCCCTGTTGCTTTCATTGCATGTGATGCGAGAGCGCTTCATTGATGCGCTACTGCGGCGCTGCTCTGTTGCCGGTATTGCGACTGCGTGCTGCGGACTGCGTTGCTACGTACAACGTGATGCTGGAGCGGACTGCCCGATGCGTCATTCGTGATGCTGGAGCGTGCTACGACAACGTACTGCGTACAGGCAACTGCCGTTTCTACTGCGACCTGCCGGACTGCTCTACGAACTGCTCTACAGGTACGGTCAAAACAACGCGGGGGGAAGACCGCGTATGGGCTCAGTGATTCGTCGTGCCCATGGAAAACAGTGTAAAGACGACGCAGCAAATGTGATTCGGCGAAACGAGGGGAATTGGCAGCGCATTTCATCGAATTGCGCGCAACGAGGGCGTCTGCCCAGGTCAAAAGCACGCAATTCTGGCGCGACAGAGGAATCGCACCGGGGTTGAAGCGGAGCGCGACACGCCAGGAAAGTAGCCGAAAGACCACCCTGACAGCAGGAACACCGCTTGCGGCGCTGTGGACGTCGCGACACGAGTCGCACTTTTGGAGGTCGTCATGAACAAGGACCAAGTGAAGGGTGTTGCTGAAAAGGCCAAGGGCAAGGTCAACGAAGCGGCAGGGAAGGCCACCGGTAACGTCGGCCGCGAAATGAAGGGCGATGTCCAGCAAGGCATGGGTCAGGCCCGCAAGGACATGGGCGATGCGCGGGAAGACGCCAAGGATGCGGCGAAGCACCCCGCAAAGCGCACCCACTGACACTGACCGGCGTGAGCCCCGTGCACGATTCGACGGGGCGTAGCCGTGTTTCACCGCCGAAGGCGGCCGCATTGTGGCGCGGCCGCCTTCGGCTGCTCGCATCAAGCCGGCATCAAACGTCTGTTCGACGCCAACCCAGTCCCGTCTCGTCCGATAATTGATTCGGATACCGTATTAATAATTACCCCTTTTAAAGTGCCGTCGCGGTGCGCACCGAAGCAGTGCCGATTTGCTCGCTTTGGCGCACAAGCCGAGCCGCCCGCCACACAAGCATGCAAGCCAAAAAACTGACGTTTGGGCAAAAGACCGTCAGACGGTCAGTTGATCGAATCGGCACAAAACTTGCCTCATAACACCCTGACGGCTGACGCCCGGCGCCGCCGTTGTGGGCCTGGTTCGGCCCGAACCCGCACCATGCGAAATTGAACCGGTTGGGGGAACCCCAGAAGCTATCCACACGATTTGAACAACAGGGATCCACAAACGGGAGGACGCCATGTTTGAGCCTGCGCCGATTATTGCCAGCAAGGTAGTAGCAGGGGAAACGGTTCGCGCCGAATATCTTTGCGATACCGGGCGCCTGCGCATCATCGGCGAGCGCACCGTGCATGCCGAATGGTTTCCACCGCATTCATGGTTTGCGATTGCGTCGATTTCTGGGCATAGCCGCTGGGGCACCCGGCCTGATGAGGCAGACCTGTTGCTGCTGATCGACAACTTTATGGGGTATTCGGGGCGCGACAGTTTTGCGCTAATCCAACCCTAGGCAGCACAGCCCACGGCCTTGCGTTCGCTATCCATGACTGTCGACCCACGCTCGGGCCCAGTCGAGTCCGGCGAGGCGCGCTTCTTCGTCCGTTTCGAAGTTGCCCAGAACCCCTGATCCCTCGATTAGCTTTGTGCCGCACGTGATCGTGCCACTGGACGCGTACCCGCCGTCCTGGACGATGGCATGGCCCCAGATCGCATAGCCCTTGTAGGTTTCAGGTTCCATCTTTTGCCGCGCGTGGATAGCCAGCGTCATCGCACCACGGAAACAGCCATGCGACCGGTGCTCACCTGCAGCACGTTGCCTTCGGGCGTCAAGATACGCGGGATGTCGATAAAGCGTGGGGTGGTGGTTTTCTTGGCGGCGTCGATGCCCACGTGCCTCGTAGTCGAAGCCTTAGGCAGTCGATCCGCAATGCGGCGTGGCGCAGCCTTACCCATGCTCCGCGCCAGCAGCGCGGTTTTGCCGGGCCTCGCTCTGGATTTAGCTGCTGCCGCCGCCTGAGCGATGCGCGCTTCGGGCGGGTTCCAGACTTCCACGTAATGCGCGCTTGCCGCGGCCGTTGATGGTGCAGCAGCCGCCACAGTTGCGGCGACTACAAGCAGCACAGCCCCTGCGCTCAGAGATCGCAGCATGTTTTCTCCATCAATTTGCGGCACGTTTTGGTGAGCCGGGCACCGCCCGACGATCAGACGCCGGCGTCACCGGCTACGGGCCCCGGTGGCCAGGAAAGCGAACTGAAGACACTGTACATTCATACAGTAATTTGTGCAATCGCGGTCGAGCCAGGCATTTCCCGAATCGACAAAAGCACCGCTCTACACGCGCCGTTGGGAACATCCCTTGCTGATCAAAAGGTCCGCGCCAAGCCGACGTTTCGCTCGGTCGCGCCGTACGCAAGGAGTTTCCCCATGGCAGGTAAATCGAACAACCGGCAGCCCGCCGGCCGCACGACCGCGGGCGCCGACCCAAAGACACAGGCTCTCGAACAGTTTCGTCTACGCCCCGATGGCGAGGCGCTCAGAACCAACCAGGGCGTGAAGATCGCCGATAACCAGAACACCTTGCGTGCTGGTCCACGCGGTCCGTCGCTGCTCGAAGATTTCATCATGCGTGAAAAGATCACGCACTTTGACCACGAGCGGATCCCCGAGCGGATCGTGCATGCGCGCGGCTCGGCCGCCCATGGTGTGTTTCAGGTGTACGAGTCGATGAGCGAGTACACCAAGGCTGCATTTCTGCAGGACCCATCAGTGCAGACGCCGGTATATGTGCGCTTTTCGACCGTACAGGGGCCGCGCGGCTCGGCCGATACCGTGCGCGACGTGCGCGGCTTCGCCGTCAAGTTCTACACGCAGGAAGGCAATTACGACCTGGTGGGCAACAATATGCCGGTGTTCTTCATCCAGGACGCCATCAAGTTTCCGGACTTCGTCCACGCCGTCAAACCGGAAGCGCCGAACGAAATGCCAACCGGCGGATCGGCGCACGACACCTTCTGGGACTTCGTGTCGCTCGTGCCCGAGTCCGCTCACATGGTGTTGTGGACCATGTCGGATCGTGCGATTCCGCGCAGCCTGCGCACCATGGAAGGCTTCGGCATTCACACGTTCCGCTTCGTCAACGCGGCGGGCAAATCGCGCTTTATCAAGTTTCACTGGCGGCCGGTGCTCGGCTCGTACTCGTTGCTGTGGGACGAAGCGCAAAAACTCGCGGGCAAGGACCCCGACTTTCACCGGCGCGATCTGTGGGAAGCCATCGAGCACGGCAATTTCCCGGAGTTCGAACTCGGCGTGCAGATTGTTGAAGAGGAGGATGAAAACAGCTTCGGTTTCGACCTGCTCGATCCGACCAAGCTGATTCCCGAGGAACAGGTGCCGGTGAAAATCATCGGCAAGATGACGCTCAACCGCAACCCCGATAATTTCTTTGCCGAGACCGAACAGGTCGCGTTCCATCCGGGCCATGTCGTGCCCGGCATCGATTTCAGCAACGATCCGCTGCTGCAAGGACGGCTCTTTTCGTACACGGATACGCAGATCAGCCGACTGGGAGGACCGAATTTCCATGAGATTCCGATCAACCGCCCCGTATGCCCGTTCCAGAACAACCAGCGCGACGCAATGCATCGTCAGGCGATCAATGTCGGTCAGGCTTCGTACGAGCCGAACTCGCTGAACGGCGGCTGGCCGAAGGAAACCGATCCTGCCGCGGCGGACGGCGGCTTCGAGAGCTATCACGAGCGCATCGACGGCGTGAAGATTCGCGTGCGCAGCGAGTCGTTTGCCGATCATTTTTCGCAGGCGGCGCTGTTCTATCGCAGTATGTCCGAGGTTGAAAAAGAACACATTGCGGCGGCCTACCAGTTCGAACTCGGTAAGGTCACGAAGCCGGAGATTCGTGAGCGCGTGGTGAACCAGATCCTCGCCAACTTCGACGCGGACCTGGCAGCCAAAGTCGCGACTGGCCTCGGCCTGCCTGCGCCGAAAAAGGGCAAGGCGCCGGTTGTGTCGAAACCTGAAAACTCGCCGGCATTGAGTCTGCTCAACCGTGTAAAACCGGGCATCAAGACTTGCAAGATTGCCTTGCTGGCAGCGCCGGGTTCAGACGTCGCCGCGCTTGGCAAACTCCAGCAGGCTTTGCGCGACGAAGGCGCCACGCCGCTGCTGGTGGCGCCGACTCTCGCTGCCATCGGCAACCTGCAACCCGACGCGACGATCGCCGGCATGCCGTCGATCATGTTCGACGCGATCGTCGTCGCGGGCGGTGAGGCGGGTGCGAAGGCGCTCGCGCAATCGGGCGACGCGAGGCACTTCGTACTCGAAGCGTTCAAGCATCTCAAGGCGATTGCGGCGTTGGGCGCGGGGCGCGACGTGTTGTCGGCGGCACACTTGCCGGAGAATGCCGACGGCGTGGCGACCGGTGACGACAAGCAGGTCGCGCAGGTGCTGAAGGCATTCGTTGCCGCGGCAGAGCGGCATCGGGTCTGGTCGCGCGCAGCGATGGCGGAGTCGGTACCGGCCTGAGGCGGCGCGGCCAGCGCAAGCCAAAAGCGCAGCTCGGCCCCTAGGTGAAGACAACAGCGAGCGACGCGTGCTTAGGTTCGGGCACGCCGCTTGCTGCTGACGCCTACCCGACTGAACCGCCATCATCCGGCTTGCCGCGCACAGTCAGGCCGCATGGATCGAAACCGCACTGTCGCTGTATGATACGAAGCCCCCGCGCGGGGAGAAGGCAAACCGCGCGCGCTTCCCAAGGCCTTGCGTTTCGTCCGGCTACCGTTTTGGTGGCACGACAGCCGCAACGTATCTTGCGGCGGCGGTACATCAGTCGAAATTGCCGAGCCGAGCAAGCTGACCAGACGAAACATAGAAAAAATGCCCGCCTTCACTGCTGTCGATCAAGATCGATTTCGCCGCATCATCCGTCGTAACATCGCGCTGCCGCTAGGCGTCGGTCTTCTGACCGCCGCGCTATTTGTCGCGCTGATCGCGTACCTCGTCAATACCATGAGTTGGGCCGAGCACTCGGAGCGGGTGATCGGCGACGCCAATGAGATGCTGCGCCTCGCGGTCGATCGCGAATCGTCGTTGCGCGGCTTCCTGATTACCGGCGACGAGAGCTTTCTCGCGCCGTACGAGCTGGGTCAGGCGCGCTTCAAGGCAGAGGTCAATTCGTTGGAGCAACTCGTCTCCGACAATCCCCCGCAGGTCGACCGCCTCAAGCAGATCGAGGCCGTGCAGGCTCAATGGGACCGTTACGCGCAACAGATGATCGATCTGCGCCGCAAGAACGCGAACTTCCAGCCGGAGGTCGCCAGTAACCGCGGCAAGATCGAGTTCGACGAGACGCGCAGCGAGTTCGACGAATTTCTCAATGTCGAGCTGCGCCTGCGACAGGAGCGCGCCACGGCGGCGCGCAGCGTCACGACCACGCTGGTCAGCGCCTTCCTGTTCTTCAGTCTTGTGGTCAGCGGCTTGCTGGCCTGGATGGGGCGGCGCGAATTGCTGGCCCTTTCCGCCACGTACGACGGCGTCCTCAAGGAGCAGGACCTGCAGACCGAGGTGTTGCAGCAGCAGGTCTGGTTGCGCTCGGGCCAGCGGCTGCTGGCGGAGAAAGTGGTGGGGCAGGTCACACCATCGCTGGTCGGCCGGGCGATGCTCGAGTTTCTCGGACAGTATCTCGGGGCGGCCGTGGCTGCGCTCTACGTGCGCGACAAGGATACCGGCACGCTGCGCCGTGCCGCTTCCTATGGCTATACGCTCGAAAACGAGCAGGCCACCCAGCATTTTCAGAGTGGCGAAAGCCTGGTCGGCCAGGCCGCGCTCGAGCGCCGGACGCTCTTTCTACAGGACGTCCCCGACGATTACGTGAAAGTCGTTTCGGGCCTCGGCATGAGTCCGCCGAAGAATCTGATCGTGCTGCCCATCGAGAACGATGGCGTCGTGAACGGCGTGGTCGAGCTCGGTTTCGTTCGGGCGCTGGTCGTGCGCGACCACGAACTGCTGCAACTGATCGCCGGAAGCATGGGCGACTTTCTCGAGGCCGCGTTGTATCGCGAGCGCCTGCAGGACGCGCTGGTCGAAACACAACAACTGAACGAGGAACTGCAGGTTCAGCAGGAAGAACTGCGCGTCTCGAACGAAGGGCTCGAGGAGCGCGGCCGGGCGCTGGTGGAGTCGCAGGCGCGGCTCGAAAACCAGCAGGCCGAGCTCGAGCAGACCAATGTGCAGCTCGAGGAATACGCACAGCGGCTCGAGCGGCAAAAGGCCGATCTGATGCGCGCGCAGGACGATCTTTCGGCCAACGCAACACGACTGGAACAGTCGAGCCGCTACAAGTCCGAGTTCCTCGCCAATATGTCGCACGAACTGCGCACGCCGCTGAACAGTTCGCTGATCCTCGCCAAGCTGCTGCAGCAGAACCGCACCGGCAATCTGACCGAAGAGCAGGTGCGCTATGCGGAGACCATTCACGCGTCCAATAGCGACCTGCTGGTGCTGATCAACGACATTCTCGATCTGTCGAAGGTGGAGGCCGGTCAGATCAGCATCGAACTCGAAACGGTTTCGCTCGACGCCACCCTGCTGGGGCTGCGCGAGACCTTCACGCCGATGGCTTCCGCCAAGCATCTGAAGCTCAGCTTCGAGCGCGCGCAAGACGTCCCGGAAATGATCGTCACGGACGGCCAACGCGCGGTGCAGGTGTTGCGTAACCTTCTGTCGAATGCGGTGAAATTCACCGAACGCGGCGAGGTCTCGCTTGGCGTGACGCTGGCCGAGAGCGGCATGCTGCGTTTCGATGTGCGCGATTCCGGAATCGGTATCGCCCCGGATAAGCTCGAACTGATTTTCGAAGCCTTCCAGCAGGCCGACGGTTCCACCAGCCGGCACTACGGTGGCAGCGGCCTAGGTCTGTCGATCTCACGCGAATTCTCGCGACTGCTGGGCGGCCGGATTTCGGTGACGAGCGAACTGGGCAAGGGCAGTGTGTTCACGCTGTGGCTGCCGGTGGATGCCAGCAGCGCTGTGTCCGCCAATACTGAACAACCGCATGACGAGCCGGCGCGGCAAGGCGCACCTACCGCGGTGCCGAAAACGGCTCACAGCTCGTCGTTCCCATCACCTTCTTCGTCCGCCGTCGGCGCCACGAGCGCGAACGGAGCCGCCGCCCCGGACACGCATCGACCCGCAGCGCTAGCCGAAGCCGGCGCGGCGCCGAATGGCGCCGAGGAAATCAGCCGCGCGCCGATCGACGATGACCGCCATCACCGGTCACGCGGCGGCCGGCTGATTCTCGCGATCGAGGATGATCCGGCGTTCGCGGAGATTCTGCGCGATCTGACGCACGAACTCGACTTCGACTTCGTGCACGCCACCGATGCCACCAGCGGCGTCGCCCTCGTGCGCGACATGCGGCCGGCTGCCGTGCTGCTCGACGTCGGCTTGCCGGACCGTTCGGGTCTGACGGTGCTCGAGTGGCTGAAGAATGACCCGCTCACGCGCCATATTCCGATCCACATCGTCTCGGCCACCGATCACGCAGACAAGGCATTGCATCTGGGCGCGATCGGCTACACGCTGAAGCCGACTGCACGCTCGACCCTGGAAGCGGCGATCCGCCGCCTCGAAGCGCGTCTGCAGCAGCGCCTCAAACGCGTGTTGGTGATCGAAGACGATACGCCCATGCGCGAAAGCATCCGCGCATTGCTGCAAAGCGCAAATACGGAGATCGTGGCGGTGGCGACGCTTGCCGCCGCGTTCGACGAACTGGCGGCCGGCAGCTTCGACTGCGTGGTGACCGACCTCGCACTCCCAGACGGCACCGGCTACGACCTGCTGGAACGGTTGGCGCTCGACACCGCGTATCTCGCGCTGCCGGTGATCGTCTATACCGGCCGGATGTTGTCGAGCGAGGATGAACACCGCCTGCGCCGCTATTCGAAGTCGATCATCATCAAGGGTGCGAAGTCGCCGGAGCGTCTGCTGGATGAAGTCACGCTGTTCCTGCATAGCGTCGAGTCGTCACTCGCGCCGGAGCAGCAGCGCATGCTGCGTACCGTGCGGCAACGCGACAACGCCTTCGAAGGCCGTAGCATCCTGCTGGCCGAAGACGACGTGCGCAATATCTTCGCGCTGTCGCATGTGATCGAGCCGCTTGGTGCCAAGCTGCAGATTGCGCGCAACGGTCGTGAAGCGCTCGAATTGCTGGACCGGGAGGCGGAAGTCGATCTGGTGCTGATGGACATCATGATGCCGGAGATGGACGGTCTGACCGCGATGGCGGAAATTCGCCGCAATCCGCGCTTTGCACACCTGCCGATCATCGCGCTGACTGCCAAAGCGATGGCGAACGACCGGGTGCGCTGCCTGGAAGCGGGGGCGGACGACTACATCTCGAAGCCGATCGACGTCGACAAGCTGGTCGCGCTCTGCCGCGTCTGGCTGCGACAACGCTAGTCGTTGAGAACCGTGCGATGAAAAGCAATCCGTCCGCGCCTGAGGTCCGGCCGCCGCGCATCAGCGACTTCGATATCGAACTGAGGCTGCTGCTGGAGGCGATTTATCTGAAGTACCAGCACGACTTTCGCCATTACGCGATGTCGTCGTTGCGCCGCCGGCTGACCCAGGCGCTGGACGAGTTCGGTCTCACCACGCTCTCGCAGTTGCAGGACCGCATCATGCGCAACGGCGCCGAGTTCGCACGCCTGTTCCAGTATCTGACGGTGCAGGTGAGCGACATGTTTCGCGATCCGGCCTATTTCATGGCGCTGCGCCAGCACGTGATGCCGGTCCTGCGGACCTATCCCTCGGTCAAGGTGTGGGTGGCCGGCTGCAGCACCGGCGAGGAACTGTGGTCGTTGAAGATCCTGTTCGACGAAGAGGGGCTGACTGAGCGCACGCTGTTCTACGCGACCGACATCAACCCCGACGCGCTGGCGCGCGCCGAATCGGGCATCTACGCGCTCGACCGGATCGCCGGCTTTACGCAGAACTACCTGGCCGCGGGCGGCAAGCGCTCGCTGTCCGACTACTACCACGCGGCCTACGGCGGCGCGCGCTTTGCCGGCGCGCTGAAAGACCGGGTGGTGTTCGCCGATCACAGCCTGTCGACCGACGAAGTGTTCCTTGAGGCACATCTGGTATCGTGCCGCAACGTTATGATCTATTTTGAGCGCGCGCTGCAGGATCGCGCGCTAGGATTGTTTCAACGTGCCCTCGTGCGGCGCGGCTTCCTTGGCCTGGGCAGCAAGGAAAGCCTGCGTTTCTCGAGCCAGCACGAAGCGTTTGACGAGTTTTGTCCGCGTGAGCGTATCTACCAGAAGCGCTAACGCCGCCGCCATGCCAACATCGTTCAGCCGACCCTGACGCGAGTTCCTATGCGCGCACAACCTTCTACAGTAAAACGCCAGGCCGCCCCGGCACGCCCGCGCGCGTTCCAGATGGTGGCGATCGGGGCGTCGGCGGGTGGCATCGACGTCCTGAACGGGCTGCTGGCCGCGCTGCCTGGCGATTTCTCCGCTTCCGTGATGGTCGTCGTCCATCTTCCCGCCGATCCGCTCAGTTACCTCGTGCAAACCTTCAGCCATCGCAGTACGCTGCCGGTGCTCGAACCCGACGCAGGCGAGCGTATTCTCGGGGGCCGCGTCTACGTGGCGCCGCCTGGCTATCACATGCTGGTTGAAGACGACCGAACGGTGGCGTTATCCACGGAGGCGGCCGTGCGTTTCTCGCGGCCGTCGATCGACGTGATGTTCGAATCGGCCGCCTGGGTGTATCGCGAGCGCCTGCTTGCGCTGCTGCTTTCAGGCGCCAACGAAGATGGGGTGCGCGGCCTCGAAAGGGTGCGTGCGCTGGGCGGCGCCGCCTGGGTTCAGGCGCCTGATACGGCCTCGTCACCGGAAATGCCGCGCGCCGCGATCGAGCGCGGTGTTGCCGACGAAATTTTGACTCCCTCTACAATAGCGCGTCGCCTTGCGCGGCTGCCGGCTTTTATTGAACGTGAATCCTGACCCGATGCCATGACGAATCCCACTGTCAACATTCTGATCGTCGACGACATCGCGCATAACATCATGGCGCTTCAGGCGTCGCTGACCCGGCCGGAGATCAACCTGCTGGTGGCCGATTCCGGCACGGCCGCACTGGACCTCCTGCTCAAACACGAAGTGGCGCTGGCCATTCTCGACGTCAACATGCCGGGCATGAACGGCTTCGAGCTGGCCGCGCTGATGCGCGGCAGCCCACGTACCTCGCATGTGCCGATCATCTTTCTGACAGCAACCGCGCAGGACGCCTCGCGCACATTCCGCGGCTATGAAGCGGGCGCCGTGGACTTTCTCTATAAGCCGTTCGACCCGCGCATCCTGCAATCGAAGGTGGATGTGTTCGTGCAACTCGAACAGCAGAAACGCCAGCTCGCCGCGCAACTGGTGACGACGCGTCAGATGCTCGAAGCCAACGAAATGCTGATGGCGGTGCTCGGCCACGATCTGCGCACGCCGCTCGGCGCGGTGCTGGCCTCGGCGGAGTATCTGATGCGTGTTGGCGCGAGCGAGCAGGTGACCACTACTGCCACGCGCATCAAGAGCAGCTCGCTGCGCATGGCGCGCATGGTGGATCAACTGCTCAACCTGGCGCGCCTGCAAGGCGGACGTCTGCAACTGCAACCGCGTTCGATCGAGCTGGCGACGCTGTGCAAATCGGTGATCGACGAATTCGCGACTCACAAGGGCGCCGATCGGATCTTCTTCCTGAGCGAGGGGGATTCCGCGGGCCGCTGGGATACCGATCTGATGTGGCAGGCCATCTCGAACCTGATCAACAATGCGCTGCATCACGGCGAGCCCGGATGCAGCATCATCGTCAAAGTGGACGCCAGCAAGGATGAGTCGATCACGCTGAGCGTCACGAACGGCGGCGTGATTCCAGCGGACGTCGTGCCGCATCTGTTCAAGGCGTTCGGTTCGAGTGGCGTCGGCGGGCGGCCGCGCGAAGGGCTGGGCCTCGGCCTGCACATCGTGCGGGAGATCGTTCAGATGCATGGCGGCGAGGTCTGCATGCAGTCGGATGAAATGCGCGGAACGGTGTTTTCCATCGAACTGCCGCGCACGGCCGCGCGTGGGCGGGGATCGTTGAGCGGGCATTAGACCGGGCTATTGGGGACGATGGCCTAAGGTGGGATGAGACGTTTGAGCATAAAATTGCTAAATTGAGGCATTAATCAACTCGCTGAGACTGGCTACACTGATTTCCATGCCATACGACATGGCTAGCAGATAAACCCAGACCTCAAGGAGTCGATCATGTCCCGTCTTTCCACAATCAACCCTCAAGACGCTACCGGCGCTACTGCCGAACTGTTCGCCAAGATCAAGAAGGCCGCCGGCAAGGTGCCGAACGCTTACGCGACTATTGGCACGCACAGCCCCGCCGCGCTCGGCGCGATTCTCGGTGTCGAAGCCGTGCTGGCAAGCAGCAGCCTGCCGAAGTCCGATATTGAAGTGATCAAGCTCGCTGTCAGCCAGGTGGCCGGCTGTGACTACTGTCTCGCTGCTCACACACTGACGGGCAAGTTCGCCGGCCTGTCACCGGACACCATGAAGCAGGTGCGTGCGGGTGCCGAGACCGGCGACGCGAAGCGCGATGCGCTGGTGCGGTTCGTCCGGACGCTCGTCAACACGCGCGGTACGGTTCCCGCCGATGAACTCGATGCGGTACGCGAGGCCGGCTACAGCGAACAGCAGGTGATCGAAGTGATCCTCGCCATCACGTCCATCACGTTCACCAACCTCGTGAACCGGGTGAACGACACGACGCTGGATTTCCCGGCAGCGCCGTAAAGCAGGACGGCAGGCGGCGTGTGCCGCCTGCCGTCTTTCCCACATCGCATGCTTTGCATATGCGCATTGATTAGTTCGTTTGGTGCTCACCCGTCCTTATCCTAGGGAGCGCCGCGGCAATGGCGCCGCCGCACCTGCGGCCGTACGAGCCGCTACGAACCAGCAAAGGACGCATATGGCTTCATCAGGACACTCCACCCGTAACCCGCAGCCGGTCGATTCGAGCCGCCGCTCGCTTTTGAAGGCCGCAGCGGCGCTGGCAGCCGGGACGGGCGCCGCTCTTGCCGGTGGCGCGGGCGTGTTGCTGTCGAGTCGGGCCGCGCTGGCCGAGGAGAACTCGAAGACGCTGCGCATCGGCTTCCAGAAATACGGCAACTTCGTCGTCCTGAAGGCGCGCGGCACGCTCGAAAAGAAGCTCGCGTCGCAAGGCGTCAGCGTGCAGTGGCTGGAATTCCCGGCAGGGCCGCAACTGCTCGAAGGATTGAATGCGGGCGCGGTGGACGTCGGCACGGTCGGCGAAACGCCGCCCATTTTTGCGCAGGCTGCAGGCGTGGACTTTGTCTATATCGCCAACGAACCGCCTGCGCCCAAAGGCGAGGCATTGGTCGTGCAACAGGATTCGCCGATCCGTACGGCGGCTGATCTGCGCGGCAAGAAGGTCGCGCTGAACCGCGGCTCGAACGTTCACTTTCTGTTGGTCAAGGCGCTGCAACGCGCCGGTCTGGCGTACACCGACATTCAGCCGGTCTATCTGACGCCCGCCGACGCGCGCGCCGCGTTCGTCCAGCGCAGCGTCGACGCGTGGGTGATCTGGGATCCGTATCTGGCCGCTATCGAACGTCAGGCAAACGCACGTGTCCTCACCAACGGCGAAGGAATCGTACGCAACACCCAGTATTACGTCGCCACCCGCAAGTTCGCCCAGGCGCAGCCCCAGGTACTGCATGCGCTGCTCGACGAACTCAATCAGGTTGATGAGTGGAGCCGCAAAAATATCTCGGCCGTGGCGGCCCAGTTGTCGCCGCTGGTTGGTCTCGATGCCGCGACGCTCGAAGTCGCGCTGGGACGCGCCGGTTACGGCGTGCAACCGGTCACCGACGCGACGCTCGCTTATCAGCAGCAGATTGCCGATACGTTCACCGATCTCAAGCTGATTCCGAAGAAACTGACGGTCGCAGATGCGCGCTGGAATACGGTCGGGTGAACAGCAGTGAGGTGACTTACCCCCGCTGCAAGCAAATGTGAACGTCTGCGGCGAGCATCCGCCGCTGGACTACATGCCCTTGAACTGTTCTGCGTAGAGTCGGCTCACGCTTAGCTTTGCCGCGTGGTCGCGCAGGCTGAGCGTGAGTTTGCCTGACTCGTCGCGCGAGGCGCTGGCAATCGCGTCGGCACGCACCACCGTGCCGCGATGGATCTGCCAGAACTGCTGCGAATCCAGTTGCTGCAGCAGTTCGCGCAGCGAGGTGCGAATCAGGTGCTCGCGCTCGGCCGTGATGACCCGGACGTATTTGTCCGCCGCCTCGAAGTACAGCACCTCGCCGACCGGAACCATCGTGATCGTGTTGCCGGCGCTTGCCTGGATCATGCGCAACGGGGCGCTGGCCGTGGCGGCGTCGGCCGGGCCGGATGTGCCCGGCACGCCTTGCCCCGCAACGCCGAACAACGCACGCAACTGATCGATCATCGGCGCCAGTCCCGCTTCCGCGGCCTGCGGTTGCTCACGGGCCTGTAACGCTGCCTGCAGGCGCGCGCAGGTCTTCGCCAGCCGCTCGGTCTGCACCGGCTTCAGGACATAGTCGAGCGCCGCGCGTTCGAAGGCGCGCAGCGCATATTCGTCGTACGCCGTGACGAACACGACCAGCGGCAGTGGACGGCCTGAATCGGGCCAATCCTCGGCCAGCGCCTGCGCGGCATCCAGTCCGCTCATGCCCGGCATGCGGATATCGAGGAACAGCAGGTCGGGCTGCAACGTGAGACCCTGCTGCAACGCAGAGGCGCCGTCGCCGACACTCGCGACGATGCGCAGCTCGGGCCACAAGCGGGCTAGCTCGGCTTGCAGGTTGGCGGCCAGCAAGGGTTCGTCTTCGGCGATCAGGGCGGTGGCGTTCATCATGGTTGAAGTCGACGTGGGTAGGGTTGGCGCTTGGTCAGCTTGGTCGGCTTTGGTCAGTTCAGTCAGCTCAGGCCGGGCGCGCTGCTCAGACAACCGGGATGCGCACGACAGCAAGCGCGCCGCCGAGGCCGTCATCGGGCGTGGTCAATTCAAGGGAGGCTGCGCTGCCGTACAGCGCAGCGAGCCGTTCGCGTACCTGCTGCATGCCGAAGCGGCTGCCGTGCGTGGCCACCGCGCCGAGACCGACGCCGGTATCGCGCACGCTCAGCAACAGCCCCTGAGCGTCGCGCCGTGCCGCGACTTCGATCCGGCCGCCGGCCACGCTCGGCTCGAGCCCATGCTTGATCGCGTTTTCGACCAGTGGTTGCAAGAGCAGCGGCGGCACCGGCAGGCTGCTCAACTCGTCGGGCAGATCTAGCGTGCCAGTCAGGCGCGGCCCCATGCGAACCTGCATCAGCTCGAGGTAATCGCCAATTCGCGCAAACTCGGCGGAGAGCGCGTGCGAATCCGAGCGCGAGGCATCGAGCGTGGCGCGCAGAAAGCCGTTCAGATGATCGAGCATGGCCTGGGCCCGTTGTGGATCCTGGCCGATCAACACACGCAGGTTGGCCAGTGTATTGAACAGCATATGCGGTTCGAGTTGCGACACCAGCAGCCTGAGCTGATTCTCGACAGCAGTGCGCCGCGCGGCTTGCGCCTGCGCTTCCGTGGCGGCAAGCCGGCCGCGTGCATAGAAAAAGTAGGTGCAACCGATCGCCAGCGCAAACGTCGGCAGAAGGCTCGGCAGCAGCGACTGAAAATTGAGCAGGATGCCGAGCGGCGCGTGATGCGTGCCGGTCAACAGATCGCCGAGCGTATGGCCGCCGAGATAGCCCACCACGGCGGACATCGCGATCCACGGCACCATCAGCCCCCAACCGGGCCAGGCCCGCTGGACGGCAACGCTCTCAGGCGACATCCCGGACAGGGGCGCGGCACCGCGGCGCATGAAGCTGGCCGACAAGCCATAGCGGCCCGCTTCAATCAACGCCTGAATGCACAGCGCGACGGTGAAGGTGTAGATCAGATTGGGGACAAACGTGCTGTCCGAAAACGGGCCGAACAGGAACGTGGCCGCCAGCGAGACGAGAACGGTGATTCTCAGCTCACGCCAAAGCCAACTGAAAACGACACGATACGTGGGCATGCGGCGGTCCGGGTTCAGTTGCTCGTCGCGCGAGAGGGCAGACAGGTTGGGCGCGCCGCGGATTGGCGCGGTTCCACGTGCAGCGGATTGTAGCTGGTCCGTGGGGGCAGCCAATCATCTGCACAAGGAAGTTCATCGCGCCGGGCGACGTCGATGCCGAACAGGCGGCCGAAAACGAACCGCACGCCGCCGACGGTAGCGGCGGCTCTGCGCATCAATGAATGGATGGGCGATTGCATCAATAAACCGTGTCGCGTGGCAACGCTTGCCGAACCGCGCGCCAGACCGCGAGCGCACGGGCGAGGAAGACGCCGCTAAACGCGCCATAAACCAGGCCCGCGAAGCCGGCGACACCGGCGTCGGCGGCAAGGGCCGGGTTGGTCGCGAGCGTGAAGCCAATCGAGTACTTGAACAGGAACAGCCCCAGCAACAGCGCGAGCGGCAGCCAGCTACCGGGCATCAGCACGCTACGCTCCGCGTCCAGCCAGCGAATCCCGCTCCACACACGCATACCCTGTGAAAGTGCCAGAGTGACGGCCAGGCCGGTGACCCAGGCGAGCAGCGCCAGCGGCTGGCTGGAAAAAGCTGATGCAATACCGTAGAGCGACAGCAGCACCATCACCAGCGGCAACGCGGTGGCGCTGCGCAGCGAGCGACGGCGCGGGAGGGTCTGCTTGAAACCCATGACGGTCAGGGCGGCAAGCACGCCCCAGACCCAGTGAGGCGTGTCTTGAAGAATGGTGGTGAACATGGCGGCGGACTCCGTGTCTATATCGAGGGATTCGATGACACGGATGTTCAGTCAGCGAGCCGCCACGTTCGAGCGGTTTGCGACAAAATGACAAACGACGGCGCGAAATGCTCCGGTTCCGGCGCGAATGGCTGCGGAGCGCGAACCGGTCAGGCCTATAAACGGGGCAGCGGCAGCGTTCCGCAGTGCGTCGTTGAAAGCCTACGTAAGCTGCATTGATGGGTGCCGTACAGAAGGAGCGGAGCAAAGGCCCTACGTTGGGAGCTGGCTCCCCACGCCGCATACTGCCAGGATAGGGGTTGCATCACCATGAGAATGTGCTTTCCCAACGCGCTTGGGGTGCTGGCCGCGCTCGGCGCGGTGCTCTATGCGATCCCCTCGGCCGCGCACGAGCTCGATGCGCAGCTGGACTGCAGCTCGAACGCACACGCCTTCATTACTTCGCTGCAAAGCGATCAGTTCATCGAACCGCAACCGATGCACGTGGAGGCCAACTCCGTCAACGCGTTCCGTCCGACTCACGGCAGCCAACTGACGGCTTTCGGTTTTCGTGTCTACGCCGTACTCGGCTACGATCAGAACGACGAGCTGTTTCACAAGGGCAGCGGTCAGGCGATGGCCGGCTCGCTGTATGGGGTGGTCGTCTTCGGGGCCAGCGAGTCGGTCAAGACCCACCTGCAAGATGCCGGCAGCGAAGCGGTGGTGCATGAAGTCATGCCGCTGATCATGACAGCCGTGCTGTGCAAGACGAACTGAAGCGGTGCGCCGAAACGGTTCCGTTCGCGGGTGGCGTTAGCGGTCCGTGTCCGGTTTTGGCGTGTCGCGCAGGATCTCAGCCAACGCGTTGCGCACGTCGCTGATCACGCCTGGCCAACCCGCTTCGCCTTGACGGAACAGATACAGGTCCTTGGGATACCACGGCGAGCGCGTGCCCGCGCGCTGCCAGCGCCAGTCGACGCCCCGGCGCGGCAGCATCACCCAGCACGCGACGCCCAGTGCGCCGGCCAGATGAGCGACGGCGGTATCGACGCAGATCACCAGATTGAGCTGCCCGATGATGGCGGCGGTATCGCTGAAATCGCGAATCTCGTCGCCAAGGCATATGGCCGGTTGTTGTCCCGCGCATTCCCGCGCCTCGGCTTCTGCGCCGCCCACCTGCAGGCTGACAAAGTGCACGCCGGGCACGGACCACAACGGCTGTAACGCAGAAAAATGGGGCAACGAGCGGTTCGCATCGTTCTCATGTTCTGGGTTGCCCCTCCACACGAGTCCGATGCGGATGCCGTCGTTCGGCAGACGCTGGCGCCACGACTCCAGGCGGTTGGCGAAGACGCCGAGATACGGAATCCGGGCAGGGATCGACCCGAGCGTCGTGCCGAAGCGGCAGGGCAGACTCAGCAGCGAATCCCAGTAGTCGTGCAGGTGCAGACCTTGGGGGTCGGTAACCAGCGCATCGATGCCCGGCACCGTGCGTAGCAGCGGCGCGAGCGCTGGCTTGCAGATCACTGAAAGCTTCGCCACTCCGCGCGTCTTCAGCAGGCTCACGTAGCGCACAAACTGGATGGTGTCCCCGTAGCCTTGCTCGGGCAACAGCAACAACGTCTTGTCCTGCAGGTCTTCGCCATGCCAGCGTGGAAACGGCAATTCGCCGTGCTCGTGGAAGACCTCTGAGCGAGCTTCGTAATACGGCCAGCCTTCGGCGTATCGGCCGGCGGCGAGCAGCAGAAGCGCATAGTTGTAGCGAGCCTCGGCGTAATCGGGCTGCCGTTCGAGCGCGTGGCGATATTCGGCCTCGGCTTCGTCGTAGCGCAGGAGGGTTTCTAGCGTGTCGGCCAGATTCGAGCGGATCGGCGCACTATCCGGCATCGCCTGGAGTGCGTGCCGGTAGTGATCCACTGCGTCAGCGAAACGTCCTGACGTGCGCAGCAGGTTCGCCAGGTTGTTGTGAGCGATACCGTTATGGTGGTCCGCTTCGAGCGCCTGGCGGTAGAGGCGTTCGGCGCTTGCCAGGTCGCCCTGTTGCTGGGCATCGAGCGCTGCCACGACAAGCTGACTGCCGACATTGGGAACATCATGCGCAGGCTGGTTCATAAGCGAGGTGGGTTGCGCCCGATCCTGGCGAGCATGGTCTCTCAGACGGCCCGCTCGGTGTGTTGCCCAGCGCGTCGGCCACTTGCGCCAGCCGCTATGGTGGCGCAAGTGAAGCCCATGATGCAACTGACGCAGCCGTTAAGCCACGTTACGCAATCTTAATCAGCCCGCTTGAGCTGCCGCAGGCGCCAGATCAGACTGGAGGTATCGAAACGATTGCCGCCGAGACCCTGCACGTCGCCGTAAAACTGATCGACCAGTGCCGTGACCGGCAACGCGGCGCCGTTGCGTTTCGCCTCATCGAGGCAGAAGCCGAGATCCTTGCGCATCCAGTCCACCGCGAAGCCGTAGTCGAATTTGCCTTCGATCATCGTCTTGCCGCGATTGTCCATCTGCCAGCTCGCCGCTGCACCCTTGCCGATAACTTCGAGCACCAGCGGCATGTCGAGACCCGAGCACTCGCCGAAATTGATTGCCTCGGACAAACCTTGCACGAGGCCGGCAATGCAGATCTGATTGACCATTTTCGCCAGTTGACCGGCGCCGACGGGGCCGATCAGCGTCACGGCTGCGCCGTAGTGCTTCAGCGTGACGGCAGCCGGTTCGAACGCGGCCTTCTCGCCACCGCACATGATGGTCAGCGTGCCTTTCTGGGCACCGGCCTGGCCACCCGACACGGGCGCATCGATAAACTGCAGACCTTGTTTCGCGGCGACGGCGGACAACTCCCGCGCCACATTCGCCGAAGCGGTCGTATGGTCGACGAATGTCGTGCCGCCCTTCATGCCGGCAAATGCACCTTCATCGCCGAGCGTGACGCTGCGCAGGTCGTCGTCGTTGCCGACGCAGGCCATCACCAGCTCGGCGCCATCGGCCGCTTCGCGCGGCGTGCGGGCCGCGCGGCCGCCGTGCTCGGCGACCCATTGCTCCGCTTTGGCAAAGGTACGGTTATAGACCGTGACATCAAGTCCGGCTTTCGCCAGATGGCCGGCCATGGGATATCCCATGACACCGAGGCCGAGAAACGCGACGCGACGTTTGGCGTCGCTGGAAGACGAGGCGGCGGAATCACTCACTGCGCGGCTCCTTCAAGTGGGGGCTGGGTTGGGGGTGGGTTGGGAAAGCCATTATCGCAGCGATACCGGCGCGCTGCAGCGGCGCTCTCACAGCCTCCGGGCACCGCGAAACTATCGGGGCGCGCGATACATTGGATATTAAATAGCGATTTTTCTTTTATATCCAACGGTCTTACGATGCACGGGTAGGCTGTCGTAGTCCCCGGAGGTATCGATGGAACACCACGCGCGCACGCAAAACGAAAAACTCGAAGTTAAAACCACGACGTGCTACATGTGCGCCTGCCGTTGCGGCATCCGCGTGCATCTGCGCGACGGCGAGGTGCGTTATATCGACGGCAACCCTGACCATCCGCTCAACCAGGGTGTGATCTGCGCGAAAGGTTCGTCGGGGATCATGAAGCAGTATTCCCCCGCGCGTCTGACCCAGCCGTTGATGCGCAAGGCGGGCGCCGAGCGCGGCAGCGCGCAGTTCGAGCCGGTCTCGTGGGACGTGGCGTTCGCCACGCTCGAAAAGCGTCTCGCCCATCTGCGCGCCACTGACCCGAAGAAGTTCGCGCTCTTTACCGGCCGCGACCAGATGCAGGCGCTCACGGGCCTGTTCGCCAAGCAGTTCGGCACGCCCAACTATGCGGCGCACGGTGGCTTCTGTTCGGCCAATATGGCGGCCGGGATGATCTATACGATCGGCGGCTCGTTCTGGGAGTTCGGTGGACCGGACCTCGAAAGCGCGAAGCTATTTTTCATGATCGGCACCGCCGAGGACCATCACTCGAATCCGCTGAAGATCGCGCTGTCGAAGTTCAAGCGCGCAGGCGGCCGTTTTATCGCCATCAACCCGATCCGCACCGGCTACGCGGCGATTGCCGACGAGTGGGTGCCGATCCGTCCTGGCACGGACGGCGCTCTGTTTATGGCGCTGATCCACGAACTGCTGGCCACGGACTCGTATGACCGCGAGTTCGTCACGCGTTATACCAACGCGGCTGAGCTGCTCGATATGAATGCCGACGGCGACGCGTTCGGTCTGTTTGCGTGCGATCCGAACCTGCCGGAGGCCAATCCGCTGTTCCCGCAAAACCATCTCTGGTGGGATCTGAAGACGCAACGTGCGGTGCAGCATCACACGCCGGGTTCGGAGCCGGCCATGGAGGGCAATTACACGCTCGAGGATGGCACACCCGTCACACCGTCATTCGCGTTGTTGCGCGAGCGCGTGGCGGACAGCACGCCGGAGTGGGCTGCGGAGATCACCGGCATTCCCGCCGACGTCATCCGCCGCCTTGCCGGCGAAATGGCCCAGACCGTACGCGATCACAAGATCACGCTGCCGATCCAGTGGACCGATGCCTGGGGCGAGACGCACGATACGGTCACCGGCAATCCGATCGCCTTTCACGCGATGCGTGGTCTCGCTGCGCATTCAAACGGCTTTCAATCGATTCGCGCGCTGGCGGTGCTGATGTCCTTGCTCGGCACGATCGACCGGCCCGGCGGTTTTCGTCACAAGTCGCCGTATCCGCGTGCGGTGCCGCCATCGGCGAAACCACCGAACAGCCCGGATGCCGTGCAGCCGAACACACCGCTCGCCAACGGCCCGCTCGGCTGGCCGGCTGCGCCCGAGGACCTGTTCATCGATCAGGCGGGCGAACCCGTGCGGATCGACAAGGCGTTCTCATGGGAATACCCGCTCGCCGTCCACGGCCTGATGCATAGCGTGATCACCAACGCGTGGCGCGGCGATCCTTACCCGATCGACACGCTGCTGATTTTCATGGCCAACATGGCATGGAACTCGTCGATGAACACGGTCGAAGTCCGCAAGATGCTGGTCGACAAACGCGACGACGGCGAATATAAGATTCCGTTCCTCGTGGTATGCGACGCGTTCCAGTCCGAGATGACCGCGTTCGCCGATCTGATCCTGCCGGACACCACCTATCTGGAGCGCCACGATGCGATGTCGATGCTCGACCGGCCCATCTCCGAGTTCGACGGCCCGGTGGATTCGGTGCGTGTGCCGGTGGTGCCGCCAACTGGCGAATGCAAGCCGTTCCAGGACGTGCTGATCGAACTGGCGAGCCGTCTGAAGCTGCCCGCATTCACGACGAAGGAGGGCACGCGAAAATTCCGCGACTATCCGGACTTCGTCGTCAACTTTCAGACCTCACCGGATTCGGGCGTAGGCTTCCTGATCGGCTGGCGCGGCAAGGACGGCGACAAGGCGCTGGTGGGTGAGCCGAATCCGAATCAGTGGGAACAGTACGCGAACCACAACTGCGTGTACCACTACACGCTGCCCGAGACGCTGCAATACATGCGTGGCGTCAACGGACCGTATCTGAAGTGGTCGGTAGAGAAGGGCTTTCGCAAGTTCGACACGCCTATCGTGATCCAGCTTTACTCCGATGTGATGCAGAAGTTCCGCCTCGCCGCGCAGGGCAAGAGAGCAGGGCGTCAGCCGCCCGATCATCTGCGCGCGCGTGTCGAGCGCTACTTCGATCCGCTGCCGTTCTGGTATGAACCGCTCGAGCTCGCCGCCACCGACCGCGCCATGTTTCCGCTGGCCGCTGTTACGCAACGACCGATGGCGATGTATCACTCGTGGGATTCCCAGAACGCCTGGTTGCGGCAGATCCACGGTGAAAACTATCTGTTCATGAATCCGTTGATGGCGCGCAGCAATGGCATCGAAGACGGTGGCTGGATCTATGTGGAATCGCCGTGGGGCAAGGTGCGCTGCATGGCGCGCTATAGCGAGGCAGTCGAGCCGGGCACGGTGTGGACCTGGAATGCCATCGGCAAAGCGGCGGGTGCATGGAACCTCGGGCCCGATGCCAACGAATCGCAGCGCGGCTTCCTGCTCAACCACCTGATCACCGACGAGCTGCCAGGCGCAACGCCAGGTGACGCCCGCACGTCGAACTCGGATCCGATCACCGGCCAGGCCGCCTGGTACGACGTGAGAGTGCGCGTGTATCCGGCCGAAGCCGATGCGGATCACACGTTGCCGCAATTCGCGCCGATGGAGAAACTGCCCGGAACGACCGGTGTGTTGCATCGTCTTGTGCAAACGTATTTCGCCGGCCGCGGCGAGTTTGCTGCGCGTCTGCGCGGCGCTGGCAAGCAAAAGTGACGAGGAGCATCCAATGACCCAGATGGCGCTCGTAATCGATCTGAACGTCTGCGTGGGATGTCACGCCTGCGTGACGAGCTGCAAGGAATGGAACACCTCCGGCGAGGCCGGCAGTTTGGCCGATTTCCGGCCGTACGATGCCGATCCGTCCGGCACGTTCTTCAACCGCGTGCAGACCTTCGAGGCCGGTGAGTTTCCGCTCACCGATACGATCCATTTTCCGAAATCGTGTCTGCATTGCGAGGACCCACCGTGTGTTCCGGTCTGTCCGACCGGCGCGAGCTACAAGCGCAAGGAAGATGGGCTCGTGCTGGTGGACTTCGACAAATGCATCGGCTGCAAGTACTGCGCGTGGGCGTGCCCTTACGGTGCGCGCGAGCTCGACGAAGAGCGCAAGGAGATGACCAAGTGCACGTTGTGCGCGGACCGCATTCATAACGAGGCGCTGCCGGAGCGAGATCGCAAGCCGGCTTGTGTGCTGGCGTGTCCGACTTCGGCGCGGCTGTTTGGCGATATTCACGATCCGGAGTCGGTGGTGTCGCAGGCGATTCGCGAGCGCGGTGGGTATCAGCTGATGCCTGAGTGGGAGACGAGGCCT
>Ga0302228_10000777_pt1 | contig 25109 bp, 22 predicted proteins | sample II_Palsa_N1_2_FD_193519 | JGI IMG/M metagenome (GOLD analysis project Ga0302228, IMG submission 193519) | Peat permafrost microbial communities from Stordalen Mire near Abisko, Sweden - II_Palsa_N1_2 | ecosystem: Environmental > Terrestrial > Soil > Palsa > Peat permafrost | place: Sweden... | reverse complement strand
CGGAAGCCGGCAACATTGGCGGTGGCGGCTTCATGACGCTGTATGTCAACGGCAAACCCTACTTCCTCGACTATCGCGAGAAGGCGCCGCTTGCGGCCACACGCAATATGTATCTCGACGACAAGGGCGAGGTCGTCAAGGGCATGAGCCTCTTCGGTTATCGCGCCGTGGGTGTGCCGGGCACGGTCGAAGGCATGTGGGAAGCGCAGCGCCGTTTCGGCAAGCTGAAGTGGAAGCAGGTGCTGGCCCCCGCCATCAAATACGCTACCGACGGCTTCGAAGTGAGCGAGCAGTTGCAACAGCGTCGTGACGCTTCCGCTAAAGACTTCGCAGGCAAGACCAACTTCGATACCTACTTTGGCAATCTCAAGCAGGGCGTCAACTTCAAGCAGGCGGACCTCGCCGCTGTACTGACGCGTATCGCCAACGAGGGTGCCAAAGACTTCTACGACGGCAAGACTGCCAACCTGATCGCCACATCCATGCGCGGCCATGGTTTGATCACGAAAGAAGACCTGCATGAATACAAGGCCATCTGGCGTGAGCCGGTCCAGGCGGACTGGAATGGCTATCACGTGATTACGGCACCGCCGCCGAGCTCAGGCGGTGTGGGTCTCGTGCAATTGTTAAAGATGAAGGCGGATATTGCACCCGACTTCAAGGACGTGCCGCTCAACTCGGCGCAGTACGTGCACCTGATCGCGGAAATCGAAAAACGCGTGTTCGCCGACCGCGCTCAGTACCTGGGTGACCCTGACTTCTACAAGGTGCCGGTCGATCAGTTGATTGACGATGCATACCTTGCCAAGCGTGCTGCCGAGGTCAACCCGACCACGCCATCGGATACGAAGAGCGTACAGCCGGGGTTGGGCACGTCGATGCCGGAGAAGGCTGAAACCACGCACTTCTCGGTGATCGACAAGTGGGGCAATGCCGTCTCGAACACCTACACGATCAACGGCTACTTCGGTTCGGGTGTCGTGGTGGACGGCACGGGTATTGTGCTCAACGATGAGATGGACGACTTTTCGGCCAAGCCGGGCGTGGCGAACATGTTCGGCGTGGTGGGCAGCGATGCGAATGCGATCGCGCCGAAGAAGCGTCCGCTTTCTTCCATGACTCCGACTATCCTGACGAAGGACGGCAAGGTGTCGCTGGTGATCGGCACACCGGGTGGTTCGCGCATCTTCACGTCGATCTTCCAGGTGATCAACAACGTCTACGACTTCAACATGCCGTTGCCCGATGCTGTCGCCGCGATGCGCTTTCATCACCAGTTGTTGCCGCCGAATACGATCTTCTGGGAGCCGTACATGCCGATCACCGGCGACCTCGCGCAGCAGATCGAGGCGAAGGGTTACGTGTTGAAAGGCCAGGATTTCAGCGGCGACATTCAGGCGATCAAGGTCAACGGCGATACGCCCGAGCCCGCTGCCGATCCGCGTGGCCGTGGCGTGACGCGCGTGATTCAGTGAACGTTTGAAATGGCGGCGGGTGTGGGCACATTCAGCGCAGCGCCCCCGCCATGCAGCGAGACAAGTCTCGCGCAGCCGATGCGCGAGTGCTTACAATTCTGTAAACCGCCCGAAGAATCGTGCCCATGCCGCCTTGTCGTCCTCGGAAAGGGCTGCGTTCGACGTAACGCCGAACGCCTCTTCGCGGGCTTTGACACAGGCGTCGATAAATTGCTGCAGGGCGTCGCGATCGGCAAACACCAGCTCGCGTCGCGATGCGGCAATTTCAACGCGCGCTGGGGTTTTCGTCACACGCGGCACGCCGGAGTCGTCGTAGTCGGCGGTGTTCCGCGTGACTCGCACCTGATAGTTGCTTGTCACATCGCTCTCCTGTGTCGGCGTTGGTGCTAAAGCACCTACGCCGGTCCCATGCAGTTTGATTGCGGTCGAGGGTCGGTTTCCTCAGTATAGAAAATCGCCGTGACACTGGTGCGTTTCTCTTCGCATCAATCTCAACTCGCCTGTTCCACCGGCGTCAGCGTCAGTTCGAGCTGTTGCGCGCCGCGCAACACCGTCACATTGACCGGGCGGTCGATGCGCGACGCATCCAGCACACGTTGAAGGCTATCAACCCCATCGACGTGCAGCGCGTCGATCGCGACGATCGTGTCGTCGGTGCGCAGTCCGCCGAGCGCGGCCGGGCTCGCCTTGACGATTTCCATCACCCGCACCCCAGTCTCCGAACTGAGTCCAAAGTAGCGCTGCACACGCCGCGACAGCGGCGTCGTGGTGCCCGCTACGCCGATATACGCACGGCGCACACGGCCATGCGCGAAGATCTGCATGATGACCCACTTGGCGGTGTCGATTGCGGTGGCAAAGCAGATGGCCTGCGCACCGGGGATGATAGCCGTGTTCACGCCGATCACCTGGCCCGCCGAGTTGATCAGCGGGCCGCCCGAATTGCCAGGATTCAAGGCCGCGTCGGTCTGGATTACGTCGTAGATCATGCGGCCTGAGTTCGAGCGTAGCGAGCGGCCAAGGGCCGACACCACGCCGGTTGTGACGGTCTGCTGGAGGCCGAGCGGGTTGCCCACCGCGATCGCAATCTGACCGACCCGCAGCCGCCCGGATTCGCCAAGCTCGACGTGCGGCAACGGTTCGGCCGAACCGATCCGCAGCACGGCGAGGTCGCTGCCGGGGTCGTCGCCGACCAGATCGGCGTCGAACTGGCTGCCGTCCGCGAGCGTCACGCGGATCTGCGCGGCGCCATGCACGACATGGCTATTGGTCAGCAGGTAGCCGTCCGGTGTGAACAGAAAGCCCGAACCGGTGCCGCCGCGCGCGCCGCGGCCGCTGGGATGGGCGGGGGTTCGGTGTTCGACGGAAATGAAGACGACTGCCTGCTGGACACGCTCCAGCGCGCCGATCACGGTGCGCGAGTAAGCGTCGAGCAGGGCGTCGTCGGAGAGCACGGACGGCGCGGCGGATCCGCCAGGCGCAGCGGGCTCAGACGCCGCGCGCGACAGGTCGTCGATAAAACGGGGACGGCTTCCCATGATGAAGCTCCGGACAAGGCGGGAGCCTAAGTGCGGGGCTGTCTGCCTGTTTTCAAGACACGGGAAAGGGGGTGCGAAACTGGCCGTAGGCCAATTTAAAGGTGGCCAAAACTGGTTATCATGGTTTGCATACGGTGATTTGCGCGCGGATCAGCGATGGATGAGCGGAAATGCGGAAATCATCCGTGGCGGCCTTTCAGGCGTGAGCTCATGTCGCCCCAGTAATAACAGTGACACCTCGGTGCTCGATAATCGGGCGGTTGCCGCAGCGGTTCGCGCGGTGCGCCTACCTATTCCCCGTTTCAGGAGAGTCGCGATGAAAGAGCAGGATCCCAGCGCCGATACGGCATCGATGGCAGAACGGCAGCGCCGTTTTGAAGAGGATCTCATCGACGCGTACGACGAAGAGCTCGAGATGGAGGTGGATGACCGCATCGGCGATGGTGAAGCGGGCTTCTCAGTCGAGCATCGCGAGGCGCGCAAGCATTACTTCCGTGAACTGTTCCGTCTGCAAGGGGAGCTGGTCAAGCTGCAGGACTGGATCGTCGCCACAGGGCACCGTCTGGTAGTGATTTTCGAGGGGCGCGACGCGGCAGGCAAGGGTGGCGCGATCAAGCGCATCACCCAGCGCCTGAACCCACGCGTGTGCCGGGTTGCGGCATTGCCGGCGCCAAACAATCGCGAGCGCACGCAGTGGTATTTTCAGCGCTATGCGACGCATCTGCCGGCGGGTGGTGAGATGGTGCTGTTTGACCGCAGCTGGTACAACCGGGCGGGCGTCGAGCGCGTGATGAACTTCTGTACCGACGAAGAGTACGAGGAGTTTTTCCGCTCGGTGCCGGAGTTCGAGAAGATGCTGGTGCGCAGCGGTGTGCAGATTATCAAGTACTGGTTTTCGATCACCGACGAAGAGCAGGAGATCCGCTTTCAGACCCGCATCCACGATCCGCTCAAGCAGTGGAAGCTCAGCCCGATGGACCTGGAAAGCCGGCGCCGCTGGGAGGCGTACACCCATGCGAAGGAAGTGATGCTGCAGCGCTCGCATATTCCCGAGGCGCCGTGGTGGGTCGTGCAGGCCGTCGACAAGAAGCGCGCGCGTTTGAATTGCATTCACCATTTGCTGAGCCAGGTGCCGTACCACGAGATCGAGCATCCGGCGATCAACCTGCCGGAGCGTGTGCACAACAGCGAGTACAGCCGGCAACCGGTGCCGGGCAATATGATCGTGCCGGAACTGTATTGAGTTTGAGTGGATCGATGTGACAAAAAAAGCGCGGCTTGTGAGCCGCGCTTTTCTTTTGGCTGGCGGGTTGTGGCGGCCTATCGTGCCGCCACAACCCCGTCCGCTGAATCTTCAAAACACGTGCAGGAACACCCAATACAAGCCTGCTGCCAGCGCGATCGAAACCGGCAGGGTCAGCACCCACGCCAACAGCAGGCTGCGTACGGTACTCCATTGCAGGCCGGAACCGTTGGCCGCCATCGTGCCGGCTACGCCTGACGACAGCACGTGGGTCGTCGACACCGGCAGACCGTAGACGTCAGCCGCGCCAATCGTCAGCATCGCCACCAGTTCCGCCGACGCGCCTTGCCCGTAGGTCAGATGCTGCTTGCCGATTTTCTCGCCAACCGTCACGACAATGCGCTTCCAGCCCACCATCGTCCCCAGGCCGAGGGCGATCGCTACTGCGACCTTGACCCACGTCGGGATAAATTTGGTGGCGCCGTCGATCTGCTTCTTGAAGTTATCGACCACCTTGTCGTCATCCGCGGAAAAGTCGGGCTGCTTGGCCTTGTCGATCAGGCGAATCGCTTCCGAGACGACGTACATGTTGTTGCGCACGTTATCGACGACATCCTGCGGCACGGCTGCCATTGACCCGGACGCACCGACCTGCTGGCCGATCTGCGTGGTCAGTTGCTGGAGCGCAGGCAGCGTCGCTGGCGTCAGTTTACGTGTCTGCACATAGGCTTCGACGTCGGCGCGCGGATGGGCCGAGGGCGGCGCGCCATTGGTGTATTTGCCGAACGTCGTGGCGGCCTGTTGCGATACAGCGATGAAGGTTTGCGTTTCCGCGGGCGTCACGGCCTTGTTCAATGCGTAGGCGGTCGGCACCGTACCGATCAGGATCAGCATGATGAGGCCCATGCCCTTCTGGCCGTCATTCGAACCGTGCGCGAACGAGACGCCCGTGCAGGTCAGGATGAGCAGGCAGCGGATCCAGAACGGCGGCGGCTCGTTACCCTTCGGTTCGGCGTAGAGGGCCGGCACGCGTACGACCGCTTTCAGGACCATCAGCAGCAATCCGGACAGCAGGAAGCCGACGATCGGCGAGAACACGAGCGACTTGCCGACGCCCAGCGCCTGGTTCCAGTCCACGCCGCTGGTGCCGCTGGAGCCGTGCATCAACTGGTTCATCAGGCCCACACCGATGATCGAGCCCACCAGCGTGTGCGAGCTCGACGAGGGCAAGCCGAAGTACCACGTGCCGAGGTTCCAGATGATCGCCGCGATCAGCAGGGCGAACACCATCGCGAAACCCGCGCTGTTGCCGACCTGCAGGATCAGTTCGACGGGCAGAAGCTGCAGCACGCCGAAGGCGACTGCGCCGGTCGATGTCAGGACGCCCAGGAAATTCCACGTGCCTGACCAGATCACCGCGAAATTCGGCGCGAGCGAATGGGTGTAGATGACGGTGGCGACGGCGTTCGCGGTGTCGTGAAAGCCGTTGACGAACTCGAAACCGAGCGCGATCAGCAACGCGACGCCAAGCAACAGGTACGGCAGAAAGCTGAGCGATTGAACCGACTGCAGATCGCTGACCAGATGGGCGGCACAATACACCGCACCAATTGCGATTACGATCAGGAAAATGATCATACCAATGTTGCGGCTTCGGCCGCTCGTGGTAGGCGTTTGCGGGTAAGACAGTTCCGGCATGGCGTTGCCCCAAAAAGTAGTCGCGTCAACGTTTCATGCTGGTTTACGAATATGTCGTGTTTATGACAGACATGTGTCTTTCGGGCCCTTTGAAAGCAACGAAAGGGCGTAAGCCTTACCTGGTAAGGTTGCCCCATCGGAAAATCGCATACGGGCTTCAACTACTATTTCGATTTGCGACACAAATTCTGGCGCTTGACGGTTGAGCAGCGGTGCCTTTTTAAAATCAATTCGTCATACGAAGTAATTTGTCTGTCCATTGGAACGATTGCATGTTGTGCGCAGGGGCCGGTATATCTTCGCGCTCGTGGTGGCGAAAGGACGTTCGCGGCGAACGCGTAAAATGTCACTTCGCTTTGCCGCACCCGATCAGAGACGCCCTTGAAACGAAAAATGCCCGCGCTCAATGCGCTCAAAGCCTTTGAAGTGGCTGGCCGCACTGGCAGCTTCACACGTGCCGCCGAATTGTTGAATGTCACGCAGAGCGCGGTCAGCCGGCAAGTGCGCCAACTGGAAGAGCAACTCGGGGAGTCCCTGCTGCAACGCCGCCATCACCATCTTGAGCTGTCGGCGGCGGGGCGTCTGCTTCTGCAGGCGCTGCAGCAATCGTTCGACAAGATCGAACTGACCGTGCGCAGCATTCAGGAAAAGACTCACCTTAACCGTTTGCGTATCAATGCGCCGCCCACCTTTACGAGCCGCTGGCTGATGCCGCGTCTGGGACGCCTGCGCGACGAACATCCGGAGCTTGAACTGAGTCTGTCGACGCGCGTCGAGGACAAGCTCGCCGAATCGGGGGTACTCGATTGTGCGATCCGTTTCGGTGACGGCGAATGGGAAGGCTTTGACAATCGCTTGCTGATGAGCGAGCGGCACGTCGCGGTTTGCTCGCCGGCGTTGCTCGCGCGGCATGCGGGGCAACAGGGCATCGACCTGAATCAGTTCACGCTGCTACACGTACTCGCGAACGACGAACAACGCTATCTGACCTGGCAGCATTGGCTAAAAGCGGCGGGAATCGTCGGTGTCGATACGACCGCGGGCTACGAATTCGATCTGCTCGATCTGGCGATTCGCGCCGCCGTCGACGGTCTTGGCATCACGATTGCCGACCGCCATATGATCGCGCGCGAACTGGCAACCGGTGAACTCGTGCAGGTGCTGAACGTGCACGTCGATGGCCACCAGTCGTACTGGCTGGTGACGCGCCCCGAGCAGGGCGATTTGCCGCAACTGGCCTTGTTTCGCGATTGGCTGCAGCACGAAATGTGGTCTACCGCACGTAACCTGGAGCCGTCGGCATCGTCACCGGATCGGCTGATCAGCGGGCATTGAGTCGCGATGTGGCCACTGCGATCCTTATCGGCCTTCGTCGCCCAGGCTGCTTTTAACAGTCTTTAGCGACCTTGGTTGCCTTAGCCGCCAAGGCTCAGTGGCTATTCACCACGCATAAGATCGCGCCAACGGCTTAGGCATGCCAACAAATGCGCTCTTCTTACAATCGCGCTAGCCGAGATCTTTCAAGCCGCCCGAGCGGGTTGATTAAGGTCCTGTAAGTTAAGCATTCCGCTTAAAAGCTCGCGTTCTGCGGTGTTCTGCACGTTCAGCCCAAGGCACCCGCCCTGGATTTGCGCGAATCTCTATACACTGGCTTTGCGGGGACGAATCGCAAGATCGTCTTGAAGAACAAGGTAAGGCCGCGCGACGGGGAACGGCTGGAAGTTCCGTGCGAGCCTACGCCAACAAGAAGAACTGAGAGCAAGCGTATGGGGCAGTCAAGCGAAGAACCAGCAGGAGAATCGCCGGGATTTCCGGGTGTAGCACGTCAGCCAAGGGTGAGCGCGACACTGCGCGCCACGCTGCTCGCGTTCGCGGTGACGATGCTCACCTGTTTGCTGAGTGGCGCACTCAAAAGCATGGCCGGCGAAATTGCGGCCATCTGGCTTGCGAATGCTTTGCTGCTCGGCCAGATGATGGCGGCCGCGCCAGCCCAGCGCTACTGGGTGCTCGCCGGCGGCATAGCAGGCAATATGGCGGCCAATCTGCTTGGCGAGAGCCTTGCGGTGTCCCTCTCTTACACGTTTGCCGATACGCTCGAGGTGCTGATTGCCTTTAGCTTTGCACCACGCATGACTACGATCGCCGAACTGCTGCGGCCCAAAGCGCTCATCAGATTTCTGGCCGGCGGCGTGATACTCGCACCGCTCGTGTCCGGCGTGCTCGCATGCACGTTGTTGCGTGAACAACTGAGCGGTAATCTGCTGCCCAATTTCGCCAACTGGTTCGTTTCGGACGCACTAAGTCTGGCCATCTTTACGCCCGGAGCGCTCGTGCTTTGGAGTGGCGAGGCAGCGCAGTTGTTGCGTGGCGAGCGGCGTGTAAAGACCTTGGGACTGCTCCTGCTGGTTTGTGCGGTGACGACTGGCGTCTTTGCACAAAGCCAGTTCCCTTTGCTTTACTGGGCGTTGCTGCCAATCATGCTGCTGGCGTTTCAGGCAGACCTCGCTAGCGTCATGGTTGGCTTGCTGCTGTGTCTTGCCATTGCAGTGGCGTTCACCATGCACGGCATCGGACCGCTTTGGATGTATCCGTATGAGAACATGGAAGCGCGCATCTTTTCGCTGCAACTGTTTTTGCTGGCTGCGTTAGGCATTGCACTGCCGATCAGCGCGACTCAGGTTTCGCGCAGCCGCCTGGTGGGACTGTTGCGCGAGGGTGAGCGGCGCTACCGGATCCTGGCGGAGAACGCGACCGACATCGTCATGAGCGTGACGCTCGATGGTCGTCTAACCTATGTTTCGCCGCGCGCTCAAACGGTTATGCGCCGCGATCCTGATGAACTGATCGGTGAGTACTTTCCCGATCTGGTCATTGCCGACGACCGCGACGCGCTGGCTACGGCTATCGAAAAACTGGCCACCGGTGCGAGCGAGGTATCGCAGGTGAGCCGCTTCAGACGACCCGACGGTCAGATCCTGTGGCTTGAAACGTACCTTCGTCCGGTGATCGATCCGTTTTCCGGGCAGCCCGAAACGCTGACGGCGACGGCACGCGACGTCACGGCACGCAAGGCCGCCGAACAACGTCTTGCCGAGGAACGTCTCGAACTGCAGGGGCTAGCGTATCGCGATGGTTTAACAGGGCTCTTTAACCGCCGGCACTTCGATCGCGAACTGGAGCATCAGTGGCGGCACCTCGCGGAGGCAGAGGACTCCAGCTTTACGGCAGTCGTGATGATCGATATCGACGCCTATAAGAGTTTTAACGACCACTACGGTCATCAGCGCGGCGACGACTGTCTGCGCACGATCGCGCAGGCGATTGCCTTGTCGGCGCGGCGTCCCTCGGATATCGTGGCCCGCTATGGCGGTGAAGAGTTTGCGCTGGTCCTTAAGGACACCGATCTGCACGGCGCACGGCGGGTCGCCGAGCGCATCCGTCTGGCGGTTGAAGCGCTGCAGGTGCCACACCTCGCGAGTCCCGCCGGGGTAGTGACCGTGAGTCTGGGTGTCGCAGCACAACAGCCGCGCCAGGGTGGCGATGCAAGTGGTCTGGTGGCGGCAGCGGACCGCGCCCTATACGTTGCCAAACGGCGAGGTCGCAATCAGATCTGCGTGTCTGAGAGCGACGACGCAGGTCTTGGCTCGCTTGCCTGATATTTGTCGGCAGAGCTAAGCCGGCCAGAACATTCCCACTGCCGCGAGCGTCATCACCGCAGTCGCGATCCATCCCACCCAGCGCAACAGACCGGTCACGATAAACTCGCCCATGATTTCCCGGCGCCCCGACATGAGCATGACCAGCACCATGATCGGTACCGCCGCTAGCCCGTTCACGACGGCGCTCCAGTAAAGCGCATCGATCGGATCGAAATTTACAAACGTGAGTATGACGCCGCCGAGAATCGCGATCGCGATCACCGCATAAAACTGCTTGGCGAGGCTAACCTGCAGCGCCAGGCTGTTGCGCCACTTCATCGTGCCGGCAGCGGCGTAAGCCGCGGACCCCGCCAGCACAGGAAGAGCGAGCAGGCCGGTGCCGATGATGCCGAGGCTGAACAGCAGGAATGCGAATGAACCGGCAATCGGCTTTAAGGCGCTTGCAGCGTCGGCGGAAGTGGTGATCTGGATGTGATGGGCGTGCAAGGTCGCCGCAGCAGCAAGAATGATGAAGAACGCCACGCCGTTCGACATCGCCATGCCTATCCACGTGTCGAAGGTGATGCGGCTGAGTTGGGCGTTTGCCTGCTGCGGCGCGCGCAGCAATGCCTCTTGCCCTGGTTCGGAGCGAATCTCTTCTACTTCCTGCGAGGCTTGCCAGAAAAACAGATAAGGGCTGATCGTGGTGCCGAGCACGGCAACGACGGTCGTCAGATAGTGGCCGGAGATTTGAATGGGTGGTTTGACAATGCTTAGGCCAACGGCTTTCCAGTCGACCGGAATGACAAACACGATCGCAACGTACGCAAGCAAGACGAGCGTGAGCCACTTAAGGATACGGGCATAGCGCTCGTATGGCACAAAGACCTGCAGCAAAAGGGAAAACGTGCCTAGCAGAACCACGTAAATCTGCACGGGACCGCCGAGTACAAGCTTGGCGGCTGCACCCATTGCCGCGAGGTCAGCGGCAATATTGATCGTATTCGCAACCAGCAGAACCATCACGGCGGCGTACAGGACCTGCGAAGGATAGTGGCGGCGCAGGTTGGTGGCGAGTCCGCGGCCGGTAACCCGTCCCATGCGCGCGCTGATCGATTGAATCGCAACCATCAGCGGGAAGGTGAGCAGCATGGTCCACAGCAGACCAAAGCCGAATTGTGCGCCGGCTTGCGAGTAGGTTGCGATGCCGCTCGGGTCGTCGTCGGCCGCGCCCGTGACGAGGCCCGGGCCCAGGCGCCGGGTCCACGACCGGCCGGCCTCATCTTCAACCACAAGCTCTGGATCTAATGGTTCAGTGGGCACGTTGGTTCCTTGAAGGTGGCGGCCGGTTCGCAGCTAGCCTGTGCTGGTCAGCATTATTCGTGCCACGGGTTTGAGTGGACGAATGGGGATGACCTATGCTCAGTTCTATTAATGAAACAGTCATCCGCCCTGCAAGCCGATATTTTTTGAGCGATGCAGTGCCGATAAAGGGTTATGCCTTGTCTCGTTATGTGCGAAACCATAGCGCTTTGTTGTGTGCTCATGGCATAGTGCGACGATCGTCCACACGTAAAGGAGGCACTATGGCCACTCTCGAGCAGATTCAAGCGCGTATGAAGAAACTCCAGGCGCAAGCCGAAACTTTACTAGCCGAACGCGCACAAAAGGCCGTCGACCAGATCCGCGAACTGATGATCAAGCACGGCTTGACGACTGCGGATATCGAAGCCCGTGCCAAGGCCAGGCGAGAAGCTAAAGCAGCGGGGCGCCGTCTTTCCAATGGCGTTGCGAAGAGTGTCGCTGGCGCCAAGGGCAAGCTACCGCCGAAGTATCGTGATCCTAAAACTGGCGCAACATGGAGCGGTCACGCAAGGCCACCCGCCTGGATCAAGGACGTGAAGGACCGTACCCGTTTCCTTATTGACGGCGCAGCTGGGATCGTATTGAACGGCAGCGGCACTAGCAAAGCGACGACTGCTGCAAGGAAGGTGGCGGCGAAGAAAACGGCTGCGAAGAAAGCGCCCGCCAAGCGGGCCGCTGTGAAAAAGACCGCGGCTAAGAAAGCGCTGAGCGCGAAGGCTCCGGCGAAAAAATCTGCAGCAAGGAAGGCCGCTGCGAAAAAGCCGGTCGCGAAGAGGGCAACCCGGGGTAGGCCGCCGGGTAAAAAGACAGCGCCGAGCGCAGTCGCCGCCTGACGACATCCGCTGATAACAGCTGCAGTTCGCGCCTGAAAACGACATTGGCCCGCCAAGGCGGGCCAATGTTCTGCGGGAACGCGAGTTCCGGCTGCTTACAGCGGCGTGATGTTAGCCGCTTGCTTGCCCTTCGGGCCTTGCTTCACTTCGAAGCTGACCTTCTGGTTTTCCTGCAGCGATTTGAAGCCACTTCCCTGGACTTCAGAAAAATGCGCGAACAGGTCTTCGCCGCCGCCGTCCGGCGTAATGAAACCAAAGCCCTTTGCATCGTTAAACCACTTCACTGTACCTGTTGCCATTTTCCTGAGTTTTCCAAAAAAGACGTGTTGTGTTGGTGTCGCGCCGCCAAGGCCGGCGGAGCGCGACGCGTCTTTGTACCACAGTAAATTGACAATCCACAACCAGGGCGGCTACGGTTTAGCGGAACTTTCTCGTCTTGGCGCAACGCCGCGTAGCGTGACCGCCTCTGTCTCCGAGCGCAAACTCTCCACCCGCGCTGCCAGGGCGGCCGCGCTGGCCCCTGAAGGAAACGGGTCGAAGGCGTAGCCGCGGCGTGCCCAGGAGTCGAGGCCGCCCTTGAGCGCGCGAATCCGCGTAAACCCTTTACGGCGCATATGTAACCTGATGCGCATGGCTGTAGCCTCGTCCTGACACACGCAATACACCACGCGGTGCTTTCCCGGCAAAGCCTCTTCGATCTCGGCCGCCGAAGTCGCATCGAGCGGCTGGGCGCCGGGAATGCGATGGCTATCGTCCTGCACCGCGGACTCTGGCCGCGCGTCCAGAATGATCGGCGGCGACTCCGAGCGCAAGGTCGCCTCGAACTGTTCCTGGGTAATCCGTACCTGCTTGAGCCAGCGTCTAAAGCGCCAGCGCTGGATGCAGCGAACCACGAAGTAGAGGAGCGACGCCGCCAGCACCAGATCGATCACCGTCGTGCCATGTGCCCGGACTGCGAGCACGAACAGACCGAGCTGCTTCTGGAACAGGGCGCCCCCTAGCAGCCAGAACGTTGCCCATATCACAGCGCCTAGCAGATCCCATGCGGCAAATATCTTTGGGTCGACCCGCGTGGTACCCATTAGCGGCGGGGTGGCGAGGGCAAGACCCGGGATGAATTTGGACACCGACACGATCGGCGCGCCAAAGCGCTCAAACAGGGAGCGCGTAGTCCGCACGCGTGCACCGGCAGACATCGATAGATGCGAAAGCGCGTTAATCAGCCGCTGGCCGTACAGGCGTCCTGCCGCGAACCAGATGCCATCGCCGAGCAATGCGCCGAGCACCGCTGCCGGCAATACATACCAGAACGACAGGGCACCGCTCGCGACCGCGGTACCGGCGAACAGCAGGACGGGCACCGCGGGTAGGGGAACACCGAGACGCGTCAGAAAGACGTTTAGAAAGACGACCGCGCCGCCCCAGGTCGAAATCTCCGATTGCGGAAACTCTATCAATTGCGCGGCTCCTGAAGTCACGGCTGAGGGCGCAGCAGCAGCGCCGCTGCATCCGCGTTCATGGAATGTTGCATTCGCAAGCCGGATGCCCGGACAGGCGTCAACACGGTTTCATTTTACGTTTGAATCGATCAGCGTCACGCGCACGCCTTCGCATCCGGCGTCGCTGGAAACTTCAAGTTCGCGCCATGGGCCTTTGGGTCCCTCCACGGAGATCAGCGGATCGATTTGCCGGTCCGGGCGTAGCACATTGAATGGCCACGTTGGGCGCCGCAACCGCTCATGGACCAGCGAGCCTAGCCAGATCTGCGCGGACGGTCCACCGCTTTTGCGTTGCACGGCATACGTGGTGGGCCAGAAGCGCAAGACGTCGCGCTCGTCGCGCGCATCGCGGGCACGCGTAAAGACGAGTGTCGAGGGCTCGCCGTTATTGAGCTTCGGCAAAACGGGTAACGCGGTCGCCTCGGGGTCGGGGGCGACCAGCGAGAGGATGGAGCGCACCGAGAGTTGCGTGCCTTCCATCCAGCCGCGGTCGGCCAATTGCGATTCGATCTGTTCGCGGTTGGCCGACCACTGCACCGTGATCGGCTCGCGCCGGTCGCCTGTCATGTCAGAGCGGTAGCAGGCAAAGGTCTTCCAGAGCGTATCGGTCCATTGCGCTTCGGTGACGACCTCGAGAGGAGGGCGTTGTTCGCTGGACGGTACGCTGCCCAAATGGTGAAGTTCGATTTGCGGTGCTGCGCTGGCGCAGATCACCAGCAGCATCACAGCGGGCATAAACTCGCGTGGAGCGGGCATCCCAGGGTTGCGCCACACGGCGGTCAATGCAACGACGGCGACCCAGATCGCCGCGAACGCCGCGCCGCCCACCGCATCGGAGAACGAAAAGCGTCCCACGTAGAGCCCGGCGAACGCTACCGCCACGACGATCGCGGCGCTGACCGTCGTTACCAGGACGCCCTGAATTTTGCCGACGCGACGCGACAGCAGGAAGGCGAGAAAGCCGTAGACAATCGCGCTTGCCGCTACGTGATTGCTGGGGAATGCATACGCTTCGAAACCGGTGGAAACGGGCGACACCTGCCGCACCGTCAACTGGATGGCGAAGATCAGCAATTGCGAAAAAGCGACTGCCGCCAGCCAGTAGGCGACGGCGAGCCAACGCCGTTCGTATGTCATCCAGACGATAACGGTCGCGACAACGGCGGCCAGCGTAGGGACGCTGCCCAGCGTGGCGAGGCCCGATACCAGCGAGTCGGCCCAGGGAGAGTGTATCGATTGAAGGAATCGATACACCGACATGTCGATCTGAACCAGCGGGTCGCCATTGGCCACGCCTTGAAACACCCCGAAGAAGATCCCTGCGAACAACAGCACCAGTACGGAGATGATGGCGACGATGCTCATCGCCGGCCTCTCGGGATCCAGCACCTGCACGAGGACGCTTGCCGCACGTCCGTTGTGACAACGGGCCCACACGACCAGCTCGCGACGCGATGCGTTGGCCCATGCCCGCGCGCGCAAGACGATGTGGCGCATTGCCTGGAAGCTCAGCCATCCGATTGCGGCGAGAATCGCGATGACGGCGACCAGACGAAACGAAACGGCGCCCGCCAGTTGCAGGGACGCGCCGAACACGACCCCCGGAAGAATGTGCGCGGGTGCCCAAAGTACTGCAGACAGGGCGTTCATCGCGTAGAAGCGCGTTGGGCTCATTCCCAGCATGCCTGCGACGACTGGCACGATGGCGCGCACCGGTGCGATGAAACGGGCAAACACGACGCTGCGCGCGCCGTGCTGCGTGAAATACTGATGGCCGGTCTGCAGGATCTGCGGATGCGTGCGGAACGGCCAGAGTTGGACGAGCGTATTGCGGTAGCGGTGGCCGATCCAATAGCTGAGTCCGTCGCCGGCGATGGCGCCGACGAGCGCGCAAGCGAACAGCCAGCCGAGGTTGAGCGCACCTGTGCCGACTAACGCTCCGGCCAGAAACATGGCTGTGCTACCGGGGATGAAGGTGCCGATGACTGCGACCGACTCCAGAAAGGCTGCCAGAAATACCACCGCCAACGTCCATCCCGCGTGGCCGCCGAGCAGATGCAACAGGTGAACATACGCTTGCTCCATCTACCTCTCCGGCGGTGCAGCACTATGACGAATGAACGCGAACGGGAAAACGTGTCATATCAGAATATAACCTCAGCAGGTGTCATGCCGCACCGAAGCATGCGGTCGACAAGCAAGGCGGCGGCCTTGGACAGCGGGAGTCTGCGCTGGTGGGGCGGTTCGTTGACGTCTTGCGAACTTGACCTATAACGGAGGTGCGGTGCGGGCATTCCCTGCGTCTTGGGCTGGGTATCAACCCCCTTCAGACGCTCGTTTGTTGCACTGCATTGCCCCTTCGGGCAACGGGGAGGGCGATAGGCGTCGTTAGTCGGGTAGCGTGGCGGGAATGTCGCCGGCGGGCCGTGGCGGCCCGTTGTGCGTCCGCTCGAGGATGCAAGGAGCGTCGAGATGAAAGCACTTATCGTATTGCCGTTGGCTGGCGCGGGGCTGCTGCTGGCGGCCAGCGTAACAAACGGGCAGGAGATTCGCCCGGACATGCAAGCGCGGGGGCGCGCGATCCTGGAGCAGAACGCGAACGAGACCGCGCAAGACGCGACAGACATGCCCTACGGCGAAACGGGGCAGCCAGGCGTGTCGCAGGCACACGCTATGACTAACGCGTCATATGGAGGTAGTGTCGATTTCGATGGACAGTCGGGCGGCCCGCGATGCGCGACCCGTCCGCAATGCAACATTTTCCGCGGCCGATGACGTCAGGCGGTGTTTCCCGGGTCGGGACGTAACGGCGCACGTTTGCAAACGCGGCGCCGTCCGTGCGAAAAAGTGTGTAGTGTCGAAAGGGTAGATTGCCGTGGCTGCCGTAGCCGAACGAAGAAATCGCCACCGGGCAGCGGTGCTAATTAATCTGGATAACTGATAAATAATTTCCGTGTGTGTGTCATGTGCCCAGCCTGTAGACACGTAAATCATTCTTCATCTTGGCGAAACGGCGTTTACGGGCTGGGAAGATTAACGTTGTCTTGCAGGTTCTTGTTTAGCAGGCCAACGTAAGAGCGTCCTTCTCGCGTTAGGCCTGCTCAATGGCTCTAACCCTGGAGGGCACAAATGAAACACTTCGAAAAGGCAATAGCGGCAGCGGTTTTGCTGACCGTGAGCGCGGCTGGCTGGGCATCCCCCGGACTGACACCGCAGCAATGCAACGACTATCCGTTCACGCGCCTCAAAACCGAGGTTACGCATAAGCAATTGATGAACGAGCTGTCGGAGCTCGAAGCGGTCGGCTATGACCCGAGCGCTAACGACAACTATTACCCGTCCGAACTCATGGCCGCTCAGAAGAAGCTGAACGCGGAATATCGACAGGATTGCACGCCCGCGAACGGTGTACCGACCGTGCAATACTCGGCGACGCCATAGCGATCCGCAGAGCGCATGAGCACGTCCGGCAATAGCCCGGAAGCTTGTTTTGACCGATGCTGTCGCACCTGCACGACACTTGCCGGTCTAAAGCGAGCAATTTTTTTCAAAAAGGAAACTCGAGGCCGCTCCACCAAAGGCGATGGAGCGGCTGCCTTTCGTACTTGCGTTTGTTGAAAGTCTGACTTTCTTTAGTGCCCGTCTCGTCAAGAAAAGTGGCTACTTAAACTTTGCTTGCACTTTCATGTTGCTGCCGCACCCGGCAGTGACAGCGCCGCAGAGCGCAGAAGGGCAAAGGAAAAGACAGACTCTCTCACCTCACTTATCAGGTACAAGGCAAATGAAGAAACCATGTTTGGCCGGATTGTTGTCCGCACTTGCGCTGTGTAATGTCGCGCATGCTCAAAACAGTGTCACGCTTTATGGCCTCATTGATGAGGGTTTCGATTTCACCACCAACGCCGCCGGCAACCGCGGCTACCAGATGGTGAGCGGCGACGCGGCCGGGAGCCGCTTTGGCCTGAAAGGCAGCGAAGACCTTGGCGGCGGCCTGAGCGCAATCTTTCGTTTGGAAAACGGCTTCAACACCAACACGGGCACAATGGGGCAAGGCGGTCTGCTGTTCGGCCGCCAGGCTTATGTTGGCCTGTCGTCGGCGCAGTACGGCACCTTCACGATGGGCCGCCAGTACGATCCGACCGTCGATATGTGGAGCGCTCTCACCGCGGCCGGCAATTGGGAGGGCGACCTTGGTTCACACCCGTACGACAACGACAATGCGGACTGGGATTACCGCATCCAGAACTCGATCAAGTATGTGTCGCCTACGGTTGCGGGCTTCAGCGGCGAGGCCCTGTACGGCTTTAGCAATGAGGCGGGTGGGTTTGCCGACAATCGCGTATACAGTGCAGCGGTCCAGTACCAGATGGGCCCGGTCACTGCGGTTGCCGCTTATATGAAGACCGACAACGGCGGTGCGACTGCCGGTGGCGCGGCGCCGAGCGCGACAGTGGTGTTCATGGGGAGCTCGCAACAAAACATCGACGCCGCCTTTTCGTACAAGTTCGCCGACAAGGCGATCGTCTCGCTGGCCTATTCGCACGTTGATATCTACAACCCGACCTCCAACGCTTACTTCGTTACGCAACCGGCGCCCGGAACACAGAACTCGTGGAAGTTCGACAATATCGAACTCAACGGCCAGTACTTCTTTGCACATGACTTCTGGCTAGGCGCGGCGTACACGTATACGCGCGCTCACGTTTCGACGGTGACGGGCAGTTCGGATCCGAACTGGAACCAGCTATCGCTGATGCTCGACTATGATCTGAGCGCACGCACCTCGGTTTACGTGCAGGGAGCGTACCAACATGCAGATGGCAAGACCGGCCAGGACTTTGATTATGCGAACATTCTCGGATCGCCAGGCGAGTCGTCGAGCGGCAACCAGATGGTGTATCGCATCGCTATGATGCATCGCTTCTAAGACGCCCCACTTTAGCGTCAGCATAAAAAGCACACGCCGGAATTCGGCGTGTGCTTTTTTCATTGTTGCGGTATTTCGCGCTCAGGTTGCCTTCGACGCGATCTTTCGTGAGTCATGTGACGGCTTGCAGTTGGCTCAATGTAAAGAATTTGCATTGATGTTTCATGCAATGTGTACAAACGTGACGGGTTTTTCATCTTCGTGCGGTCTGGTATTTATTCGTGCGGGGCTATGATGCCAGGACTGTAACCAGTAGGACTATGTCCTGGTGGCGCGCAACAGGAGATTGGCAGGGCACTGCCTGATGGCGAGCTTCGCATGGACGCCGATGCAGGCGTGTCGCGGCAAGCGTAGATGAGACGTCACTCAAATTAAATATAGCAGAATCTGTAAGCTATGGAATCCTTATTGTAATGTTTTTGGCGATGTTGAAGCTTTCGACATCGATAGCAGAAAACGCGCGTGACTTTCGGATGTTCACTATGTGGTCTTACGCTCAATCCATTTTCCTCTTGACCGCTTGCGTCGCGAGGATGCCCGTCAAGTCCACGCTTTCAACAAATCTACAAGTGAGGGGCCGATGACCGTGTCCACTCTGGATTTTGGCAAAGTACGAGGGAAGGCGATCTCCACCGATAAACAGGAGACGACCGTCAGGCACCGTTCGGGCGAACGCTGGCATACGACTACGTTTAGATGGCTGTCAGCATACGCGGCGATTTTTACCTTGTGTTTCGTGGCCTTGCTGGGGTTCCTCGAATACTCCGTGGGCGCGGCGATGGAACGTGAAGCCGACAGTGGGATTCGCTGGCAGATGCGTTACTTCGATTCGAAGTCTGACGATCAACTCGCCTCCGTCATCAGCCAAAGACTCGAGCGCGAAATCCGGCACACCAATTACTACGGCGTATTCGCTCCAGACGGTCACCGGATAGCGGGAGACATTGGCGAGATGCCACCAGGGCTGAAGCTCGACAAAGCCGGCGAATCCCATAGCACCAGCATGGGACGCACGATCGAACTGCCGGATAACGCGTCGATGCCCACGGTGCGTGTGATAGGGGAGCTCCGCGACAACGGTGTCAAACTCGTCATAGGACGAAACCTGTCCGATGTGCAGCATGTGCGGGAAGAACTGACCAAGGTGTTGATCGGCGGCGGCGTGCTGTGTCTCGGGCTCAGTCTTGCTACCGGCCTGTTGCTGAGCTTGCGTCAGATGCGCCGCGTGGCGGACATGCGGCGCGTGACGACCCGCATCGCCAATGGGGACCTCGCGCAACGCTTGCCCACCGGCGGTCGTGACGAACTGGACATGCTGTGTCACCTCGTCAATCACATGCTCGACGAAGTCGAGCGCCTCATGAATGAAGTCAAAGGCGCGTGCGACGGCATTGCGCACGATCTGCGTACGCCGCTGGTGCGTTTGCGTCTACAGCTGGCCAACCTCGCCGAGCGGGTGCGGACCACGGGCGACAACGCGGCCGACTCGCTGCTCGCTAACGCGCGTGTCGAAGCCGACTCGATTCTCGAACGCTTTGGCGCGATGCTGCGTATTTCGGAGATTGGTGCGCTGCAACGGCGCAGCGGCTTCGACGTGATCTCCTTGCGGACTCTGGTCGATGAGCTGTGCGAGCTCTATGAACCGCTTGCCGAAGAAAAATCGATCATTCTGAAGTCCAGCACGGAAGCAGTCGGACCGTTGCATGCTGACCGCGCCTTGCTATTCGAGGCATTCAGTAACCTGCTCGACAATGCGATCAAATTCGCGCCCAACGGCGGCGAGGTGAGCGTCGATCTATGGTCGAGCCAGTCGGGGCCTCAACTCGTGATTGCCGATAACGGCCCCGGCATTCCGGTGAGCGAGCGTAATGCAGTGCTAAACCGCTTTTACCGTGTCGAGCAGACACGTCACGTACCGGGAACCGGTCTTGGACTTGGCATCGTTTCGGCAATCATCCGGCTGCATGACTTCGAGCTGCGAATTGGCGGCGAAGACCGGGGAACGACAATCACAATCGATTGCTGGCCACACAACTTGCAGTAGGTCATAACGCTAGATGAGAATCCTGCTGGTTTCTTCCTCCGAAACGGAGACGGTCTACCTACATAAGGCATTCAGGGAAAGCGCGCATAGCGTCCAGGCAGCGGACAATCTCCGCTATGCCCTCTATCTCGCCTCGCATGAGGAGTTCGATGCGATCGTCATTTCCGCTGTAGGCATCACCCTGATCACCTCGCTCTTCGACGCGCTACCCGAACTGGCGCGGCTGCCACGTGCCCCGGCCGTGATCGTTGCGCTTGCCAGCGGCAGTTCGCAAGATCGCGCCCGGGTGTTGCGCGCGGGAGCCGACGCCTGCTTCGTGCAACCGTATTCGTTTCTGGAGATGCAGGAGCGCATGCTGGCGCTTCATCGGGCATCGGTGGCGCGCTCGGCTCAACCATCGGCCACCATGATCCAGCTAAAGCTGGATCCGCTTACCCGCGATCTCGTCGAAGACGGCAAGCGCGTACTGATGACCAAGCGCGAATATCTGCTGATTGAATGTCTGCTGCGTCAGGTGAACGCACCGGTCGCGAGAGATCAGCTAATTCGCTACGCATGGCCCGACAAGGAGGACGTCGATCCGTCCAGCGTCAACCTGGTGGTGTCGCGTTTGAGGCGCAAGCTGGAAATGAACGAGTTTAGAGCGAGGGTCGAGACGATTAGCCGGTACGGCTATCAGTTGGCTTCGCGTTGAACATCAAACGGTGAATCTGCATGCGCACGATAAGGAGCGCCCAGTCTGACGTCGCACTAAGCGTGTATCACAAGGATAACTGAACATTTTAGATAATTAAGCCGGCTGGATTGACCTGTTCGCGTTACGTGGGTCTGGCCACTGAAGCGGGCCGGCCATCCAGCGCATGTTGCTCAATGATGGGCATACACAGTGCTGTCGAGATAGGCGAGTTGGCCGTCCTGCTCGGCCTTGACGAGTCTCTGATACACCTGTGCGCGGGTTCTTCCAGCAACCGGTTGACCATAAGGCGCGACCCACTGGCCGGCTTGATCGGGCGTTGCTGCTGCGGTGGTGAAGCTGGAGTCGCTCGATGCCGAATGCGGATCGCTTGCTCCCGTGTTGGTCTGGGCAAATGCGCTGCTGCTTGCGGCGAGGCTGATAAGCGCTGCCAGCATGAAGGTTTTCATGACAGATTCCTTGATGTCAGAAGGTGCAAAGGCGGGTGAAGCCGGATTGCGTTGCGGGATGCCATTGGTGCACGCCGGCATCCCGCGAGGCGTTTACGGATGAGCGTAGACGACGGTATTCAGGTAGTTAAGCTGACCATCTTTTTCGGCTTGCACGAGTTCGCCGTAAACCTGGGCACGGGTCTTCGGCGCCATCGCCTGGGACGGCGGAACCCATGTGCCGGCGTCTTGCGGCGTGGCGTTCGACATTGCCACGGTGCTCGGGGCGTCGTTCGATGTAGCGGCAGTGGCCTGGTTACTTTGGGCAAAGGCCGAGCTGGTTGCGAGAATACCCAGCAGAGCTGCGATCTTGATGGCTTTCATGACTGCTCCTCTAAGAGGAAGAGATGGTTTAGGTCCGGTCTGTACCGCACAACGCGATGTGCGTCTCGGTAAGAAGCAGAATAGAGCGGTGGGCCTATCGCAACGCGAGCATGAAAGTGAAGAGATTTTTAATCAGCAGCAATGTTTAGCCAAGAATGTAACCGGACCCTCTAACCGTGCGGATTTGCGGGGCTTCTCCCGCAGCGCCGAGCTTCTTGCGCAAGCGCCCCACATGAACATCGATCAGATTCGTGCCCGGGTCGAAGCGGCAACCCCACACGCCCTCGAAGATCATCGTACGGGTGAGCACCTGGCCAGAGTGGCGCATCATGTATTCGAGCAGTTTGAGTTCGGTTGGCTGGAGGTCCAGCACCTCACCGTGATGACTGGCTCTATGCTTGAGCAGATCGAATTTCAGTTCGCTAACCTGAAGGCTCGTTTCAGCCGTGCGCTGCGGGGTTTTGCGCCGCAGGAGCACCTCGGCGCGAGCGGCCATTTCTTCGCGCGCGAACGGCTTGGTGAGATAGTCGTCGCCACCGGCCCTTAAGCCCCTGACGCGTTCGTCGACATTCGACATGGAGCTGACGAGCAGCACGGGCGTATCGATGCCTACGTCGCGCATGGTCGTGAGAATCGTCAAGCCATCCAGGTCAGGAAGCGTGCGATCCAGTGTTACGAGATCGTAGGGGAACGCCATGATTTTGGCGATGCCATCGCGCCCGCAGCGTGCGACGTCGACCTCATAGCCAGACTCCGAGAGCGAGCTCACAATCTCGTGAATCATCAATTCATCGTCTTCCACAGAGAGCACTTTAGGCATGGCTTATCGGTTCACGAAGGAGGAGGCACGAGTCGACCCTGCATTCGCACTGCTGACAATGCGTGCTCGGATGACCATCGAAGAGATCACACGGTCATCATCACCGATGGCTGGTAACCTGGCGTCGCCACAGGGATTAAGGGTTTTTAATGGTTTTGCAACGGAGCCGGGTGCGATGTGCGGCTTTATGCGGTAGGTCGTTACACAAGGGAGCCGCCGTGACTTCAACGTGTTCCACACCGAAATGATTGCGCGCGAAGCATGGGCTCGGATTTAATTTGTGTCAGACTAGCTTGCTATCGGTTCTGCGGCCGCTAGCCTGCATGGCCCGGCGTCGAGGTTTCAGTCACGACACCACCGCGCGCGACATCACACACGCACGTCTGGGCTCGCACGCAATCTCGACGGGCGGCGACGCAACACCTTCCGGTTCCATTCCTTATTCACTCGGTTTTTCATGCGCTCCAAGTTCCTCAAATGGTTTTTCATTGTCGGCCTGCTCGGCAGCGGCACGGTCTATTCCGCGTTGATCCTCGTGTTATTCCCTTTCGCGGGAAGGTCAGGACGTTACTGGCTGGCAGCGCAATGGTGTCGTGCAATGGTTGCATGGATGCGTTGGCTACCCGGCGTGACCTGTTCGGTGGAAGGGCTTGAGCACCTCCCGGCCGGGCCGTCGATTCTATTGTGCCGGCACGAGTCGACATGGGAGACGCTGGCATTTCTCGCGCTGTTTCCACGCCGCATCAGTTTCGTCTTCAAGGAAGATTTGTTGCGCATTCCGTTTTTCGGCTGGGTGCTGCGGGGCCTGGATATGGTAAGCCTGAACCGCGGGTCGCCGCGTCAGGCTCATCAGGCGGTCACGCAAGAGTGTGCCGAGCGGCTCGCCAAGGGTGATGTCGTAGTGATCTTTCCGGAGGGCACCCGCGTGCCGCACGACGCGCCGCTTCGGCTGACCTCGGGCGGGATCCGTCTGGCATGTGCGACTGGCGCCCCGGTGGTACCCGTGGTGCATAACGCGGGAAAAGTTTGGCCGGCAAAAGGGTGGCCAGACAGAAAAGGGCATATCCGGGTCGTCGTGGGTCCCGAATTTTCCTCTGTTGAGACTTCGCAACAGGAGTTGAGCCGGGCGGTTCACGACTGGATGAAAACGGCTTTACTAAAGCTCTGATGGCTTTGCGGAAAATATGCGGGTACGTTTTACCGGATCTTTGCGTCTAATCGGGTATTTATTGCCTGCGTGCTCGCGACAAAGGCCCATAGGGCGGCTCAGACTTCTATAAAAGCAAATGGCCCGCCGAGGCGGGCCATTTGCAGCAGGGGGGAACTAGCGTCCCGGCCTGTTACAGCGGCGTGATGTTTGCCGCTTGCTTACCCTTCGGGCCTTGCTTCACTTCGAAGCTGACCTTCTGGTTTTCCTGCAGCGATTTGAAGCCGCTTCCCTGAACTTCCGAGAAGTGTGCGAACAGATCTTCGCCGCCGCCGTCAGGCGTAATGAAACCAAAACCCTTTGCATCATTGAACCACTTCACAATACCGGTTGCCATTTTTTAATCCATTCAATTTAAATGTCGCGTTCGCGTTTGCCGCGTCTTCGCCCCGCGACCGAACGCGAAGAATGACTTTGTACCACGCTGATATCAAACCTGCCAATCATGATGTTTCAGTAGGTCGCTTAAATCGGACAAATGACAGCCAGGCGGTGTTGGGAAACTGTAATGTCAGGGTAGGGTAAACTGCGCCTACACTCTCCCGAGGAAATACATGAAACATTACTTGCAGGAAGAGTTGACATCGTTTTGGGGCCGTCTGACCCCTTACTTCGCGCTGCTGGAATCCGCGCAAAGCGACGTTCTGGAGCCGATTGGGCGTGTCACTGTGGACACGGACGAGCGGCAGGCATTTGCGCTGCATACCACTGATGCCAAACCGCAGGGCGATACGTCGGAGCTTCCGACGGGGCAAAGCGCTACCTATACGCGGCTGAAGGGCGATGGAGCGGTGTGGGGCCCGTGGTTCAGGGAAGCGTATTGATCTGATATCGCTCGTGTCACTCGCGGTGCGTGAAGATTTGCGACAATGATGGTTTGCGGTGGGTGCCTTCGGCGATCTGTACGTGGTCGTGGGCGCTAGCGCTTCCTAATTCACCTCGTTTCGACGTATGAGCAAGTCTGCATTCATTCCCAGTGTTCCAGCGAAGTCCGAGAGCGATTTCGAAGTCTCGGCTTCGACTCGCCTCGCCGGGTATCGGCGGTTTTTTGGCGTCTTGAAGGTGGTTCGCAAGACCGATGGGAAGGTGTTGTTTCCATTCGATGGGGCAGGGGAGATTGGGCCTTTTGCTACCAAGGTTGAGGCGCTTGCTGCTGCGCAGGTGCAGGGTGAGCGGATTGTTGCGGGGGATTTGGGGAATCCGGAGCTATAGGCGGCGTTTGGGGGGGTGCCTGCGGCGCCTTGGTTTCCGTGTTCCTATAGTGTTGGCCTTTCCTTGCATTCTTATTGGTTTGCTTGTGATGCCCCTGTGCGGGG
>Ga0302228_10000771_pt1 | contig 25177 bp, 22 predicted proteins | sample II_Palsa_N1_2_FD_193519 | JGI IMG/M metagenome (GOLD analysis project Ga0302228, IMG submission 193519) | Peat permafrost microbial communities from Stordalen Mire near Abisko, Sweden - II_Palsa_N1_2 | ecosystem: Environmental > Terrestrial > Soil > Palsa > Peat permafrost | place: Sweden... | reverse complement strand
ACCACGACGGCGAACTTAAAGCCAGTCAACGTGTCTTGATAGCGCGTTGAAGCATTCGGCACACGCTGGCGTGTGCCGCCGATTTCCCTGCGACCGGATCTGGGCTTTGGCCTCGAATGCGCGCCTCTCGGCTGCGCATTTGCCGTTCGCGATACCGCATTGCAAAGAGTTTTTATGTCTTTTGATTCCCTCGGCTTGTCCGAACCGCTGGTCCGCGCTGTACACGAGCTCGGTTACACCTCTCCTACTCCGATCCAGTTGCAGGCCATTCCGGCCGTGCTGAACGGCGGCGACCTGCTCGCCGGCGCGCAGACCGGCACCGGCAAGACGGCCGGCTTCACGCTGCCGATCCTGCAGCGCCTGAACACCATGCCGCCGGTCACCACGGCCGCCGGCAAGCGCGTGGTCCGCGCGCTGATCCTCACGCCGACGCGCGAACTCGCCGCGCAGGTCGAAGAAAGCGTGCGTGCGTACGGCAAGTACCTGAAGCTGAAGTCGACGGTGATGTTCGGCGGTGTCGGCATCAATCCGCAGATCGACGCGCTGCGTCGTGGGATCGATATCGTGGTGGCCACGCCTGGCCGTCTGCTCGATCACATGCAGCAGAAGACCATCGACCTGTCGCATCTCGAGATTCTCGTGCTCGACGAAGCCGACCGCATGCTCGACATGGGCTTCATCCACGACATCAAGCGCGTGCTGGCCAAGCTGCCGCCGAAGCGCCAGAACCTGCTGTTCTCCGCGACCTTCTCCGATGAGATCAAGGCGCTCGCCGACAATCTGCTCGATTCGCCGGCCCTGATCGAAGTGGCCCGCCGCAACACGACGGCCGAGCTGGTGGCGCAAAAGATTCACCCGGTGGACCGCGACAAGAAGCGCGAGCTGCTCACGCACCTGATCAAGGAACACAACTGGTTCCAGGTGCTGGTGTTCACGCGCACCAAGCACGGCGCGAACCGCCTCGCCGAGCAACTGACCAAGGACGGCATCAGCGCACTGGCGATTCACGGCAACAAGAGCCAGTCGGCCCGCACGCGCGCGCTGGCCGAGTTCAAGACCAATACGCTGCAGGTGCTGGTGGCGACCGATATCGCCGCACGCGGCATCGACATCGACCAGTTGCCGCACGTGGTCAACTACGACCTGCCGAACGTGCCGGAAGACTATGTGCACCGCATCGGCCGTACCGGCCGCGCCGGGGCGTCGGGCGAAGCGGTGTCGCTGGTGTGCGTCGATGAACTGCAGTTGTTGAAGGACATCGAGAAGCTGATCAAGCGCGCCGTGCCGCAAGAAGTGATCGCCGGTTTCGAACCGGATCCGAACGCGAAGCCGGAGCCGATCCTGCGCCGTGGCCAGGGTGGTGGCGGCGGTGGTGGTGGCCGTCAGCCGCGTCAAGGTCAAGGCGCACCCAAGGGTGACGGCGGCGGCCGGCGCGACGGCGGTTCCGGCAAGCCGGGGCAGCGCTCGGGGCAGCGCCCGGCGGGCGCCCAGCAGCAGGCGAAGCCGCAAGGCGCCAAGCCGGCTGGCTCGGCCGCGCAACCGCAGGTGCGCAAGGACAATCCGCGCCACGAGACGACGCGCCATCACGGCAAGCCGGGTCCGGCCACGCATGACAGCGCCGGTGCGACGCATGCGCCGCGCAAGCCGCAGGGTCAGGGCAAGCCGCAAGGCGGCAACCCGGGCGCGTTGCTAAGCGGCGCCAAGCCGCGTGGCGATGCGCCGCGCAGCTCGCAGCCGCCGCGCAATGGTGGGCAGCGCGGGCGGTGAGCCTGGCTGCCTAGCCGCGTCAACGGCGGGCCGCCGCAGCGGCCTGCTTCAGGTGCTCGATCTGCTGTTCCCACCGATCGAGCACCGCCGCTCCTCCCTCCTCCAGTTCGAACGTAATGCCGCCTGTCAGGCGCGCATAGTGCACGCGCTGCGCTTCGCCGGTATCGATCGCGCCGATAAAGTGGGCGAGACCGCTACTGTCTCCAGGCACCGCGGCCAGCGGCTCGAACTGCAACTGCACCTGATAAAACGCTTCCTCACAGACGAACGTCAGCGCCGCACGGCCGCTGCGCGCGAGCACACCCGCCGCCCGCGATTGCGGCCATAACGCGACGCACAGCGTGCGCGAGTCGGGCGCATACAACTCCCCTACTCCCAGCAGCGAGGTCCGCACATGGCTATTGTTTGCGTCGGTCGTTAGAAAGGACGCCGTAAAACCCGTCTTGCTGGCGAGAGACGTGCCGTCGAACAATGCGCGCGGCGCGGCCGGCCATTCGTCGAACACGAGCTGTTCGAGCGGGTGTCGGGATGCAGAATCGGTCATCGCCTGACTCCGGTTCATCAATCGTCTTTGAATCGAACTACGAAATGAAGAATGGCCCGCACAGGCGGGCCATTCTTCAAACCTTTTGCCGAGTCGGCGAGCCGCTAACCCAGCCCACGCCGCTAGCGAAAGAATACATGCTGCGTGATCTTGGCGAGCGGGTAATGCACGCCGGGTTGAATCCGCGCGGGCAGATCGAGCGGCTTGAGCAGCATCTTCACGCACATGTCCGCCGACAGATTGCGACGCACCAGCGTATTGATGCGCGCCGCCCGGTCGCGGTTATAGGCGGAATCGTGCACGCGCTCCGGATAGCGGATCGCAAACACATGCCGCAGCGCGATCTCCGAGTCTTCGTTCTTGATTTCCAGCACGCGGCGCATCAGCGCACCCAGCACAGCCAGGCGGCCGTTGCCCTCGATCTTGTTGTACTTCTTGAAGTATTTGAAAAAGTGCTTGTAGTGACGGACTTCGTCGGTGCGGATGAGGTCGGTGATCTCCTTGAGCACCGGTTCGTCCGAGCATTCGCCGATCGCGCGATACAAGGTCGCCGTGCCCGTCTCCACCACGCAGCGTGCAACCATTTCAAGCGCACGCGTCTTTTCGAAGTCTTCGACGGAGCACGTCTTCGAATACTCCTCGAAGAAATTGCTGAAGGCCGTGTCCCAGTCGAATTCCGGCCACACGTAAGCGATATAGGTCTTCAGGGCCCGGCCGTGCTGCATCTCTTCCGGCTCCCACTCGTTGTTGAGCCACGCCGACACTTCAGGGTCGCCGTTGAAGAAGGTACTCAGATTGCTGGTGTAGAGATCCGTACCGCTTTCAATGAACGAAGCGGCGCACAGCAGAAGCAGCAGATCTTCGTTGGCCACGGCCCGTTGCCTGTCAATCCGGCTGAGGTCAATGTCCTCAATCCGCCAGGGCATCACATGGTTACGCTCAGTGTGCATTTGTTCCTTGCTCCGAAAGCTATATCGACTTCTAGAGCGTGCCCAGAACCGCCTGCGTTTCGCCCGGCTGCTTGTCGCGTCGATACAGCGCCTTGAATTAGAGTTAACCCCTTGTATCTTGCATCTTAGCTGGTGTTCCGCAACTCTGCAGATAACACAGCACAGACCATACCCACGCGCGGCAGTTCCGACGGCCGGTAGTCGAAATGTTCCAGAACAACACAAAGCGGCCGCAGCGCACAAAAAAGGCAGCCTGCGACGCGCTGCCCGCCGTTGGACACACTGCGATAGACGACGCGCAACGTAATGCGCGGTAAGGCTCAGCGGCCGGGAAGCGGCTGCGCTGCGGGCCGCGCGTTTAATGCGCGAAGGATATGCTGCGCCCCACACGGCGTCTGCGCCAGGCGACGATCGCAAGCGACAGGCCGGACAGCAACGCAGCCGCCAGCACGTAATAGCTGGGCGCAAGCTTGTCGCCGGTCAGATGGATGAAGGTCTCTACGATCGTCGGCGCAAAGCCGCCGAAGACCGTCACGCCGATGCTGTAGCCGATCGAAAGACCCGTCGAACGCACATGGGTCGGAAAGATTTCGGACATCAGGGCCGGCATGGGCCCCGAATACGCGGCCTTGAGGATGCCGGCCGTGCCTTGCAGGAGCAACAGCCAGCCGACGGTCGGGTGACTCTGCAGCAGTGCGAACATTGGATAGATCAGCACGCCCATCAGCAACGATGTGCCCAGCATGATACGGATACGGCCGATGCGGTCGGACCACGCGCCCATCACCGGCGACAGCACGAGTTGCAGACCGCCGTTGAGCACCACGGCGCCGAATGAGACGGCCGCCGGCATGTGCAACTGTTTCACGGCATACAGCGGCATATAGAGCTGCAGGACGTATACGCCCACCGTCGATTGCGCGACGATGCCGATCGCAAGAAGCAGGTTCACCCATTGGCTGCTGAACGAAGCGGCCGGGTCGCTTGTCTTGCCGCGGGGCGAGCCGCTCGGCTTGCCGCCTGATTCGTCGCGTTCGCGCTCGCGGCGCAGCGCCAGAAATTCGGGCGTCTCGTCCAGATGCGAGCGGATGTAATAGCCAATCGGCCCGATTAGCACACCGAACAGGAACGGAATGCGCCAGCCCCAGCTACTCAGGTGCTCGGGCGACATCCACGCGGTGAGCAGCGAGCCGAAGGCGGCCGCGAGAATCGCCGCAAGCCCCTGGCTGGCGAACTGCCAGCTCGCGAAATAGCCGCGCCGCGTGGGGCTGTGTTCGACCATGAAGGCCGTCGCGCTGCCGAACTCGCCGCCCACCGCAAACCCTTGCACGAGCCGCGCGACCAGGATCAATACCGGCGCCGTGAGGCCGATCGCCGCATACGGCGGCATCACGGCCATCGTCAAGGTGCCGACCATCATCAGCGCAATCGAGAGCGTCAGCGCCGCCTTGCGGCCCTTCCGGTCGCCGTAGATGCCAAGGATCACGGCGCCGAACGGCCGCATCAGGAACGAGATGCCGAAGGTGGCGATGGCCAGCAGCGTCGAGAGCCACTCGTCGTGCATCGGGAAGAACTGCTTCGCGATGAGGCTGGCGAAGTAGCCATAGACCGAAAAGTCGAACCATTCCAGCGCATTGCCGACGGACGACGAGAAGATGATGCGCCGGACCATCGCTTTCGACACCGGCGCGGCGGGATAAGGAGCGGCAGGCGAAGCGAGGTCGGTCATGGTCGGATCTGCAGAAGACGCGGGGCAGCCCCCAAGGTTTGATCCTCACCCAGGGCTGCCCCACGCAAAGCGAAGGGGCGTAGCGGCGTTCAAAACCCGGCGGCAAGCCCGTCACGGCGGCTGTCGCTGGCCGCGACGTAGCCGCGTTCCGGATCGTTGCGATCGAGCTTCCAGATGTACTGACCCGAACCGAAGTCCATATACGGATCGTCCACCGACTTGATCGTATGGCCAAGACCTTCGAGCGCGCGGGCCGTGTTGGCGTCGAGCGTCGCTTCGATATCGATCGTGAAATCGCGGTTCACCTTCCAGCGCGGCGCGTCGCACGCCGCCTGCGGCTGCTGGCCGTAATCGAGCATCCGTACTATGGATTGCAGGTGACCTTGCGGCTGCATGTCGCCGCCCATCACGCCGAAGCTCATCACCGCTTCCTGCTTGCCGTCGACCTGTTGCGTGAGGAAGGCCGGGATGATCGTATGGAACGGCCGCTTGCCGCCCTCCACGACGTTCGGCGACTTCGGGTCCATCGAGAAGCCGCAGCCGCGGTTCTGCAGCGCAATGCCGCTGTCCGGCACGACGATGCCCGAGCCGAAGCCCATGTAGTTCGACTGGATGAAGCTCACCATCATGCCGCGCTCGTCGGCCACCGACATGTAGATCGTGCCGCCGGCCTTCGGCATGCCGAAGTCGAACTGCGTCGCGCGCTTCGGATCGATCAGCTTCGCGCGCGAGCTCAGATAGGCGTCGTCGAGCATCTGCTCGGGCGTGACATCCATCGAACGCGGGTCCGCGACGTAACGGTAGACATCGGCGAAGGCGAGCTTCATCGCTTCGATCTGCAGATGCTGCGATGCGACGTTGTCCACCGCGAGCGAGGCCACATCGAACTTTTCGAGGATGCCGAGCGCGATCAGCGCGGCAATGCCCTGGCCGTTCGGCGGAATCTCATGGACCGTGTAGCCGCGATAATCCTTGGCGATCGGCTCGACCCAATCCGCGCGGTAGTTGCGCAGGTCTTCCACCGCCATGGCGCCACCGCCCTCGCGCGCGAACGCCGCGATCTGCTCGGCGATCTCGCCTTCGTAGTACGCCCGCGGCCCCAGCTCGGCCAGCTTGCGCAGGGTCTTCGCATGACCGGGGAAACGCACCAGCTCGCTCACTTCCGGCGCCCGGCCGCGCGGCATGAAGGTCTGGGCGAAACCCGGCAGATCCTTCAGCTCGGGCACGGCGGCCGCCCATTTGTAGGCGACGATGCTCGCCACCGCATGACCGCGCTCGGCGATTTCGATGGCCGGTTCCATCAGATCGGCAAACGGCAGCGAACCGAATTTCTGATGCAACGCCTCCCAGCCCGCAATCACGCCCGGCACCGTCACCGCATCCCAGCCGCGCTTGGGCTGCTTCGCGAGACCATGCTCTTCACCGTACTTGCGCTTGAAGTAGTCCACATTCCAGGCCGCCGGCGACACCCCCGACGCATTCAGGCCGTGCAGCTTCGCGCCATCCCACACCAGCGCGAACGCGTCACCACCGAGGCCGCACGAGACCGGCTCGACCACCGTAATGGCCGCTGCTGCCGCGATCGCCGCGTCGACCGCATTGCCGCCCTTCCACAGCATGCGCAAGCCGGCCTGGGCTGCGAGCGGGTGCGAAGTCGAAACGATGTTGCGCGCGAAGACCGGCAGGCGCGGTGTCGGATAAGGGTTTTGCCAGTTGAAGCGGGTCATGTAGAGGACTCTCGGAAAGCGCGGCCCGGCTCGGTACCTCCGCCGGGGCCATTAGAAAACCAGCACGGAACGAACCTTCGATTGCAGCGCGAACCGGTCGAAAAAACAAATTCATTTATCAAATGAATAAATGCAGAAATCCTCTGAATAGCCGGACCTGGGTTGGGCTGCGCGTCGGATGCGATCGTGCGCATGTCGCGTACGTTGGCGGACAACCCGCCCGTTGGTCTTACAATAGCTCACCTAAATCATCGCTCGCTCCTGGCGCTGGTTGCCGCATCCGGCGCCGACGCAATCACCTGACCCGAGACACATGACCCGAGACCCCCGCCTGACCCTCAACGCACGTCAACAGGAACTGCTCGAGTGGGTGCAACGCGACGGCTTCGTAACCGTGGACGACCTGGCTGCTCACTTCGACGTCACCCCACAAACGATCCGGCGCGACGTCAACTGGCTCGCCGACATGAACCTGCTGCGCCGCTACCACGGCGGCGCCAGCCTGCCCACCAGCTCCGAAAACGTCTCGTACACCGCGCGGCAACGCATGTTCCATGACGAAAAGCGGCGCATCGCGACACTCGTGGCCACGCATATCCCCGATCAGGCGTCGCTGTTCATCAACCTGGGCACCACCACCGAAGAAGTGGCGCGCGCGCTGAACCGCCATCGCGGACTGCGCGTGATCACCAACAACCTGAACGTCGCCAGCATGATGAGCGGCTATCCGGACTGCGAGGTGCTGGTGACGGGCGGCATCGTGCGGCCGTGGGACAAGGGCATCGTCGGTGAGCTGGCGATCGATTTCATCCGCCAGTTCAAGGTGGATTTCGCGATCATCGGCACTTCGAGCATCGAAACCGACGGCACGCTGCGCGACTTCGACACCCGCGAAGTGCGGGTCGCCGAGGCGATCATCGAGCACGCGCGCACGGTGTTCCTCGCCACGGACCATTCGAAGTTCGGCCGCCCGGCGCTGGTCCGCCAGGGCCATCTGAACCAGATCGACGCGCTTTTCACGGACGCCGCGCCGCCCGCCGACATGACTGAAACGCTGGCGGCGGCCGGCACTCAGGTCTATGTCGCGGAGTGAGGGGCTGACCGAATCTGCCAGCCGGAAAACGCCATCGCGGCTTTGCTGCAGCGCACGCCAAACCTCGAGTGAAATCAAGGATTTGCCCGCCCGTCCAGACCGCCTCTGAAGGGCCGGATTGTCAAATGGAAAATTTTCGGGGGACGATTTGGGGTTCAGTGTGCGGTTGACTACACTCCAGTTCCCCGACGCCATTTTTCACGGCGCGCCGGTTCGAATTGCTGTTGCTCCCACCTGATCCTGTCGCGGATCGCGCTGCGCCTGCCGCCCCGCTGGCCAGTCGCCCCCAGGGCCGTCCGCGCAAAGCCTGACATGGAGAGAACGATGCTGAGTCCGCATGAATTCGCCACGTTGTTGCTCGTCAAGGATGCTCCCAATCAGGTCGACATGGATCGAGAGGAACTGGATGCGCTGTTCGAACGACAGCTCGTTCAACTCGAAAAGCTCGCCTCGGGCCTGAAACAGTGGCGCGTCACGGACATCGGCGATACGGCAATCCGGGCGATCAAGCGTCTTTCCTAGTGCGTCGGCGTGCCGAGGCGCACAACGCCAGCCAGGCGATCGGTCCACGCTACGTCTGCGTGGACCGGGCGCGCGCCCATGCGCTAACGCGCGTCACGCCCATCCAATCATTCTCCGATCCGATTCCCGCTCTGTTTTGTTGTGTCCGCTTGATTTACGCAGTAAATTGACGCGATGGACCGATGCGTCATCCGGCATGCCCAAGACACTCTCCGACGAAGACATTCACCAGTTCCGCGAAGCCATGCGCCGCATTGCCGAGAACGCGTTCGCCACGCGCGGTGCGCAGGGCGTCACGATGCGCGAGCTGGCCAGGGAACTGGGCTGCAGCGCCATGACGCCCTACCGGTATTTTCGCGACAAGGACGAGATCCTTGCGATGGTGCGGGCCGCGGCGTTCACCCGCTTTGCGCAGCGCCTGGAAGCGGCCGTGCTCGCGGCTGACCCCGCCAACAGGGGGACGGTGCTGAGCGACGCCTACGTTCTGTTCGCCCTGGATGAACCGCACGCGTACCGTCTGATGTTCGATGTGGCCCAGCCGGACGATGCCGCCCACCCGGAACTCGCCGCCGCCTCGCAACGCGCATGGCGCCTGCTGGGCGCGCATTTCGAACCGCTCGTGGCGGCTGGGCGCCTTGAAGGGGATCCGCGGCTGATTGCTTACGCCTACTGGGCAAGCCTGCATGGCTTTGCGATGTTGGCGCTCGCTAACCAGTTGCCGCCGCCCGAAGGGCAGCAGGGCGCGCCGGAAAGTGACGCGCATCCGGGGCCGAGCCGCGAAGCCGTGCTCGCGCAGCTGCGAAAGATGCTATGGCGGGGCGCGCTGGCTCAGCCGGCGTCGAAGTAACCGCTCACCTGTCCAGCGCTCCCGGCTCACCACCCGCGTGCCGTACCGCTAGTCGCTCAACCACTGCGCAAGGTCGGATCAACCGCCGCCCGCCAGCTCAGCGCCCTCGCCCGCTGATCCAGGAAATACGCCGCCCATTGATTACGCGCCTGCGGATCGCTGCTCGCGCCGAGCGTCGAGTAGTGCTGCGCGATCGAAGTCTGGAAGGCGCAGTAATCCGCCGTCGATACCTTGCCGCGCCGGTTGGCGATATACGCATCGTAGAAGGTCGTGTAGACCGACTGCGCGTCGTTGCCGTAGTCCACCGGCGCCGCGCTGCACATCTGCTGCAACGCGGCGAACGAGGGCGCGCCCAGACTGCCGTTGAGGCTCGGTGTGCTGACGCATCCCACCAGCAGCGCCGTCACGCCAGTTACCCAAAGTCCCCGCATATTTCACCTCGACATGGCTATTGCCATGAGTATCGTCGGTGGCAGACCGTTGCGCCACACCCTCGGACTAATGTTCATACAACTCGAACTTTACTTTTTCGATTTTGTTCATTAAAGTTCGAAAACGAACACTATCGGTTCGATAGGTTTTCTTTACATGACGCAGAGGACACAGCAGGTGACGCAAGGCTCTAGATACGATTTGCTCGTCGTGGGCGGCGGGATCAACGGCGCCGGCATCGCTCGCGACGCCGCGGGGCGCGGCCTGTCCGTGTTGCTCTGCGAACAGGACGATCTGGCGGCACATACGTCGTCGGCCAGCACGAAACTGATCCACGGCGGACTGCGTTATCTCGAGTACCGCGAATTCGGGCTGGTGCGCAAAGCGCTGCAGGAACGCGAAACGCTGCTGCGCGCGGCGCCGCACATCATGTGGCCGTTGCGTTTCGTGATGCCCCACATGCCGAACCTGCGGCCCGCCTGGATGATCCGCGCCGGCCTGTTCCTCTACGACCACCTCGCCCGTCGCGAACTGCTGCCGCCTTCGCGCGGCATCGACATGCGCCGCCATCCGGCCGGCGCGCCGCTGGTCGAATCGATCCGGCGCGGCTTCGTGTATTCGGATGGCTGGGTCAACGACGCGCGGCTCGTGGTGCTGAATGCGCTCGACGCCGAAGAACACGGCGCGACGGTGCTGACGCGCACCAAGCTCGTCAACGCCGTGCGAGCCGGCGGCGAATGGCATGCGCAACTGCGCCGTGCCGACGGCACCCAGCTCGACGTGCGCGCCGGTGCGATTGCGAACGCCGCCGGCCCGTGGGTGGGCGAACTGCTGCATGGCGCGCTGGGCCGCGACGCGAACCATAGCGTGCGCCTCGTCAAGGGCAGCCATATCGTCATGAAGCGCCTGTTCGAACACGATCACGCCTACATCTTCCAGAATCCGGACAAGCGGATCATCTTCGCGATCCCTTACGAGCACGACTACACGCTGATCGGCACCACGGACATCGAATACCGCGGCGACCCTGCGCAGGTTGCGATCACTGCTGACGAAACGCAGTACCTGTGCGATTCGATCAACCGCTATTTCAAGCAGCAGATCACGCCGGCCGACGTGCGCTGGACCTACTCGGGCGTGCGTCCGCTGCTCGAGGAAGAAGGGGCGGACAACCCGTCGGCCGTCACGCGCGACTACCGCCTCGAACTCGACGCGCCCGCCGGCGAAGCGCCGCTGCTGTCGGTGTTCGGCGGCAAGATCACAACCTTTCGCAAGCTTGCCGAAGAAGCCGTCGACGAACTCGGCCGCGCCCTGCACAACCCGGCTCCGGCTTGGACCGCCGGTGCGCCGCTGCCCGGCGGCGATATCGCGCAAGCGAATTTCGAACGCTTCCTCGCGCAGTTCAAGCAGCAATACCCGTGGCTGCCCGCCGATCTCGCGCACCGCTATGCGCGCGCGTACGGCACACGCGCCAAAAGCGTGATCGGCCAGGCGCACTCGCTTGCCGAACTCGGCCGCGCCTTCGCGCCAGGACTTTACGAGGCCGAACTGCGCTATCTGCGCGACACCGAATGGGCCCGCAGCGCGCAAGACGTGTTGTGGCGCCGCTCGAAGCTCGGCCTGCACGTCGAGCCCGGCACGCTGGCGAGCGTCACGCAGGGCATCGACGACTGGTTCGCCAGCTCGCCCGTCGAACGCAAACCGCTCAGGCAAACCACGGCGAGCCAGCACGCTTAGGTACACATAGGACATACACGTGGCACGGATGAGTATGTGCCATGCATAGGGACACACTAGAACCCGTCAGTACAACCAGGCACTAATCAGCCCATTGCGTCCAACGCAGACGCGATCGGCACACGGCACAGATAACACCGCATTCCGGCGCGCAACCCGGCAACCGGAATGCACGAAGCCACGGCAGTTGCAGCATCTAAAAAACAACAAGCCGTTCCCGTTGCCGGATCGTCGATCCGGTGATTCATAACATGGAGAAGAGACAATGCAGGATCAGTACATCCTCGCGCTCGACCAGGGCACCACCAGCTCGCGCGCGATGCTTTTCGACCGTCAGGGCAACGTTATCTCGACGGCCCAGAAGGAATTCCAGCAAATCTATCCGCGTCCGGGCTGGGTCGAACACGACCCGCAGGAAATCTGGTCGACCCAGGCGGGCGTCGCGGCCGAGGCCGTCACGCGTGCCGGGATGAACGGTACGTCGATTGCCGCCATCGGCATTACGAATCAGCGCGAAACCACGATTGTCTGGGATCGCGAAACCGGCCATCCCATCTACAACGCCATCGTCTGGCAGGACCGCCGCACGGCCGACTTCTGCGATGAACTCAAGGCTCAGGGCCTCGAAGAGAAAGTCCGCGCCAAGACCGGTCTGCCGATCGACTCGTATTTCTCGGCCACCAAGATCCGCTGGATTCTCGACAACGTCGAAGGCGCGCGGGAAAAGGCCAAGCAAGGCCGTCTCGCGTTCGGCACCGTCGACAGCTGGCTGGTGTGGAACTTCACCAAGCACGGCCTGCACGTCACCGACGTCACCAACGCGTCGCGCACGATGCTCTTCAACATCCACACGCTGCAGTGGGACGACGAACTGCTCCAGGCGCTCGACATTCCGCGCAGCATGCTGCCCGAAGTGCGTCCGTCGTCGGAAGTCTACGGTCCCACCAAGACCACGGTGTTCGCCTCGAAGATCCCGCTCGCCGGTATCGCAGGCGACCAGCACGCCGCGCTGTTCGGCCAGATGTGCACACGCTCGGGCATGGTGAAGAACACCTACGGCACAGGCTGCTTCCTCGTGATGAACACCGGCGACAAGCCGATCGAATCGAAGAACAACCTCGTCACGACGATCGCCTGGCAGATTGGCGACCAGATCAACTACGCGCTCGAAGGCAGCATCTTTATCGCCGGCGCGGTGGTGCAGTGGCTGCGCGATGGGCTAGGCATCATCAAGAGCGCGGCCGACATCGAAACGCTCGCGCGCAGCGTGCAGCACAGCGACGGCGTGTACCTGGTGCCGGCCTTCGCGGGTCTCGGCGCGCCGCACTGGAATGCACGCGCACGCGGCACGCTGTTCGGCGTCACGCGCGGCACGACCTCGGCGCATATCGCGCGGGCTGCGCTCGATTCGATCGCCTACCAGTCGCTCGACGTGCTGAAGGCGATGGAAGCCGACTCGGGCATCCGCATCGGGGAGTTGCGCGTCGACGGCGGCGCCTGCGCGAACAATCTGCTGATGCAGTTCCAGGCCGACATCCTCGGCGTCGACGCTGTCCGTCCGAAGGTCAGCGAAACGACCGCGCTCGGCGCAGCGTACCTGGCGGGTCTCGCGGTGGGCTACTGGAAGGACGTCAACGAGCTGCAGAGCCAGTGGGCGCTCGATCGCCGCTTCACGCCGGATATGGAGCCGGGCGAGGTCAAGAGCAATCTGGCCGGCTGGCAACGCGCGGTCCGCGCGGCGAAAGCCTGGGCCGATACGCCGTGATCGTTCGTTCTGACACACGCCGAGGGGCGTGTCTCCATTGACACAGCATTGAGGCCATGAAGCCGCGTCCGAGGCGGCTTCCCTAACAAATATATTTTGGAGAACAAATCATGTCACCCTATATTGCCGAATTCATCGGCACAGCGATGCTCGTCCTGTTGGGCAACGGGGCCGTCGCCAACGTATTGCTCGCCCGCACCAAAGGCAAGGGTGCCGACCTGATCGTCATCGTGATGGGCTGGGCGATGGCGGTCTTCATCGCGGTCTTCATGACGGCGTCGTTCAGCGGCGCGCATCTGAATCCGGTCGTGACGATCAGCCTCGCGCTGGCCGGCAAGTTCGCGTGGAGCAAGGTGGGCGGCTATATCGCGGCGCAGATGCTCGGCGGCATGGCGGGCGCGGGCCTCGTGTGGATGGCTTACCGTCAGCACTTCGAGAAGGAAACGGATGCCGACATCAAGCTCGGCGTGTTCTGCACGGCGCCGGCAATTCGAAGCGCCCCGCATAACTTCCTGACCGAAATGATCTGCACTTTCGTGCTGATTCTCGGCGTGCTGTATCTCGCTTCCCCGCAAGTCGGGCTCGGTGCGCTGGATGCACTGCCGGTGGGCCTGCTGGTGCTCGGCATCGGCATTTCGCTCGGCGGCCCGACGGGCTATGCGATGAGCCCGGCACGCGATCTGTCGCCGCGTCTGATGCACGCGCTGCTGCCGATTCCCGGCAAGCGCGACAGCGACTGGCGCTATGCATGGGTGCCCGTGATGGGCCCGCTCGCCGGCGGTGCGGCTGCCGCATGGATCTACCTGCACGTCCATTGATGCTCATACCGGCCGGGAGCGAAACGGCCGCGCAGACGCCGACAAAGCACGTATCATGATGCTTTCAAGTTTGCGCACGGGCCTCGCGGCCTACGCGCCTCTCGCTCCCTGTTCCGGCATGATCGATCATCTCATCTGTGACTGCGACGGCGTTCTCGTCGACAGCGAAGTTATCGCTGACCACGTACTCCTCGAAACGCTCTCGGCCACCTTCCCCGGTCTCGACTTCACCGGCGCCGTGAAGACGGCGTTCGGTCAGCAGACTTCACGCTTTCTCGAAGGTATCAAGACATCGTTCGACATCGAACTGCCTGCCGATTTTCTCGAGACGGTCGAGCACAACGTCGAACTCGCGCTCAGTTCGAAACTCACCGCGGTGGGCGGCGTGCGCGACGCGCTGCAGCGGGTGTCGTTGCCGGCAGCGGTCGTCTCGAATAGCCGTATGAAGCGCGTGCAAGCCTCGGTGCGGCGCGCCGGGCTGCAGCAGGTGTTCGGCGAACGTGTCTTCAGCGCCGAGCAGGTGGCGCGGCCCAAGCCCTACCCCGATGTCTATCTGTTCGCCGCTCAACAACTGGGCGTGGAGCCGGCCAAATGTCTGGTGGTTGAAGACAGCGTCGCCGGTCTGAACGCCGCACGCGCGGCCGGCATGAAGACGATCGCGTTCGTCGGCGCGAGTCATATTCCGGAAGGCTATGCGGATGCGCTGCGCAAGATGGGCATGACCCGCATCATGGAGCATATGGACGAACTGCCGGCGCTCGTCGAAGCCGGCGTGCGCGGCGAGTTCGGGGAAGTGCAGTCTTAAGGTGCCGGCCCGGGTGGCAGTGTGAAGGGCAAAACCCACGCTCGCCGATCGTGCGCGGGCGTTGCCCTCCATCACACCTCAATCACGCTTCGTCCACGCAGCACTCGCGCGCCGCCGCCAGCGCGGCACGGAATTCCACCAGTTCGGCAATCGTCAGCATCGGCAGATTGTGTTGCGCCGCGAAGCGCTCGACATCCGCGCCGCGCGTCATCGTGCCGTCTGCGTTCATCAATTCGCATAGCACGCCGGCAGGCCGGAGACCGGCGAGAATCGCCAGATCGACCGTGCCTTCCGTATGGCCGCGCCGCGCCAGCACACCGCCGGGCGACGCGCGCAGCGGGAACACGTGACCAGGACTGACGATATCGGTCGGCTTGGCGTTCTCGGCAATCGCGGCACGAATCGTCGTCACGCGATCCGCTGCTGAGACGCCGGTCGTCACGCCTTCACGCGCTTCGATCGACACCGTGAACGCCGTACCGTGACGGCTCTCGTTGCGGGCGGCCATCGGCGGCAAATGCAGCGCGCGGACCTTGTCGTCGGGCAGGCACAGGCAGACGATGCCGCTGCACTCGCGGATCAGCAGCGCCATGGTCTCGTTGGTGAGCCGCTCGGCGGAGACGATCAGATCGGCTTCGTTCTCGCGGTCGTGGTCGTCCTGCAGGACCACGGCGCGGCCATCGCGCATGGCTTGCAAGGCAGCGGCGATGCGCGGCGGAACCGGTTCGCTGGCGAGCTGTGGGAGATCGGCGAACGCATCGTCTGCAATCGTCGAAGGGGCAGGAAAAGTAGTCAAGGACATGTGAAACGCTCTCGCAAAAGTTGGGCGAAAAACGTTTCAGGGCATTGCAAACAGGCAGCACTCGCCCCGGCGGACGTTCAACGGAACGCCCACGCTCCGCCCAGAAATGCGGGCAGCGCAACGGGGACCGACATGACTATCTGCACATCTTCTTCCATCCGGACTATGACCGTCGGCTCTGGCATCGCACCAGATCTGCTGACCCCGCTGCGCCTCCGATCCTCTGAAGACATTCACAACGCGGGCGCTCGCGGGCTCGCCGGCAAGCGCGATTGCGCTGCCTGCATACCGCCGGTGGGGAATTTCACCCCGCCCTGAAGACGCACTGATTGCCGGAATTTCCGGCAGGTGAAGCATACAACAGCCACGCTCGGTCTGCAGCGCAGCGGGTACGGATTAGAAAGGCACCTCGCGTACGAGTACGCGGGCCGGCGCCATCAAACCGGCGCGGCGTGGTGCCGAGCCGCATCGTGCGGCACATCCCAGCGCGGCGGCGTTTCCGCATTCAGCGTGACGCGAAACGCTCGTGCTTCGGTGTCGCCGGGATTGCGCAGGCTATGCGGCTGGTCGGCGTCGAACACGATCGCGTCGCCGGTGGCCAGCAACTGGCGCTGATCGTGCACGCTGACTTCCAGCGTGCCCTCGCTCACCACCAGATTGACCGTCGTCCCGGGCGCACGGCGGATGCCCGGCTCGGTATGCAAGGGCGCAATGCGTAGCTCATGGAATTCGGCGGTCGCCGGTTCCGCATCAGGATACAGCGGCCGCGCGGAATAACGGCCGTTCGAGCTGACGAGGCGAGTCGCCCGGTCGGCGGGCAGGTGTTCGAAACCGTTGGTGGCATGACGGCGCAGGAACGCGGCAACCGAGACCTTCAGCGCCGCGGCTACCTTGCACAACACCTTGATCGACGGCACGCTGCGAGCCGATTCGATCTGCGCCAGCATCGCACGCGAGACGCCCGAGGCGCGGGCCAGCGCATCGAGCGACAACTGCCGCTCAGCCCGCAAGCGGGCCAGATTGACACCGACCAGATGTTCCAACGCATCGAAGGGTTCCGCGGCCCGCGGCCCTTCGAGAGCGTCACTCGCGGGATCGCGAACCAGCGCAAGCGGGGAATGCATGAGTGCCTCCAGTAGCGCCGCCACATGGCGGGCAAAGGGTTAGTGGAGGCAAGATAGCACCGCGATTCGTTACGCCCAACGAAGTTATCTTCACACTGTTATCAGTATTGCGGAGGACGTTTCTGGCAAAGCTTGTGCCGAATCTTCATATCGCCTCGCCGACCGCGCCCTTACGGACCGGCGCATCCATGCGCGCCGCCAGCCAGGTGAGCAGCAGCGCCGCGAGGGAGACGACCGCGGCCACCCAAGGCAGCGCGTCGAGCCCCATGCCGTGGCCGATCGCCAGCCCGCCAAGCCATGCGCCGCCCGCATTGCCGAGGTTGAAAGCGCCGATATTCAGCGTCGACGCCAGGTTCGGCGCAGCCGTGGCCTTCTCGACCACGCGCATCTGCAACGGCGGCACCGTCGCAAACGCGGCGATTCCCCAGACGAAAATCGTCATCGCGGCGGCCACCTGCGAATGGCTGGTGCGCGTGAAGATCGCCATCACGACGGCGAGCGCCAGCAGAATGCCCATCAACGACGGCATCAGCGCGCGGTCGGCGAGCTTGCCGCCCACAGTGTTGCCGATCGTCAGGCCCACGCCGAACAGCACCAGGATCAGCGTGACGCCGCGCGGCGAGAAGCCGCTTACCTGTTCGAGGATCGGCGCGATGTAGGTGAACACGACGAACACGCCGCCGAAGCCCACGATCGTCATCGCCAGCGCCATCCATACCTGCGGGTCTTTCAGCACGCGCACTTCGTGGGCAAGGCCGGCCGGCCCGGTGTCGTGTTTGTTCGGCACCAGCGCGGCGATACCGGCGAGCGATGCCACGCCGAGCGCCGCCACCACCCAGAACGCTGTGCGCCAACCGAATTCCTGGCCGATGAAGGTGCCGAACGGCACGCCAAGCACATTGGCGAGCGTGAGGCCGGTGAACATCAGCGCAATCGCACTGGCGCGCTTTTCCTGCGGCACCAGCGACGCGGCGACCACCGCGCCGATGCCGAAGAACGAGCCGTGCGCGAACGACGTCACGACCCGCGCAATCATCAGCACGGAGTAGTCCGACGCCACCGCGCACAGCACGTTGCCGACGATAAACACGCCCATCAGCAACTGCAACGCGAGTTTGCGCGGCATCTTGCTGGTCACCACGGCGAGCAGCGGCGCGCCGACGGCGACGCCCAGCGCGTAGCCGCTCACCAGCAGACCCGCGGACGGAATCGACACCGCCAGATCGCGCGCAACCTCGGGCAGCAAGCCCATGATCACGAACTCGGTGGTGCCGATGGCAAAGGCGCTAATCGCTAGCGCAAGAAGGGGAATAGGCATCGCAGAAGTCCGGCTTGCGGGCCGGCCAGAGAATTTCAGTAGGCGCATTGTCCCGGCTGCACGTCAATTTGAGAATGGGCGTAGCATTTGAAGCATTATCAAATTATTTTGAATAATCGATGGATAACCTTGGCGACATCCGCCTCTTCGTCGAAGCGGCGCAGTTGGGCAGCCTGTCGGCGGCCGGGCGCAAGCTGGGCCTGACGCCGGCGGCCGCCAGCGCCCGTCTGACGAAGCTCGAAGCCGGCCTGAAGGCGCGCCTGTTCGAGCGCACCACCCGGCAGTTGCGCCTCACCGACGAAGGCCGCCTGTACCTGAACTGCTGCCGCCAGGCGCTGAGGGCGCTCGACGACGCCGAGGCCCTGCTGCAGGCGGGTCAAAATGTGGTGCGCGGCAAGGTGCGCATCTCGGCCACTTCGGACTTTGGCCGCAACCTGCTGATGCACTGGCTCGACGAATTCAACCTGCTCTACCCCGAGGTGACGTTCGCACTGACGTTGTCGGACTCGCTCTCGAACCTCGTGCAGGAGGACATCGACCTCGCGATCCGCTTCGGCGTACCGCAGGACAGCTCGCTGATCGCCCGGCCGCTGGCGCCCAACCGGCGTGTCCTGTGCGCCGCGCCCGAGTACATCGCGCGGCGCGGCGAGCCCAGGGACCCGCTCGATCTGGCGCGCTTCGACTGCATCGTGCTCGGCACGGCGTCCGGTCCCGTCAACGAATGGCGCTTCACGCGCGGCGACGAGATCCAGCACTACACGGTGCCGCTCGAGACGGCCCGCGAGACCAACGACGGCGCGGTCGCCCGCGAATGGGCGCTGCGCGGCTACGGGATCGTGGTGAAGTCGATGTGGGACGTGGAAGCGGATCTGCGCTCGGACGGCCTGAAAGTCCTGCTACGCGACTGGCGGTATCCAGATGCGCCGCTGCACGCGCTGTACCACCGCAACCGCTTCATGGCGCCGCGCGTGCGGGTGCTGCTGGATTTTCTGGCCGAGCGTTTCGCCCAGGTGTCCGGCGAGCTGGAGGCCCTGCTCGGCCTGCCGGCGCTCGGGCCGCTGAATCAATCCGCGCGCGGCGAAGGGCTATAATATTGGCCTACGCTGTCAACGTGCCGCTCATACCTTGCCACAGCCGCCTTCGGCTTCGGCCCTCGCGCCGCGCCTCGGTCCGCACACGTTTTCGCCTCTCTTCACTCTTAACGACGCCCCCAGATTAATCACTGCGACCGGCGAAACTCGATGACCAAGAAAGTTTATGTAAAGACCTACGGCTGCCAGATGAACGAGTACGACTCCGACAAAATGGTCGACGTACTCGGTGCGGCTGAAGGCCTCGTCAAGACCGACACCCCGGAAGACGCGGACGTCATTCTCTTCAACACCTGCTCGGTGCGCGAAAAAGCGCAGGAAAAAGTCTTCTCCGAACTCGGCCGCGCGCGCGAGCTGAAGGAAGCGAATCCGAATCTGATCATCGGCGTGGGCGGCTGCGTGGCGAGCCAGGAAGGTGCGTCGATCGTCGCCCGTGCGCCGTATGTGGATGTGGTGTTCGGCCCGCAGACGCTGCACCGTCTGCCGCAGATGATCGACAAGCGCCGCGAAAGCGGGCGCCCTCAGGTCGACATCTCGTTCCCGGAAATCGAAAAGTTCGACCACCTGCCGCCGGCGCGCGTCGACGGCCCGAGCGCATTCGTCTCCATCATGGAAGGCTGCAGCAAGTACTGCAGCTACTGCGTCGTGCCGTACACGCGCGGCGAAGAAGTGTCGCGCCCGCTCGACGACGTGCTGACCGAGATCGCCGGCCTCGCCGACCAGGGCGTGCGCGAAGTGACGCTGCTCGGCCAGAACGTGAACGCTTACCGCGGCGGCCTCACGCTCGGTTCGTCTGAGATTGCGGACTTTGCGACGCTGATCGAATACGTCGCGGAGATTCCCGGCATCGAACGCATCCGCTACACCACGTCGCATCCGAAGGAATTTACGCAGCGCCTGATCGATACCTACGCCAAGGTGCCGAAGCTCGTCAGCCACCTGCACCTGCCGGTGCAGCACGGCTCCGACCGCATCCTGATGGCGATGAAGCGCGGCTATACCGTGCTCGAATACAAATCGGTGATCCGCAAGCTGCGCGCGATCCGCCCGGACCTGTCGCTGTCCACCGACATGATCGTCGGCTTCCCCGGCGAGACCGAGGAAGACTTCGACAAGATGATGACGCTGATCCACGAGATGCAGTACGACACCAGCTTCTCGTTCATCTACAGCCCGCGCCCCGGCACGCCGGCCGCGAACCTGCACGACGACACGCCGCGTGAAGTGAAGCTCAAACGCCTGCAACATCTGCAGGCTACGATCGAGGAAAACGTCGCCCGCATCAGCGAGTCGATGGTCGGCAAGGTCGAGCGCATTCTGGTCGAACGGCCCGCGCGCAAAGACCCCAACGAACTCGCCGGCCGCACCGAAAACAACCGCGTGGTGAATTTCCCGGTGCCGCCGGCATCGCACGCGCGGCTGATCGGCCAGATGGTAGACGTGAAAATTGTCCAGGCGTACCCACATTCGCTACGTGGCGAGCTCGTGATGGTGCATGACCCGCTGTACAACGACGCGCCGGCCACGACCCATTAAGCGCACTGAAACCGACAGGATCGATCCACCGCCTTGAAGACCACTCAGCAGCATCTGGAATTCACCGCACCGCGCGAAGACAACGCGCGGCTCGCCAACCTCTGCGGCCCGCTCGACGAAAACCTGCGGCAGATCGAGCAGGCGCTCGATGTCACGCTGCAACGCCGCGGTCACCGCATCTCGATCCGCGGCCGGGGCGCGAAGCTGGCGCTCACCGCCCTCGAAAACTTTTACAACAGCGCGCGCGATCCGCTGTCGGTCGACGACATCCAGCTTGCGCTGGTCGAGTCGCGCCATCCCGCGCGCGGCCGCAGCAACGGCGCGGAGAGCCCGGACGCGCGCTTTCGCCACGACCCGGATCATCCGTTCGACGAACCGGCCGACACCGGCGACGAAGACCTCGAAGCGCTCGGCCCCAAGCTGTACACACGCCGCGCCGATCTGCGCGGCCGCACGCCGGCGCAGCGCGAGTATCTGAAGCAGATCATCGCGCACGACGTGACCTTCGGCATCGGGCCGGCGGGCACGGGCAAGACGTATCTGGCAGTGGCCTGTGCGGTGGACGCGCTGGAGCGCGATCAGGTCAAGCGTATCGTGCTGACGCGTCCCGCCGTGGAAGCCGGCGAGCGGCTCGGCTTTCTGCCGGGCGATCTCGCACAGAAGGTCGACCCGTATCTGCGGCCTCTGTACGACGCGCTGTACGACCTGCTCGGCTTCGACAAGACCGCAAAAATGTTCGAGCGCCAGATGATCGAGATCGCACCGCTCGCCTATATGCGCGGACGCACGCTGAATCACGCGTTTATCATTCTGGACGAGGCGCAGAACACCACGCCGGAGCAGATGAAAATGTTCCTGACGCGGATCGGCTTCGGCTCGAAGGCCGTGGTCACCGGCGACACGACCCAGGTCGACTTGCCGCGCGGTCACAAGAGCGGGCTGATCGAGGCGCAGCAGGTGCTGTCGAACGTCCGTGGGATTGCGCTCACGCACTTTACCAGCGTCGACGTGGTGCGGCATCCGCTGGTGGCGCGCATCGTGGAGGCTTACGATGCACACTCGCAGAAGAACGCCAACCCGGCCGATGCGCGTTGAATCCGCTTAAAACGCTACGACACCAGGACGCATGAGCCGCACCCCGAAACTGACGCTGAACCTGCAATTCCCCGCCGCCAAGGCCTGGCCGGAGCACAAGGCGATTCTGCCGCGTGCTACCGTGGCCGGCTGGATCAAGGCGGCGCTCTTTGCCGATGCGGAACTGACCGTGCGCCTCGTCGACGCGGAAGAAGGCCGCACGCTGAACCGCACCTATCGCGGCAAAGACTATTCGACCAACGTGCTGACCTTCGCCTACGCCGAATCGGAAGACGATCCGGTCACGGGCGATCTGATCCTGTGCTGCCCGGTGGTCGAGAAGGAAGCCGCCGAGCAGGGCAAGCCGCTCGCCGAGCACTACGCGCATCTTCTGGTGCACGGCACGCTGCACGCGCAAGGCTACGATCACGAGGTCGAAGAGGAAGCGCAGGAAATGGAAGCCATCGAAACCGAGATCCTCGCCAAGCTCGGCTTCCCCGACCCCTACCAATAGCCGCCTGAACAATCCGCCGTGAGCGCCCCTTTCCCCGAACCCGACGACGACCGCCCGCCCTGCCCCGGCTACCCGCCGGCGCTCGGCGAATCGCGGCTCCTGACGGACGAGGAACTGCACGCCTCGCTGGAATGCGCCCTGCGCGACTGGGACCGGAAAAGCGACCTGTGGCTGTTCGGCTATGGCTCGCTGATCTGGAACCCGGGGATGCCGACAGTCGAAGGTACGCGCTCCAAGGTGCATGGCTATCACCGCGGACTGTACCTGTGGTCGCGGGTAAACCGCGGCACGCCGGAGCAGCCGGGGCTCGTGCTGGCGCTCGACCGCGGCGGCTCGTGCACCGGCATTGCGTTCCGGCTGGCCGCCGAGGGCGCGATGCCGCACCTGGAAACCTTGTGGCGCCGCGAAATGGCAATGGGCTCTTACCGGCCGGCCTGGCTGCCGTGCAATCTCGCCGATGGCCGGCGCGTCGACGCCCTCGCCTTCGTGATGCGCCGCGACGTGCCGAGCTACACCGGCAAGCTGGCCGATGAGATCGTGCAGACGGTGTTCGGCTGCGCCTGCGGCCGCTACGGCACGACGCTCGACTACGTCAGCCGCACTGTGACAGCGCTGCGCGAAAGCGGCATGCCGGACCGCGCGCTCGAAGCGCTGCTGGCGCGCTGCCGGGAAGCCGGCAGCGACGGCGGCTGAGTCGCCTTACACCCGGCTTTCCGCCGCCGATTTTTGCTCCAATGCGCATCGGCCGTCTTTATCCGTTAGGATTGACCCAAGCCCCCGACCATGCGAAGTGGCCGTTGACTCGCCGGCGAGCCCGGCGGGACACGGTCCTGCCATGTGCGTGGTGTATCCTTAATGCTCTGCAACAGCGCGCCCAGTCTTGCCGGGCGCACCACCATGAACGACACGTATCCCAGTCGACACCGAACTAGCGACAAACCACAGGAAAAACGCTCCCTGCTTGAGCGTCTGACCGACTTCATCTCGCCCGAGCCCGAATCCCGCGGCGAACTTCTGGAAATCCTGCAGGACGCCCATGAGCGCAACCTGATCGACGCGGATTCGCTGTCGATGATCGAAGGGGTTTTCCAGGTCTCCGAACTCTGCGCCCGCGACATCATGATTCCGCGCGCACAGATGGACGCGATCAACATCGCGGAAACGCCGGCGGAATTCATCCCTTACGTGCTGGAGAAGGCGCACTCGCGCTATCCCGTCTACGAGGGCAATCGCGACAACATCATCGGCGTGCTGCTCGCCAAAGACCTGCTGCGCTATTACGCAGAAGAGGAATTCGACGTGCGCGGCATGCTGCGCCCCGCCGTGTTCATTCCGGAGTCCAAGCGCCTGAATGTGCTGCTGCACGACTTCCGCGTGAACCACAATCATATTGCGATCGTCGTCGACGAATACGGCGGCGTCGCGGGCCTGATCACGATAGAAGACGTGCTGGAGCAGATCGTCGGCGACATCGAGGACGAGTACGATTTCGATGAAGAAAGCGGCAACATCATCGCCTCGCCGGACGGCCGCTACCGCGTGCGTGCGCTGACCGAAATCGAGCAGTTCAACGAAGCATTCGGCACGCACTATTCGGACGAGGAAGTCGACACCATCGGCGGGCTCGTCACGCATCATTTTGGGCGCGTGCCGCATCGCGGCGAGAAGGTGCGCATCGACGACCTGATCTTCGAGATCCTGCGCGGCGACGCGCGGCAAATCCACATGCTGCTGGTGCGCCGCGACCCGCTCGCGGGCCAGCGCGAGCGCGAAGCGCAGCACGTGCAGACCTGAGTTCTTCCCTTTCCTTAACACCGACCGCGCAATAATGGCCGACCCGATCACTTCCCGTCTGCGCCGTAGCGTGACGTCCGCCGTCGCGCAAGCGCCGGGCCGGACCTTGCCGCGCTGGCATTACCTCGTCGCACTGATCGCCGGTGCGGCGAACACGCTTTCGTTCGCACCGACGCCGCACGGCGGTTGGCTCGAACTGGCGATCTTTGTGTTTTTCTTCGCGTGGCTCACGCGCACTAACGGCTGGAAAAGCGCCGCCTTGACGGGTGGTGCGTTCGGCTTCGGCAACTACGTCACGGGCGTGTGGTGGCTGTACGTCAGCATGCACGACTACGGCGGAATGGCAGCGCCGCTCGCGGGGGCGGCGCTGGTGCTGTTCACGTTGTATCTCGCGGTGTATCCGGCGTTGGCTGCGGGCGTGTGGTCGTTTTGCGCCGGTCATGCACGCAACGGCACGCTCGACGACAAGCCGTTTTCTCCGACGTGGCACGGTGCGTTTGCGTTCGCCAGCGCGTGGGCGGTTAGTGAATGGCTGCGGGGCTATGTGTTCACTGGATTTCCGTGGCTAGCGAGCGGTTATGCGCAGGTGGACGGGCCGCTGGCGGGGTTTGCGCCGGTGGCCGGTGTGTATGGCGTGGGCTGGATGCTGGCGCTGGTCGCGGCGTTGATCGTGCAGGCGCTGGTGCGTCTGCGTGAGCCTGCTGAAGCGCGTAACGGCGCCACGCGCGTGGCTCGTGTCGCGCCTGCGGGGATGGTAGCGATTGTTCTGATCGCGGCTGGTATGTTGCTGCCTTTGGTTGCGTGGACGATTCCGGCCAATGCGCCGCTTAACGTGCGACTCCTGCAAGGCAACGTCAAGCAGGAGATGAAATTCGAACAGGCCGGCATGATCGCCGCCATCAACGAATATCAGCAGATGATTACGGCGAAGCCCGCCGATCTCGTAGTGACGCCGGAGACGGCGATTCCTGTGCTCATCCAGGAGCTGCCGGACCCGTTTGCGATCGCTGTTCGTCACTTTGTGGATACGACCGGGACGTCGGTTTTGTTCGGCGCGCTGGGCGGCACGATTACGCCTGATGGTCACCTGACTGATGTGACCAATAGCCTGTTCGGCATCACGCCCGGCTCGCGTGAGTTGTACCGTTACGACAAGCATCATCTGGTGCCGTTTGGCGAGTTCGTGCG
>Ga0302228_10000758_pt1 | contig 25449 bp, 22 predicted proteins | sample II_Palsa_N1_2_FD_193519 | JGI IMG/M metagenome (GOLD analysis project Ga0302228, IMG submission 193519) | Peat permafrost microbial communities from Stordalen Mire near Abisko, Sweden - II_Palsa_N1_2 | ecosystem: Environmental > Terrestrial > Soil > Palsa > Peat permafrost | place: Sweden... | reverse complement strand
TCGGGGCGGCCGGGATCCCGCTGGCCGACGCCATCGCCGCGACCCTGGCCTGGTACCGGACCCGGCCCGGCACGCCATGACCACCAACCCGCAGGCGGCGAGCGCCAGCACAACTCAGCCGGCCGATATCACAGCCCAACCCGAACCGATGCGCGCCGCTGACCTGACCCCGGCTGCGGCGTGGTCCAGGCGGGTGCGGCGCATCGGCGGGCTCATCCAGGCCGCCTTCGCCGCCTTCTGGCTGGCCCGGGCGAGCCTGGCCATCGGCGGCCGCCCCGGAGACGTGCTGATCGTGGTGTCCGCGGTCGCGGTGATCGGCGTGTTCGCCTACGCGATCAAGGTGACGGCCGGCACCGCCCCCCGCCCGGGCGGCCCGCAGGCCCGGCGGATCGAGCGGTCCGTGACCATCGCCACCGTCCTCGAGCTGGTCGCTGCCTTCGTGCTCCCTATCATCGTCATCGCCGCTGGCCGCTCCGACTGGGTGCTGCCCTCCATCGTGATCACCATCGGGCCGCTGCTCCTGTGGCTCGACCACCTCGTCCATATTCCCCGGTACCGCGTGGTCGGCTGGGCGCTGACCGCCGGGCCGGTCATCCTCGTCGCCACGATGTCAGGCTCCGCGCTCGCCGTGACCACCGGCATCGCCGCCGGCATCGTGCTGCTGGGCACCGCCGCCGCCGGGTTCCACGACCTCGCGGGCCTGCGGCCGCCGGGCCCGGCCGGCACAGCACGAGAGCTTGGTGACGATGTCCCAGGCTGACAGCCCCGTGACCGGCTTCCGGCCCTTCTTCAACCCCGCCACCGGCGAGTGGATCACCTACACCGCCATCGCCGAGGACAACCACGGGCAGCTGGTCCGGTTCACCTGGCGCAGCGTGCCCGGCGGGGTGATCACCGAGCACATCCATCCCCACCAGGAAGAGCGGTTCACCATCGTGGCGGGCCAAGCCCACTTCACCCTCAACGGCCAGGAACATGTGGCCGGGGCGGGCGAGACGGTCGTCGTGCCGGCCGGCGTGCCGCATTCCGAGGGCAACCCCGGACCGGCCGAGATCGAGGGCATCGTTGAGCTGCGCCCGGCGCTGCGCGCCAAGGAACTGCATGAGGCCTTCGCCGGCCTGGTCGCCGACGGCAAGACCACACCGCGGGGCGCGCCGCGCAATCCGCTCCAGCTCGGCGCCACCTTCTGGCACTTCCGCCACGAAAGCCGCGTCACCTCCCCACCCATCTGGGCGCAGAACCTCATGCTCCCGCCGCTGTGGGCGCTGGCCAAGGTCTTCGGCGTCCGCCCCTACTACGACCGCTGGGACAGCCGGATCCCAGACGCCGACTCAGGCCACTCAGAACGACCCCGCGACTGACCGGCGGCGGTGTCCGCGTCCGCCTGCCGGGCACGTCGCCGCCGCCCATCGCCACGGCCACTAGCCAATGCGGCCCGGGACGGAGGATCCCGCGACCGCCGGCCCGCGGCTGGTCGCCTCCTGGTCAGCGAGCGGGACGCTGGCCAGCAGGGCGATCCCGAGCGGCAGAGCCAGCGGCAGTGCGTTGGCAGGCACGGCGATGCCTGAGTCGTCGGCGAACCAGCCAAGCACGCAGACCAGCCACATCATGGCCAGGGTCATCGCGAGCAGTGGCTCGGCCGCATAGCCGCGGGGAACTGCCTTGACCGCGAACCAGGAGGGTCGCAGCAGGATCAGCCCCACCAGGATGATGATGGGCAGTACGGCCGGGCTCAGCGAGATGGAGCCGAGCATGGAGGTCAGCTTGCGCAGCAGCAGCCCTCCGGAGTGGCCATGGACCAGGTTCCCGGCAAACGACCCGATATCAGACTGCCCCGTGGCCGGGATGAGGTAATTGATCACCGCGAACACCGCGAACAGAGCCACCCCACTGCCCAGCACCACCGCGACCCGCCGGACTGTGATCCTGATTCCGGCCATCGCCATGAGCAGGAGCAGGGCGCAGGGGACGATGGCGATCGTGCCGCCTACCTTTGCGCCGAACTCCGGCCAGCCGCACGCGATCACCGCGAAGAGCGCGCCCGCGGACGCGGCGAGAAGCGCCCGGCCCCGGCCGTCGGGGGACGGTCGGCCATGGCCAGCGGTGCCCGCGTTCAGGCCGCCCGGGGCCCGGTCCAAGGCGGGCGGGTCCGAGGCGGACGGGTCCGGGTCCAAGGCGGGCAGGTGCGGGTCCAAGGCGGGCGAGCGGGCCGGGCGGAGCAGCGTGTTGCCCACCCAGGCGATCGCGATCACCGCGCAGACGGCATACAGCCCGATCCCGGCCCCGCCGATCCCGTAGAACCGGCCGCCCTCCAGGACGGACAGGCCGAACGGCGAACCCAGCTGCAGCCGGGAGCCGGTGATCACGTCCAGCCCGACGATCAGGACGGTCATCGCGGCGACGGCGCCCGGTGGCCCGAACGGATCCCGCCGCCAGGGCCCGGCCAGGGCGATCGCGCTCACCGCCGCCGTCCACGCCACGGTGAGCCCGTACTGCCAGATCGCCGGGTGCGACATCAGCCACCATGGCACCAGGTTGGCCAGGAACGAGCCGGCTGGTACCGCGCCCGCGATGGTGCCCGCGAGCCGCCACAGTGCCGCCCGGCGGCGGCGCCGGTCCGGCTGACCGCCCCAGAAGAGCAGCCCAATGCCGATGAACACGACCAGGTCAACCGCGACGTAGATCCAGAAGAAGATTTCGTGCGTGCTCATCCACACCTGGGCGGTGGTGTCCTGGCCGATGAGCCCGCGGAGGGTGGGAGCGAGCGCGCCGCGGCCGGCGCGGGTGACCTGCGAACCAGGCAAGCCCACCGGGCGGGGCCGGCCGCGCCAGCCGAGCACCGTGGGCGTCAGGTCGGTAAGCACTACCATCCCGGCCTGCCGCGTCGAGGGGGCATCGAGCTGACCTGACCGGTACGCCGGGCCGCTGATCACGATGGCCTGCAGGTGCGGGGGGAGCGTGGTGGACCCCAGCCCCGCCACCATCAGCGTCGTTCCGGCGGGCAGTTCGGCGGTGATGGCGGCGATCTCGGCGTCGGCGTCCCGCAACGCGGCGGCGCGGGCGCCGCCGTGGCCGGACGCGCCGGGCAGCGAACCGAGATCGACCACGGTCAGCGGGCACCGGGCCAGGACCGCCCGGCTGATGCCCGAGACGGCGGGGAGGTAGGAGCCCACGTTGCCAGCGGGGCCGGCCAGCGCCAGGGCGGCACCAGGGCCGACCGCCGTCGCGCAGCTACCCCGGCCAGCGGCCGAGGCCAGCAGTCCCCACCGGGGGCTGTAGTTCAGCGTGTGGTTGTAGGAGATCAGAGAAGGCATGCTCGCGACCCGCGCCGGGCCGGGCACGCCCGCCTGACCGGGCTGAACGGTCACGGCCGGGAGCGCCGGGCACGGGCCCGTACTGGTGTGCGGTGCCTGCGCCCGGTCCCCGCCGTTGAGCGTCAGCCACGCGTCGGCGGGGCACGTGTGCGGGCCCACGGCGAAGGTGACCAGCGACCCCGGAGAGCCCGCCCGGGCCATCGCCCAGAGCGCGGGCGTCGCCGACGCGGATACGTCGGCCCAGCGCAGCCCGGAAAGCCCGACGATGACGACGTGCGGCGAGACGGCCGGCCCGGGTTTGGCTGCCGCCTGGGCCGGGCCGGAGCCCATCCCGCTCAGGGCGGCCACCAGGGCCGCGGCCACGGCGAGGGCGCCGAGCAGCATCCGGCGGGCCCACGTCGCTTTCACGGGGCCACGTTATCTGGCCCCGCACTGTCGCGTCGCGGCCGCAGCCGACCGGGAGGCTGAAATTGACGCGACCCCCGCATGGCCGGCACCTCAGGTCTGGCTGGCGGTGAGGGCGACCGCGGCGTTCAGCGCGTCCAGGGCCGAACTCTGCCGGCTGGCATCCGCCTGGTCAAAGGGGCCGCCCCAGCGGAACCCGAACTGATTATCCGCATTCCTGGCGTTGTCCCAGATCGAGCGGGCATTGGCGAGGATGAACGAGCGGTAGCCGGGGCGAGGGCTTGGCCGGCAGAAGTCGCAGAGGTAGCGGACGAAGATGCCCTTGAACTGCGTATGGTCCCCCTTGGGAGCTGCCGTGGCTTCGCCGGGCTCAGCGAGGATGCCGGGCACGCCGGCCGACGCCGGGCTGGTCAGCCGGGCCAGGGTGGCGTCGGCGATCGATTCTCCCTGCTCCAGGTAGCCGCGGTCACCGCTGATCTCGTGCAGTGCGGCCAGTCCGCCGAGAATCACGCCCTGGTTGTAGGTCCACGTCGTGCCGCCGTTGTTCGCGCAGGCCGCGGTGAGCCCGTCGTTGACCAGACCGCTGGTGCCGATCATGCCGCTGGCGCGCAGCCACTCCCACTCGCGCAGCGCCCACGAACGGTAGTGGTCCCCGGCGCCGGGGACACGCTGATGCAAGCGGGCCGCCAGGGTGAGGAACAGCTCGTTGGTGATCGCGTTCTTGTATTTCCGGTCCTCGTTCCACCACAGGCCGCCGCGGCATGTGTCATCCCAGCCGGCCGTGTTGCGGTCGAAGATGGATCGGGCGGCCTCCAGATAGCGGCGGTCGCCGGTCAGGTCGTAAGCCGCCACCCAGGCCAGTGCCCACCAGGCGTTGTCGTCGTAGTAGCGGTTGGTGAAACCCCGGTGCCATCGCCGGGCGGCCCTGAACGTCGTCTCGATGACCCCGGCGTAGCTGCGGTCCCCGGTCCACTGCGTGTACCCGATGACCGCCGTGAGCGCGTTGGCGCTGTTCCACCACCCGGTGGTCGCCCACAAGCCCCGCCACGGCCGGTACCACCGCTGCAGCGCTGCGGTCCCGGCGGCGGCATAGCCACGGTAGTTGGGCTCCGCCATCTCATCATCACCCCCGGCGGCCGCCGATCCGGCTAGGCCTGCGACCCGGCCGGCGACTCGGAAAGCGTGAAACGAACGGACGGTGGCGGCCTGGATAACGAGCCATCGGTATGACGAACTTTCCGGTTGCCACCCTAGACTGAGCCAAGATCTGCATGGCGGCAGGGCCGGTCGCGGGGCGACGACGGCATCTGATGCCTAAAACGGGGTGGCGCGGGGAGACCAGTGCCGAATGCATTTGCTCAGGTCGCCGATGGAGGAATGGCCCACGTGACACAGGCGTCCGTCAATTCGGCCGAACTGACCGGAACTGATGGTCCCGTCGACGAATATGGATCGGCGGGCCCAGTCGAGCGGCTCATGAGTGCGGTCATCCGCACGCTGGCCTGGAGCAGGCTCTCCAGGCCGAAGGTCGCCGTCAGCGTATCCTTGGCCGGTCTGCTGCTGGGCATTGCCGTCGGGGCCACAGCGCCGAGCGCCGAGACGGTACCCGTCAGGCTGCCGCTGTCGTCCCTCCTGCCCTCGCTGAACCACACCGTCATCATCCCCACGGCGCTGCTCTACACGGGGGTCATCCTCTCCGGCCTGGGGCTCGCCGGGATGCTATGGGCCCACAGCCAGGGGTGGCGCCCCAATCCGCGTTACCTGCTCATGGCGAGTACGGCCGTCGTCGCGGTAATGGTCAATATCACCCCGGTCGGCTCATCGGATACCGGGAGCTACGCGGCGTACGGCCGCATAGCTGCGCGCGGCGGCAATCCGTACACGACCAACCCGCAAGCGTGGGGGGACAGCGCGTACACGCGGGTCGTCGGCGCGCTATGGAAGAAGCAGCCGTCCGTGTACGGCCCGGTCGCGACCGCAATCCAGAGGTTTGCAGCGTCAATCGGCGGCACGAACGTCGCCACCACCGTCTGGATCCTGATGATCCTCAACGGCGCTGTGTTCCTCGGGGTCGGCCTGCTGCTCCTGAAGACCTCTGACGACCCAGTGCGGGCCACGCTGTTCTGGACCGCGAACCCGGTGCTCATTCAGCAGTTGGTCGGCGGCGGCCATCTGGATACGTTCGTCGCGGCGGGGGCCATCTGCTCGATCCAGCTGGCACGTCGCGTCTCGAGCTGGCGCGGGGACGTACTGGTCGGCATATTGATCGGGCTGGCCTGCGGGATAAAGATCTACGCGGTGCTGATCGGGGTCGGGCTGGCGTGGCCACTGCTTCGCCGGCACGAATGGGGACGTGTCGCCCGGATCGCGGTGGTGTCACTGGGGACGCTCGCACTGGAATACAGCTTCTACGGCATTGATGCGCTGAAGCCGGTAGTGGGCGGGCTGAAGCTGGTTACACTGCCATCACCGTGGTGGTCCGTCCAGAAGATCGGGCTCGCGCTCGATGTCAGCCAGGCCACCATGGCCGTATTCATCAGCTGCCTCTGGCCGATCGCCCTGATCGTGGTCGCCTGGCTGATCCACCGGCGGATCTCGTCAGATCAGCCGCGGGAAGTCGTGTGGCCGTTTGCGCTGACATTCGCCTGGGTCCTCGTCGCGCCCTGGGTGTTCGCGTGGTACACGGCGGTCGCATGGGCCGCGCTCACCCAGGTTCCGCGCAACCGGATGACCCGGTGGCTGGTCATTGTCACGATTCTGCTCGCCCTCATTCTTTCCAGCGGCGGCCAGGCCGCGCTAGGGCAATGATGAGAATGGACGTGGTATCGCTGAACTCTGCCTTTGCGAGGACCCGCTACCCGGCTCTGACCACTTCAGCCCCGGCGGATTACAGATCGTCTTCCCGGTTGCCGGGCCCCTGCGGGTCGAAGTACTTGTCATCGGTTTCGACCAGGGCATCGTCCGCTTCCGCGGCTCTCTTGATCTCGTCCACCCGGGGGCTGTCGTGTCCGCTGGGCCGGTACCACGGGCTCACCGCCTGGAACCGAGGGCCTGCCACTGGCAGCAGCAGGCCAATGATGCCGATCACCAGCAGGATGATGCCTACGATGTTCACGTTCACGTCGGGTATGGCGCTCCCCGAGACGGCAAGCCACAAGATCGCGCCCACCGCGATGAGGGACAGAGCCGGGCCGGTACTCAGCGCCCGCCGCCCACCGGCCCGGCCCGGCGGGCCAACCGCGCTCATCGGATCGCCCAGGCAATGAGGCCCATGACCGACTCCTTGTCATCCGCCTGACGGTACCGGCCCGCGCACGAGGAGCTCTGCAGCCCGGGGACGCGGCATCTGGCCGGGCAACTGCCGGGATTTGGGCAGCTTTTTCAGCCTACGCTCCGCCGGTCCTTCCGATAAGGAGGGCAAGGTTTATCCCCCGGTTACGGGGAGCGTACTCAGTGAATACGGCTGAAAACGGCTACGCTCCCCGTAATGGCAGCTACCTGGAGACTGGATGCGTCGGCCCAGGCCGCTTCCAGAAAGCTGGAACTAAATGACGGATCCGGGTGTCGGGCCCCGAGTGGTCCGTGATCTGGCCTAGGATGACGCGACCGCACGAGGTAGTGGTACGTGAGGGTGCCGAATCATGAACGATTGGCCGGACGGCTGGTACAGGGATGAACCCCGGCCGCGGGGGTCAGGCCAGGTACCGCCCACCCCAGCAGGCAGCGGGCGCGCCGCATGGCCCGAGCAGCCGCAGGTGCACCATTCCCCCGGCCGGCCAGCACCAGGCCGCGCCACACCAGGCCGCGCCACACCGGGCCGGGCTGCACCGGGCCGGCGAGTGCAGCCGGGACTGGGAACCGGCCGCCGGCGGCGATTCTGGGGCCAGCCGGGCCACCACGGACGGCGAATCGCCCTGATCGCTGGCGCGGTCGTGGTGATTCTGATCCTCGCCGTGGTCACCTCCTACTTCTATCTGGACTCCAAGCTGAACCGGTCGGTCGCGCTTCCGGCCTATTCTGGCCAGTCCGCGGGGCAGAACTGGCTTATCGCCGGTTCGGACACCCGGCAGGGCCTCTCCCGGACGGAGCAAGACCTCCTGCACGTCGGGAGCGACGTGGGGACCACGAACTCTGACTCCCTCATGCTGCTGCACACCGGCGGTGGCAAGCCGGTGCTGATCAGCATCCCGCGCGACTCCTACGTGCCCATCCCCGGTCACGGCACGAACAAGATCAACGCGGCCCTCGGATTCGGCGGGCCGACGCTGCTCATCCAGACCGTGGAGCAGGTCACCGGGCTGCGGATCGACCATTACATGGGGATCGGGTTCGGCGGGCTGGACAGCGTGGTGAACCAGGTGGGCGGGGTGCGGATGTGCCTTCCGACCGCGCTGCACGACTACGACTCCGGCGTCAACCTTCCCGCGGGCTGCCAGAACCTCAGCGGCACGCAGGCGCTGGCTTTCGTCCGGGACCGTCATTCGTTCGCCAACGAGGACCTGCAGCGGGAGCAGGATCAGCGCGCGTTCCTGAAGGCCCTGCTCAGCAAGGCCACGAGCCCGAGCGTGTACCTCAACCCGTTCGTCGCCCTGCCGTTCGGCTCCACCGCGGCGAGCTCGATCTCCATCGACCAGGGCACGCACCTGTACAACCTGATCTCGGTGGCGCTGGCGCTGCGTAACCCGCAGACCGGAACGGTCCCGATCGCTAACGCCAACTACAGTACGGCCAACGCAGGCGACGCAGTGCTGTGGAACCAGAGCGAGGCCCTGCAGCTCTTCACCGCGCTCAAGAACAACCAGCAGGTACCGGCGAACCTGCTGAGCGGGACGCAGGTAGGCTGACCGTCCTGGCCGTTCGCGAGCCCCCGGTTCGCCCGGCCACTGAAATTCACTGGGGTGTGCGCAGTTCTCCCGACGGCGGCCTCAGCCACGAGCAGATGAAGCAGTCGGTTAGGGACTTTGTGGACAAGGTGGCGGGCCATCCGTACTGAGATGTTCTTTTCCATCGCCCCAGGAACCGGAATGGCAGTGGTTCCGGACTGGCAGTGATTATTGTCACAGCCCTGTTCGCCAGTAAGAATGGCATCCCGCCGGATATGCAACAGGCACCTTCTGCAGAACCGGAGACAAAAAGGACCCGCCGCTGGCGGGGTTCCGTTAACCTGCTGGCCACAGTTCCTATGCGTTCCGGTCAGCGGGGACGACGACCACGGGGCAGTATGCATGGTGGATGACCTGACTGCTCACCGAGCCCGGCAGCAGGCGGGTGAAGCTACCCACCCCCCGGGAGCCGACCACTAGAAGGTCCGCGTCCTTGGACGCCTCGATCAGCGCCGCAGCAGGCATCCCGAAGATGGCCTGCACGGTCACCGACGGCGGCACCCGGCCGCCGAGTTGAGCCGCCGCCTTCGCTACCGCTTCCCGCGCGCTGACGCGCGCGTCGATGAGGAACGTGTCGTCGGCCGGAAATACGAGCATGCCCTGCAAGCCGGCTGCGGCAATCTGCTCGACAACCAGGACGGTAAGTGGCTCGTCATGGATCGATGCCTCTCGCATGGCCCATTCCAGGGCCACCTGCGCATGGCTGGATCCATCGAATCCAACGATGATCCCGGACATTTCCTTCTCCCATCCCGGCAATTCCTATTCGCGGCTGACGCTAGATGTCTTCCAGCACAGGGTGCAGAGGCGTAATCCTCCGTAGTTGCGGACCTTTTCGCCCAGGCACAGGACTTTGGTCCCTCTCGCCCGCTATGGCGTTTGGATACGTTTAGACGGAAAGACCGGGTGGTTCGGTGATAGGTGCTGGGCCCGACAGGAAAGCGCGGCTAGCTGATGACAGAGACCGGCTCCCATGAGCACGTGATCAAGGTATTCCTGCTCGACGACCACGAGCTCGTCCGCGTCGGAGTGAAGGACATGCTCGAGAGCCAGCCCGATATCCGGGTGATCGGTGAGGCCGGCACGGCCGAGTCCGCGCTGGCCCGGATCCCGGCGCTGCGGCCCGACGTGGCCATCCTGGACGTACGGCTGCCGGACGGCGACGGCGTCAGCGTGTGCCGCGAGATCCGGTCGAGGATGCCCGAGGTGGCATGCCTGATGCTGACCTCCTTCGAGGAGGACCAGTCCCTGTTCGACGCGGTGATGGCCGGGGCGGCGGGCTACGTGCTGAAGCAGATCCACGGCACGGATCTGGTCGGCGCGGTGCGGACGGTAGCCTCCGGCCAGTCGATGCTGGACCCGCAGGCGGCCAGCAAGCTGATGGCCCGGATGCGCGACGCGTCGCAGAAGAAGGACCCGCTGGCCGGGCTGACCGGCCAGGAGCGCCGCATCCTGGAGCTGATCGGGGAGGGATTGACCAACCGGCAGATCGGCGAGCAGATGTTCCTGGCCGAGAAGACCGTGAAGAACTACGTGTCCGCACTGTTCCAGAAGCTGGGCATGGAGCGCCGCACCCAGGCCGCCGCCTACGCCGCGCACATCTTCGGTGAGCATGACGAGCCCCGCACGTACGCCTGACCCATCCGGCTGGTACTGGCGGGGGCCGCACGACCCGGCACGCCCGCACGGGTCCCTGCTCTGAGGTTCAGGCCTGCGTTCTGAGGTTCAGGCCTGCGGCTGGACGATCCGCTTCCCGGCCTTGACCAAGGTCCCCTCATCAGCGGGCCGGATGGCTGCCGGCGCTCGGTCCTTCGCCGGTACCGGCGCGGCCCAGGTGCTTGTGGACTGACGGCACCTGAGAGATGAGGAGAGCGCGATGAGTGCCAAGGTCGCGGACGTGATGACCCGGAGCGTGATCGCGGTGCGCAGGAACGCGTCGTTCAAGGAGCTGGCGGTCAAGCTCCGGGACGAGCGGATCAGCGCGTTCCCCGTCATCGACGACGACGACAGGGTGATCGGCGTGGTATCCGAGGCGGACCTGATCGCCAAGGAAGCCACCGCGGGCGGCTACGAGGACTTCACCGGGCCGCTGGCCAGCCTGCTGCACCGCCACGAACTGGAAAAGGCCAGGGCTCTCACCGCAGGTGAGCTGATGAGCAAGCCGCCCGTCATCGTCCGACCGGACGACACGGTCAGCTACGCCGCTCAGCTGATGTACGACCACCGGGTAAAGCGGCTTCCGGTCGTGGACGGCGCGGGCCGGCTGGCGGGCATCGTCAGCCGGACCGACGTACTCAGCGTCTTCAGCCGGCCGGACAAAGAGATCCGGCACCAGATCACCCATGACGTCATGCTCAGCCGGTTCCTTACCGACCCCCTGCCCTACCGGATCACCGTCAAGGACGGTGTCGTCACGCTCGCGGGCGAGCCGGAATCTGACTCCCTCGGTCACGAAATCGTCCGCACGGTGCGGCACATCGAAGGGGTCGTGGCCGTCCGTGACCGGCTCGCCTATCGGTCGGATGAGCCGACCCGCACGTTCAGGCCACTGGTCTGAGGGGCTTGGCGACCGCACCACAGGACCCATTTCTGCGCAAACTGGGCTGATTCCGTGGCCATAAGGACCAACCGGCTCAGGCAGCCGGACCTTGGTCCCTTTCCCGTCCTGGCCGGTGTGGATAGACCTGCCGACATGAAGGCAGTCACCGCAGCCCGGCCGCTTCCGGTGCTGGAATGCCTGCGTCTGCTGAAGTCGGTGCCGGTGGGCCGGGTCGCCTTCAGCAGGAACGCCATGCCGGCCGTGGAGCCGGTCAGGTTCGCAGTCGATAGCGGCCACATCTTCATCGCGGTCAGTCTGATCAGTGCGCTCTGCCCGGTCCTGCACCACTGCGTCGTGGCGTTGCAGGCCGATTCCCTGGGCGACGCGAGCCAGAGCGGGTGGACCGTGACGGTGGTCGGCAGCGCCGGTGAAGTGCACGATCCCGCTCTTACCGCCAGGCTACGGGGCATGGGGCTGAGCTCATGGGCCGCCGCCGAGACCGACCGGTTCATGCACATCTCGCGGGGCATCGTGACCGGCCAGCGACTGTCGGCTACTAGCTGAGCGGGCCCCGGCTCGGGACCCGCCAGACCAGTTCGGTTCCGGTCCCGTCGGCCGAGGCCGGCCCCAGCCGCATTTCGCCGCCCAGGTTCTCCGCCCGCGAACTGAGGTTCCGCAGTCCGCTGCGGCGGCCGCCGGCCGTGATGCCGACGCCATCGTCAGTGACCCGTACGGTGAGGCAGCCCTCAGCGTCGACGTCGACGCTGGCGTCGATCCGGCTGGCCCGGGCATGCCGGGCAGCGTTGGACAGGGCCTCCCGCAGTGCACTGATCATGTCCTCGGCGATCTGCGGCTGGACCCGGTCGTTGAGACTGGCGCCCAGGCGCAGCGAGGGCGCGAAACCCGCTAGGGGCGTCATCTCCTCCACGACCGCGACGATCGCCTCACGCAAGTTCAGCTGCCCTTGCTGCGGCCGGGACTGCAGCGCGAAGATCGTCGCCCGGATGTCCTTGATCGTCGCGTCCATCGCGTCCACCGACCGCTTGACCCGGGCGACAGCCTCGGGCCTGTCGATCATCGGTACCGTACCTTCCAGCGCCATCCCGGTCGCGTAAAGCCGCTGGATGACCTGGTCGTGCAGGTCCCGGGCAATCCGGTCCCGGTCCTCGTACAGCGACAGGCGCTCCGCGTCGCTGCGCCGCGCGGCCAGTTCCAGCGCGATCCCCGCCTGCGCGGCGAACGAGCCGACCACATCGGCGATCGCCTCCGGGAAGGGCATACCGCCCCGCCGCCGGCCGACCGTCAGCACACCGCGCACGTCACCCGCCACGCCCAGCGGGAAGAGCATCGCGGGGCCGACATGCCCCATCGGGCCGCGCACAGAATCGGCCGTGCGCGAATCCTGGCCGAAGTCATCGACCGCCACCGGCAGACCCGTGCTCAGCACCTGCCCGGACAGCGAGTGCCCCTCCCGGAGCACCAGCCCACGCACGGAGGCTTCACCGTCGCCGGCCGCGAACCGGATGACCAGGATGCTGTCGTCCTGTTCGGGCAGCGCGAGCACGACGAGATCCGCCCCGGCCAGATCACGCACCTGCCGGGTCACCGAGGCGAGCACCTCATCCGGGTCGGTTCCCGACAGCAGGCTGGTGGCCACTTCGGCGTTGGCCTCCATCCACCGCTGCTGGCTGCGGGCCGCGTCGTACAGCCGGGCGTTGTCGATCGCCACCGCCGCGGCGGCTCCCAGCGCGATCAGCACCGCCTCGTCGTCTTCGGTGAACTCGCCGCCGCCCTTTTTGCCGGTGAGGTACAGGTTCCCGAACACCTCGTCCCGGACACGGACCGGGACGCCGAGGAAGCTTTTCATGGGCGGATGCCCGGCCGGAAAGCCAGAGGACTCCGGATGAGCCGCGATGTCGGCCAGGCGCAGCGGCTGTGGATCACGGATCAGGAGCCCGAGCAGACCGCGCCCCTCGGGCCAGTGGTCGATCTTGCTGATGGCGGCCTGATCCAGGCCGACCGGCACGAACTCGTTCAGTCGCTGGCCTTCCCCGATCACCCCGAGCGCACCGTACTGGGCGTCCACCAGCCCAACGGCAGCCTCGACGATCCGCTGCAGCGTCGTCTCCAGGTCCAGGCCGGAACCGACCGCGACAACCGCCTCGAGCAAGCTGCGAATCCGGTCCCGGGTGGCCAAGATCACTTGCATGCGCGACTGCAGCTCCGCAAGCAACTCGTCCAGTTGAAGGTGCGGAAACACCGCTGGGTGGCTGCTGGCCGACGCGACTACCGGCTGGTCGCGGCCGGTCCCAGGTTCCATGTGGCTAGCTCTTCTCGAGTCGGCATGCACTTGAACAGTGCATGGCTCAGATTAACCAGCCACGAGGCGGAGGGCCAGCCATCACATCATGCACGGCATCTCGGTCCATGAGGCCATACGCCCCGGTCGGTCCGGCCGGCCATCCGAATCACCAGGTCCTGTGCGCCATTGCTCAGGCTCCTGGTGCCGCCGGACGGCCAACCTCAAGATGGTCAGCCCGCCGGGCGGATTCTCCGGCCCGTGATGCGGGTGGGCACGATGCGGACGTAGTGCTCCTTCTGGCCACCGGCCCAGGGCTCGACACCGGACTGACGTGCAGAGACGCGCTCGGTTTCGGAGTCCACGTGATGCGCCGAGCCCTGGACCAGAACGCTCCATCCGTCCCGGCCCGCCTTGTCGATCTCGTCGATCTCGAAGGCGACCTGGTACTCGGCGCGCGCGATGCCCGTGCGCAGGTCCTCCTCCAGCGGGCTGTCCTGCCCCGTGCGGAAGACGATGGTGCCGTCGAACAGCTCGTAGTTGACGGGCAGCACGGTCTGGCCGAATCGGCCGTGATACGCGATCCGGCCGATACCGCCCGGCGCGATCAGAGCCAGGCACTCGGCCTCATCGAGCGGCTCGATGCGGGACTCCGGAACGGCCGCCCTGCGTGGGTCCTCAGACATGTGCATCATCCTGTTCGCTAAATCCCGGCTGTCATCTCCCGTGACCGGCTACGGCCGCAGGACCAGACGGGCCGCGGCGCGCCCCTGCAGAACCTCATCCATGGCCTCGTTCACCCCGGCCAGATCCCGCTCCTGGTAGATGACACGGGTCCGCCGCGCAGCGTGCAGGGCGAACACCTCCGCCAGGTCGGCCCGGGTGCCGACGATCGAGCCGATGACCGATGTCCCGTTCAGCACGGTGTCGAACACCGGGATGGTCAGCGTCCCTTCCGCCGGCAGCGCCACCAGCACAAGCCGGCCACCGCGGCGCAGGCTACCGTAGTCGGTTTCGAAGGACTTGGCGTCGACCGCCAGGCCGATGGCCACGTCCGCGCCGCCGTGCGACTGCAGCACCGCCGCCGGGTCGTCGCGCCGGGCGTCGATGACGATGTCGGCACCCAGTTCCCGGGCCAGCTCCAGCTTTTCATCGGTGATGTCGATCGCGGCCACGGTCGCGCCGAAGATCTTGGCGTACTGCAGCGCCAGGTGACCCAGACCGCCGACACCGGAGATCGCCACGAGATCGGTCGGACGGACGTTCCCGACCTTGACTGCTTTGTAAGTAGTGACCCCCGCGCACGTCAGCGGCGCGGCCTCGAACGGGTTGATGCCGTCCGGGACGCGGGCGGCGAAGGCCGCCTCGGCCAGGAAGTACTCGGCGTAGCAGCCGTCCACGGAGTAACCGGTGTTGCGCTGCTTCTCGCACAGCGTCTCCCAGCCGGTCAGGCAGGCCCGGCAGCCGCCGCAGGCGTAGCCCAGCCAGGGCACGGCGGCCCGCTCCCCCACGTGCAGGCGCGTCACGCCCGCACCCACCGCATAGACGATGCCGACGCCCTCATGCCCGGGCACGAACGGCGGAACCGGCTTGGCCGGCCAGTCGCCGTGTGCGGCGTGAATATCGGTATGGCACAGCCCGGAGGCTTCCATCTTGACCGTGATCTGCCCCGGCCCAGGCTCGGGAATAGGCCGGTCCTCGATGAAGAGCGGGCGCCCGAACTGCTGAACCACTGCGGCCTTCATCTGTTTCTCCTCGCGTTCTCCTCGCGCTTGTTTTTGCTTCCCCAGCCTGTGCCCGGCGGCTCAGGCCCAGCAGTGCTGCAGGTCATCACCCAGGCAGACCAAAGACCCGGGTAACCGCCAGTACGCAGACCTAGGTCCCGGCAACCATGGCCGATTTGCCCCTTCAGGGACATAGCGGGCACGCGGCACGCTGCTGGCAGCCCGCGGTCAGGATCCCGCCGCGGCACGCCTCTCTCCTTGCTGGAGGTGACCATCATGAGCGATGCCACCGTCCGTGCCGCGGGCACCCGGTGGGCACGGTGCGTCCGCTGGCTTGGACTGGACCGTAACCCACTGCGCCGCCCGGCTGACCGGATCGAGGCGGCCGTCCGGCTGGCCACGGCGATGCTGATCCTCGTCGCGGTCCCGATCGCCGCCCTCGCGGCTGGCCAGCGGGCCGATCACATGTTCCTGCGCGATGCGCAGGCCCGGCAGGCAGCTGACCACCAAGTCAGCGCCGTCCTCACGGAGGATGTACCCGCGAGCAGCACGGCCACCGATCCTTATGTGACCGTTCAGACCACATGGGCACCGGCACGCTGGACGGCACCGGACGGGTCCGCCCATTCTGGCCAGGTCCTCGTCCCCGCGGGGGCGAGTAAGGGCACCAAGACGCCCATCTGGATCAATGCCTCCGGTGTCATCACTGACCCGCCCGCAGGACACTTGGACGTCGTGGCCGAGGTCAGCGTCACCGTCGTGGTCACCAGCCTGGGGCTGATCATCGTGCTGCTGAGCGGCTTGGGGCTGACCCGTCGCGCTCTGGACCGCAGACGGCTGAGCGCCTGGGAGGCCGAATGGCGGGCTGTCGGACCGCTATGGACCGGTCGCCGTACCTGAGCAGCGAACCCCTGAGCAGTGAACCGCCCGTACTAATCAGCCGGCTGCCGCGGCATGGCGAAACGGTTGCGCCCCCGGCCCGGGCCCTGGATCGCCGGTGCGCGAGCGTGCCGGATCACCGGCGCGGGAACGGTGATCGGCCGGGCGCGGCGCACCTCGGCTAAGGCCAGCCGGGGCTCTGCCTTCCGTGGCCGCGGCCGGGACCGTGATGATGACGGTGCGGCCGCCGTCCGGGGCCTGCTCACAGCGCAGACTGTGGCCCATGGCCCGCGCCAGGTCACGCGATAGCCGGAGCGGCACGCTTTCCGCTTCGTTCCCGGGCCGCCCGGTGTCGTGATCCGCGATGCGGATCTCCACCCCGTCCGGCAGCCGCGTGGCGGTGAGGACCGGCGTGCTCGCCGGCGGGCTGCGGTGCAGCGAATCCGCCATCAGGCTGGTCAGCATCCGGGACAGCAGCGCGGCGTCAGTGATCACGTCCGGCGCGTCCTCGGCTATCCGCACACCGATATGGCGGCCGCCCGGCCCCAGGTCGTCCAAAGCGGCTTCGACCACCTCATCGATGCCGACCGGCCGGAGGTACGTCTCCACCGCCCCGGCGTGCAGCCGGGTGAGATCGCCCATGTCGGCGAGCAGCCGGCCGAGAAGACCGAGCGAGCGGCGCGCGGTGCCGCACAGCGCGGCACGCTCGGCCGCGGTCGGAGCATGGCCCGGCCGGCCGAGTTCCGCTACCGCCTCGTCCGCCTGCGCGAGCAGGCTACGGGCCTTCTGGTTGGCCGCGCCCAGCAGAGCACGGCCAGAACCGGGTGGCCGTTCACTCTCCGGGGCAGAATGCGCCGCACGGTCCGGCGCGCAGCCGACGACGAGCGAGGCCGTGCAGGCGAACAGAACCTGCTTGTCGGCGGGGCTGAGGACGCGGCCGTGACCGGCCAGCGTCATGGTCTCGCTGAGCTGTATGTCCACATCGGCGCCCGGCCGTTCAGGGGCCGGATCTCCGGCGCTGGCGATAATGAACCATCGCGGCTCGGGCGTGCCATTTTGCTGGCGTTCCAGCAGGCTGACGGCGGCGAGCCCGAACATCTCGCGGATTTCCTCCAGGAGCGACGGCAGGTCGCCATGGCCGCGCAGCACGCTGGCCGCGAGCCTGGTCAGCGCCGCCGCCTCAGCCTGTGCGTACGCCGCCCGCTGCCGCGCCGACCCCACCCGGTGCCGACCGGCCTGGCCGGGCGGCACAGCGGGATCGGCCGGCCCGTCGCTGCCACAGCCGACCTGCCGGATGTCGATCGGGCCCGCCCGGCGCACCAGCCTGGCCGCGATCGGCTCACCCAGGACCAGGCTGGCGAGCCGGCCGCGGCCGGTGGCCCCGACCACGATCTGGGTGGCGTTCTCGGCCCGGGCCACCTCCAGCAGCGCATCGGCCGCGTCCGCGCCGGCGGCCTGCCGGTAGCTGCCGCCGAGCGAAATTACCAGGGCGCGGTGAGCGGCCAGGGTAGCGGCGCGGCCATCGGCCAGGCCGTCGTCGTGGTCGACGTGCACCCCGAGCAGCTCGCTTCCGGGTATCCGGCTGGCGATCCGGGCCGCGTGCCGGATGACGGCTTCCTCGTCACGGTCGCCGGCGATGCCGACGACGATACGCTCCCGGGTTTCCCAGGCGGCGGCGATGCCGTGCTCGGCGCGGTAACGCTGCAGGCCTTCGTCCACCCGGTCAGCGAGCCACAGCAGGGCCAGTTCGCGGAGCGCGGTCAGGTTTCCCGGCCGGAAGTAGTGCGTGAGGGCCGCCTCGATCCGGTCCGGCGGGTAGATGTTGCCGTGCACCATGCGCCGCCGCAGCGCATCCGGGGTCATGTCGACCAGCTCAATCTGGTCGGCCCGGCGCGCCACCTCATCGGGAATCCGTTCGCGCTGCTCCACCCCGGCCACTTGGGCCGCCACGTCGCTGAGCGATTCGAGGTGCTGGATGTTCAGCGTGGTGATCACGTCGATGCCGTCGTCGAGCAACTCCTCGACGTCCTGCCAGCGCTTGGCGTTCCGGCTGCCCGGTACGTTCGTGTGAGCTAGCTCGTCGACCAGGGCGACCTGCGGACGGCGGCCCAGAACGGCGTCGGTGTCCATCTCGGTGAAGGCGGCGCCGCGGTAGGTCATCGGCCGCCGCGGCACCGACTCCAGCCCCTCGGCCATGACCCTCGTCAGCCGCCGGCCGTGGGTCTCGACGAACGCGATGACCACATCCGTGCCGCGTGCGCTGCGGCGCTGGCCTTCGGCCAGCATGGCGTAGGTCTTGCCGACGCCGGCGGCGGCGCCCAGATAGATGCGCAAATGTCCGTGTGCCATGGGGAAGTCCTCGCCTGGTCCGGTCAGGGCCGTGCACAAGGAGAGCTCAGCCGCTCGGCGCCGGCCCGGCCACAGGCTTCCGGCACCCGGCCAGCAGGACCATCGGCCCGGTTTCAGACCGCGTCGCGGCCACGCTCCCCCGTCCGTACCCGCAGCGCGCCCACCACCGGGGTCACCCAGACTTTCCCGTCGCCGATGATCCCGGTGTGCGCGCTCTTGTGGATGATCTCGACGATGGCTTCGGCGTCGTCGTCGAGGACGAGAATGTCCAGCCGGATCTTCCCGAGCAATACCGGCGCGGGTCTGGCCGCGGCGGATGTCCCGCCTGTCCTGGAAACGCCCGCGGCGATCTGGCCGTACTGACGGCCGAAGCCTCGGGTCTCGGTCACCGTCAGTCCCTGGGCGCCGCTGCCGGTCAGCGCCCCCACCAGATCGTCGAGCTTGTCCGGCCGCACGATCGCCGTCACCAGTTTCATAGCTACCGCCTCCTGTTCGCCGTTCACTGGCGGCCGCCGTCGGATCGGCGCCCATAGCCTGCAGCGTCGGTACCGTCCGGGACCGCGCACAGGGCCGAAGGTCAGCTGCCTGGACCGTCCTTCTGCCCATGCGGCACCACGCTTCTGCCCATGCGGCACCACGCTTCTGCCCATGCGGCACCAGGCTTCTGCCCATGCGTCACCAGGCTTCGGACCATTGGCCCTGCGCTTGGGGGCAGATCGGCCCTATGGGGTATGCCCGTTCCTGATGGCATGGCCTAATCCCTTCGGCTGACCGGACCAGAAAAATCGGGCGGACCGCTCCCGGCCGCCGCTGCCCGGTGCCGCGTCGGGAACAAGAGGTGCGGGCGATGAGCTTCGCGGACAGCATCATCGAGATGGACGAGATCCGCGCCAAGCGGCCGCCGGGCGTGTGGTCCCTGGGCTACGGCGGCTTTGAGCCCGAGCAACAGGGACTGCGTGAGGCGTTGTGCGCGCTGGGCAATGGATTCATCGTGACGCGCGGCGCGCTGCCCGAGGCGCAGGCCGACGGGGTCAACTATCCGGGCAGCTACGTGGCAGGCCTGTACAACCGGCTGCCCACGGAGATCGCCGACCGGACGATCGAGAACGAGGATCTGGTCAACGTGCCGAACTGGCTGGCGCTGTCGTTCCGGGTGGACGAAGGGCCCTGGTTCGACATCCGGACGGCCGATGTCCTCGATCATCACCAGGAACTCGACCTCCACCGGGGGGTGCTGACCAGGCAGCTCCGGTGGCAGGAGCCGGACGGCCGCCGGACCCGCATGGTGCAGCGCCGGTTCGTCAGCATGAAGGATCCGCACCTGGCCGGCCTGCAGACCACCTTCACGGCCGAGAACTGGTCGGGGACGCTGAACGTCCGGTCCGGCGTGGACGGGCGGATCACCAACTCCGGGGTGAAGCGCTACCGCGGCCTCGCCAGCCGTCATCTTAAGATCCTGTGCGCCGCGCAGACCGATGGCCAGACCATCGAATTGCAGGCAGAGACCACTCAGTCCCACGTCCGGATCGCGGTCGCGGCCCGGACCAGGCTCCTGGCCGACGGCGTCCCGGTAGCCGCCGCCCGGCACCTGGTCGCCGAGCCAGACGCCGTTTGGCACGCGCTGGCGCTCCCCCTTGATCAGGACCGTCCGATGACGGTGGAGAAGATCGCCGCGCTGTACACCTCGCGGGACCGCGCGGTCTCCGAGTGCCTGCTGCAGTCCCGCCAGGCCGCACAGGACGCGGCCCCATTTGACGACCTCGAGCGCCGGCACGCGGCCGCCTGGCAGGCATTGTGGGACCGGTTTGACATCTGGCTGGATGCGGCCCACGAGCGGGCCGGAATGATCCTGCACCTGCACATCTTTCATCTGCTGCAGACCGTCTCGCCGAACTCGATCCCGCTGGACGTCGGCGTGCCGGCCCGCGGCTGGACCGGCGAGGCGTACCGCGGCCACGTCTTCTGGGACGAGCTGTTCGTCTTCCCGCTGCTCAACTTCCAGCTGTCGGTGCTGGCCGGCACGCTGCTCGACTACCGCCATGAACGTCTCGGTGCGGCCCGCGCCGCGGCCAGGGCCGCCGGTTACCAGGGCGCGATGTTCCCCTGGCAGAGCGGCAGCGACGGCCGCGAAGAAACGCAGCGCATGCACCTCAACCCACAGTCGGGCCGCTGGCTGCCCGACCATTCCCAGTTGCAGCGGCACGTCAACATCGCGCTGGCCTACAACGTGTGGCAGCACTACGTAACTTCCGGCAGCGTCCCGTTCCTCCGGTTCACCGGCGCCGAGATGCTGATCGAGATCGCCCGGTTCTGGTCCAGCCTCGCCACGTACCACCGGGACCTGGACCGCTACGAGATCCTGGGCGTGATGGGCCCGGACGAGTACCACGACGCGTACCCGGACGCCGACCGGCCGGGAATCGACAACAACACGTACACGAACGTCATGGCGGTGTGGGTACTGCAGCGGGCTCGGCAGGCGATCGATGAGCTGCCGCCGCACTACCGGCAGGAGGTGATGACCCAGCTCAGGCTGGACGCTGACGAGCTCGGCCGCTGGGCGGACATCACCACAAAGATGCGGGTGGTTTTCCACGACGACGGCGTGCTCGCCCAGTTCGAGGGTTACGATGGGCTGCGACCGTTCGACTGGGACGGCTACCGGGCCAAGTACGGCAATATCCAGCGACTGGACCGGCTGCTCGAGGCGGAGGGCGACAGCGCGAACAGGTACCAGGTCTCTAAGCAGGCCGACGTGCTGATGCTGCTGTTCCTGCTCTCCCCCGGCGAACTGCGCGACCTGCTGCACGGCCTGGGGTATGAGGTGACCGAGGACCAGCTGACGCGGACGATTGAGTACTACCTCCAGCGGACCTCCAACGGCTCGACCCTCAGTGCTGTGGTGAACGCCTGGGTGCTGGCGCGGCAGGACCCGGGGCAAGGGTGGCGCTTCCTGCTCCAGGCGCTGGAGAGCGACGTCGCGGACGTCCAAGGCGGGACAACCGCGGAGGGCATCCACCTCGGGGCGATGGTCGGCACCGTCGACATCGTGCTGCGCTGCCTCACCGGCATGCGGGCGCGCGGGGACGTGCTGTGTTTCGACCCGTTACTGCCACCCGGGCTCGCCAGCCTCGGCTTCAGCGTCCATTACCGGGGACACCGGGTGGACATCGCGCTGACCGGCGATCACATGTCGGTCAGCTGCCGCCCAGACGGCCCGGCACCAATCAAGATCGGGGTCGGAACCGAGCTGCGCGAGCTGGCCGGCGGCGAAAAGGCGGAGTTCCGGCTCGATCGCGGTCCGCGTGAGCCACAAGCGTGACGGCCGTCCACCGGGGCGATGGAAGAGGTGCTGGCCAGCCATCCCGCGGTGGCCGAGTGCGCGGTCATCGGGGGTGGACGACCCGGTCAAGGGCCAGGTGCCGCGGGGCTTTGTGGTGCTCAAGGCCGACTGCCGGACGGATTCGGGCACGCTCAGCGCCCGTTCCTGCGCGCGAGCCGCTGAGCCGCCCGCGTCATGCGGATCGACCCGGCGATCGTGTCGGCGGGCACGCCGGACGGATGACCCCGGCGGTGACCTCCGTCAGCAGCCGGGCGGATGCGATGCTGACGGCCCGGCGTGCGTCGGGCGACAGGCCGGCGCCTCGATGCCCGGCGGGGCCATGACGCGGATGCGGTCCGCGACGGCGAGACCGGCGGCGTCGTCACCGCGGTACACGTTGCCGATGCCGATCACGAGCACCCGCCCCGCGTACGGGCTCTGGCCGGCCGGGGTCACGCGCGCTGGACCCGCAGGTCGAGAAAGTGGGTCGCGCACGAGATGCACGGGTCGTAGCTGCGCACGGCCTGCTCGCATTCCCAGGTGAGGCGGTCGTGCGGCAGGTCCAGCCGGTCTTCGACGAACGCGCGCATGTCGGATTCGATGACGCGCTGGTTCTGCGACGTGGGCGGGATGATGGTCGCGGCCGCGACGGTGCCGTCCGCGTTGATCTGGTAGCGGTGGTAGAGCGTCCCGCGGGGTGCCTCGGTGGCCCCGTACCCGATCCCGTCGCGCGGCGTGACCTCGACCCAGCCGGGCTCGGGCGGCTCGTACGCGTCGATCAGCCGGATCGCCTCCTCGCACGCGTACAGGGTCTCGATGGCGCGGACGATGATGCTGCGGAACGGGTTCGTGCAGGTGGCGCCCAGCCCCGCCGCGCTCGCCGCGGCCATCACCGTGGCAGGCAACTGGCCGGAGTTCAGGCTGTACCGGGCCATGGGCCCGACCAGGTAGGTGCCGTCGCCGTGCAGCAGCGAGTGCGGCGCCGTCGAGTGCGGGACGTGCAACTCGGTGAAGTGCTGGTCGTATTCGCGGACGCCGATGTCGAGGCCCCGGTTGGACACCACGCGGCCGGCGGTGATCGGGTAGTCGGTCGGGTGGCGCAGCGAGACGAACTGGTAGTCGTGATCGAAGTCCGGGAACGAGAAGCCTGCCACCCAGACGACGGTCTCCAGTGCGAGTTGGCGGGCCTGGTCCAGCCCGGCGCGCACGCCGTCGAGGTCGCGCCGGTCCGGCGCGCGGTAGAAGCCGCCGACGCGAACGTTGACCGGGTGCACGGCGCGGCCCCCGACGACTTCCATCAGCCGGTTCCCGGCCTTCTTCAGCTGCAGGCCCCGCTGCAGCAGGTCCGGGCGGTCCTGGGCCATGTGCAGGCCGCTTTCGTAGCCGAGGAAGTCCGGCGCGTGCAGCAGGTAGATGTGCAGGGCGTGGCTCTCGATCCACTCGCCGCAGTAGATGAGCCGGCGCAAGTCCAGGATCGGCGCGGGGATAGGCGCGGGGATAACGGTACCGCAGGCGTCCTCGATGGCCTGGCACGCGCTCATCTGGTAGGCGATCGGGCAGATCCCGCAGATCCGCGAGGTGATGTCCGGCACCTCGGTATGCCGGCGCCCGCGCAGCAGCGCCTCGAAGAACCGCGGCGGCTCGTAGATGTCGAGCCGGGCGTCGGTGATCTTGCCGTCGCGGACGACGACCTCAAGGCCGCCCTCGCCCTCCACCCGGGCCAGCGCCCCGACGTGGATCGAACCGCCCCGGTCGCCGTTATGGTCCCTCATTGGCCTCCGCCTCCTTGCGGAACGGACCTGAGTTCGCGTTGAACGTGCGGAACGCACGGGTCACATCGGGGCGGGAAACACCGAGCTCGCGCCACCAGGCGGACAGGGCCGCGGTGTTCGGGGTCTCCGCGGGGCCGAAGCAGCCGTAGCAGCCGCGCGTGCAGGATGGGCAGATCGCGCCGCACCCGGCCTGCGTCACCGGGCCGAGGCACGGCGTGCCGTGCGCCACCATCACGCAGGTGATCCCGGCCCGCTTGCATTCGAGGCAGACGCTGTGCCCGGGGATGCCCGGCTTGCGGCCGTGCAGGAACGCGTTGATCACCTCCAGCAGCTGGCGACGGTCGATCGGGCAGCCCCGCAGCTCGAAGTCGACCAGGACGTGGTCCGCGATCGGGGTCGAGGTCCGCAGGGTGTCGATGTAGTCCGGGCGCGCGTACACGATGGAGAGGAAATCGTCGACGTCGCGGAAGTTCCGCAGCGCCTGGATGCCGCCGGAGGTGGCGCAAGCGCCGATGGTGACCAGGAACCGCGAGGCTTCGCGGACGTGGCGGATCCGCTCGGCGTCGCCGGGGGTGGTGATGGACCCCTCGACCAGCGACAGGTCGTAGGGCCCGGCGATCACCTCCCGCGAGGCTTCAGGGAAGTTCGCGACCTGTACCGACGCGGCGACCCCGGCCAGCTCGTCCTCGCAGTTCAGCAGGGTGAGCTGGCAGCCGTCGCAGGAGGCGAACTTCCACACCGCGAGCGTGGGGCGCGCCGGGCGCCCCTCTGCCTTACCGGTGGCTGGCATCATGCCTCCCGTCGCCGGAGCCAGGGGCCCAGCGCCCGGTAGCTGAACACGGGCCCGTCGCGGCACACGAAGAACGGGCCGATCTGGCAGTGCCCGCACATGGCCGCCGCGCAATGCATGTTCCGTTCGGCCGACAGGAAGATCCGTTCATCCGGCACGCCAGCCCGCGTCAGCGCCCGGGTCGTGAACCGCATCATGACCTCGGGCCCGACCATGAACGCGGTCGTGGCCGCCGGGTCGAACGGCGCCGAGCCGATGAGGTCGGGCACCACCCCGACGCCGCCGCGCCAGTCACCGGCGGCCGTGTCCACGGTGACCTGGACGTCCAGGTCGAACCGGCCGCGCCAGGAGGACAGCTCATCCGGGTACAGCAGGTCGGCCGGGGTGCGCGCGCCGTAGAGCAGCACGATCCGCCGGTAGCGGTCCCGGTGCGCGATCAGGTGGTAGAAGGCGGACCGCATCGGCGGCATCCCGACGCCGCCGGCCACGACCACCACGTCGCCGCCCTCGGCCTCGGCCACCGGCCAGTGCGTCCCGTAGGGCCCGCGCACGCCGACCTCCTGGCCCGGCTGCCGCGCGCACAGCGCGTCCGTGACCGCGCCCATGTCGCGGATCGTGTGCCGGACCGGGCCGGGCGCTTCGGGATCGCCGCTGACCGAGATCGGCACCTCGCCGACCCCGAAGGCGTACAGCGTGTTGAACTGGCCCGGCCGGAAGGAGAACGTGCGGCCGGCCGGCGGCTCAAGCTCCAGCGTGACCGTGTCGTGCGATTCCCGCCGTGTGGCGGTCACCCGCCACAGCTCCCGGTCAAGCCACGGTTGCTGGGCCCGAGCGGCCTCAGTGCGGGGTTGCATGAGCGGTCCCGTATACGTCGAGGAGCCGGAGCCTGGTGGACTGGAGCCGGCCGGTCGCCAGGTGGGCGAAGCGGCGCATGAGCTCGAACCCGAGCCGCGGGTCGTCCTCGCATTTGGCGCGCACGGCGTCGCCGTCCAGGGCGACGGCCCGGACCGGCTCGATGGCCCGCGCGTCGAACTGCCACTCGTGCGGTCCAGCAGCCAGGAGAAGCCGGCCACCTCCCCGGCGCCCAGGGTCTGGACGATAATGTGCCCCCGGGCCATCGTCGCAATCTCCAGCGCCACCCTGCCCTCGCGCAGCAGGTAGCACCGGTCGGCA
>Ga0302228_10000756_pt1 | contig 25503 bp, 22 predicted proteins | sample II_Palsa_N1_2_FD_193519 | JGI IMG/M metagenome (GOLD analysis project Ga0302228, IMG submission 193519) | Peat permafrost microbial communities from Stordalen Mire near Abisko, Sweden - II_Palsa_N1_2 | ecosystem: Environmental > Terrestrial > Soil > Palsa > Peat permafrost | place: Sweden... | reverse complement strand
TGCCTCGCTGGCCCTTTCCACGGCTTTCGCCCAATCGTCCGCTCCTGCGGCGCCCGCTGCACCCGCAGGCGCATCGGCACCGGATACTGCACGCGCCCAGGCACGTGAGGCACGCGTCGAGCAACGCATTTCGGAACTGCATGCCAAGCTCAAGATCACCCCGGCCCAGGACGAGCAATGGAACAAGTTCGCCGATGTCATGCGCGACAACGGCCACACAATGGGTGATCTGTACCGTCAACGCATGGCGCTGGGCGACAACACGAGCGCGCTGGACGACATGAAGCAGTACGAGCAGATCACGCAAGCCCACGCGGACGGTACGAAGCATCTGGTCGATGCCTTCGAGCCGCTGTACGCAAGCCTTTCACCCGAGCAGAAAAAGCTCGCCGACGCAAGCTTCCACCAGTCGGGCAAGCCGGGTGCGCCTAAAGGCCGCGCACCGCATCGCAAGGCTCCGGCGGCTGCAGCCGCAGACGGTGCCTCGACCACCAAGCCCTGAGCTTCCGGTAACGGCTTGATCTGAAGGCTGGATTCGCGTCTGGTTGCATGGCTCAGTGCCGTGAAAAAGCGCTCGCATCGTGGTTTCGATGCGAGCGCTTTCACATTGCGGTATGCATAACAGGGAGCTTGGCGTTACGATCGCGCATTATTAACGTCCCAGCGTTTCCATTACATCGGCATGAAACCAATCACCCTGACCCACCTCGACCTCACCATTGACCTCGCCGCGCATCGTGTGGTGAAAGACGAAACCGTCGCGGTCGAGTTTGCTGCAGAACCCGGCTCGCTGATGAGCCTGGAAGGCCTGAACCGCTACGCTCCCGGCGACGCGTTGATCACGGGCGCGACCGGCGAGCGCTGGGTGGTATCGCGGGATCGGTTCGATGCAAAATATGTCGCGCACGACGGCGTCACGCAGGGTCATGCCGGTGCGTACCGGAACGTGCCGGTCGCAGTCCTTGCGAAGCAGATGCACGAAGCGTTTTCAATCGCGCGTTCTGAAGCCGGCGATGTGCTTCACGGTGAAGCAGGCGACTGGGTCATGCAATACGCCCCCGGCGACTACGGGGTAGTCAAGGCCGCTCGTTTTGCGAAGGTTTATAAACGCGCTTCATAAGCGCGTATGCAGCGCAAGGCCTGGCTACTCTGCATCCGGGCTCACGCGAAATCCTCGCCTATATCGATCTCCACCGTGCGCGGCACGGTTTCCCCGCCCGCATACATCTCCTCGAGCGAACCGAGCGTGGCTTCCACATAGGCGCGCAGCACCGCATAACTGCGCGCGTGCAGACGCGGCGGCATCGCCCTGTAACGCGCGAGCGCGGCGGGATCGAAGCGGATATCGATGGCGATGCGGCGCGCCGTTGCGCCGAAGCGCATTGCCACGTAATGAATCACAAGCGAAAGCTGACCGTCGTCGCCCGGGCGCTCGGAGAATTGTGTCTGCTCCGGGAACAGGTCGCTGACCACGCGCGCCAGCAATTCGATATCGGCGCTCGGGCAGTCGTATTGATATTCGTCGTCCATCTCAGTCTCCGGCCTTTTCAGGCGCCGCACTCGCCGCCCGCGCCGCTCGATTCGCGGCTGCCGCCACGCCCAGGAAATAGCGCCGAAGCGCACGCATCACGATCAGTCCGAACACGAGATACACGGCGTCGGCGGCGAGCAGCGGAATCAAGCGCGCCTGATACATCGCGACCGGCAACGCGATCAGCGCGTGCGCGACGATCATGAACGGCAGCGTGAAGCGGAAACGCTCACGCAGCATGTGCCACATGCCCACCGACAATCCCACCTGGAAAACGAATGCCGCCGCCCGCTCGACCAGGAACAACGCGGCGGTTTCCGGCGCGAGACTGCCAAGCACGGCGTGCAGCCGCAGCAGCGACTCGGCCGGGACGCTCGTGAAATATTGATCAAGCATGCCGCGATCGGCAAGCAGCGCGTAGAGAATCCACTGCAGTTGTACCAGCACGCCAACGAGCCATGCTTCCGCACCGCCGTGACCGATTCCATAGCCGAGCGCCGTGCCCGGGCGTTGCAATGAAGCGGGATCGCGCTTGATCAGCCATTTCATGCCGGCGTAGCGCCCGACTTCCTCGCAGATGCCCGTGGCAAGCGCGCCATAGATCACGAAAATGGCCGGATTCATCAGCAGGCCGACCGTAGTCGCGTTGCTCAGCACGAGCCCGTGCAGGCCGCGTTCGATCACCATGGAAAACAGGGCAAAAACCGCGATCCCGACAATCACGTCACGCCGCTCGAAACCAAACCGGGGTTTCGTCTTGCGATACAACCAGATGGGCAACGCGGCAATCAGCAACGTCGCGATGGTGAGACAGACCAGCGTCAAGGCACTTACCATTAATTGAATTTCCTCAAAAACTATGTATTGCCATTGTTTGTTGGTGCCGATGTCGAGGTGCGCACGATCAGCTCGCCCGGCAGGAGGCATTCTCGCGGCGCCACGACCGCGCCTTCAATGCGCTCATGCAGGAACTCGACGGCGCGCTCGCCTATGGTATAGGTCGGCTGGCGTACGGTCGTCATTCCGGCGAGTTCGGCCCACTCGGAGTCATCGATACTCATCAGCGCCACACGCCGCTGCCAGTCGGCGCCGTGAAGCTCCTTCAGATGCAGCGCGACCCGCAACGCTACCGGCGCGTTCGCCGCGAACAGCGCTATGCGGCGGCTGCGCCGTTGCGCGGCGTCGATACGCGCATCAATTTCAGCAAGGTTTTCGTCATTATCCAGATCGAGCACGATCGTGGCGCCTGACACATCTGAAACGCCCGATATGCCGAGCGCGCCGATAGTGTCACGAAATGCCGCTTCACGCACGCGTCGCGAGCTGACCTGCGCGTAAGGCTGGACGACAAACAGCAGTTCATCGAAACCCTGGCTCACCAGATGATGGATCGCCATCCGTATTGCTTCGGCGTTGTCCAGCCCGACCATATCGGTCACCAGCCCTTCGACCGAGCGGTCCACCAGCACGACCGGCACACCGCCGCGGGCGAGCGTTTCCAGCGTCTCTTCCTTCACGCCGAGCGCATTCACAATCACGCCTTCCACGCGATACGTGCTCAGCAGTTGCAGGTAGCGCCGCTCCAGATCGACCTCGTTCGCCGCATGGCAGATCAGCGGCATATAACCATACGCGTGACAGGCTGCTTCCACGCCCTGCAGCACCTCTACGGTGTAAGGATTCGTCAGGTCCGCGACCAGCATCCCGACCAGCCGGTTGCGCCCGCGTTTGAGCCCGCGCGCCATCTGGTTCGGGCGGTAATCGAGCTTCGCGATCGCCTCTTCTATGCGCTCGCGCAATTGCGTCGACAACACGCCCGTCTCGCCGTTCAGATAACGCGAAATGCTGGTCTTGCCAGTGCCGGCTTCGCGCGCGACGTCGGTGATGGTCGCGCGCCGGTCATTCGCAAAGTTGTCTCTTGCCATGTTCTCGTTCAACACCCGATAAAAACAAAGCGCGCCGAGGCGCGCTTTGTCCAATGCAGCGAGCTTGCAATCAAGCCGCTCAGCGCTTCAATGCTTCCGGATTCACCATGTTGTTCGTCAGCGTGCCATTCAACGCGCCGATCAGGTTCTCCGCGGCGTTCTTGTTCATCGCGTGGCGGGTTTCGTGCGTGGCCGAGCCAATATGCGGCAGCGCCACCACGTTCTTCATCTTGAGTAACGGCGAGTCGGCAGGCAGCGGCTCTTTCACGAACACATCGAGGCCCGCACCGAGGATCGTGCCGTCCTGTAGTGCGTGAATCAGCGCGTCTTCATCCACCGTCGGTCCGCGCGATGCGTTGATCAGGATCGCGGTACGCTTCATGGCTTTGAGTTGCGGTGCGCCGATCAGGTTGCGCGTCTCGGCGGTCAACGGCACTTGCAGCAGCACGAAATCGGAGGTGGCCAGCAGTTCGTCCAGATCGACTTTCTTCGCGCCATAATCCCGCTCAGCCTGCGCATTCGGACTACGGTTCGTGTACAGCACGTTCATGCGGAAGCCGAGCGAAGCGCGTCGCGCGACCGCACCGCCAATCCGTCCCAGCCCGATGATACCGAGCGTCTTGCCCTGGACATCGACACCGAAACTGTCTTCGCCAATGCTCTTCGTCCACTTGCCCGCTTTCACCCATTCCGCGAGTTCCACCACGCGGCGCGCGCTCGCGAGGATCAGCGCGAAAACCGTATCCGCCGTCGATTCCGTCAAGACATCCGGCGTATTCGTGAGCACGATGCCGCGCTTGTTCAGGTCGACGATATCGAAGGCATCGAAACCAACGGAAACCGTCGCCAGCGCCTTCAGCTTCGTCGCCCCTTCGAGCATGGCCGGCGTAATCTGCGTGCTAGCGCCGATCGCGCCGTCGGCATCTTTCAACGCTGCCACGAACGCGTCATGTTGCTTCGGGTCGACGGTCGTAACGTCCGCGTGTTCCTGAAGATACGCAAGCACGTCCGCGGGCAACGGCTTATACGCGACGATTTTCTTTTTCATCGAAACAGGTCCTGTGGTTCAAGAAGGTGGGTGTTTCAAGTGTCTCAGGTGTCTGAAGCGTCTCAAGCACGTGTTGCCAGTTTAGCGGCGGTTGCGACCGGCTGCGGTTTCACGACCAGCGTCAGGATCACGGCAGCCACCAGCGCGGCGCTCATGAACACATATGACGCTGCCGGCGAGCCGGTCGCGCCGTTCAGGTACCCGACCACATATGACCCGACGAACGATCCAAGCGCGCCCATGCTGTTGATCAGCGCCATTGCGCCGCCCGCCACGTTCTTCGGCAACAACTCGGGCACGATCGCGAAGAACGGGCCGTAAGGCGCGTACATGGCCGCGCCCGCAATGACGAGCAGCGCATATGAGCCCCAGAAACTCGTCGATCCAAGCAGGTACGATCCCGCGAAAGCGAACGCACCGATCAGCAGGAACGGCCATACGAACAATTTGCGCCGCTCGAGCTTGTCCGACGCCCAGGAAGCCGCGATCATCGCAATGGTCGCCGCGAGATAGGGCACGGCCGACAGCCAGCCCGTCTCGACCATGCCAAACGAGGAAGCGTTCTTGAGAATCGACGGCAGCCACAACACGAAGCCGTACACACCGATGCTCCAGCAGAAATACTGCGCGGAGAGCTTGATCACCGCGGGCGACTTGAACGCCTCGCCATAGTTCTTGACCGGTTTGATCGCTGCTTGTTCCGCGCGCAGCGTGTTGTCCAGATCGCGTTTCTCCTGGTCGGAAAGCCACTGAACTTGCGCCGGCTTGTCCTGCACGATGAACCACCAGATCACCGCCCAGATGATCGCCGGCGCGCCCTCCACCACGAACATGTGGCGCCAGCCGAATGAGTTGATCAGGTAACCCGATACCACCGACATCCAGAGCACCGTCACCGGGTTGCCCAGGATCAGGAAGGTGTTGGCACGCGAGCGCTCGGATTTCGTGAACCAGTTGGAGATGAAGATCAGCATCGCGGGCATCACGGCCGCTTCCACGACACCGAGCATGAAGCGCAGCACCATCAGCGATGGAATGTTCGTGACCACGCCGGTCAGCGCCGCGCACCCGCCCCACAGGATCAGGCTCACGAACACAAGCTTCTTCACACTGCGACGCTCGGCGTAGATCGCGCCGGGAATCTGGAAGAAGAAATAGCCGAGGAAGAACAACGCACCGATCAGCGATGCCAGCCCGTGGCTGACGCCGAGATCGTGATTGATACCTGCCGCCGACGCGAAGCCGAAGTTCGCACGGTCGAGATACGCAAGGCTGTAGGTGATGAACACGATCGGCATGATCGTCCACCAGCGGCGCACTGCGAGCGCGGGCTTACTGGTGTTGGCACTGCTGGGTGGCTGCATGATTGTCTCCGTCCTTGGCTTGTCTGCTCTTTGAAGGGGCTACGAAAGGGCTACTATGAAGGCGCTCCTATGAGATGGAGGCGCTCCTATGAGGCGACCTTGGCAGCCGGCGCGCCGCTGGCTTGCGTCCCGTTGCCGCCCGCTTGTTCCAGCGCATCGAGTTCACTTCGGGTCGGCAGACCTTCGCTATCGCCGATCACCTGGATCGCCAGTGCGCCGATGCGGTTGCCGCGTCTGAGCGCATGCCGCACGTCGCGCCCTTCCAGCAGCGCGCTCACCACGCCGACGGCGAAACCATCTCCCGCGCCGACCGTATCGACGACATTTTTTACGGGGATCGCCGGCACCGTGCCTTCTTCATTGTCAGCCGTGCGGAAGTAAGCGCCCTGCGCGCCGAGCTTGACCACCACGCCCTTCGCGCCCTGATCCAGATAGAACCGCGCGATGTCCTCGGGCTTCGCGAAACCCGTCAGGATCTTGCCTTCGCTGACGCCCGGCATCACCCAGTCGGCCAACGCGGCCAGCGCGTTCAGCGCCTCCGCCATGGCTTCACGCGAAGGCCAAAGCGTGGGACGCAGGTTCGGATCGAAGGAAATGGTCTTGCCAGCCTTGCGCATCTCGCGCGCCATATGGAAGCCGAGTTCACGCGAAGTCGCCGAAATCGCCGGTGCAACGCCCGTCAGATGCAAATGGCGCGCGCCCAGCACATAGTCGGCAACGTAGTCGTCGAGCGACAAATGGCTCGCCGCCGAGCCTTTGCGGAAATATTCGATCGCCGGGTCGCTACCGTCGTCATTCTTCGATTTCAGCTGGAAAGCAGTCGGATAACGTTCGTCGATTGTCACGCAACCCGCGTCGATTCCCTCGTGCGCGAGTACGTCGAGTACATATCGGCCGAACGAGTCGTGGCCCACACGGCTCATCCAGCCGACCCGAAAACCGAGCCGCGACAAACCGATCGCAACGTTCAAGTCCGCGCCGGCCACCCGCTTGGTGAACTGGCCGACCTTCGCGAGATCGCCGGTCTCGGCGGCGACGAACATCGTCATGGCTTCGCCGTAGGTCACGACATCGAGAGGGGTTTTCATATACGGTCCTTCGTCATTCATTGATGGGGGTGTTCCGGCCAATTTTCGGGCCGATTTCAAGCCAATTTCAAGCCGATGCCAGTTGTTTGACGTAACGCGCGGCGTCGGCGGCGAGATTGTTCTGATCGAATGGAAATTCGATACCCCGCGGAACATAAGCCGGCAGGTAAGCCAGCAACGCGGCGAGGTAAGCGTCGCCGGTTGCGGGGGCCGTCGCGAACCGTCGCGCGCCTTCGCCCTGCACCGCCTTGCAGTGCACGTAACCCACGTATTTGGCCAGGCGTCGCGCCGCTTCGAGCGGATCTTGCTGCGCCCATCGCCAGTTGCCAGTGTCAAAGGTCATGGAGAGTGTGTGCGAACGGTTTGCCAGCGCGTCGAACAAAGTGGAGAACGCATCGATTGTGCCGCCCGCTTGCAGTTGGCCGTTCTCGACGACGACCTGCGCTTTGGAATTCCGGATACCGGCGATCAAGCGGTCGAGCGTCGCGCAATCCGTCACCGTACCGGCGCTTTCTGACCCGCCGAGCTGGAATTTGACGATACGCGCATCGAGCGCAGCGGCTTCGTCCAGGGTCTGCTCCATCGCGCGCTCGTCGAGGGCGCCGGTATCGTCAAAAAGGGACGCGGGGGTGGAATAAACGGGCCAGATGCCGGCCGCCCGGATTCGCTGACCGAGTTCGTACAGAGACGCGGGCTGGGATTGCGCCTTATAGGAGAACAATTCGCGGCGGACTTCAAAACCGGCCGCGCCTGCTTTTGCTGCGATTTCCGCCCAGGCTGCGTGGCCGTCGCGGCGGATCGCTTGCGCACCGAATGCGCTCGCCACGATTACCACCGGGACGCTTGCATCAGCCCGGGTATTTTTGATCAGATTTCCAGAATTACCGTGTTCCACAGCGGAATTTGCCTTTAACCGGCTAATGGAACCGGTTCCAATAACGGATTCCAAAAAAGACGCTGGTTGCGTCGGAATGATTTTGCATCATGCTCCCGGGGTTCAAGGTGCGCCATTCTGGAAATCCCTAGGGGTCGATGATTTACTTGCGCCGGTGGCGGTCGGGGTGTTGAAGGCGGAAAATGTTGAGTTAATGTCAGATTGCTGCTTTTTGGGCAACGTCCATGCGTCCGTGACAGAGTGGGGTCTCACAAGAATGTGCCCCCAACGCCAAGCTGATCAGCGGCAGTCATCACTTCGCAGCCCCATCCTCCACGCACAACGCGTAAAAACTTGCCGCTGCCCGAGACGCCGCCGCGCCATGCGGCATCAGGATCGAAAGCCGCCGCGTCAGCGGCTCCGGTGCGATTCGCAAACGCTGCAGCGCGCCGTCCTCATGGCGCATGGACATCGCCGACACAAAACCGATCCCCATTCCCGCCCGCACAGCCTCCTTCACGCCCTCCACACCTGCAATTTCCAGCGCAACCCGCATCTGCACGCCAGCACGCGCGCACGCGCGCTCAACCAGCTGACGCACACCCGAGCCGCCCTCGCGCAAAACCAGCGAATGAGCGCATACCGCTTCCAGTGTCACCCCGGCCGAGGCGGCGGCAAGCGGATGCCCGCTCGGCGCAATCGCCACGATCTCGTCCTCGCGCCACGCGGTGACTTCGGTTCCCGGCGGTAGATCAGCGCCCACGGGCCCCTCGATCATCGCTATGTCCAGCGAATCCAGCGCAGCGACGATTTCAGCCGTATTCCCGTCGATCGTGTGAACCGTCACATCCGGATGCTGCCGATGAAACTCCGCGATCAGATAAGGCAACAGGTAACTCGCCGGTGTCGTGCTCGCGCCAATTCTCAACGTGCCGCGCTCGAGCCCGCGCAGCGCATTCCGGTAGGCGTGAGCCTGCCCGACGGTCTCCCGGATCCGCGTGGCATAAACCGCAAGCTGTTCGCCGGCGGCGGTCAGCCGGATACCACGTCCAGCGCGCTGATATAAAGGCTCGCCGAATTCGTCCTGCAACTGGCGCAACTGCCCCGACACAGCCGGCTGCGACAAATGCAGCGCGAGCGCTGCCCGGCTGATATTGGCATGCTCGGCGACGGTGGCGAAGGTTATAAGCTGTTCTGCGGTCATTGGCTCTCAACTATCGGCTGAACGGATAGTTTACATCCTAAATGACGATTTCTCATATCGATATATCAATAATAGGATTGGCACATCGAACCAAAGCGGAAAAAACCGTGAATTCCCTCGCCACTCCTGTCGCATCTCATTCCGCTTCATCCACTTCATCCGCTCCAATCGGTCAAACGCGCGGTCAACTGAACGGCATCTTGTTTGTTGCGCTTTTTGCCGCCGCCGTCACGCAATTGGCCGCGCTGCCGTTTATCTCGAACCTGGGACTCAGTCCGCTGATCGTCGGCATTGTTGGCGGAGCCATTTACGGCAATGCGCTGCGTGACGGCATGCCGGAAAGCTGGGCGTCGGGCGTGAATTTCTCCGCTCGCAAACTCTTGCGTATTGCCGTGGGCTTTTTCGGGCTGCGCGTGAGCCTGCAGGAAATCGCTCAGGTCGGGCTGCCGGGGTTGACGGTGTCGGTGCTCGTGGTAGTAAGCACGCTCGCCATCGGCACATGGGCAGGCATGAAGCTGATGAAGCTCGACCGCGATACAGCTTTGCTGAGCGCCGCCGGCAGCGCGATCTGCGGGGCCGCGGCAGTGCTCGCATTCGAATCGACACTGCAGTCCGAGCCGCATAAGAGCGCGATGGCCGTGGGCAGCGTGGTGCTGTTCGGCACGCTCTCCATGTTCCTCTACCCGCTCGCGTTGCACCTCGGCTGGCTGCACCTGGATACGCTCGGCGTCGGCCTCTTTTTCGGCGGCACGATCCACGAAGTGGCGCAGGTGGTGGGCGCAGCCAGCAATGTGAGCCCGGAAGCGACGCATATCGCGACCATAGTGAAAATGACACGCGTAATGCTGCTCGTCCCGGTGCTGCTCGTGATCGGTATGTGGGTGAACCGCTCGCGCAATAGCGCTCAAACCGACGGCAGCGGCACGAAGCGCAAGCTGGCGATTCCCTGGTTCGCGCTCGGTTTCCTCGCGCTCGTGATCGTGAATTCATTGCACGTTTTGCCGGGCGCCGCTACGCACACGCTGAACACGCTCGATACCTTCGCGTTGACCATGGCGATGACCGCACTGGGCATCGAAACACGCATCGAGCAAATTCGCCGCGCGGGACCACGGGCGCTGGTAACCGGTGCCATCGTCTATGCCTGGCTGATCGGGGGAGGACTCGCGATAACCATAGCCGTCGAGCGTCTGCTCGGGTAACGTTTGTAGAGGTGCCGCTTGCAGGAACACAGAAGCCCCGCCGCCGTGCGGGGTGTTTGTTTTCCGATGAGATTACAAGCGCAATGCAAGCGCAACGGCACGCGTGTTGCTACCCTCTTGTCTTTGGGTTTCCAGCAATCACACCGCGAGGATATTGCCGATGGCCTACGAACTGTATTATTGGGATGGTCTTCAAGGCCGCGGTGAATTCGTCCGGCTCGCGCTGGAAGACGCCGGCGCTGAGTACGTTGACGTGTCACGCGGCGCGAAGAAGGACGGACAAGGCACCGCCGCCATGATGAAGATTATCAACAGCAAGACCGAGCCGCATATTCCTTTCGCCCCGCCATTCCTGAAGGATGGCGAACTGATCGTGCCGCAAGTTGCGAACATCTTGCAGTATCTGGGGCCGAAGCTTGGTCTCGCGCCAAAGGACGAAGGGCTGCGCTATGTCGCGCACGGTTTGCAGCTGACGATCGCGGACATGGTGACCGAAGTCCACGATACCCATCATCCGCTCGCGGGCGGTCTTTATTACGAGGACCAGAAGGACGCCGCGAAGAAGCGCTCGAAGGATTTCATCGAGAGCCGGGTTCCGAAATTCATCGGCTATTTCGAGCGCGTGCTGGCGCAGAATCCTCATGGCGATGCGCAGATGATCGGCAACACGACGACGTACGTGGATCTGTCGATATTTCAACTTGTCGACGGCCTGCACTACGCCTTTCCCCGCGCAATGAAAAAGTTCGGCAGCCTGTATCCGCGCGTGGCGGCATTGCACGATGCCGTGCTTGAACGACCGAATATCGCAGCGTATGTGGACTCGGAGCGGCGGATTCCATTCAACGAATCCGGCATCTTCCGTCATTACCCGGAGCTGGATCAGGACGCCTAGGATCCCTGGCTCGGCCGGCCTGTATCGGATAAACGTAATCAAAAGGAGCATCAGATGATCGAAACAATTCCCTCCTTCGGACTCGGCACCTTTCGCGTGGACGCGGAGAAAACCGCCAAGTCTGTCACGAGCGCGCTGCAACTCGGGTATCGCCATATCGATACCGCGCAGCTCTACAAGAACGAAGAAGCCGTCGGCAAAGGCGTGCGTGACTCGCTCGTGCCGCGAGACGATATCTGGGTCACCACCAAGGTCTGGCACGACCGGCTGCGTCGCGAGGACGTGGTGAAAAGCCTGGTGGAAAGCCACAAGAAGCTGAACATCGGCACGATCGATCTCGCGTTGATTCATTGGCCCTCGCCGGATAGCGTGGTGCCCGTCGCCGAGTCGATTGCGGGCTTTCAGGACGCGCAAAAGCAGCAGTTGATCCGGCATTTTGGCGTGTCGAACTTCACCGCGCCGTTGCTCGAGGAAGCATTGAACGCGCCCGGAGGCGAGGGCATTGTGACGAACCAGTTCGAAATCAGCCCGTTCCTCGCGAACCGCAAGCTGGTCGAGGCAACGCAAAAGCTCGGCGTGAAGGTGACCGCCTATATGCCGCTCGGCGAGGGGCGCGCGCACAAAGACCCCACGTTGGCTGCCATCGCGAAGAAGCACGGCGTGACGCCCGCTCAAGTGACGTTTGCTTGGCTGCTGTCGCGCGATATCGTGGTGCTGTCGGCATCGACGAATCCGGAACATCAACAAATCAACTGGGACTCGCAAAAGGTGAAGCTGGACGCCGACGATATTGCGAAGATCGATGCGCTCGACGAAGGCCAGCGAAATGCGAAGCCGCCGTTCGCGCCGAAGTGGTGACTGAGTAATTTGACGTAGAACACAACCCGGCTTCGGCGTGACGAGGCCGGGTTTTCTGACCCTACCCGTTCCCACGTTGCCAATCAACCGAAGGGTAGGCGCGACATAGTCAATAGAAAGCGCGTGGTCGATGCTGCAACCCATCGTGCATTGACCCCTCAACGCATTTGTCATCGCGTTGGCGCTGGGGATCAAGGCAGTATTTTTGTGCTTGCGCACACGGGTGCGGGGACCCTTTGGATGGCCGTTCCCTCCGACGTCGGGGGCAAGCTTGCTGGTCGTGCCAACGGACTTCGCTTATTACGCCGTTCACCAGCGGGTGCCAGGCAACCCAGTATGCACATGTACGTCGGAGCACTGCCCCGAGGGCCCTTGCGGGTGATATCCTTGCCCCGCGCCATTGGCCTCGACCCGCTCCGACATTCAAGCTCACGTGCTTTCATTCCTGCTTAAACTTCGCACCCGGGCACAGATCCGGTTCCGTTTCTCCGAATCCCACTCCATGCTCGTGTGGGCCGTGATTGTCGGCGTGGCCGGCGCATTCGCGACTGCGGCGTTTCGCATTGGCATCGACGAATTGCAGCGGCTTTTCGGCGGCGATCACGGTAACTTCGTCGAGATGGCCACGCGCCTGCCCTGGCCCGTACGGGTCGCGTTGCCCACAGCGGGCGGGCTGATCGCGGGCCTGTGCTTGCTGATAGCGCGGCGTCGTTCCGCAGGTCAGGCGAATGCCGACTACATGGAAGCAGTGACCATTGGCGACGGTGTCGTGCCGGTCTCACCGAGCCTGTGGCGCAGTATCTCTTCGCTGTTCACCATCGCAAGCGGCGGCTCCATCGGCCGAGAAGGCTCGATGGTGCAGCTCGCGGCGCTGTGCGCGTCGCTGATCGGCCGCTGGGTCCACTTCGATCCGCCACGCCTGCGCCTGCTCGTCGCCTGCGGCGCCGCGGCCGGGATCACTTCAGCGTACAACGCGCCTATCGCCGGCGCGTTCTTCGTGACCGAACTCGTGCTCGGCTCCATGGCCATGGAAAGTTTCGGGCCGATCGTGGTGTCCTCGGTGGTCGCCAATATCACCATGCGCGAGTTCGCCGGCTATCGGCCGCCTTACGAAATGCCGGTGTTCCCAACAGTCACCGGCGTCGAAGTGCTGCTGTTCGTCGTGCTTGGATTGCTCTGCGGCGTGCTGGCGCCTTATTTCCTGCGCCTGCTGGCGGCATCGAAACAACGCTTCGCCAAGCTGCCCCTGCCGTTGCCAATCCGGCTCGGACTCGGCGGCCTGATTGTCGGCGTGATCTCGATCTGGTACCCGGAGGTCTGGGGCAACGGGTATGAAGTCGTCAACGCGATCCTGCATCATTCGTGGACTTGGGAAGCGCTGGCAGCGGTGCTGTTCTTCAAGATCGTCGCGACCGCGGCAACCGCGGGGTCTGGCGCCGTGGGCGGGATTTTCACACCCACGCTTTTCGTGGGCGCGGTAGTCGGCTGCCTGTTCGGGCTGGCAGCGCATGCGATCTGGCCGCACTCCACGTCCGCGCCGTTTGCGTACGCGATGGTCGGCATGGGCGCGTTCCTCGCGGCGGCCACGCACGCGCCGTTGATGGCAATCCTGATGATCTTCGAAATGACGCTGAGCTATCAGGTCATGCTGCCGCTGATGCTCTCGTGCGTGGTGGCATTTTTCATTGCCCGGGCGTCGGCGCAGACGTCGATGTACGAGGTCACACTGCGGCGTAACCGCGATGAAAAAGAGCGCTCGCGGCTCGCCGCCACGCAAATGCGCGAGCTTGTGAAACCGGCTGACACCGTGGTCCCGCTCGATGCGGACGTGAAGACCATGACGCGGGTGTTCCTCGAATATCCGGTGAAGTACCTTTACGTCGTTGATGCCGACGGGCAGTTTCGCGGCGTGGTGGCGCTCAAGGACATCACGTCCGACCTGCTCGATGAGCGCGACACCGCCGTCAAAACTGCCTCGGATTATCTGCAACCTCATTTCGATGTCCTCACACCGGACATGTCGCTGGGTGAGGCGTTGCAGCATTTCCTGGCGTTCCAGGGCGAGCGGTTGCCGGTTATCGACTGCCCGGCGCGGCCGGTGTTACTCGGCGTTGTCTACAAAACATCGCTTCTCGATGCTTACTTCCGATTAAACCCGGCCTCACGCTGAAATTGCTCGCTGCGTGCAAATTGCGGCAGTCTACCGAAGCGCCCCAGAGATGCCCGTCTACGACCCTATTCTAGATTTCGCTCGAAGAACGGCCGTCGACACCGCTTGAAACAAGGCTCGGCGGGCAAGCACCATTCATCAGGTGAAGCACTGGAAAACCGGACTGGTCGATTGGCATAGCCTTTGCTCGAATCCTCGCTACTATTCTCCGTATGGCGTCGTGTTTGTGCTGCTTGGGTACCGCTTGCGTGAGCTTGTGTGCTAAGTGTCTGGAGGGTTGAGCGATGAAAACCTCAACGGCTTTATTGATGGTTCTGGTATCCGTGTCGTGCTATGCCGCGCCGATCCATACGGACGATGCGGCAATCTACGCTGCTCGCCAGGCTGATTCCATGCGCGCAGCGCTTGCGATTCGCGCCAATGCTCCGCCCGTCTCGCCGCCAGCGCCCGACGTTCGTGCGCAGGTACTCGATCATGCGCACTGGTCTCATGTGGAATTGCCGAAGTCGCGCTCGCCCAGCCACGGCATGGTGAGCCAGGTAATAGCGGTGCAGACCTAGACGTTCAGACGTGAAGCTGCTGCGCGAGCATGGCAACTCATATTGACCACAAAAAACAACCAAGGGCACCAATGACCGATACGCACGTGAATGCCGGCTTGAACGACGAGCCGATCGATGACGAAATTGCAGACGTATTGCGTGATCTGAAGTTTCCCACCAACAAGGATGGCATTGTTGATGCGGCGCGCGCTGCAGGCGCCAGCAATGACGTGATTACCGTGTTCGATGGATTGCCTGAACAGGACTACGCCAACGCCGATGCCGTGGAGCAGTTGCTAGGCAGCAACGGCGGATCGGGAATTTCCAGCTGAGCGGCTGCACGTTCGCCCGTCCTTCAGACCGCGTCAGACCACGTCAGACCCAAACACTACGCGGCTAAAAAACTTAGCCAGGACGGCTTCGGACATTTCACTGCCGCAAGCCTGCGGATCCGACGTATAAAAAAACTGCATTCCATCGATCAACGCCGTCAGTCCCAGCGCAAGCTGCTCTGCGGGCATGGGCAACGGCGTCCCTGCCCGTTCTGAAAACGCAACGATATAAGCGGTCGTCGTCTGCAACAATTCCCGGATAAATGCATTGAATTGCGCGCGAAATTTCGCATCGCGACTTGATTGCAATTTCGCCTCTACCCACAGCAGAAAACACTTGTTGTCGCGGTAGCACTCACTGTAATACTGCAACAGGCGGGCTTCCATGTCGGCCCTGCTCGCTTCGCCATCGAAGATGGAGTGCAGCCGGCCCATGATCCCGTCGTGATCGCGCTTGAGCAGTTCCAGAAACAAAGCGGACTTGCTGCCGAAGTTCGAATAGAACGCACCGCGCGTATAACCCGCCGCCACCGCAATGTCCTCGACACTGGCGGCCACAAACCCTTTCTTCATGAAAACAGTTTGTGCGGCGTCCAGCAAACGCTCACGCGTTTGATCACGGCTTTGCTCCCGGGTGAGGCGAATTCGTTTCATCCGGTGAGTTTAGCATCTCAAAATTGAATTATGATACGGCTGTGATTTCAGATTCATAGTTGTATTAGAATTCATCGCGTATCTGGCGACGAGGTACTGGAAAGCTTGATGGCCGTGGCATACCGCCTGTCCCAGGATCGCGCCCCAAATAGCGCCACATCTCAAAAATGCGCAGCGACAAACCGTGTCGACGCTGCGCGCCGGCCGTGCCTGCAAGTTCTTTGCGCGCACGGCGAGCCTTTGCGTCGAGGTCATTCGTGATTCTGCAAGTCTGTCGCCGCACGCGGCCATTGTCATTGGCATCGCTCCGATCGCGGTTAATGTGGTTCGTGTTGCGCGGGTCGGGATCTTTTCCCCTTCGCCGCACGCTTGCGTGGTCACTCGGCGTGGCGGCTGTCGTCGCGTTCAGTGCATGCAGCAAGAAGGAAGCGCCCCCCGTGGCGTTGCGTCCCGTGGTCGCCATGGCCGCCGTCGCCGACACACACACGGTGCAGTCGTCACTGCCCGCGACTATCGAAGCGCGCTACTCGACCCCGCTGTCGTTTCGTGTGGCTGGGAAGATCATCGAGCGCCGCGTGCGTCTGGGCGACAGCGTGAAAGCCGGCGAGATCGTGGCAAAACTCGATCCCGCCGACAACGCCAAAAGCGCCGCGAGCGCAGCGGCGCAACTGTCCGCCGCCCAGCATCAGCTCACTTATGCCGAGCAGCAACTCACGCGCGACCGTGCCCAGGCGCAGGAAAACCTGATCGCGCGCGCACAACTCGAGCAAACCGAAAACGCCTACGCAGCAGCGCTCGCGCAGCGCAACCAGGCGCAGGCACAGGCCGCGTTGTCGGCCGATCAATTGAAATACACCACGCTTGTCGCTGACCGCGCCGGTGTCATCACGGCTGAACAGGCTGATACCGGACAGAACGTATCGGCGGGACAAGCCGTCTATAACCTCGCGTGGAGCGGCGAGATCGACGTGGTGGCGGACGTGCCGGAAACCACGCTCGGATCGCTCGCGGTCGGCCAGACAGCCACCGTGAAGCTTGCCGCGTTGGGAGGAAAACCGTTCGCGGCCCGCGTGCGCGAAGTGTCGCCCGCCGCCGATCCCCAAAGCCGCACCTATCGAGTGAGGATGACGCTGGAAGCGCCCACGCAGGAGGTCCGGCTTGGCATGACCGCCGACGTGGCCTTCGCGCAGGCGCCTGTATCTGGGGCATCCGGGGCATCGGGGGCATCAAGCCAAGCATTCACGCTGCCCTCCACCGCGCTGTTTCACGCGGGCAAACTGCCAGCGGTCTGGATCGTGAAGGCGGACGGGTCGCTTGAATTGCGACGCGTGGACGTGTCTCGATACGGCGAGCGCACCGTGACCGTTTCCAACGGCATCTCGCCCGGCGACCGAGTGGTATGGCAAGGTGTCCATACCGTTTCTGCCGGCGAAAAAGTTCGCGTGGTCGCGCCCTTGCATCCGGAAGATTTTGCGTCATGAGCGACCAGGAACGGGAATCAGCGAAAGCCGCTGCCAATGCCGCCGCCGCGGCGTCGGGCGATTATCGTCACGAAGAAGGCAGTTTCAATCTCTCTGCCTGGGCCTTGCGCCATCAGGCACTAGTCGTCTTCCTGATCGCGATGGCGACCATTTTCGGGGTCCTCGCTTACACCCGGCTCGCGCAGTCGGAGGACCCGCCGTTCACGTTCCGCGTGATGGTCATCCAGACCTTCTGGCCCGGCGCGAGCGCGCAGCAGATGCAGGAACAGGTCACCGACAAGATCGCGAAAAAACTGCAGGAAACACCCGCCACCGACTTCCTGCGCAGCTATTCCCGCCCCGGCGAGTCGCTGCTGTTCTTCACGATGAAGGACGGCGCGCCCGCGAAGGACGTGCCCGAAGAGTGGTATCAGGTGCGCAAGAAAGTCGGGGACATTGCCTACACGCTGCCACGAGGTGTGCAAGGTCCCTACTTCAACGACGAGTTCGGCGACGTCTTCACCAACATCTACACGTTGGAAGGCGACGGTTTTTCGCCGGTGCAACTCCACGATTACGCCGACTCGCTGCGCACGGTCTTGTTGCGCGTGCCCGGTGTGGCGAAGGTCAATTATTTCGGCGACCAGGACGAGCGCGTCTACGTGGAGATAGCGAACACGCAGCTCACGCGGCTCGGTATCTCGCCGCAGCAGATTGCCCAGGCTATCGACGCTCAGAATGCGGTTGCGCCCTCCGGCACGCTGAATACGCCCGACGACCGCGTGTTCGTGCGGCCGACCGGCCAGATCACCGACATGGCCGCGCTCGCCAACACGCTGATCCGTGTTAACGGGCGCTCGTTTCGTCTTGGCGACATAGCGACCATCAAGCGCGGGTATCTCGATCCCCCGGCCACGCAAATGCGCGCGGGCGAGAAGCCGGTGCTGGGCATTGGTATCACGATGCAGCCGGGTCAGGACGTCGTGCAATTGGGCCGCGCGCTCGACGCCAAGGTCGCCGGGTTGCGTGCGCAACTCCCCGCGGGCCTCGTGCTCAACGAAGTGTCGAGCATGCCGCATGCGGTATCGAAGTCGGTCGATGACTTTCTCGAAGCGGTCGCCGAAGCGGTCATCATCGTGCTGATCGTGAGCCTGGTGTCGCTGGGCGTGCGCACAGGTATGGTGGTCGTGATCTCGATTCCGGTCGTGCTCGCGGTCACCGCCCTCTTCATGTATCTCTTCGATATCGGCCTGCACAAGGTATCGCTCGGGACGCTGATTCTCGCGTTGGGCCTGCTGGTCGACGACGCGATCATCGCTGTAGAAATGATGGCGGTGAAACTCGAGCAAGGCTGGAATCGCTCGCGCGCCGCGGCCTACGCCTATACCAGCACTGCGTTCCCCATGCTCACGGGCACGCTCGTGACCGTGGGCGGTTTCCTGCCGATCGCGCTGGCCAAATCCAGCACCGGCGAATACACGCGCTCGATCTTCGAAGTGTCGGCCATTGCGTTGATCGCGTCGTGGTTCGCCGCGGTCGTGCTGATTCCGTTGCTCGGCTACAAGCTGTTGCCTGAGCGCAAGCGCGAGGCACATCATGCCCACGATCATGAACACGATATCTACGACACGAAGTTCTACACCCGTCTGCGCGGCTGGCTGACATGGTGTATTGAGCGGCGCTTCGTCGTGCTCGGCATCACGCTGGTGCTGTTCGTGATCGCGTTGGCAGGCTTTACGCTTGTTCCCCAGCAGTTCTTTCCGAGTTCGGACCGCTCGGAACTGCTCGTCGATGTCCGGCTGCAAGAAGGTGCCTCGTTCGAAGCCACGCTGCGCGAGACCAAACGTCTTGAGAAGGTGCTGGAGGGACGGCCCGAAGTCGATCATGTGGTGAACTTCGTCGGCACCGGCGCCCCGCGCTTTTACCTGCCGCTCGACCAGCAATTGCCGCAACCGAACTTCGCGCAATTCGTGATCACCGCGAAGTCCGTGGAGGATCGCGAGAAGCTCGCACGCTGGCTTGAACCTGTATTGCGCGAGAAGTTCTCGGCAATACGCACGCGTTTGTCACGACTCGAAAACGGTCCGCCGGTCGGCTATCCGGTGCAGTTCCGAGTGAGCGGCGACGATCTGCCGACAGTGCGCGGTATCGCTGAAAAGGTCTTCGCCGAAATGAGTGCCGACAGCGGCACGGCCAACGTCCAGTATGACTGGGACGAACCGTCGGAGCGCTCGGTGCGCTTCGATATCGACCAGAAGAAGGCGCGTGAACTCGGTATCAGTTCGCAGGACGTATCGGATTTCCTCGCGATGCAACTGACCGGTTACACCGTCACGCAGTATCGCGAACGCGACAAGCTGATCAGCGTCGACTTGCGTGCACCGAAAAGCGAACGGGTCGATCCGGCGAAGCTCGCCACGCTTGCGATGCCGACTCCGAACGGACCCGTGCCGCTCGGAACGATCGGGCATGTAGTGAACGATCTGGAATACGGCGTGATCTGGGAGCGCGACCGTCAGCCGACCATCACCGTGCAGTCGGACGTGAAGGCCGGCGCGCAAGGGATTGACGTGACGCATGCGATCGAGAAGAAGCTTGCCACGTTGCGCGCGGGCTTGCCGGTGGGGTATCGGATAGAAGTGGGCGGCCCGGTTGAGGAAAGCGAGAAAGGCCAGTCGTCCATCAACGCGCAAATGCCGATCATGGCGATTGTCGTGCTGACGCTCCTGATGATCCAGTTGCAGAGCTTCGCACGCGTGATGATGGTGGTGCTCACCGCGCCGCTCGGGTTGATCGGCGTGGTGATCGCGCTGCTGCTGTTCAACAAGCCGTTCGGGTTTGTCGCCATGCTGGGCGTGATTGCCATGTTCGGGATCATCATGCGCAACTCGGTGATTCTCGTCGATCAGATCGAACAGGATATTGCCGCGGGGCATCCTCGCTTCGACGCTATCGTGGGCGCGACCGTGCGGCGTTTCCGGCCGATCACGCTGACTGCCGCCGCTGCGGTGCTCGCGCTGATCCCGCTCTTGCGCAGCAACTTCTTTGGCCCGATGGCGACCGCGCTGATGGGCGGGATCACGAGCGCGACCGTGCTTACGCTGTTTTACCTGCCGGCCCTGTATGCGGCTTCATTCAAGGTGCGGCGTAACGAGCGCGCGGGGTTTGAAGACCCGGACACACCCTCCACGCCCGATGGCCGCCAAGGAGGCCAGTCATGAACCGCTCTGCCCTCACCGCTCTTGGCTTTGCAGCCGCCCTTGCAGCATGCTCATTTGGCCCGGATGGAAAACCGCCCGTCATGCCTGCGGTGGCTCACTACGGCGCCGACGCGCAACCGGTGCGCACCGTGACGGCCGAAGGGGTATCGCAGCGTTTCGATGCCGGGGCGAAACCCGTGCCCGAGTGGTGGAAGCTCTATCGCTCCGAGCCGTTGAACGCGCTCGTCGATGAAGGTCTGCGCAACAGCCCGAGCCTCGCCGCAACGGACAAAACCCTCGCTGCGGCGCGCGAGCAACTGCGCGCACAAGTCGGCTCGTCGATGCTGCCAAGCATCGACCTCGGCGGCCAGACGGACCGGGAGCGTGCGATCGGCGTGCCGAACTTCGGGCCGCCCACGGTGCTCTACAACCTGTTTGTCGGCCAGATCCGGGCGCAATACACGTTCGACCTGTTCGGCGCGGCGCGACTCGCGGACAAGGCGCTGGCTGCACAGGTGGACAGCCAGTCCTGGCAATTCGATGCCGCCCGCCGCGCGCTTGCCGCGAACATTGTCACGGGTGCTATCGGTGCGGCGTCGTTAGGCGCGCAAATCGACACGACCGAGCGGCTGATCGTCCTCGCCGATGAAGATGCGCGAGAAACACAGCGCCGCTACGAACTCGGTTCGGCGTCACGCGCGGATGCACTCAACGCGCAATCGAACGCCGCCGCGCTCGCCGCTTCACTGCCGGGGCTGCGGGCTCAGTGGCTTTCAACCCGTCACGCGCTTGCCGTGATGCTCGGCCGGACACCGGATCAGGCACCGCCCGATCTCGACCTCGCGACACTCACCGTGCCGGGTAATGTGCCGGTGGTCGTACCGTCGGAACTGCTTGCCAGCCGGCCGGATATCCAGGCCGCCGACGCGCTGCTCAAAGCGGCCGCGGCGCAAGTCGGCGTGGCGACGGCGCAGATGTTCCCGAGCCTGACGCTGTCGGCATCGATGGGGAAAGCCGGGTTCAGCTGGCCGGCTGCCTTGTCGGGCGCGGGCGCGATCTGGGGCATAGGTGCGTCGCTGTCGCAGCCGCTGTTTCACGGCGGCGCCTTGCTCGCCCAAAAGCGTGCAGCGCAAGCGAGCTATGAGGCGGCCGTGGCGCAATACAAGCAGACGGTGCTGAGCGCGTTGCGCAACGTGGCGGATTCGCTCGCGGCGCTCGAGGAGGATAACCAGGCACTCAGTTTCGCCGATACCGCCAGCCGCGCTTCAATGAGCGCGTTCACGGATTCGGCGGCGCGAGAGCGGCTCGGGGCGATTCCGCCCTCGGCAACACGTGCGAGCGAGCGCCAATACCGCAATGCGCGGCTGGACGCTATTCGCTATGAAACCGCGCGCCTGAGCGATACCGCGCTGCTGTTCCAGGCAATGGGTTCTCCGACAGGCAGCACCGCGAATCTTGCGGCTGAGGCGAAAGCGACGGAGACAGCGAAATAACCGTCGCTGCCTAAGTCGCTGCCTAAGTCGCTGCCTAAGTCGCTGCCCAAGTCGCTGCCCAAGTCGCTGCCCAAGTCGCTATCGGTCGCATTCCATTCGGGCGAGTTCTCTCTCACCTGACGGGTAGAAACTGAAACGCGAGCAGTACGCCAAGAGCCGTTCCGACTCACGTCCGAACGGCTCTTTGCGCTCCATCACGACAACCGGACAGTGCGCGCATCGCCATGGGAGGCCAGCGACCAAAGACATCGAATGTCACAATCCTGAGTCGTCGAAACATCGCAACGCCATCTGAATACGTCCACAACCTTCCATCAACTCAACTTCTTCACTGAAACCTTTCACTATTCAGATAAATCGCGTTATTTCGGACCGCACTTTCCCATAGGCTTGCGAGCTTTCGTGTATTCAAGGGAAATGCCATGTCTCGCTCACCGTTCCGTGACCTGTTTCGGCTCGTTCATTCAGGACTGGAAAAAGTCGCGCTGGCGTGCGCTGCCTTTGGTTTGATGCACGCAACGGCCCGCGCGGGAGAATCCGCCCCAGCCGGCGTGCCCGCGGGTGAGCAATGGCGCAGTCACGCCGCGCCCCAACTCCCAGCCGATGACCCATGGAGCAATCCTGTAGCACCCAGTCTCGCCGTTGACGACGCCTGGAGCGCACCCGCCGCCGACCGGTTCACGTCGTCCGGACACATCCGCGCTGCGTCATCTGCGTCATCAGCACCACTGCCTGCATCGGCACAGGAGCCCCGCCGGGCCGCAACGACGAGCGCATCTGGCTCCGTAGCAACGACCGTCCAGGAAGCACCCTCCGCCCTCACGATGGATCGCTCCGGCTGGAATGAAATGCCGCGTGGACGTTCGCCCGGTTTGATCGCGTCTCATGATGCGTGGCTCAAGCGCACTACGCCCGTTGCTGAACCGAGCGAACCGGTGAAAGCGCCGATACAGGCCCCTCCCGCGCAGCCCGATCCGTGGAGCGCGCCCCTGACCGGCCTCGTTGCATCGGACAATGTTGCGACGCCTGCCCCGGCGATTTCTTCTACTGCCTCCGACGTCAGCTCGCACGCGAGTTTTGTCGTCGCACCCCACGTCAGGCTGCCGCGCGTCAGCGAGGCTCAAGGCGATTTATCTGCTCAGGCATCGCCAGCGATTTTGGCAGCCGCCCGGCCGATGCATCGACGGACCCGTCCGAATGTTCACTGCACCTCGAGCGCGCCTCGATCCTCGGGGACGAGGCGCGCAAAGACAGCTAGAGCGCCTTCATCGGCATGGTGCCGTTCAGTGTCGGCAAGCGCGCGGCATCGGTGAACGGCGCTGCGGGCATGGCGAACGGAACGCTCCCGGCGGGCCAGCTCAATTAGCGACTTCCACCCGATTGCGGCCGTCACGCTTGGCCCGATACAACGCCAGGTCGGCGGCTTCAATCAAGTGCTTCATGTCTTCGCCCGGCTGAGGCACATGCATGACGCCGCCTACGCTGATCGTGAGCCGGTCGCTGGCTGAACCCGTATGCGGCACGGCAAGCGCCTCCACCGCCATGCGGATCTTCTCACCGAGCAGGCGCAAGCCGCCAGTCGACGTGGACGGCAGCACCACCGCAAATTCCTCGCCGCCAAAGCGAGCGGCAAGATCGGCGGGACGGTTCACGCTCGATTCAATCGCGCGCGCGACGAGCTTGAGCACATCGTCACCCGCTACGTGGCCGTAGGTGTCGTTGTACGACTTGAAGTTGTCCACATCGATCATCAGGAAGCCGAGCAGCGACTGGTCGCGCGCCGCGCGTTTCCACTCAGCGTTGATGTAGTCGTCCAGACAGCGTCGGTTCGATAAGCCCGTCAGCCCGTCTGAATTGGTCAGGCGCTGCAGTTCCAGATTGATTTCGAGAAGTTTTTGCTGCGACTGCCGCAACGCGCGGTAAGCCTCGTCCCGTTGCAGCAGATTCAGATACGAGCGTGAGTGATAGCGAATCCGCGCGATCAATTCGATAGTGTCCGGCAGCTTCACCAGATAATCGTTGGCGCCCGCGGCAAACGCGGCGCTCTTGATGCGCGGCTCTTCCTTCGTCGACAACACAATGATCGGAATATCGCGGGTCGCCTCGTTCTCGCGGTATTGACGCACCAGGGTCAGCCCGTCCACGCCCGGCATGACCAGATCCTGCAGGATCACGGTCGGCCGCGTGGCCTGCGCGACGCGCAACGCATCCTCGGGGTTGGCGCAGTAGTGAAAATCCAGCCGCGGCTCATCCACCAGCGCGCGGCGCACCGCTTCCGCGACAATCGTCTGGTCGTCGACCAGCAGCACCATGACCGCACTGTCGGCGGCACTTGGCGCATTCAGCGCATCAGCAAGCAGGTCGGCGGCTGATCGCTCCTCGCCTGCAGCATCGAGAGGGGCCGCCGGGCTTTCCGCGCGGGATTGCGGGCCGGCCTGCTCGCGCCGTGCGCGCTCCGCCAGCGGATCTGCATTTCGATGTTCCATGACTGAATCCTGTTCTGAGTCGAGTTCGAGCGCCTCATTTGCGCGACGATATGAACGCCCTTTGCACGGCATTCGCGATGTTCGGGAGTGGCAGGATGGCTACCGCCGCGTTCAGCGCTGCCGCGGCTTTCGGCATGCCGTAGACGGCGCATGTCGCTTCATCCTGCGCGATCGTGTGATAACCCTTGGCGCGCATGGCGGCAAGACCCGCCGCGCCGTCGCGGCCCATGCCGGTCAGCAGCACGCCGACCGCGTTGCCGCTCCAGCGCGCGACCACGCTTTGAAAAAACACGTCGATGGACGGCCGGTACGGCGTCGCTAACGGCTCCTTCGTGTAGCCGAGCCGATTACCGCCGCCACAGAAATGCAGGTGGTCGTTGGTCGCCGCGAGCAGCACGCAGCCGGGCTCCGGCCGGTCGCCCTCGCGCGCCACGCGCACCGGCAACGTCGACTGCTCGTTGAGCCAGTCGGCCATGCCGATCGCAAAGGCCTGGTCCACGTGCTGGACAATCACCGTAGCCGGCGCGAAGTCGGCCGGCAGCGCGGCCAACAGCGTAGCCAACGCGCTTGGACCGCCCGCCGACGCACCGATCGCGAGCAAGTCGGTGTCCGACGTAACACGCGGCGCGGCTGCAATCGGATTCGCGGCTGCTTTCGTGGCCTGCTGCGCGCCGATCTGGTCGATCTTGGCGGTCAACGCGGCGATCCCGCGTTTTGCGTCCGGACCTGCGAGCACCGGCGTGTCGACCGCATCCAGCGCGCCCGCGCCCATTGCCTCGTAGACCCGCCACGCGTTCGCGCCCACGTCGACTGTCACAATCAGGATCGCGCACGGCGTCTCGCGCATGATTCGCCGCGTGGCTTCCGTGCCGTCCATATGTGGCATGACGAGGTCCATGAGCACGACGTCGGGTGTCTGCGCGCGGCAGTAGTCGACCGCTTGCGCGCCGTCGATCGCGACCCAGATCACCTCGAAGTCGCGCCGGGTCGCAAGCGCTCCTCGCAAGGCGTCCACCGCCAGCGCCATGTCGTTCACGATCCCGATCTTCATCGCCTCGCCTCTCTTTTTTAGTGTTCTCTCACGACTGCGCTTCGCCGATCAGATCCCGCACTGCATCGAGCAAGGTCTGATCGTGGAAACTGCCTTTCGCCAGATAATAGTCCGCGCCGGCATCCA
>Ga0302228_10000752_pt1 | contig 25598 bp, 25 predicted proteins | sample II_Palsa_N1_2_FD_193519 | JGI IMG/M metagenome (GOLD analysis project Ga0302228, IMG submission 193519) | Peat permafrost microbial communities from Stordalen Mire near Abisko, Sweden - II_Palsa_N1_2 | ecosystem: Environmental > Terrestrial > Soil > Palsa > Peat permafrost | place: Sweden... | reverse complement strand
CGCGCAATCTGCGCGCTTCGCTCACCATCCGCTACGACCCTGCGTCCGGCGAACGGACACGATGGCTCGATGAACTCGAACGCCTGCATTGCCGGGTGGCGTCGCGCGGTTTGCGGATGGATCCGGCGAACGGTGTCCTCGAGGAGCGCTTCCAGGTGCATTGGCACGCCCCCGAACGCAGTGACACGGTCGAACGGGCAATGGCACACACGGCAAGCATGAGCGTTCAACCTGCTGAGTGGTCGATCGACGACTGATGGACGTGGGTCATCCTCGATACACATGCAACGCGATTGTCCCCGGGCGCGATAGACAGCGGCGGCCCACTTCTTGCGGGCATTCTTGTGCCGATGTTTACATCCAATCCAATGCGCAGGAGCCGCCATGAGCACAGACACCCCGATCAAGGAATACTCACGCCCCGCAGGCGGCTGGGGCTCGGTGAAGGCGGTAGCCTCGATCCTTGTCCAGGAGCACGTCGCGCTGCACGGCACGCAGGTGCTGATGCATCAGAACAAACCGGACGGCTTTGCCTGCGTGAGCTGTTCGTGGGCGAAGCCCGCCGATCCGCACCTGTTCGAGTTCTGCGAGAACGGCGCAAAGGCCACGGCCTGGGAGATCACCAACAAACGTGTCGACGCGCAGTTCTTCGAGACGCATACGCTGAGCGAGCTGGAATCGTGGTCCGGGTTTGAACTGGAATCGCAAGGACGCCTGGGCGCGCCGATGCGCTGGGACCCGGCTAGCGACCGCTACGTGCCGACAACGTGGGAACATGCGTTTGCCGACATCGCCAGCGAGCTTCGTGCGATGGATCCCAAGGAGGTGGTGTTCTACGCGTCCGGTCGCGCTTCGCTCGAAACCTCATACATGTATCAACTTCTCGCGCGCATGTATGGCAGCAATAATCTGCCGGACAGTTCGAACATGTGTCACGAGAGCACCTCCGTGGGTCTCGTGCCGGCGATTGGCGCGCCTGTTGGCACGGTCACGCTCGCCGACTTCGAGAAAGCCGACTGTCTGTTTTTCTTCGGCCACAACACCGGCACCAACGCGCCGCGCATGCTGCACCAGTTGCAGGATGCGCGCAAACGCGGCGTGGAAATCATCACGTTCAATCCGATCAGAGAGCGCGGCCTCGTCGAATTCGCCAATCCGCAGTCACCGCTCGAGATGCTGACACCCGGTGCGACACAAATCAGCACTCAGTATCACCAGGTCAAAGTGGGCGGCGACGCCGCGGCGGTGGCGGGGTTGTGCAAACTGTTGATCGAATGGGATGACGAAGCACAGCAGAGCGGCGCCCCGCGCGTGCTCGACGCGGCCTTTATCGCGGAGCACACGCATGGCTTTGACGAATTTGCCGCGGCCATGCGTGCGACGAGCTGGGAAGAGATCGAAGGTCACGCGCATCTGAGCCGCGCCACGCTCGAAGCAGCCGCCCGCGAATACGCCCGCGCCAAAGCGGTGATCGTGCTGTATGGCATGGGGATTACCCAGCACCGCAGCGGCGTGCATAACGTGCAGATGCTCACCAATCTGCTGCTGTTGCGCGGCAATATCGGGCGGCCCGGTGCAGGCATCTGTCCGATTCGCGGCCATTCGAACGTCCAGGGGCAACGCACCGTGGGCATCACCGAGAAGCCTGAACTCGCCCCGCTCGACAAGCTCGCGGAACTGTACGGCTTCGAGCCGCCGCGCGATAAAGGCATGAGTACCGTCGAAGCGTGTCAGGGCGTGCTCGATGGCAAGGTAAAGGGGTTCATCGGACTCGGCGGCAACTTCCAGGTGGCGACCCCCGATCATCATGTGATGGACCCGGCGTGGCGCAAGGTACGGCTCACCGTGCAGATTGCGACCAAGCTCAACCGCAGCCATCTGATTCACGGCGAGGTGGCGTACCTGCTGCCGTGCCTTGGGCGCATCGAGATCGACCGCCAGGCGAGTGGCGACCAGGCGGTTAGCGTCGAGGACAGCACGGCCTGCGTTCACGGTTCGCACGGTTATATGGAGCCTGCAAGCGAGATGCTGCTCTCGGAACCGGCCATCGTCGCGGGCCTGGCCAACGCGCTCCTGCCGCGCAATCCGCGGGTGGACTGGGACGCGTGGGTGGACGACTACGCGAAGATTCGCGACGCAATCGAGCAGACCTATCCCGATCAGTTCCGCGATTTCAACGAGCGCTTCTGGCAGCCTGGCGGTTTTCACCGGCCCATTCCCGCTTGCGAGCGGAAGTGGAAAACGCCCAATGGGAAGGCGAATTTCATCGTACCGGAGACGCTCGACGAGGACGCGGATATGCCGTCCAGCGGTCCGGATGTGTTGCGCCTGATGACGACCCGCGGCGACAGCCAGTTCAACACCACGGTGTACGGTCTGGACGACCGCTTTCGCGGCGTGACCGGCACGCGCGAGGTGCTGCTGATGCATCGCGACGACCTGATGCGGCTCGGCTTCGAAGAAGGCGATGCGGTGTGTATTTCTACCGTGTCGCACGATGGCGTGACGCGTGAGCTCGACGGCATGCGTGTGCATGCGTTCGACATCCCGCAGGGCTGCATGATGGGCTACTACCCGGAATGCAATCCGCTGATCCCGCTTTACCACCACGCGAAATCGAGCCTCGTGCCGGCAGCGAAGTCGATTCCGGTGCGGTTGCGCAAGTCGGTTGCGGTTGAGGTCGAACCGGCGTGACGTAGCTTGATGTGGTGCCCGCGTGTGTCTAACCGTGCCCGAGCCGGCTTGCGTGTGCGCGCAGTGGATTTACCCCATCGCGCCTAAAACAATGCGCGCAGCCGCGGCGATCACGTCGTCGCGAGCCTTCGCATCCTGCTCGCGTTGCGTTTGATAGATGGCGAGGAGGATTGGCGGGCGCGACGGCGGCCAGATCAGCGCGAGATCGTTGGCAGTGCCGTAATCGCCGGTGCCGGTCTTGTCACCCATGCTCCAGCCCGCGGGAAGCGCCGCGCCGATCCGCTTCGAGCCCATCTGGTTGCCGCGCAGCCAGTCGAGCAACTGCGTGCGTTGCTGCACCGGGAGCGCCTCCCCGAGCGTCAACGTTTGCAGGCTGCGCGCCATCGCGGCGGGCGTCGCCGTATCGCGCGGATCGCCGGGAACCGCATCGTTCAACGAAGTTTCCATCCGGTCCAGCCGGAACACCGGATTGCCCGTCAACCGAGCATACGCGGTGACGGCCTGCGGTCCACCGAGCAGTTTGATCAGCAGATTGGCGGCCGTGTTATCGCTGTGCTGAATGGCTGCCACGCATAGTTCGCCCACCGTCATGCCATCGCCGACGTGCTGTGCCGTCACCGCCGAGTAATGCACCACATCGCTTTGCGAGTATTGAATGCGCTGCTGTAAAAGCCCGCTCACCTGCGTGCTGCGCGCGAGAATCGCGCCGATCAGGATCACCTTGAATGTACTGCAAAACGGGAAGCGCTCATCGGCCCGGTAACCGGTCTGCTTGCCATCGGCAGTATTCAGTGCAAACACACCGAGGCGGCCGCCGGACGATTGTTCGAGCGTGGCAAGCTGCGCTTCAGGGGAGTCCGCCTTCGGCGGTTGCGCGGCCCGGGCACCCAGGGCCAGCGCGAATGGCAGCGTCGCGGCAAGCCGCAACAATGAACGGCGATGTTCGAAGCAGGTCATCAGGGTCATTTCATCTCATCGTGACTTCGTGGTTCGCGGATGGAGGATGCAAGCGTCTCCGGCAGAGCGCGACTATCTTCCCTTTGCGAGCGTCTGACAAACGAGGATAATTTGGCTCAGGGTAAAGAAAATCTTTTGTCTGGATCGTATGCGTCCTCATCTCCCACTTAATGCACTGCGCGCGTTCGAATCGTCGGCACGCCATCTGAGTTTCACGCGCGCAGCGCTCGAACTAAACGTCACCCAGGCCGCCGTCAGCCAGCAGGTCCGCATGCTCGAAGAGCGGCTCGGAACGACCCTCTTCAAGCGATTGCCGCGCGGACTCGGCATCACCGACGAAGGCCGCGCGCTGCTGCCGGTGCTGAGCGACGCCTTCGGACGCATCGAAAGCGTGCTTAAGCAGTTCGAGGGTGGGCATTTTCATGAGGTGCTGACGGTGGGTGTCGTCGGCACGTTTGCGGTCGGCTGGCTGATGCCGCGGCTCAAATCGTTCCGTGACGCGCATCCGTTTGTCGAGTTGCGTCTGCTGACTCACAACAATCTTGTCGATCTCGCGGCGGAGGGACTCGACTTCGCGATTCGCTTCGGCGAGGGGATCTGGCCTGGCACCCACAACGAATTGCTGCTCGACGCGCCGCTGAGCGTGCTGTGTGCGTCTGAGATTGCCAGACGGCTCGCCACGCCAGGCGACCTAGTCAAAGAAACGCTGTTGCGGTCATATCGCGCCGACGAATGGAGCCTATGGCTCGACGCTGCCGGACTCGAGCCGTGGACGATCAACGGTCCGGTGTTCGACTCGTCGCGGTTGATGGTGGAAGCGGCCATGCAAGCCGCGGGCGTAGCGCTCGCGCCGCCGTGCATGTTCGGGCGCGAACTGCAAAACGGGCTGCTGATGCGCCCGTTCGACACTGAAGTGAGCACCGGCAGTTACTGGCTGACCCGGCTGAAATCGCGACACATGGCGCCGGCCATGGAGTTGTTCCGGGACTGGATTCTCGCGGAAGCGGGGGGCATGCGGCTTGCTGCTTGACCTTGAGCCGTATCGCCAGATTCGGATCATTCAAGTCAAGGAGCACACCATGTCGAAGCAGCACACCGAGAAGCATCCGCATGCCGATAAGGGCGAATCGCAGATCGACCAGGCCGTCGAAGATACTTTCCCGGCAAGCGACGCGCCGTCGACGGGCGGCAAGACCCGCATTGAGCCCAAGGAAGTACAGCATAAGGACAAGCGCGATCAGACGCCTCAGAATCAGAAGCACTAGCGGCATCGACGGCGCTGACAAGCAAACCTGTCGCGCTTGCAACGCGCTGGCGGGCACTCCCACGCCAGGCGCCGGCTAACCGGCTAGCGCGCTACGGTATGCGTACAGTCCCGGCAAACCGCCGGTCATCACAAACAGCAAGCGCTGTCCGGCGCGATACGCGCCGGTCTCAATGCCATGCAACAGACCGGCAAAGGCCTTGCCGCTGTACACCGGATCGAGCAGGAGTCCTTCGGTTGAGGCCAGCAGTCGCACCGCGCGGAGCATAGCTTCAGTGGGAATACCGTAGCCGTCGCCAAGCTGGCTGCCGTTGACAACCACCGCTTCACTGGGTACGTTGAGCACTGGATCGATCAGCCGGATCGTCTGATTAGCCTTGTCGAGGGTCGCGGCGTGCGCGGCTTCGGCTGGACCATACACGCCATATCCGATGATTGAAGGCGTTGTGCGGCCAAGCGCAATCATCCCGGCCACGAGACCCGCGTGCATGCCACCGCTGCCATTCGGTCCAAGGATGTAATCGAACGGCACCCCCAATGTTTCAGACTGCGCAACGATTTCCGCCGCGCAATCCGCATAGCCGAGGCAACCGGCCGGGCTCGATCCACCCAGCGGACAGACATACACCTTGCGACCTTCGGCGCGTAAAGCTGCCGCGCGCTCTTCCGCAAACGCCAGCGCATTCGCGTCGCCCGGCAAGTCGTGCACATGAGCGCCGAACAGGCTGTTCAGCACGATATTGCCGTTCTCGAGGTAGTCGTCGTCAAACCGCGGCACCAGTCGTGTCAGAACCAGTTCGCACTGCAGACCGGCACGCGCCGCGGCTGCCGCGGTGAGCCGCGCATGGTTCGACTGGCGCGCGCCGACCGTGATGATCGTATCGGCGCCCTGCGCGACGGCTTCGCCAACCAGGAATTCGAGCTTGCGCAATTTATTGCCGCCACCGCCAAGCCAGTTCAGATCGTCGCGCTTGACGAATACTTCGACACCGCCAAGCTGTTTGTTCAGGCGCGCGAGAGGCTGGATGGGGGTGGGTCCTTCGAGCAAGGTGAAACGGGGAAACCGGTTGAGTCCGAGTGGAGAAGCGGTCGACATCGTGAAGGTCCGTTTTGGCTGAAGGCTTAAAGTCAGGCGAGCTAGATGCCAATATGCTACTCGCCAATCCACGATCCGCGCAGATCGCTGTCATGCAGCAACTGCAGCAGCGTGCCCGCCGGGCGGCTGAGCCGTCTGGCGGCAAGCGCAATGAACTCCACATCGGGCAAGACCGGCAGGCTCGCATTGTTGACCGGCGACGCGAGCCCGCGTGCCGTCAGATATTGTGGCCGCACGGTAATGCCCAGGCCGCCGCGCGCCGCGGCAATGCATCCCGCGTGGCTGCTGCTCGTGCATACCACCTGCCAGCTGAAACCTGCTTCGGCGAGCGCATCCAGCACCACGGCACGAGTGACGCTCGGCTCCGCTACGAGGATCAGCGGCAGCGGCTGCGTCATGTCCACCAGCGTGCCAGTCCGCGCAAGCCACTCGAGCCGACCGGTGAACAGCGGCACGCCGCGCCGGTCGCCGAGACGCCGCTTGCCGACCAGCAGATCGATCGAACCCGCGTCCAGCAACTCATAAAGCTTGCCGGTCATGCCGATGGTGATTTCCAGCTCCACGTCGGGATGGGCATTGCGAAACGCCGCCAGCACAGTGGGGAGTGGGCCGAGCGCCACGTCATCGGAAGAACCGAGGCGCACCCGGCCCTTCAGGCGCGGCGCGCGAAACTGCGATTCGGCGCGCGTCAGCGCCTGCAGGATCACGCTGGCGTGCGCGAGCATCGCCTCGCCATCGGGCGTCATGGCGAGCGAGTGAGTATCGCGCACGAACACACGCCGGCCGATCTCCTGTTCGAGCCGCCGGATGTGCTCGCTCACGCTCGACTGCGTGAGGCCGAGTTGCCGCCCCGCTTCCGTGAAGCTGTGACATGCGGCAACGGCGGCGAAAGTCTTGAGCCAGATGGGATTGAGCATGCGTCATTGTTATCGGCAATGCCGATAACAGTCAATGCCCCTAGTGGGGTTCCCGATTGACGTATATGTCAATATCATGTCGATATCCCCACCAATCGCTTAATGCTTGCGTCATCCATTGACTCCCACCGCCATGTTGCGGTGCAAGGCGCGCGAGGCGCCCCAGCATCCCCGAGAAGTTCAAATGAGTAAGGATTCAACCCAGACTGCGCTGCTATGGATCGTCGCTGCCGGCTTCTTCATGCAGTCGCTCGATACGACGATCGTCAACACGGCCTTGCCGTCCATCGCGCACAGCCTGAATGAAAAACCGCTGGCGATGCAGCCGGTGATCGTGGCCTACACGCTCACCATGGCGATGCTCACGCCCGCCTCCGGCTGGCTCGCCGACCGCTACGGCACGCGCCGGGTCTACTTCGCGGCCATCCTGATCTTCGTGCTCGGCTCGCTGTGCTGCTCGAGCGCACACACACTCGGACAACTGGTGATTGCGCGGGTGCTGCAAGGCGTCGGCGGTTCGATGCTGCTGCCAATCGGGCGGCTCGCCGTGCTACGCAGTGTGTCCGGCGAGCAGTACGTGTCGGCGCTAGCGTTTATTTCCGTAGCGGGACAGGTCGGCCCGATTGTCGGACCGACGCTGGGCGGCTGGTTCGTGCAGGCTATTTCGTGGCACTGGATCTTCCTGATCAACGTGCCGATTGGCGCCATTGGGCTCTTTGCCGTGCACCGCTATTTGCCGCGCAGCACGACCTCGGCCGCGCCGCCTTTCGATCTGGCGGGCTGCGCCCTGCTCTCGCTGTGCATGATCGCGTTCTCGCTTGCGGTGGAAACGCCGGTGCAAACCCATCGCGCTGCGTGGGCCGTGGGCCTGTTCGTGCTGGGTCTCGTCTCCGCCCTTGCCTATGTGCCCTACGCGAAGCGCCGCGCCAATCCGCTCTTCAAGCTCAAACTGTTTAGCGAACCTAACTTTAGCGTGGGCCTGATCGGCAATCTGGTGTGCCGCGTCGGCTCGAGTGCCGTGCCGTTCCTGCTGCCGCTCCTGATGCAGCTGCAGCTCGGCTATACGCCGCTCCATTCGGGCTTGATGATGTTACCGGCCGCGCTCGCCGGTACCGTCGCCAAACGCTGGATCGCGCCGCTTATCCGACGTTACGGCTATGACATATTTCTACTGGTCAACACGGTGATCGTCGGTGCGGCAATCGTGGCCTTCGCACTGATCTCGCGCGGCACGCCGCTGTTTGTCGAAATTATCGTGCTCGCCGTGTTCGGCGCGGGCAACTCCATGCAGTTCGCGGCGATGAACAGCGTGACCTTGAAGGGCCTTTCGCACGAGGATGCGGGCAGCGGCAACAGCCTGTTTTCGATGGTGCAGATGCTGGCGATGGGGCTTGGCGTATCGATCGGCGGTGGCCTGGTGAGGCTGTTCGCGGCACAGCTCGGCTCGGCGGCAATGGGCTTCCGCCTGAGCTTCGTCTGCATGGGTGTGATTACGCTGGTGTCGGCCCTGATATTTCGCCGTCTCGACGAAGCGCCGCTCGCCACGGCGAACGTCGGCCGCGCGGTATCGGGTGCCGGCCGCTGAAGCGCGGCGCGCGGGGACGAACTGGACGCCGACAGGCGCCCAGCAGCCGTGTGGATCAGCGAATGTGGTCGCCGAACAGGCCGAGCAGCCCAATGATGATCAGATACAGCGCCACGATGTAATTGAGCAGGCGCGGCACCACGAGAATCAGAATGCCCGCAATCAGTGCCGCGAGCGGCCCCACGTTCGTCACGATATGCATGTGTTTTTCTCCAGGATCGAAAGCGGAAAGTGCCGCACGGCTGCAGCCACCGAACCACCGGCGTCAGCTGCCGCAAATGCAGCGGGTTCGCCCGCGCAACGGCATGCGTTGCCTGGGCGGCTGCTCAGGCGACTGCCTAAGCGCCAGCAAGCGGCGTGCCTGCGCGGTACGGTAGCGCGACGGTAGCGTATACGCGTGGTCTTATCAATCCGCAAAGCGAACGCCTGTAGCGCCGCCTCGGCGCGAGCCTCGTTGCGGCCTCACTGGCGATGCGGTCGGTGCAACTTCAAGGCATGGCGCGCGGCCGCTTCAGGCCGATGCCCATAGCCGTTACGCCCGGTTTCAAATTCACACAAATTCGTGCCGCAGCGGCCCACGCGCTTACAGCGTAGGCGTCGCCCATCTGCTACGCTGGTCACCTACCAACTACAGCGACCTCAGGCGCGTTTCTCATGCTCATTCGGCCCACTGCCACGCTCAAGCTGGCAACCCGCGCGGCGTTTGCCGCAGTACTCGCCTTTCCTTGCGTCGCCTTTTCCCAGGTGGATGCGGTCACGAATCAACCCATCAACCTGATGGCTGGACCCGGCGACGATTATCCGGTGGTGACCGGCCTTGGACCCAATCAGCCGGTCGAGGTATTCGACTGCGTCAGCGATTACGAATGGTGCGATGTAGCGCTCGACGATCTGCGCGGCTGGGTCGACGGCAACTCCCTCACGTATGCGTACGAAGGTAATCAGGTCCCGCTGCAGAGCTATGGCGCGGTGATCGGTCTGCCGCTCGTGGTGTTTTCGATCGACGATTACTGGGGCCGCTACTATGCCGGCCGTCCGTGGTATGGCGATCGCGATCGCTGGCGTCATGGCGGGCCGCCCGGCGGCTATCCGGGACGCCCCTATCAGCCGCCGCCGCACCCTGGCCAGCCTTACCCGAACGGCGGCCATCCGTACCCGCCGCCGATGCAGGGGCAAGGTCAACCGGTGTATCGTCCGAATGCGGGACCGATACCGCATGGCGCCCCGCAGCAGCCGCAGGGACAACCACAGCAGCAGTACGGCGGCAGGCCGCCGGAGAACGGCGCCAGGCCGCCGGCTCAGATGCCGGCGCGTCCGCAAGGTCAGCCGCAGCAACAACAGCAGGGCCGCGCGCAACCGAACGAAGGACGCCGCGAGCCGCAGCCGAACCCTTGAGCGCAGGCGGCGATGCGAATCATGCATCGCCCGCGCTCGATGCGACCTCATTGCACGGAGTCCACCTTGAACGACGAACACAAGCCCTCACCAACTGCTGCGAATAGCAGCATCGATCCAGACCTGCTCGACGTCGCACGCGAAGTCTTCGACGCGGCACGGCGTGGCGAAGCCGCGACGCTCGCGGCGGTAATCGGCAAAGGCGTGCCGCCCAATCTGCGCAACGAGAAAGGCGACAGTCTGCTGATGCTGGCGAGCTATCACGGTCACGCCGAAGCGGTGCGCGCCCTGATCGAACACGGCGCGGATCCCGATCTGCGCAACGACAACGGCCAGAGCCCGATTGCCGGCGCGACGTTCAAGGGCTTCAAGGAAGTTGTCGAGGCGCTGCTCGCGGGTGGCGCGGATGTCGAGGGCGCGTCGCCGGACGGCCGCACAGCGTTGATGATTGCGGCGATGTTCAACCGCACCGAGATCGTCGATCTGCTGATTGCCCACGGCGCTAATCCGCAGGCGCGCGACGCGTCGGGCGTGACGCCGCTCGACGCGGCCAACCGCATGGGCGCACCCGACACGCCGGCGCAACTTACGAAGGCGCGGTCTTGAGGTATGGGTCGTCGAACGGATCGCGAATTTCGATAACCTCTTCCAGTTCGCACGGCTCCATTCGCAGCGTTGGCGGCAAGGACTTCGATGTGGCAGTCGGACAATCCGCGTAGTCATCCAACGGCTGGGCCAGCTTGACGCCCCATGCGGACAGCGTATCGCCAAAACCGCCGCGCGCCCGGCTTGCGCGCCGCGCACTCGTAACGACCCGCGGCGCGGCGCTCCACGCGATGCATGCGCCGCTCGCCTGCAACTGCTCCACCAGCGCCACATCTTCGCTGCAGGCAAGCGGCGCGAAGCCGCCTGCCCGGCGATAGGCCCGCGCGGATACGCCAAGGTTGGCGCCGTGCACATGACGATGGCCGTCCGCGTCGACGTAGGTCTGACGGAAATAGTCGCGCACCTGCTGTGGATGCGCTGCCCAGTCGTCGACGCAGATCGAACCGCACACGGCGTCTGCGCCGAGCGACAACTGCGCCGCCAGCCAATTGGGCGCAACGCGGCTGTCGGCATCGGTGAACGCGAGCCAGCGCGCGCCCGCCGCGAGCAGGCGCTGCGCACCGGCGCCTCGCGCGATGCCGACATTGCGCGCCTGCAACGCGAGCGTCTCGACGCCACAACAGGTGGCGATCTCGGCGGAACGGTCGGTGCAATCGTCGAGCACCACGATCGTTCGCACAGCTTCGCCATCGAGTGCGGGATCGCGCGCCGCTTCCAGAATTGAAGCGAGGCAGCGCGCGAGCCACGCCTCCTCGTTATGGGCGGGAATCACGATGCCGATCATGCCAGTCCCTCCTGTTCAGCCACCGAGCGCGGGTCATGCGACCACACGTCGAGCAGCATGTCCGGGTCGTCGTGACGCGCGAGCCGTGTGAGTCCGCAGCGCGTATCGAGCAACGCATGCACGGCTGCCGCCGACTGCGGCGCCGCGTCGAAGGGACGGCGCCAATGGCAAGCCAGCAAGGTGCCGTCAGGCGTGAGCGTCGCCTTGATGCATTCGGCTAGCCGCTCCAGTTCCGGCGAGCTCAGGTAATAGGCGAGTTCGCTGATGACGATCAAATCGAATCTGCCAGCCGGCCAGTCGTCGGGAACGCTGCCGCGCTCGACGCGTACATGCGGTAGCGCCGCGACGCGCTCGCTTGCGAGGCGCACGGCGGTTTCGTTGAGATCGGTCGCGAGCAGGCTATCGCAACGGGCAGCGAGCTGCGCCGAGAGCTCGCCGTTGGCGCACCCCGGTTCGAAGGCGCGCCGATAGCGTTCGCGCGGCAGTAGCGCCATCGTCAGCAGACGCTTGCGACGCTCATACCAGCGGTTGCGAAACCCCCATGGGTCGTCGCAGGCCTCATAGAGTGCGTCGAAGTAGCAACCGGATGAAATCATTTCGGACACCTTGTTTTAGAGCTCACGACCTGGCACATTGCGCCAGCCCCTGTATCAATCTTCAATCTTGTCCCGCCACGTATGGGAGCGACTCGCGAGAGCTGCCTAGAGCGACCAAGCGCTGCCGTCGCCGCGGTAATCGCCATTGCCATCGCCGCCGGCATGCTCCGACAGCACGCGTTCGCCGAGCGCGGCCAGATCGCGCTCAGCGTGGCTCTGTCTGAGGAAAACCGGCAGATCGGCCATGGCCCGGGCAAAGCGCTCGTTGCGGCACAGCGGCGCCGCGCCGAGCGCACGGCCCGCATGGCTCATGACGGTGGTAGCCGCCGCCTCGACAATCAGTCGTGCGCGTAACGCCGCAATCTGGACGTCGGCACGCGGGTGAGCGTCGATCTGCGCAGCGGTGGCGCGTAACACCGCCGCAGCACCGGCCAGCGCGACCTCCACCGCTCCCATGTGCGCGAGGCGATGGGCGTCAGGGCGAGCCGCGACGGCGTCGGCCATCATGTGAGCAATGCCTGCCGCGGCACCGTACCAACACGCCGCAATACCCCCGCCGCCTTGCCAGAAACCGGCACGGCTGACGTAGTCGCGCGGCGCGCCGATCTGGATCGCGCGCGTTTGCTCAAAGCGGACATCGCCGCTTTCGGTCGCGCGCATGCCGACGGCTTGCCAGTGGTCTGAGGAGATCGAGACAGATGGTTGAGTCAGCGCGACGGCAGCCAGCACCGGCTGGTCGCCGAGCCATGCGGTCACCAATGCGTGGCTGAGCACACGGGCGCCTGAGCACCATGCCTTGACGCCATCGAGTTGCAGCTCGCCGTTCGCGAGCGACGTAGCGGTTAAGCGCGCGTCAGGAGCTTCGGCTGCCCATACGCCCCAACTGCTTCCGGGGGGCACGGCCGGCCCCTCTAGTTCGGCGAGGATCGCGAGCGCATCGGTATGGCCTTCGAATAGTTTGACGAGACCGAGATCGCGCGCCGCGACTGCCGCCAGCGCACGCCAGCGAGCCAGCGTGTGGCCGCTGCCCGGCGACGGCAAACGGTCATGACCGCCCGCGATCATTTGCGTCAGGACGACGCCTAGTGCGGCAGGATCCGCTGGGTCGAAGCGTGCATGGGTCAGGAAATCTTCGAGCGCGACGCCGGCATTTTTTACAGAGTCCTGACGATTCGCGGCGACGAGATCTTCGTCGTACAGGGCGCTTTGGGCGCGCCGCTTCGCCTCGTGATCCGCGGCACGCATACGGGTATCTAACATGAGGGCCTCCCTGGCCGCGTCGATTTGTCGGCGCGGCCATTCGGGAGCCGCAGCGCTTGCTGTATTCGAGCAAGCGCTGTGCCGCAGGCAGCGGCTACGAGCAAGACGCCGCTCGCGGGAACAACGCATAATGAGAAAACAGGCACAGCTGTCGTGCTTTCGCACGACGCAGGACAACGCCGGACAAGGAGATCAAGGTCCCATGAAACGTGCCCTTTCGAACGACGACGCGTTGCAGCGCGCCGTGCTGCTCGAGCTAAACGCGGCGGATGTGCCTGCGGGGCGGGCTGCCGTCGCGGTGGACGCAGGCATCGTGACCCTGCTGGGCTACGTCGAACATGCCGCGCAAAAGCGCGCGGCCGAAAGCGCTGCATTGCGGGTCGAGGGTGTCAAGGCGGTGGTCGTCGCCATCGAGGTTCGCGGAGTGGACTCGGAGATACAGCACGATGACCAGCTTGCTGTGGAAGTGCTCAGGCGCCTGGCGTGGGACGTGTGGGTGCCGAAGGACGTGCTCAAAGTAAAAATCGAACACGGGCACGTAACGCTGCTGGGTCAGCTTGACCGGAATGAGCAGCGCTCAGCCGTTTTGGAGGATGTGACCCGCCTGTTCGGCGTGACAGGAGTGTCCGACCAGACCACTGTGAACAGCGCTGGCAAGACCGCTGACAACGGGTCCAAGGGAGCGAAAAGCGGCAAGAGCAATAAGAGCGGCGGTCGCCGCCCGGCAGGCTAACGCGTCTCCTGCTGCATCAACGTCCGGCAATGGCGGGCAATCTGCCGTTCCTCCTCGGTGTGCAGGACGCGCACTTTCCCTGCCGGATCGTCGGCCTTCAACCCGAGAAATTCCAACCCGGTACAGACACGGCGCCGCACTTCCGCACTGTGCTCGCCAATCCCACCCGCAAACACCAGCAGATCGATCCCGCCCAGCAATGCCGCGTAGGCGCCGACATATTTGCGCACCGCCGTCGCGAAGACCTCGACTGCCAGCTCCGCGTCCTCATCGCCAGCCGCACTGCGCTTCTCCAACGCCTGCATGTCGCCCTCGCCGTCGGTAAAACCGGCGAGGCCGCTCTGGCGTGTCAGCAGCGTTTCGAGCTTGTCTGCGTCGAGGTGCTCGGTGCGCATCAGGTACAGCAGCACTCCGGGGTCAAGATCGCCGCTGCGCGTGCCCATCGGCATGCCGCCGGTTGGCGTCATGCCCATCGAGGTGTCGACGGAGCGCCCATCCCGCAACGCGCACACGCTCGAACCGTTCCCCAGGTGCGCAAACACCGCCCGCGAAGGCAGATCGGCACCCAGACGCCGCACCAGCGATTCGTACGACAAACCGTGAAAGCCATAGTGAATCACGCCCGCCTGCGCATAGCGGCGCGGCAATGCAAGCTGCGTAGCCGCGCGCGGCATGGTGCGATGGAACGCGGTATCGAAACAGGCGTAATGCGCCGCGTCGCCGAATATCTTCTGCGCCTGGTCGATCAAGGCAAGCGCGGGCGGGATATGCAGCGGTGCGAAATGCACCGCCTCCTGCAAGCGCTGCCTGACTTCGGGTGTAAGAAGCTGGTGCTCGCGCAGATGCGGACCGCCATGCACCACGCGATGCCCGACTGCCACCGGCCGGGTATGTCCGTGGTCGGCCAGCACGCTGGCGAGACTCTGCAGGGCATCGGTCTGCGACTCAAGCACCTGGTCTTTTTGCAACAGCACGGTGCCGTCGGCTGTCTTTATCTTCAGACTGCCGTCCGGGCGGCCGATTCCTTCAGCGCTGCCCTCCAGCAATAACGTTTCGTCATCCTGATCGGCCTGCGAAGCGCCGGCAGCGTGAGCTGCCTTGAACAGACCAAATTTGAGCGACGACGAGCCGCTATTCAGAACCAGGATCGTCGGTTCGCTTTTCGCTGTGTCCGGCATCGCTTAGCCCTTCCATGTCCAGTTGCGGATCTCCTCGCTGTCGATACCCTCGGCATGCGCATACGCGACATGCTCGATGATCTGACCGCGCAGCCATTCTTTCACATGATCGCCGACACCGCGCAGACCCGGAACACGATCGATCACGTCGATCGCGAGCGAGAAGCGGTCCACCTGGTTGATGATCGCGAGTTCCAGCGGCGTATTGATGTTGCCTTTCTCGTGATAGCCGTGGACATGCAGGTTCTCGTGATTGGTGCGGCGGTACGTGAGCTTGTGGATCAGCGACGAATAGGAATGGAAGTTGAAGATCACCGGCTTGTTGGCCGTGAAAAGCGAATCGAAGTCGCGGTCCGACAAACCATGCGGATGCTCGGTGTCGGGCATCAGCCTGAACAGATCGACCACGTTGAGGAAGCGGATCTTCAGCGTGGGAAACTTCTCCTTCAGAATCTCGACGGCCGCGAGCGATTCCATGGTCGGGATGTCGCCTGCGCAGGCCATCACCACATCTGGCTCGGCGCCGTGATCGGTAGAGGCCCAACCCCAGATGCCGATGCCCTTTGTACAGTGCGTGACGGCATCGTCCATGCTGAGGTACTGCAGGTGCGGCTGCTTGTCGGCGACGATCACGTTGACGTAATCGCGCGAGCGCAGACAATGGTCGGCCACGCTCAGCAAACAGTTGGCATCGGGCGGCATATAGATGCGCACCACATTCGGGCTCTTGTTGGTGACCACGTCGAGAAAACCGGGGTCCTGATGCGTAAAACCGTTGTGATCCTGGCGCCAGACCAGCGACGTGATCAGCAGGTTGATGGACGGCACCGGCTGCCGCCATCTCAACTCGAGCTTCGATTTTTCGAGCCACTTGGCGTGCTGGTTGAACATCGAATCGATCACGTGCACGAACGCTTCGTAGGTGGCGAAAAGACCATGCCGCCCGGTCAGCACGTAACCTTCGAACCAGCCCTCGAGCGTGTGTTCGCTGAGCATTTCCATGACGCGACCATCCACCGAGAGCTCGCCGCCATCCGCATCGCTGGGCTCGGTTTTGGCAAGCCAGGTTTTCTCCGACACCTCGTAGATCGCGGTGAGCCGGTTGCTGGCAGTCTCGTCAGGGCCGAAGACGCGGAAGTCGCTCATATTGCGGCGCATGACCTGGCCGAGAAACTTGCCGAGCACCTCGGTGGGCGGCACATACTCCGCGCCGGGTGTCTTGACCTCGACGCCGTACTCGCGAAATTCCGGCATATCGAGCGCCTTGCACAGCAGCCCGCCGTTGGCATGCGGATTGGCGCTGATGCGGCGCGTGCCGGTCGGCGCCATGTCGCGCAGCTCGGCGACCAGCTTGCCCTTTTCGTCGAACAGTTCTTCCGGACGGTAGCGTTTCATCCAGCTCTCGACCAGTTTGAGACTCGAGTCGTTGGTCGCCGGATCGAGAATCGGCACCTGGTGCGCGCGCCACGAACCTTCGACCTTATGCCCGTCCACTTCCTTCGGGCCGGTCCAGCCCTTGGGCGAACGCAACACGATCATCGGCCAGCGCGGCCGCTCGGCACGGCCGCTCGAGCGCGCCTGCTGCTGGATCGCACGGATTTCGCCGATGCAATGCTCTAGCGTGGCCGCCATCTTCTGATGCATCGCCTCCGGTTCGTCACCTTCGACGAAATACGGCTTGTGTCCGTAGCCCGTCAGCAATGCTTCCAGTTCTTCATGCGGAATGCGGGCGAGAATCGTCGGATTGGCGATCTTGTAGCCGTTCAGATGCAAGACCGGCAACACCGCGCCGTCGCGGATCGGATTGAGGAATTTGTTCGAATGCCAGGAGGTGGCGAGCGGTCCGGTTTCCGCCTCGCCGTCACCCACCATCACGGCGACAATCAGATCGGGGTTGTCGAAGGCCGCGCCATAACCATGCGAGAGGCTGTAGCCGAGCTCGCCGCCCTCGTGAATCGAGCCGGGCGTCTCCGGCGTGCAATGCGAACCGATCCCGCCGGGAAACGAAAACTGCCTAAAAAAGCGCTGCATGCCGGCTTCGTCTTCACTGCGGTCGGGATAGATTTCCGAGTAGTGCCCCTCGAGATAGCTGCTCGCCAATGTAGCCGGCGCGCCATGCCCAGGGCCGGCGATATAGATGACGTCGAGGTCGAGTTTCTTGATCAGGCGGTTCAGATGCACAAGCAGGAAGCTCTGCCCGGGATCGGAACCCCAGTGGCCCAGCAAGCGGCGTTTGATGTGTTCGGCTTTGAGCGGTTCGCGCAGCAGCGGATTGGCGCGCAGATAGATCATCCCCGCTGCGAGGTAGTTGCAGGCACGCCAGTAGCGGTCCATCTTGCGCAACGTCTCGTCGTCCAGCACCGGGGAAGTCGGGGGGGAAATTGTATCGATCTCGGCCATCGGGTCACTCCATGGTTAGGGTCCCGCAGTTGCTACCGCCGTAGGTACGAGGGCAGCCCGCCTTCATTCAGTCTCCAGATGTGACAGGGGCAGCGTGTTAAGGTTCGCCGCCTTGTGCATGGTTGTCGTGGGTGGCGAGTGGATTACGCAGCCCGCGGATGGTCTACCCACGGACGGCCAACGGATGGCCACCCTTCTCCCCTATAGTGCGCGGTCGTCATGCCAGCTAGATGACAGAGTAGTGACGGTGCGGGCACATCGCCATGTCAACCGGCTCTCAAAGCACACTCAGATCCATCGTAGCCAGTTCTCCGACGTGCTCGACGGTTACGTCAGCCGGGGGATAAGCGGCAATATTGGCGGGATCGAGCGCGTAGTGCCCTTGGCGGGGAAAGACTGTCGTCAGCCGTTCTTTCCAGATCTGCTTCATGGCGGCGAGGATGCGCAGCTTGTCGTCGACCATCACGTAGCGCTTCGCCGGATACCGTTGAACGACTTCATCGAGCATCCGTTCCTTGTGGATGTAGATCAACACGCGCCCCTCCACGGCGTCCCATAGCCCCGACTGCTTGATCTTACGGGGCTGGAACACGACGTCGCCGTCAGACAGGATCACGGTCGGCCCGACCTTGCGCATCTGCGCGATCGCCGCGAGCGCGTCCGGAAACAGGCGGGTGGCGAACGGATAGTCGATCAGGAACGACGACATCAACATCAGCTGCGTGTCGCATTGACGCTCTAGCCGGTAGCGTTGCAAAGCCCCGAGGTAATCGGCGTAGCCCAACTCGCTGCGCAAGGTTTCGAAGATTTCCCAGTAGCGGTCGCTGGCCGTGGTGCCGAACTGTTCGGTCAGGTGCTCGCGTAAATCCGCCACGACCTGATCGTTGTTCAATAAGGTGTTGTCGACGTCGAGCAGGAATATGACTTCTTCAGGCGCGCTCATACGATAGGTTCCTCCGCAAACGATGACTGGGATGTTGGGTACGGTCGGTATCGATCATACGCGCGCTCGGATGATGGTGCCTCTAAAGCGGGTGAGGGATTGGCTGGAGCCGGTCGCATCGGACGATGCGGACCGGATCGCGAATCGGCTAGCGGATTGTCAGCTATCCGAAGTGAATGGTATTCGAAATGGAATCGGCGCCGAATATACGCTGCATTCTTCGCTCAACCACCCTCATCCGGCGCCCACCGCTCCTCGCGCGCCACCCGCTCTAGCGCCAGCTCGAACATCGCCCGGGCGCGATTCGCCACCTCGCCCAGATAGCGATGCAGCGCTGCATCCGCCGGCGTGCGCGACATGCAATCGTCGCTATATTGCTCGAACGACGACAACTGCTGGATCAGACCGGCAAGATGGCGTGGGCACTCGCACGCGATGGTGGTCGAGCGCCTGGCAATCGACACGAGTGCGTCGTCGGAGTAGCGGCGCGGCGTACGTGCGTAGGCTTCGACAGCATCGCGTGGCTGCGTCTGCGGTGACAGGTCGCGCAGAATCTGCCGTGCCTGCAGCTTCTCCAGCGGTTCGCGATAGACCCGCACGCCCGCATAGCGCAGCGTATTCACGCTGTGCTCGGTACCGAACGCGTAGACGACAGCGAGCACCTTCGCATGACACGTCTCGCCGAGCCCAAGCACGGCTTGCACGAGCTCGTCGTGCAGCGACGCGATATGAATCACCAGGGCGTCTGTTTTCAGCGAATGGGCCTGAGCGTCCTTGATGTCGTCGAACACGGTGACGCGTGGCTGGCTGGCGGAGCGCAATTCCGGCAGATCGCTGCGCAAACGGCGTGCGAGCGAGGTGCCGACGATCGTGAGCGTCGACTCCGCGGCATCATCCAACGGGCCAGGCGGGAACGCCGCCTCCGCATACGTCAACGCAAGGCGGTCCAGTTGATCGAGTTCAAGCCGTGCAATCGAGCCAATCGCGTGACCGCGTTCCACCAGTTTCTTCAGCAGGATCAACCGCTGCACATCCTGCGACGAGTAGAGGCGTTGTCCTGAAGCGCTTTTGGGCGGCGCGACCACGCCGTAGCGCCGCTCCCAGATCCGCAACGTTGTGACGGGCATTCGTGCGAGACGCGCGGCGGCGCCGCTGCGATAGCACTGAAGCTGGGCTTTCTCTTCCTCGCCGACGTCTGACGTGGCGATCAGTGGGTCATGAGGGGGCTGTTCGGTCATTGGGATCCAATACTGTGTTGACGCGTGAATGCATCAATATTGGACGATTATAGAGACCATAAAAGGGTCAACTAAGACTCAATCTCAATATTTACCGAGTCATTATCGTTTCATTCACGAGTCCCGATTTGCGAAGTCACCCGCCCGCTACCGCTCCGTATTCACACGCATTGCGCCAGCGCGCCGCGCCGTGCGACATTGCCGCGAGCCCATCACACGCTCGGCCGTCAACCTTACAAAATCTTTAAAACAAGAGGCGTTCATGTCCACACAGAAGGCAGCGGAAATCGCTGCCCGGTTTGACCGGTTACCTCCTTCGCGTACCGTCTGGACCATGGTGATCCTGATCTCGCTCGGCGGCGTATTCGAGTTCTACGACCTGTTCTTCACCGGTTATGTGGCGCCCGGGATGGTCGAGTCGGGACTGTTCAAACCTGAATCGCTGGGCTTTTTCGCGGCACTGCAGCCGCTCGCGGTGGCCGGGTTCGGCACTTTTGTGTTTGCCACCTTCGCGGGATTGTGGATCGGCACCGTGGCGTTCGGCTTCGTGGCGGACCGCTTCGGACGGCGCGTCGTGTTCACCTGGTCGCTGATCTGGTACATGGTCTGCACGGTGATCATGGCTTTCCAGACGTCCGGCTTCGCGCTCGATATCTGGCGCCTGATTTCCGGTATCGGTATTGGCGTCGAACTGGTCACCATCGACACCTACATCTCCGAACTGATCCCCGGTGGCGAGCGCGGCCGGGCGTATGCGGTCAACCAGTTCATCACGTTCGCGGTCGTGCCGGTGGTCGCCTTTCTCGCCTACGCGCTCAAGGGCACCCAGCCTCTTGGCCTCGAATACTGGCGCGTGGTGATCCTGATCGGCTCGGTCGGGGCAGTGATCGTCTGGATCCTGCGCCGCAAGATTCCCGAAAGCCCGCGCTGGCTCGCGCGTCATGGTCGCATCGAGGAAGCCGAGCGTATTGTCGCGGATATCGAACGGCGCGTCGCCGCCGAGAAAGGTGTGGTCTTGCCGCCGCCGCAGTTGGTCGCGCCCGAGCACGCCGGTGCGGGTTCATACAAGGAGATTTTCGGGCCGCAATACCGTCGGCGTACCCTGCTTCTGTCGATCTTCAACATGGCCCAGGTGATCGGTTTCTACGGCTTCGCCGCCTGGGTGCCAACGCTCCTGATCCATCGTGGCATTCATGTGACTGCGAGCCTCGGCTATGCGTTCGTGATCGCCATTGCCAATCCATTCGGGCCGCTGCTGGGCGTGTGGTTTGCCGACAAGTTCGAGCGCAAGACGCAGATTTGCGGCGGCCTGATTACGATGGCGGTGGTGATCGCCGTGTTTTCCCAAGTCTCCGAACCATGGCTGCTGATCGTTCTGGGCGTGCTGTTCACGCTCGCGGCGAACATCATGTCCTACGCGTATCACGGCTACCAGGCCGAACTTTTCCCCACGCGGATCCGGGCCCGGGCAATCGGCTTTGTCTATTCGTGGAGCCGGATCTCCGCGGCCTTCGCGGGACTCGCGATCGGCATTCTGTTGCACGGGTATGGCGTCGCGGGCGTGGCGGCTTTCATCGGCGTTTCGATGCTGGTCGGCATTGTCATGATCCTGCTCGGGCCGTCGACGCGCGGGCTGTCGCTGGAGACGATCAGTCACTGATCCTGATTCGCGCGGCCGGGGGCCTTGGGTGGTCGCCATTCGCACGTCGTGAGCATCTCCCCCGTTCGATGCTCACGACGCGGTAATGCAATTGCATTGACCTGACAATGCAATTGCATTACTATGCGTGTTGTAGTCTACAGAATGGAGTCCGAGATGTCTTTTTCCTATCTCTCTGAAGCAGATTTCGTCGTGGAAGCCGAGTCGTCGTTAACAGACCGCTACCAGACGACAGTCCCGGAAACTGTCCGGCGTGCTCTTAAACTTGGCAAGCGGGACAAGATTCATTACGGGGTCACGTCGAACGGTGAGGTCGTCATGTTCCGCGCTACGGCTACCGCCGAAGAAGATCCGGCTTTCGGCCCGTTCCTGGTCTTTCTTGCTCGCGATATCCAAAACCGTCCGGAGAAACTTCGCTCATTTTCGCCCGCTTTCGTGCAACGCGTGCAGGCACTGACCGAAGACGTTCCGATCGATCTCGATGCTGCACTTTCTCCGGATGACGAATGACCGAGGAAGCAAAGAAGGCCGAAGCAATTCAACATTTGGAGATAAACGGGTGGACCATTTTCGCCCACCCTTGTTTTCTGGGTCAGTTCGAATCGCTCATTGAAGATGTTGAGTCGCTTCGGCAGAAGCTTCCGAACGACTACAAAAAGAAGAACGCCACGAAGCGGCTCGCGGCAATCGCGAAACTGGCGTGGGAGGAAATCCCGCAAGATCCGGAAAAGGCCGAATACAGACAGGGCGACACTTTAGGTGGTGAGCGCAAACACTGGTTTCGTGCGAAGTTTTTCCAGCAGTACCGTCTATTCTTTCGTTACCACAAGGCTTCGAAAATCATCATCTTTGGCTGGGTAAATGATGATGCCACCAAGCGTGCCTACAGTTCGGGAACCGACGCCCACAAGGTATTCGGGAAAATGTTGGATAAGGGTCAACCGCCTGACGATTGGGACCAGTTGCTTGCCGAGGCGTCAGCCGCATCGGACAGGCTAGCCAAAAAAAGAAAGGCCCGGTGACACACCGGGCCTGCAAAGGTCACCCCCTACAAAGACCCAGGGGCAACTGGACGTGACTCTCGGAGACTGCGCGGTGCATGAAACGATTTGTTCGTGCGACGCTGCATACAACATCACTCTATGCGTTCCATCTTAAAGGGAACTTAAGCTCGCATCGTTTGCAATCAAACAGCGGCGATCCTGGATGCGATGCATAATTGAGCCAACCCCATCAACCAACGGACGCCCAGTCATGACTGAACGCGAAAGCGAAGCAGCGAACACGGTCAAACCATCCGGGCGCGCCCCGGGATCGTCGCGGATGATCTGGGTCATCGTTCTGACATTGCCTGTCACCATCGTGGCGCTTGCCATTACCCTCGAGATTTTTGGCTTGCTGTTGCGACTCGGTTGAATACCGCAGGATTCCTAAGGTTCATCGGGAAAAAATCCCGCGAAACGCTCCTTCAGAGCGCCACAACTGCCGCACTTTCCTCAGAAAACACACCCCGTATTGATGAATTTCGACGGATCGCCGGAGACGGTCGCGGCGGCGGCCCAATCGTCGAATGCCAGCGACCTAATCGTCGAAGGCCAGCTCGGCGTCGATCTGCTGTCCGAGCGCCAGCACCGCACCATAGCCCGCCGAAACGATCCCATTCTGGCCGAACGTCAGCGCGCCATCGAGCCGCGCATTGGCGCGGTAACTGCTCATCGTGTCGAGCGGCTCGTTCGGCCAGAGCGGATCGGGTACCCCGTTCGCCTGATCGATCGTGGGCATCGGGCAGCGCGCGCAGGGCTTGACGAGGTGGACCTGCACGGTTTCCTCGCTCGTCCAGATCGTCAGGTTGTCCACGAAGTCTTCTTCATAGGCATCGAGGCCCTTGAACACCAGATTCGGCCTGAAGCGGTCCATGGGGATCGGCGGCGCGCCTTTGCCGGCGAGACGCCGGTTCAGATCGGCCAGCGACCCCTCCCCGATGATCAGCAAGGGAAAGCCGTCGGCAAATTGCGTGATGGCGTGCATATCTCCCGTCCAGTCCGGGTCCACCACGCGCTGCACCGCCGGATCGAAGCGCGCGAGCCGCACAGGCTCGTTGAGAAACGCGCTGAACCAGGCCGCCGTTTGCCGGCCCGTGTCGAAAGCCGGCATGGTGTCTCTCCAGACCGTGACATCGAACCGTTCAGGCTGTTCGAGCGCCTCAACCGCGAGCGGCGTGCGCAGCTCGGGCATGCCCGGCGCCGAGACGATCAGTTCACTCTCGCCCAATGCCACCTGAATCAGAGCAAGACGCCCATGGCTGCGCTGCGTCAGCATCTGCCCGCCCGGGGTCGACACCAGCCAGTTGCGATCGTATTCAAGCCCCGAGGGCAACAGTCGGGCCTCGTTTAGCGCAATACCGGCGCACGACTTGATCGGATAGACGTAAAGACCGCTGACGGCTGGCATGATGGGGGCGCGTTATTTGACGGTGTAGAGGCCGATTGTAATAGCCGCCGCGCACGCCTGCCCAACCGGCCATAAATCAGCGCCTGGCCGAGCGCCCCGTCATCCGCCCGAGAATGTCCACGCGCTCGATCAACTGATGGTAGATCACCGCCAGTACGTGCCCGGCAATCAGCGCATACGTAGCCCACGCGAGCAGCGCATGAATGCGCCCGGCGAGATGGCCGAGCGCCTTGTCCTGCGGCACCACGCCCGGCACCTGGAACAGCCAGAACCAGTTGACCGGATGGCCGCCGCCATAGGAATTGATGTATCCGCTAATCGGCATTGCAAAGAGGATCACGTACAGCAAGCCGTGACCGATATGCGCGAGGGTTTGCTCGAACGCCGGGATCGAAGCCGGCAACGGCGGCGCGTTGCCCGACAGGCGGGTGACCAGGCGGATCAGCGTCAGCAGCAGGACGGTGAGGCCGATCGATTTGTGCAGGTTGACCCAGTTGCCCCGCATGGGGTCGTGGCGATCGAGGCTGGTCATGTACCAGGCGAGCGGAATCACGACGAACATGCACAAGGCGGTGAGCCAGTGCAGCACCCGCAGCGTCAGGCTATAGGTCGAACGGACCGACGGTAGCGCGGTGCTCGCCGCAGGGGATACGCGGGATGGACGGGACATGATGAGAGCCTTTCAATCGTATTCGACCGTGAAAGCTTGACATAAAAATATGGCGGGCGCGCTGTCTGGATACTTGCCGTCCCCCGCCCCCGGTTAGCCAACGTTCGAACCTCGTGCGGCACGTGTGCCTGCGCGCTTGATGCGCCGGTGCCGGGTTCCGACACGTCCTGAGGCGCTTGGACGTAAAATCCCGAAGCACAGCGTAGCCGCGACGCCTCAACCGGCGGCGCGCACGTCTCACCCCATACGCAAACCGCACGCCTCATGAGGGCGTGCCGCAGGATCTAGACAGATAGATGTAGAAGAACCCTTACCATAACCTAGACAGGGAATTCATTATGCTGACGAAACATGTGTTGGGCGTTGCCGAAATCACGCAGATTCTCGCCGCCGCGCGTGCCGAGGCCGAGAAGAACCAGTGGGCCGTGACGATTGCGGTCGCCGACGACGGCGGCCATCTGCTTGGCCTGCTGCGCCTCGACGGCTGTGCCCCGGTCGGCGCCTATATCGCCGTTGAAAAGGCCCGCACTGCGGCGCTTGGCCGGCGCGAATCAAAGGTGTACGAAGACATGATCAACGGCGGCCGCACTGCGTTTCTGAGCGCGCCGCTCTCGGGCTCGCTCGAAGGCGGCGTGCCGGTGATCGTCGACGGCCAGGTGATCGGTACGGTGGGTGTGTCCGGCGTCAAGGCGGACCAGGACGCGCAAGTGGCCAAGGCGGGCGCGGCCGCACTCAAGGGTTGAACCGACGGGTTGAACCGACCTATAGCCCGAGCAAAACGACCGACCAAAGCGCAGTGATAAAGCCAACCGTGAGGCCAACTACGGAAGGCACTCACGCAAGCCACTGCGCAAGCAAACGAACCATCAGGCCGGTGACCCCACACCGGCCCAGCCCAATCAGATGGAGCAGTCCATGACTGACATGACCAAGCGAAGCGGACTGCAGGTAGCCGCGAATCTCGACCAGTTTATCGAACAGGAAGCCTTGCCGGGCACCGGCGTCGACAGCGCCGCCTTCTGGGCAGGATTCGACGCGCTGGTGCACGACCTCGCGCCGAAAAACCGCGCCCTGCTGGCCGAGCGCGACCGCCTGCAAACCGAACTCGATCAATGGCATCGCGCCCATCCGGGCCCGGTGCGCGAACTGCCCGCTTACCGCAGTTTCCTCG
>Ga0302228_10000749_pt1 | contig 25636 bp, 12 predicted proteins | sample II_Palsa_N1_2_FD_193519 | JGI IMG/M metagenome (GOLD analysis project Ga0302228, IMG submission 193519) | Peat permafrost microbial communities from Stordalen Mire near Abisko, Sweden - II_Palsa_N1_2 | ecosystem: Environmental > Terrestrial > Soil > Palsa > Peat permafrost | place: Sweden... | reverse complement strand
CATGCAAAACCGCCTGATCGTGCACTGCACGCAAGGCGTCATCGAAGCTGACCGGTTCCTGCAAATTTGTCGCGTACGCCGCGTGCTGCCCGGACCGAAATTCATCGGCATCGTCATGACCGCGTTCGTGACGGCGCTGCGCGACGTGTTTCGCGTACCGTGGAATGTGCTGCGTTTTGCGACGGGGCGGCTGCGGTCATCTCCCGGTATCCAGCGTGGCGCGGAAGAATTTGCGCGAGCTCTGCATGAAGGGCGCTCGCCGCCGATAAGCGCCGAAGAGGGACGGCGGCCGATCGAGCTGATGGAGTCGGTATGCGCACAAGCCGATGCGGAGCGCACTCGCGAGCTGGGCGGGCGCATCACGCCACTGGAGCCGGTGGATGCGCTGGTGACAGGCGCGGCTGGATTCCTCGGCCGCTCACTGGTTGCGGCATTGCGTGCTCGTGGCCAACGGGTGCGCGTACTCGTGCGCCGCGCCAGTGCGGACGTCAAACAGACTTCCGACCTGCAGGTCGTCATCGGCGATCTGGGTGATCCACGTATTGTCGAGCACGCCGTCAATGGCGCGCGCATCGTCTATCACGTCGGTGCGGCAATGCGTGGCGGCCCGCGTGATTTTGAGGCCGGTACGATCTGGGGCACGCGAAACGTGGTCGCGGCCTGCTTGAAGCACCACACGCAACGACTGGTCTATGTCAGCTCGCTCAGCGTGCTGGACCACGCCGGCCGCGACCCGGCGGTGGCCATGACCGAGAGCTCGCGCTTCGAACCTTATCCCGAACGTCGCGGCGCCTATACCCAGACCAAGCTCACCGCCGAGGCGATGGTGTCCGACGCGATACGTGACCATGCGCTCGCCGCGGTGATCCTGCGCCCGGGACAGATCGTGGGACCGGGAGCGGAGCGCGTTACCCCGAATGGCACGCTGGCGATCGCCGGTCGCTGGATTGCGGTCGGCTCCGCATCGCAGACGCTGCCGCTGGTATACGTCGACGACGTGGTCGATGCTTTGCTGCTGGCAGCAGAGGTGCCCACGGCTACCGGCCAGATCATCAACCTCGTCGATCCGACAACGATCACTCAAGGCGAGTATCTGGACCGCGTCAAAGGCAAGCTGGGCAACGAGCTGCGACTCGTGCGACTGCCCACCGGCGTATTCATGCTGCTTGCCTGGGGCGTGGAGATGCTGGGCAAAATGCTTGGCCGCAACGTGCCGCTGACGCGCTACCGGGTGCGCTCGTTGCGGCCGCTGGCCAACTTCGATATCAGCGCAGCGCGCAGCAAGCTCGGCTGGGAGCCCCGCGTGGGACTGCGTCGTGGTCTCGATACGATGTTCGCCATCACGCCAGTGGACACGGCCGAGGCGTCGCAATGCGTCGAACCGTGATCGCACCATGCGTCTGCTGATCGTCACTTCGCAATTTCCGATCGCCGGTGAGCCCACGCGGGGCCGACCGATCGTGCAGACGGTGCAACAACTCTCCCGCCTGGCTACCGTCAAAGTAATCAGTCCGATCGCGGTCTACCCGCGCTGGGCACAGCCGACCAGTTACATGGTGCATGCGCCAGGCGCCGTGGATGGATTGGATGGTGATGTCGAATATGTGCCCTACGCTGCATTGCCCGGCCTTACGCGTCCGCTCAACGGCTGGCTGTGCGGGCGTGCGATCCGCAAGTCGCTGACACGCTTCAAACCGGATGTCGTACTGGCTTACTGGCTCTATCCGGATGCGTATGGCGCCATGTTGGCCGCACGTCATTCAGGGCTGCCACTGGTCGCTGCCGCGCGCGGATCGGACATCCGTGTGCGGGACGCCATCAGCCGGTGGTTGACCCGCCAGGTCGTGCGTCGCGCGAATCGACTGTTGATGGTCAGCGCCGATCTTGGGCGACTCGCCGTGCGGGAATACGGCGCCGACGCCACACGCGTGTCGGTCATTCCCAACGGGTGCGATTCAGCGACTTTTCGGCTCGGCGACCGTGCCGCAGCGCGAGACAACCTTGGTGTGTCGCAGGATGCCGAAGTGGTTCTGTACGTCGGCCGGCTGGTCGCCGAGAAAGGTTTGCGCGAGTTGCTCGAAGCATTGCAACTTCTCGTAACGCAAAGACCGCGATGGCAGCTGGTCATCATCGGCAATGGCCCGATGCAGGATGAACTGCGTACGTTGACTGCGGGAAATCGCAACGTGCGTCTGACCGGCGTACTGCCACCCGATGCCGTCGCACAATGGATGGTGGCTGCGAATCTGGTCACTCTGCCGAGTTATTCGGAAGGCCATCCAAACGTCTTGGTCGAGGCGCTCGCGTGCGGACGCCCCGTGGTTGCCACGACGGTGGGCGGTATTCCGGAAGTCGTCGATGCCGCATGCGGCGTCCTGATACCTCCGCGTGACGTTGCGGCGTTGGCAGCAGGACTCACGCAAGTACTCGACCGCGACTGGGACGAAGCAGCTTTGTCGCGGCGATTTTCCCGGGGATGGAGCAGCGTCGCGCAGGAAACCCTGCAGCAATGCGTCGACGCGCTGGCTGAATCACGCGTCAGCCGTTGATCGGCTACGCGATCCGCCACTCATCGATCGCCACCCAGACCCAGCATGCGACGCAGGCGCGTCCCCAACGTAGCAGGCCTTGGCCTTGCCGCACTTTGCGGTTCCGGTAGATCCAGCGCCAGCGACGCAAGCGTACTGGTGGCTACGCCGAAAAGATTCAGGCGCACACCGGTTTCGCGTTGCACGCGTATGACGAACTCCACCGCCAACAGCGAATGTCCGCCGATATCGAAGAAATTATCGCTGTCGCGAACGTCCTGAACCCCGATCAGTTCACACCAGATCGCTGCCAGATAAGCCCGCCGCGGATCGACGATGGTCGAAACGGATTCAGCAGCTCCGGCTTGCGGCGAGATCGTACGCGCCGCGACCGCATGCGCAGCACGCGCAGTCGCGGCAGGCGGCGGCAACGCCTTGCGATCGATCTTGCCGTTCGGTGTCTTCGGCAACGCATCGAGCAGCTCGATGTGCTGCGGCTGCATGTAACCGGGCAGTCGCTCGCGCAGCGTATCGCGCAAATGCGCACTCAGATCCGGATCATTATCCGCAGCGGCCACATACAGCACCAGACGCAAATCGTTGGCACCGAAGTTATGCGCTACCACGACACATTCGCGAACAGTTGGGTGGGTACTCGCCGCAGCTTCGATGTCACCCGGCTCGATGCGATAACCACGAATCTTGATCTGGTGATCTGCGCGGCCGTGGAAATACAGCTCGCCCTCCCGCCAGCTACCCACGTCACCGGTTCGATACATGCGCGCGGTGCCACCGGCGAACGGATCGGCAATGAAACGCTCTGCGGTCAACTCCGGCTGGAACAGATAGCCGTCTGCTACGCCGTCGCCGCCAATGAAGATCTCGCCCATCACGCCAGGCGGCACGGGACGGCCGCGTGCATCGAGCACGTAAATGAAAGTGTTGGCGATGGGCCGTCCCAACGGGATGACTTCCATGTCCGGCCGGATGCGCACTACCGTCGACCAGATCGTCGTCTCGGTGGGGCCGTACAGATTCCAGAACCCGCGACAACTTCCCGACATCGAGCGCGCCAGCATCAGGGGCAACGCTTCGCCGCCAACGAATAACCGAAGCCCGCGAATCACCTCTTCCCGACCCATGTCCTGCAGCAACTTCAGCAACGATGGCGTGGTCTGCAACACGTTGCAGCCACTGCGCTCGATCCGCTCGCACAAGGCCTGCGGATCGTGGTTTTCGGCTTCGGTGGCAATCACCAGGCGCCCGCCGCAGATCAGCGGCAGGTACAGCTCGAGCCCCGCAATGTCGAACGACAGTGTGGTCACGGCACACAGCACATCGTCCGCACCAAAGCCGGGCTCGGCGCGCATGCTCAACAGGAAGTTCACCAGATTGCGATGCAGGATGCGCACACCCTTGGGCTTGCCGGTCGAGCCCGAGGTGAACAGCACGTAGGCGGGGTCACTACCGTGCACTTCGGGCAATGGCGATGCGTTGACCGGTTCGGCAACCAGCTCTCCAACCGTCAGCAGCTCGCGGCCTGCTGCCAGCGTGGTATCGATCTGATCAGGCTGACTCACCAGGATATGGCGCAAGCGCGCGTGTTCAGCCATGTAGTGCAAACGCTCGATCGGAAACTCCGGATCAAGCGGCACATAGGCGGCGCCACTGCGCAGCACGCCGACAACCACGACCAGCATGTCCAGGCTGCGCGGCATGCACACGCCGACCATGTCACCGCGACCCATGCCGCGATGACCGAGCGCCTGTGCCAGCGCGCGCGTGGCGCGTTCGAGCCCGGCATAGTCGAGTCGTTCACCTTGGCACTCGGCGGCTATGCGTTGCGGCGTCTGCCGCATCTGCGCCTCGATCAGGGCAGTGACGCCCTGCGTGCGATCGTAGTCGCTTGCGGTGGCATTCCAGCCCCGCAGCACCTTTGTGCGTTCCGCGGCGTCCATCAATTCGAAATCGCCGATCGACATATCCGGCGAGGCTGCCGCCTGACGCAATATTTCGCGCAGGTATCCCGCCCAGCGTTCCGCCGTCGAGGCGTCGAACAAATCGCTGTTGTAATGCAACAGTAGATCCAGAGCACCATCACGTTCGTTGAAGTGAAACGCCATGTCCCAATTGAGATGGGTCTTGGCCAGATCACATTGGCGATGCTGTAGCCCGTCGTACGCGATTTCAGCCGAAACCGGATTGAGATTGAAAATCACGTCAACCAGCAACAGTCGCCCCGTGTTTCGCGGCAACTTCAACGCATTGACGATGCGACCCAGCGAAATGTGCTGATGATCGCTTGCGTCGAGCAGGCTACCCTGCACACGCGAGGCCATGCTCGCAAAGGCCTCGGCCGAATTTGCCGTGACGCGCAACGGCAACGTGTTGTCGCTGTCGCCCATGGTCTGTTGGTAGTTGCTGACCGCCTGACCGGCAAACGGGATGCCGCACACCAGATCGTCCTGCCCGGTCAGCCGATGCAGCAGGATATAGAATCCACTCAGCAGCAGGCCGAACAGCGTGACCCGCCGCGCACGCGCGGCTTCACGCAGATCACTGGTCAGCGCCGCATCGAAACGCAACGCCGTGGTCGCGCCGGAAAACGTAAGCGCATGACCGCGCGGATGATCGGTGGGCAGACGCAAAGGGTCCGGGACCGTTTGATATTGCTGCAGCCACCACGCCAGCGACGCCGTGCCTTCGGCCCCATCACGGCGCGCATGCTCGTCCAGCACAAAACGGCGCCACGGATCGGCGACGGGCAGCACCGGCTCGGCACTCGCACGGAACGCGTTGTAGCAGATCGCGAGTTCGCTGCTGAACACTCCCCACGCCCAGCCGTCCATGACCATGTGATGTGCCGTGACCAGCAGCACGTGGCGATCCGCGGCGAGCTTCATCAAATGGATGCGCATGAACGGCGGTTTGGCCAGATCGAATGCGTGGGACGCTTCCTGTGCAGCAAATCGAATATAGGCGGCATCCGGATCGGGCGTCGTCGACAGATCCAGTATCTGCAGATGTATCTGGCAGGGAGGCTGCCATGTCTGCCCGCCGCCATCTTCGCTAAAACGCATGGCCAGCACATCGTGCCGTTGCACCACTGCATCGATGGCACGCTCCAGCGCAACAACATCCAGTGGCCCGCGAAATTCAAGGCTGGTTGACTCGTTGAATGCCGATGCAGCGTCATCGCTGTATTGAGTCCCCAGCCATTTCTCCAGCTGTGCTTCGGACAACGGCGTCGTGTCTGGTAAGTCCGCGTAGAGGTTGGCCGGCGCCACGGCGTTTGACACCATCGCAGGCGCGATACGCTCCGGAATGATCGGCGCGCTTGACTGCTCCACTGCATCACGTGGAGTCAGCACGGCGGCGTCCATCAACGCATCGACCGCCGCCATGACGGCTGAAACGATAAGTGCCACCTCGGCCTCACCATGCGCTACCGACAGGAAGCAGTTGAACTGCTCGTAGACGTGCAGACCTTCATAACGCAGCCGATACCAGAACAGCCCCGCGCAGGGTTGGTCTTCGTCGACCCGGATGCGCCACAGCGAGCTGTAGCCGACCGCAGTCATCGGCGCGTGGCGAGCCGTGAATACTTCATTCAAGCGCGCTATCAACGCCGCTGTGCGAGCATTGAGTCCCGCCTGCAGCGCCGGCCCTTGTTGCTTCACATAAGTCAGCGCCGCGCGCGCCGCGACCAGCGCCAGCGGATGACGCACGAAGGTCCCGGCGAAATAGGTGACACCAGCCTCAGGGTAACTGTCGTCGCCGAATTGCCAGTGGCCGCCGTCCAGCGCGTCCATCCAGTGCGAGCTACCGGCAATCGCGGCAAACGGCAGGCCGCCGCCGATGATCTTGCCGTAAGTGGCGATGTCGGCACGGACGTCGTAATACTCCTGGGCGCCACCAGGTGCCATCCGAAAACCGGTAATCACTTCATCGAAAATCAGTGCGCAACCACCGGCGTCGCACAACGTGCGCAGTTCTTTCACGAACGCGCGCGGCTGCAAGGTCGGGTTGCGACTCTGCACTGGCTCGATCATCACCGCAGCCAGTTCATGGGCACGCTCACGGATGGTCTGCAACGCCTCGTCACTGCCGTAGTCGAGTACCAGCACGTTCTCGACGGCGTTGGCGAGAATGCCCGGCGCCGCGGCGATCGAGCGCAACGTGCGCGTGCCTCGCACGATGACCTCGTCGAAGATGCCGTGGTAGGAATCCTTGAAGATGACGATGGTCTTGCGGCCGGTGACGGTGCGGGCGATGCGCATCGCCCCCATGACGGCCTCGGAGCCGGTATTGCAGAACGCTACGCGCGGCATGCCGGTCATGTCGCTGATCAACTGCGCTACCTCGGCAGTCACCGGATGCTGCGGACCGATCTCGATGCCGGCATCGATCTGCTCATGCAGTGCGGCTTTGATGTAGTCCGGCTGGTAGCCGAGGAAATTCACGCCGAAGCCGTTCAACAGATCAATGTATTCGTGGCCATCCAGATCCCACAGTCGCGCGCCACTGGAGCGCTCGACGACGATCGGGTACGTCAACTCCTTCCATAGCGGATTGAAGCCGGTCACCACGCGCGGATCGGCCATAAGGTCGCGATGCTGCTGACTGAAGGCTTTCGAACGAGCTGTGCGCGCACCGTAGGCACGGCTGAAATCCTCCACCCAGGTACGCTGTGTGGTGGTCAGTTCGACGAGGCGCCGGCTCACGATGCGGGCGGACGCGCCGAACGGGCGTTCCTTGAGGTCGGCTGGTGCTGCATCGTCGCTGCCCACTGCCGTGTCAGCGGACAGCGGTGCTACGGGCGTAGCTGCAGGCGTCGTTGCAGGCCCCTGGCCCGCCAGCGCACGCAACAACTCTGCCTGCTGGTTCATCAGGGCCAGTTGGCTCTGGATCAGAGCAGCCAACGCCGATTGATCGACACCTGCGTTCGTCGACATGGGCGCCGCCGGCAGCACCGGTGACGGAGCCGCGACGACGATGGGAGCAGCTTCCGCAGGAAGCGTTTCGTCGAGCAGCGCGGCGAGTCTTGACACACTGTCCAGATCTTCCATCAGACGACGAAATTTGAGCCGCACTCCATAGCGCCGTTCGATTTCCAGCGTGGCCTGAGTCAGCGCCAGTGAATCAAGACCCAGGGCTAGAAAACTTTCGGTATCGTGTTCGGCCGTGATGCGCTCGCCGCTGAGGTTCTCGAACAGTTCCCGCAATTCGTCAGCAAGCCGCGACGCGCGCAACGGCGCAACGGCTGCCGTCGTCGCCATCGCGGATGAAACTCTTCCTTGCTCCATGATCGCTTCCTCCTGCGCGATGTGTGTTGTCGTGGGTGCGCTGGCGGGATCCACCCAGTAGCGCTCTCCGCGGAATGGGTAGACTGGCAGTGTCACGCGTCGACGGACCTGGCCCGCATAAAAAGCTTTCCAGTCCGGCTGCGTCCCTGCGCACCAGCAATCACCCAGTGCGCGCTGCACCTGTTCGGCAGCGTCACCCGGTTGTGCTGCAGCTCCCAGCGAGTTCACCGCACGCCCTTGTCCATCGAGCATGCTGCGCACCAGACATGTCAGCACCTGAGAAGGGCCGATCTCGAGAAACAGCGTTCGGCCCGACCTCAGCGCATGCTGCACGGCATCGGCAAAACGCACCGGTTGGCGTAACTGGAGGCACCAGTAATCGACCGAGACGGCTTCGTCCGGCGTAATCGGGGCGCCACTGACGCAGGAGTAAAACAATCGCTGCGGCGCATGCAGTTGTACACCGGCGAATGCGCGGCGAAAGATCGGCAGCGCCGCCGCCATCGACTGCGAGTGGAATGCGTGGCTGACACGCAACCGGGTCGATACGATGTCGTCTTTGGCGAGCCGTTCACTGAACGCATCGACCGCTGCGACGGAGCCGCTGACGACGGTCAACGCCGGTGTATTCCGTCCGGCGATTTCAATCCCTGGCAGCAGACGCGACGCCACCTCATCCGCACCTGCCCGGATGGCCAACATGGCGCCAGCGGGTTGCGCGAACATGGCGGCGCCCCGCGCAACGACCAGGGCGATGGCGTCTTCAAGGCTGAAAACACCTGCCCGGCAGGCGGCCACATACTCGCCGATGCTGTGGCCGATCATCGCCGCTGGCACAAAGCCCCAGGACCCCCACAGCTCAGCCAGCGCGTATTCGACAGCGAACAACGCTGGCTGCGTATAGCGGGTTTCAGCAAGCGCGTCATCGGCGCGCTGCTGCGAACTCGCGTCGGGAAGAATCAGCGCTCGCAAGTCACTGCCGAGATGTGTCGATGCCAATGCGCAGCAGCGCTCGAAGGCGTCGCGAAATACCGGCTCGCTGTCGACCAGCGCAGCGGCCATGCCGGCGTGCTGCGAACCCTGGCCCGGAAACAGGAAGACCATCTGCGATGGCACGGTGTCCACCGTCCGTACCGACAGGCTCGCTAGTCGTGTACGCACATCGGCAACGTCGGCTGCCACCACGAATCCACGCGCCGCCATTGGCTTGCGCCCGAGCGCCAGCGTGTAACCGATGTCCGGTAAATCTGCCGTGTCGTATACGGCCAGTGCCGCTGCCAGATCGGCAGCCCGTTGATGCAATGCATGCTCGTCGCGCGCCGATATCGGCAATAGCGTCATCCGACGACCCGCAGCCGATGGCAATGGCAACGGTGCTTCCTCAAGGACGGCGTGTGCATTGGTGCCACCCACGCCGAACGAACTGACGCTCGCTCGTCGTGGTTGGTCGTACCGTGGCCACTCGATCGTCCGGTCCGCCACCTTGAACGGGCTCGTCGCGAAATCGATTTCCGGATTCGATACGCGGTAATGCAGCGTTGCTGGAATTTGTCCGTGGTGCAAAGCGAGCGCGGCTTTGATCAGTCCGGTCACACCACTGGCCGCATTGAGATGGCCGAGATTGCCTTTCACCGAACCGAGCCAGCATGTCTGATTGAGCGATGTATCCAGACGGAAGGCGCGGGTCAACGCGGTCACCTCGATCGGATCGCCCAGCGGCGTGCCCGTGCCGTGAGCTTCGACATAACCGATCGACGACGCATCGACTCCAGCGCTTCCCAACGCCTGCCGGATCACGTCGGCCTGACCACGCACACTGGGTGCACTGAAGCTGGCCTTGTCGCCGCCATCGTTGTTGACGCCGACACCGCGGATGACGGCGTAAATGGTGTCGCCATCGGCGATCGCTTCGGCCACCCGCTTCAACACCACGACCGCACCACCGGATGAGAACATGGTGCCATTGGCGGCAGCATCGAACGGCCGGCAATAGCCGTCTTCCGATTCCATGCCGCCCTCGACCGGCAGGTAACCCGATTCCTGCGGCACCACGATGTTTATGCCGCCAGCAATCGCAAGATCGCACTGCCAGCTCATCAGTGCATACCAGGCCTGGGCAATGGCAACCAGCGAAGTGGAGCACGCGGTGTGGATGCTCAACGCCGGTCCGGTCAGGTTGAGCCGATGGGCGACGCGCGTCGCCACGTAGTCTTTCTCGTTCGCCAGCATCGCGGCGAATTCGCCGGAGGCCTGGATCAGGTCCGCACGCGACTCGACGAGCTTGCGATAATTGTTGTTGGACGTGCCCGCATAGACGCCGATGCTGCCGGACGATCGCCCTGGATCGACACCGGCATGTTCAAGCGCATTCCAGCACAGCTCGAGAAATACCCGTTGCTGCGGATCCATCAGCAGCGCTTCACGCGGCGGGATGCCGAAGAACGCCGCATCGAAACGATCGGCATCGGCCATCACGCCGCGCGCTGCCACGTACTGCGGATGGCTGGCGAGCTCGCGCGCAACCAGCGGCGACAGCTGATCCGGCGTGAAACGAGTAATGCCTTCGCGCCCGGCCAGCAAATTCGTCCATAGCTCATCGATCGAATTCGCGCCCGGAAACCGACCGGCCATGCCGACGATGGCGATGCCTTCTGCCTGACTGCTCATCGCACGCCTCCCGACCGCGGTCCAAACCGCGCCAGCGCGGCGCGCTCGCGATCGCCACGTGAATGTGCGTCACGCACATTGGTAGAAGCACTTGCCTGCTCGGGCGTCGCTGACAGTAGCGCTGCGAGCCTGGTCACGCTGGGGTGTTCGTAGATCTGCACCGCCGTCAGCGTTCGGAAACCGCGGCGACGCAACTCGGTCAACGCCTGCACCACGGTGAGTGAACGGGCGCCCAGATCGAACAAGTTGGCCTGTGCATCAAGCGTGGCGACACCAAGCAACTGCCGCCACAGCGCTGTCAGCTGCTGCTCCAGGGTGCCCGTCTCCAGCCACACCAGCGGTGCTTCCTCGCCTCTGCGCGCGAGCGCGCGACGATCGATCTTGCCACTGGCCGTCAGTGGTAACGCCGGCAACATGACGAACACACTCGGCACGAGGTAGGCGGCGAGCTGCCCCTCGCAATACGTGCGTAACTGCGCAGCCAGTCCGGCATCATCGACCTGCGGATCACGCGGCACGACATTGGCTACCAATCGTTTGCCATGCGCATCTGCTGCTACGACGACCGCCGCCTCGGTGACCGCGGCATGCCGGCACAGTACCGCTTCGATTTCCGCCGGCTCAATGCGGTAACCGTCGAGTTTGATCTGTTCGTCGAGGCGCCCCAGGTAGGTGAGCACGCCATTACCGTCGTCACGCACGCCATCGCCCGTGCGATACCAGCGTGACCCATCGCATTCGATGAAACGCTCGGCGGTCAGCTCGGGACGATGAATGTAACCGGCCGCCAGACAATCGCCGCCGAGCAGGAGTTCACCCTCCACGCCCACGGTGACCGGATTCAACGAGCCATCCACCAGGCGTACACGCACATGCGGCAACGGACGTCCAATCGATGGAAGTTCCGGCCAGGCGGTCGGGTCGCCATGCAGCTCGTGCGCCGTGACCACGTGGGTTTCGGTCGGACCGTAGTGATTGTGCAAGACGCCATCGGCAAGTGCGCCGAACAGCGCGCGAATCGCCGGGGTGACGCGCAGCTGTTCGCCCGCTGTAACCACATCGCGTAATGAGGTTGGAAATTCGCCGCCCGCAGCCACCGCTTCGGCGATCGCCTGCAACGCCACATACGGCACGAACAATCGCTCGATGCGTTCGCGCGCGAGCAGCGCCAGCAACGCATAAGGATCCCGACGCTCGTCCTCCGTGGGCAACACCAGCGTGCCGCCGGTTGCGAACGTCGAGAGCATTTCCTGGAACGATACGTCGAAGCTCAGCGGCGCAAACTGCAGGGTGCGAGCGGGCTTTCCAAGGCGCGGATGCGTGACATGCCAGGCGATCAGTTTTTCCAGAACCGCGCGGCGCATGGCGACGCCCTTTGGCCGTCCACTCGAACCCGAAGTAAACAGCACATACGCCAACTCACCTGGCGCGGGTGCCGGCATCAAAGCTGTCATGCGGGCCGACTGCGATTCGAGTTCGAGCCGGCCACGGCGGACCATGCCAGCGACATCGGGCATCTGTGCCCGCGCATGCGGTTCGGCAACGAGCAATCGCGGGCGCGCATCTTCAAGCATCGCGGCCAATCGGGCCGCCGGATAACCTGGATCCAGCGGCAGGCAGGCACCACCGCCCAGCAAAATCGCCAGCATCAGCACCAGCGTCGACGGATCGCGTTCGGCCAGCAACGCAATCACGTCGTTGTGCCGCATGCCTTGCGCATGCAGCACCGCCGCAAGTCGTTCGGCGGACTCAAGCAGGGGCGCGTAATCGACCGATTGGCCAAGCGCGCGCACGGCCGGCACCGCAGGTTGCGAAAGCGCTTGCGTGCGGATCAATGCGAGCATGCCTTCGGCCGCCACTTCCGTAGCGGACAGTGACGTGGCGACCGCTGCAGACATTACCGTTTGCCCCAGTGGCGGGAATGATTGATACCGAACCATTCTGCGGCGCCAAGCATTGGCCCGAGCAGGTTCAGATACAAACCCAGCATCAGCCCCTTCATCGGATGCCCCAGCCGTTGGCGCTCTTCGACAACGTCGCCGATGAAGGCAGGCCAGTTGTCCGCACCGAGCTGGTCGAAGGCGATCGAAATCGTCATATTCAGGCTGCGCGCGGTATGCCACCAGCCGCATGGCAAGAACAAAGTCTCGCCGGCTCTGATGACGATCTTTTGCGATTTCGCCTGGCGCAGCAGTGGGTAACGCTGGTAGTCCGGGTGATGGTGATCCTGGATGCTCGACTGCCAGGGGATTTCCGGATTGACGTAGAGAAAGCGCTCCTGTCCAGGCGCGTAGACAGTGAATTCCTTGTCGCCGTGAAGCTGGGTAATCCACGCATGCAGACGCATGACGTCGTAGTGCAGGTAGGGAAATTCCCCACCGGGACCGCCAAAGAATATCTCAAGGTTGTTGACGTTTTTGAACAGCTGCTGCGGCAACATCGGATTGGCTTGGCGATCCGGCAGGCTGTAGCGGAATCGCGGCGCGACTTCAGCGAGCAATTCAGGAAAATCCCTGGCGACTTCGAACTTGCACGGATAGGGGCCCGGTTGCTCGACCGTTGATGCCTCGAGCAATTCGATGAGTTCGCCGATGGTGTAATCGCGGCCACGCACGCGAACAATCCGGCTGCCATATTCGCGGCGAAAGTGTTCCGGCGTGCCACGGCCATAGAGGGGCCAATCGCGTGCCGCATCGGTGAGGATGACGGGTCGACGTGGATCGCGGTATTCGGCGATGAACTCGGCCACGCCGATTCCGCTGCGCCGATCCACCGTCATACCAAGCTCGACCGGCGTTGCGCCCGGGCCGTCCTTCACATCAAATCGAGGAACGCTTGCCACCGTCTTACCCCCCATCTCCGTGTCCCCTGCGGTCGGCTTCGCGGTGTACCTCCACCGCCGCCCCGTTTCGTCCAGGACAACTCGTTCAAACTCCTAGTGCAGCCCCCAGTCAGCGCGGCGATTGGCGCCGAAATATTCGGCAACGCTCAGGACCGGTCCCAGCAATCGCAGGTAGGCACCGATCAGTAGCGCTTTTCCCCCTTGCCCCGAACGTCGACGCAGCCCGACCACTTCCTTGACGAACTCGTTCCAGTTGCTCGGCTCGAGTTGATCGAACAGTACGCTGATGCCGGCGTTGAGGCAGCGCGCCGTATGCCACGTGCCGCAGGGAATGAAGAGTGCTTCGCCGGCGTGCACCACCACCGTGTGGGAGCGTGCCTGGCGGAATAGTGGATAGCGCTCGTAATCGGGCGTGCTGGAATATTCCATAGTCGAGCGCCAGGGCTTCTGCGGGTCCACGTAGAGCAAGTGCTCCTGCCCAGGCTCGTACAACGTCATTTCCTTGTCGCCGTAAACCTGAGCGACCCAGCCGTGCATATGCAAGAAGTCATAGTGCGGAAACGGGAAATTGTTGCCCTGACCACCAAAGAAAATGTCGAGGTGGCTTACCGAGTTGAAAATATTTTCCGGCACCAGCGGATGGGTATGCCGGTTCGGCAGCGCGTAGTCGAAGCGCGGCGTGATATCGCCCACCAGCGCACGGCAATCGGTAATCGCGCATGGATACGGACCGGGCTGTTCCTTCGTCGCGTTCTGCTGCAGCCTGATGGCCTCGTCGAGGCGATAGACGCGGTCGCCGTTGCGTATTGGCATGTCGCCGTATTCACGGCAAAAGAATTCGGGTGTGTATCGCTCGCGGGCCGTCCAATCCTTGAGGGCATCGGTCAGGATCACCGGGCGTCGCGCCTTGCGATAGCGCTGGACGAATTCATCCAGGCTGATGCCACTGACACGGTCGACCTGCGCGTATGTATCCGGCGCGACATCTGCCCCTGCAAAAGCGGCGCTAACGTCTGTCATTTCATCCCCCAGCGGCAAGCTGCCGTATCGAGCACCTGCGGACCGATTGACTACCTTATTGCCATGCCACAATTTGTGACCGGGCTCTCATTCTAGTACAGAAAAATGTGAAATTGCTGCCCCCTTATAACCGCCGTTCAAGGTCACCACCGCTGCGATTCCGCCCCATCTGGCGGGGCTTGAAGCTCGTTTTCGGTGGCCGAACGGGCCTGAGAGGCCCGCCGGCCAGGCGACGCGGGACGGAGGTGTACCTGTGAAAGATGACAAGCACCACGCGTGCCAGAACGGCGGATGGGTTCCCTGGCAGGCCAGACTGCTAGAGTGCCGACGTTGGCCCGCTTGACAATGGACTCCTTCACGCGACTCCCGAGGCGCTCCGTGAGTACTCAGGTATCTCCAGGCCCGATCCCCAACCTGTTCATCGTTGGCGCCCCGAAATGCGGGACGACGTCGCTTTATGAATATCTGCGGCAACATCCGCAGATATTTTTTCCCTTCGACGAAGAAGGGTATTCGCGAATCAAGGAACCGAATCACTTCTGTCCGGAACTGGAGATTCTCGAAAGGGACGCGGTAACGGATCCGGATGAATACCTCGGTCTCTATCACGGCAGCGAAGGCGCCACCTGGCGCGGTGACGCCTCGACCAACCATCTGTTTTCGGCACGCGCTGCCGAGAAGATCAAACAATTTTGTCCGGACGCACGCATCCTGGTGATGCTCAGGCCCCCGGTCGCCTGGATGCGCTCGTATCACAATGAATTGCTACGTCATCATCACGAAGACATAGTCGACTTTTACGAGGCGGTGCAAGCCAGCGACGATCGTCGGCGTGGTTTGCGCCTGCCACCGGACACCAGTGTCCCGAAGTGCCTCGACTATCTGGCGATGAGCCGTTTTGCTGCTCAGGTGGAGCGTTACTACGGCGTGTTCGGCCGTGACGCGGTGAAGGTGGTACTGCTTGAAGACATGGTCGCGTCGCCTGAGCAGACATATCGGGAAATACTCGATTTCCTCGACGTCGATAGCGAGTTTCGTCCTGAATTTCGTATCCACAATGAAACACCCGGGCATGGACGCCTCGAGCGACTCGTCACTTTCGTCTACAAGCGACTTGGCGTGAAACATGTGGTGCAGCTTTTCCTGCCCTACGCGACCAGACGCAAATTTCTGTCATTTATCCGTCGCAAGGATGTCGACAAAGCAGCGCCGGATCCGCGCGACGCTCAGTTACGGGAGCAGTGTGCGCCCGATGTGGAACGCCTGTCCGTGTTGATCGGTAGAGATCTCGGCCATTGGCAGTCGGGGTTTTGAGAAGCGGGTGATCGCAGATTATTCGCGTGAAAAGATTGCAGCGCGGTGACTTGCCTGACCGCACGCATTCACCTTGCCTTGACAATCTCCACTGCGGAAAGCCATCAATCCGGACTGTCATTTCAATTGCCTTGACAGGCAGGTTCCAGACGCGCCAAATGTCGATTCCGCCCTCGCATGCCCTGCCATGTCGCTCCGGCCGCCCGTTTTCAGTGTGATCATACCGACGCACAATCGTTGCGCCCTGGCAGCTCGTGCGATGGGTAGCGTGTTGGCTACGGCGTCTGCTCGCGACGTGCAGATCATCATCGCCGACGATGCTTCAACCGACGCAACGGCAAAGGTACTGGGCGAGAAATACGGCGACGACCCCCGTGTAAAGCTGTTGAGTTCCGCACAGAACGAAGGGCCTTCCGGCGCACGCAATCGAGGGCTTGCCGAAGCAACCGGAGACTTCGTTGTCTTTCTAGACTCCGATGACGTGTTGCTCCCGGACGCCCTTGCACTCGCGCAAGCTGCGTTTCAGGCAGTCCCTGCGATGCAATTTCTGACGTTCGAGGGCGACGCGACGTCGATCGGCCGTCGCACCGTGAGGCAGCGGATCGTTCGCGATGTGAATCCGGGCTGGCGTGCCGAGGGCTTTGATGCGAAGCGCTTGCAAGGTCGGGAATTCAAATCGCCGGATGCCGCCGATGCGTCGTCGCATCTACTCGAATTCGGCGACTTCTTTCCTGCCGTGGTGTTTGGCGATCTGTTCTGGCTTTCAGGAATGGTGATTCGACGGCAGGCGGCAATCGCGGCGGGACCGTTCGATACGCGTTACCGCAATCTCGAAGATTGGGATTTTACGTCGCGCCTGTGCCTGACAGGGGTTGGCGGGTATATCGATCATGTCGGTTTCCATCGCGAAACCGGGCGGTCCGATCAGCTCAGCAATGCCGGCAGCCTGTGGTTGAGGGCAGTGATGCATCACCACATACTGGCCAATCTGCGCGCCACTGGCCTGGTTGAAAGCGAAGCGTCCCAGCGGCTGCTTCGACGCGCACAGGCCGCAGCCGACTATTGCCTCGGTCACCGCTTGCTTGAACGACATCACGATCACTTCGGCCGCGCGTATTTGACGCGATCGCTTCGGCACGCCTACAAACCCGTCAAGAGCCTGGCATGGCTGATCGCTGGACAACAACTGGCGAGAGTGCCGCGACCTCAGTAAGGATCGTGGCCGGCGAGTCGAAGCTTCGGCGCACCCTACGACTTCGCCGCTTTGCGGCTACGCTCAGGGCGAACGGTAGGTCGAGCGTAGCGCGTCGACCCCACGCATCCGTCACTCAAAAAATGCACGTGACGAATGCCGTTGAAGTATCCTGTCGATGAAGTGGGTGGATGCGCACGCCAACGTAAGACCGGCCACGGCGAGGCATTCTCCCTGAGGGGAAGGGCTTGGCGCGCGAGACCGATTTTCTCGATCTGTACAAGATCCTGGGATTGAATCCCGGTTGCGGGCTGGCCGAATTCAAACAGGCCTATCGCCGTCGCGTGGCCGTACTTCATCCGGATCGCCGCAGTGCCGATCAGGCGAGCCCGATTGCCGCGGAGCGGCTGCAACAACTCACCGCGCTGTATGGCGCAGCGATGGAATTCGAGCGGCGTCATGGTCGACTTCCCGGTGCTCCTCCCACACGCCAACCACCTCCCGAAGGCAGCACGCCTCCGCCAGTTCATGTAGCGATAGCCGAGCCGCGTCGCCGTATGCGCTGGCGGCTGGTGGTGCCGGCCGTGTTCGCGTGCGCGCTGTGGCTCCTGTGGGATTTCGGATGGTTTTCTGGGAGTGCCGAGCCCGAAACGGCAGCGGCCACGTCGCAGGCAACCAGCGCGAATAGTACCGTCGACGGACGCCGCACAACGACTCAGCCATCCGGTCTCGAGCTGGGTATGGATGCCGATGCGGTACGTGCGATCGAAGGTGAGCCTACACTGATCGGCGGGGATCGCTGGGAGTACGGACCGTCCTGGATCCGTCTCGAGGACGGCAAGGTCACCGACTGGTACAGCTCGCCGCTACGTCCACTGAGGACAGCCACCGCGCAGCCCGCACCGACGCCCAGCTGAATCGTTTTCGCAAGTCCGCCGAGCCTTGGCTGTGGATGATCAAGCGTCATCTCGACACCGAGATGACGCGGCAGCGTTTTACGATCCGGTGTAGGGCTGCGGGAAACCCGGCACCGGCAGGATACTGATCGGCAAAGTGGAAATGACCGATGGTGTGGACACCGTGCCCGACGCACTCAGAGAGAAGTCGAGCACGCCTTCGCTGTTGGTCATGGTGGTGCCACCGACGCTCACGCTGACGGTTTGCACACTCCCGCTGACAGTAGCGGTAACGGTATAGCCGGTGTTCGGTGCCAATTCGGTGATGACATGGTGCGCGCCAACGTCAGCGACTCGGTAACCGATGTTGCCGCTGATCGGTGTACCCGCGGCACCGGCACTGCTGATCACGACGCTGTTGCCGTCGCTAGCCTGCAGCTGCACGCCGACGATGCCACCCTGGACAACGGTAACCGGACTGGCCACCGCGACAGCGGCCGCTGAAGCCGACAGGTCGAACACGGTCAGCCACTGCTGACTGACATTCGTGTTCGGCGCACGCACTTGAACCTGCCATACCTTGACCGGATTGCTGGTCGGATATTGCGCGATCGTGGTGGTGGTCGTATTCGCCGGCAGTACGACGGTCATCGCGCCTGCATATTGCCCGTTGTAGGTGACATCCAGGCGGCTCTGCCCGCTCGCTGTACTACCGGCGACGGGAGCCGCCGGGAAATGCCAGGCGAGGTATTGATCGTAGCTCGCGCTGCCATCGGTAGTGCGGTCGTACACCACGAAGCGGTTGGGGCGCAGATAAACAATCTGGCGTGCCCACGCCGCCACACCCGCGCCGGCCGAAAACTTTCGGTACATGTCCTCGATGTGGGTGGCCAGCACGTAAACGTAATCATTGCCGTCTGTGTACGCTGAAACCTGCGTGCGCACCTGGTCGTCTTCCACCGTGTTGGGAAGTTGTCCATAAGGTTCGGCCACGGCAGTTCCGCTCATATGGCGGACGTAGTAGATGTTGTAGATCTGGCGATTGCCGAAATAGACGGTGCCATTGAAATCGCTGAACAGGTCTTGATACTCGAGCGTTTCATCCGACTCGCCATTCGGGTTGTGCACCAACCAGCCGGTGGCATTAAGCAGTAGCGGCGTGCCTCCTTTCACCAACGCAAGACTGCCTTGGTCGAAACCTTCTTCCGCCTGATTCGGATTATTGACGTAGGGCCCGCTGCGGAACGACATCCAGCTTGCCCCGGTCGTCCAGTCGGAACGCGCTGCCACCGCATTCATGCCTGGCGCCAGATACGACAGCGGCAACGTGTTCACCGGGGTAAGGCCGTTGCTCGGATTCGTTTCCAGAAAAAGCAGCCACGCATCGGCGGCGGCATAGTCCGACGTCGCTGCAGTGACGTCGTTGAGATATTGATGGAACACGTTGACTTGCGCTGAGCCCCAGTACTTCAGCTCACCAAGTATCTGCACGAACATTCGCGTCTGCGTGGTGCCGGCAGGCTGGCTCGTGGAGGTTTCGTGATTCGTATCGCGATCGTCGAAATAGGCCATCGAAGGCCAGGTGAAGTGCATCGCGTAGTTGGCGCTGTCGATCGGGTAGGCATAAGGTGCAGTGGTGGAGTGGGTCAGATCCTGACCGGTAGCCGTTTTCGTTTCCCGCATCGGCAAACTCATGTTGAGGATGCCTGGCGGACCATAGTTGGCAAAGCCTTCGGGCCAACCGCCACCGAGCAGATGCAGCGCGTAGTACGGCTGCACGCGCGTGGTGAGCTGGTTGCTCAACCAGTCGTTCCACTCCGTCGGACCGTTCGGATTTTCGTCATAGGTGGCTAGCGCAATCGCCGCCTTTGCGTGGAAATAACCTGCGTAATAATTACTTTGCGGATGCGCATAAGCGTAAGCCGCGTTGCCCACCGCGTCGCCGTTCGGATTTTCGAAAGCTGCCAGCCACGCGTTCGCCGTGGTGTACACCTGCGTACGCTGCGCGGTGGTCAGTAGTTCATACAGCCAGTCGTAGCCCAGGCCGAAACCGACACCGTAGTAGCGAATGACGTAGCCGTCATCGGTCAGTGGATCTTCGCCCAGATTGCCGCTACCCGAAGTGAGCGGCGTAGACATCTTCATCAGCAGATCAACTGCCTTGGCTCCATACGGCGCTGCCGCTGTTGGATTGCTTACCTTCAACATCTGGTAGCACATCGCAACGTTCATCAACTCGGGAAAGTACGTGTCTCCCTCGTAGCCCTGCCCAAGGTTGGGAAGATCCGGATACGGTGCCTGCGTCGGATAATTCACCGTGCCGCCGATGTAGGAATCGCAGGTCGCTTTCAGCGCCTGCCATTCCGGCGTGTTGGCGGTAACGTTCTGGCGCAACGAGGCGAGCGTGTTGGCGTCCAGGATCAAACGCGGATGTGCGGCCAGTTGCACGGTTGCGGCCGCAGCGGTCAGCGCGATGGGCGTGGTGCTCAGAGCGCTCGGGCTTATCTGGTAGCCGCTACCCGTCGAGCCCTGGCGCGTAGGCGTTGGCGCCGCTGTGGGACTCACGACCGGAACGACGGCAGCGGCACCGACCGGCAAGACAGTCACTGCTGCAGCATCGGCAGTCGCGACGGGGGACGGTGTCGATGTGGCGTCCGGCGCGTGGGTCGCCACCGGGACAGGCTCCATCGCCACCGCCTCGGTGTCGGCGTCGGGATGAGTGCCAAAGGTGACCATCGCTTTAGGCGACGTTGCTGCGGAAGACGTCTCGATCGGCGACGGTTGAACCGAAGGAATCACCGAGGCAGGCGCAACCGTTTGCTGCGTGCTGTCATGCGCCAGCAGCGACACGGTGGTCAACAATAGCGTCAGCGCCAGGGCACTCCAGGCGCTACGCGCGCCCCGCCCGTAAGGCGAAATACTTCGAACGGGTTTGGCTGCTGCATGCTGCGTGGGGTTCGTCTGATCTCGATCGAAGCGCGCCATGGAAACTCCGCGAATTCAAGGGGACACTGGATGGTCGTCATTCGGCGGTGAAACGGTGTCGCTGTCTTCGTACACATCAGTGCCTGCACGCAGCACGCAAGCACTTTGTCACGTGATCGGCTGTGGATTTTCTTCAGCGTGCACCACGTCCGAACAGCACGACTTCTACGGTCTGGATCAGGATCAACAGGTCGAACAGCAAGTTGTGGTTCTTGACGTAATACAAGTCGTACTTCAGTTTCTCGACGGCATCCGCCTCGGACGCGCCGTACGGATATCTCAATTGCGCCCAACCCGCGAGGCCCGGCTTCAGACAGTGACGCAGGCTGTAGTAGCGAATCTTCTCACCCAGGTCGGCGACGAATTGCGGACGCTCCGGTCGCGGGCCGATAAAGCTCATCTCACCCTTGAGCACGTTCCATAGCTGCGGCAGTTCGTCGAGGCGGATTTTGCGGGTCACGCGACCGACACGAGTGACGCGGTCGTCGTCCTTGCTGGCCCAGCGCGCCACACCGTCCATCTCGGCATCGGTACGCATGCTGCGGAACTTGATCAGATGAAACGTCTTGCCGCGAACGCCAACGCGTTCCTGACGATAGAGGATCGGCTGACCCGGACCTGATTCCATGCGAATCGCCAACGCCACCAACAACATCAATGGCCAGCTGAGTAGAAGCACCAGCGTTGCGATGGCCAGATCGAAACAGCGCTTACTCAACTGGCGCAGCGGCGTAGCATCGAAACCTCCCGAGAAGACCAGCCAGGATGGGTCGGTCAAGGACAACTGCACCCGACCAGACTCGCGCTCAAAAAACGTGGTCAGGTCGGTGACGGCTATGCCGATCTGGCGGCACTCGAGCAGGTCTTCCATCGGCAACCCACCGCGGCGATCGTCAACACCCACGACGATCTCGTCGACCTGTTCGCGCTGCACCCAGATGTGCAGTGGAACGTCCAGCGTCAGCAGATACTGCGCCGGCACAGCTTGCGCCTCGCCCTGCCGGGCAACGAAACCCAATACGTTGAAGCCGCGTCGATCGGACTGACGACGCATGCGGCTATGAATCTGCTCGGCACGCTCGCCAGCGCCCAGTATCAGCACGCGCCGCTGGAATACCTTGGCGTCCACCAGGCGCAAAAACAGCGCACGGAAAGCGGCCACGGCAACAAAACCCAGGAACAGCGCGATAAACAAGACGCCACGGCCGACGTACGCCTGCGGCAACACGTAATACATCACCAGCAGGCCAAGTCCGCCCAATACGAAGCCCACCACCTGGCGTACCAGCTGGCCGAACCAGCTCGTGCGGATGTGTGACTGATACTGGCCCAGCGCCACCATGCCCAGCTGGATGACTACCGCGAACGCAAACGAGCGCTCCGGCATATGGCGCGAGAACGCGTCGAGTTCGGCCGGTTGAAGGAAGTAGCGCAGGTACATCGCTGTGTTCAGCGATAAGGCCAGCAGCAATAACTCCCCCAACCCCAATAGCAGAAGCCAACGCATGGTCTGCCGATGCAGAAAACGCAACATACCCCTTCCCCCTATCCCATCTCAGGTGTCGCCATTCGTCTTGCAAGACGTACGCCACCACCCCTCTTGAAACGTTCTGTCCTGGTCTCCAGGACCACAATCTCTACACCAAATATATTAAAATAACAATACAGACCCGTCACACTCCAGTGTTTCCAAGGGCTTGGCGAGGACTCACAAAGCTGAACGGAAGCGATCCGGCGCTTCGGTTGCGTAGGCCGGATTCCGGGAATTCATTCAATCTGACGCAGATGACAACCTTGATGCCGTCTGGCGCAGCGCCCATCCCGCAGCAGAATCAGCTGTCGGTGGCCTCGGCATGAAGCTTGTCGGGCAGCTGTTTGAGCTCCCTCCACCACCCACCGTTCGCCCTGGGCGCAGCCGCAGAGCGGCGAAGTCGAAGGGGTTCCGCGAGGCTTCGACTTCGCGCCTTCGGCCCTACGCTCAGCATGAACGGTTTCTTTTGCCCGATCAGGGTCATCAAGCGATCGGGCCATGAGGAATGTGACCGTTGGCGCTCGATATCGACGCCCACCGTCGCAAGACACAAACCGGATCGGCCCAACCAAAAACAAAAAACCCGCCAGAAGGCGGGCTTTTTGGTTCCTCAAGTCAACGATGTCGGCTTAAAGAATGTAGACAAACATGAACAGGCCAAGCCAGACCACGTCGACGAAATGCCAGTACCACGCCACGGCCTCGAAGCCGAAATGGTGGTCCTTGTTGAAGTGTCCCTTCAGCACGCGGAACCAGATGACCGCCAGCATGATCGTGCCCAGCGTCACGTGCAGGCCGTGGAAGCCGGTGAGCAGGAAGAAGGTCGAGCCGTAGACGCCGCTATGCAGGGTCAGGTTCAACTCCTTGTAGGCCTCCATGTACTCATGCGCCTGGAAGTTCAGGAACAGCGCGCCCAGCAGCACGGTCAGGCCAAGGAACACCAGGATCTTGCCGCGGTGCCCGGCGCGCAGCGCGTGGTGCGCGATCGTCACGGTGACGCTGGAGCTAAGCAGGATCAGCGTATTGAGCAGCGGCAGACCCCACGCCGGCACGGTCGAGAATGCACCGCCCACATGCTCCGGACCATTGCCACCGTTGGCACCCCACGATGCGGCGTAATTGCTCCACAGGAATTCGTGGGTCAACACACCATGGCCTTCACCGCCGAGCCAGGGCACCGAGTACATGCGGATGTAGAACAGTGCGCCGAAGAACGCACCGAAGAACATCACCTCCGAGAAGATGAACCACATCATCCCCATGCGGAAGGACACGTCCACCTGGTGGTTGTAGTCACCAGCCAGCGACTCGTTGATGACCGAGCGGAACCAGCCGAAGAACATGCCCAGCACGCCGATCACGCCGATGGTCAGCACGGTCTTGCCGAAACCGGCGTCACCGGGCTCCGCATTCAACCAGTGCGCGGCACCGAACACGGTGGTGAACATGACCACTGCGGCCACGAACGGCCAGTAGCTTTTGGTCGGAATAAAGTAAGCGTCGTGCTGCTGACCCATGGTGAGACCCCGTGGATATCTCTTGATGACTTTTGCCCCGTCATGTCGCACGGGGAACTGCATGTTGTCCGGCCAGACCTCGCCGGTCGAGCAAAAACGTGTGGTGCTATTTCATCATCGTTATCTGCAGGAACGACAGCAGAAAGAACGCCACGGCGAGCGAAGCCAGGATGGTCACGGTGAGCCGTACACCCTTACTGCGACTTGCGATTTCGTGATCTGTCGTCTGCTGCATCATGTCGATTCGCTGGATGGTTATGCGTTGACGTTGCCGTGGGCCAGCTCATCGTCGTGAATCACCGGCGGCACGTCGAACGTGTGGTACGGCGCCGGCGACGGCACGGTCCACTCCAGGCCCTTGGCACCTTCCCATACGCGGTCGGTGGCCTTGTTCTTGGAGAAGAACGCGCAGTGGATCAGCACGCCCAGGAAGATCAGCTGCGAGGCGCCGAACAGGAAGCCGCCGATCGAGCTGACCATGTTGAAACTGGCGAAGGCCACGTTGTAATCGGGGATGCGGCGCGGCATGCCGGCCAGGCCCAGGAAGTGCTGCGGGAAGAACAGCACATTCACCCAGATCACGCTGTTCCAGAAATGCATCTTGCCCCAGAACTCGCTGTACATATTGCCGGTCCACTTCGGCAGCCAGTAATAGGTCGCCGAAATGATCGCGAAGATGGCGCCGGTGACCAGCACGTAATGGAAGTGCGCCACCACGAAGTAGGTGTCGTGATACTGGAAGTCGGCCGGGACCAGCGCCAGCATCAGGCCGGAGAAACCGCCGATGGTGAACAGGATGACGAACGCGATCGCGAATAGCATCGGCGTCTCGAACGTCATCGAGCTGCCCCACATCGTGGCGACCCAGTTGAACACCTTCACGCCAGTCGGCACCGCGATAAGCATCGTCGCGTACATGAAGAAGATCTCGGCGCCCAGCGGCAGGCCGACCGTGAACATGTGGTGCGCCCACACGATGAACGAGAGGAACGCGATCGAGGCAATCGCGAACACCATCGCCTTGTAGCCGAAGATCGGCTTGCGGGCGAAGGTCGGAATCACTTCCGAGATGATCCCGAACGCGGGCAGGATCATGATGTAAACCTCGGGATGTCCGAAGAACCAGAAGATGTGCTGGTACAGCACCGGGTCGCCGCCACCGGCCGCATTGAAGAAGCTGGTGCCGAAGTACTTGTCGGTGAGCAGCATCGTCACCGCACCGGCCAGGACCGGCATCACGGCGATCAGCAGGAACGCGGTGATCAGCCAGCTCCACACGAACACCGGCATCTTCAGCAACTCCATGCCCGGGGCACGCAGGTTGAGGATGGTCGCGATGATGTTGATCGCGCCCATGATCGAGCTGATGCCCATCAGATGGATCGCGAACACGGTGAAGGCGAGCGAACTGCTCTGCAGCGACAGCGGCGGCAGCATGGTCCAGCCACCGGCGGCACTGCCACCAGGCATGAACAGCGTGGACAGCAGCAGCGTGAACGCGAACGGCAGGATCCAGAACGACAGGTTGTTCATGCGCGGCAACGCCATGTCCGGCGCACCGATCATCATCGGGATCATCCAGTTGCCGAGGCCGACGAAGGCGGGCATCACCGCGCCGAAGATCATCACCAGCGCATGCAGCGTGGTCATCTCGTTGAAGAAATACGGCTGCATCAACTGCAGACCCGGCTGGAAGAGTTCCGCGCGGATCGCCATCGCGAAGCTGCCGCCGATGAAAAACATCGTCAGCGCGAAGATCAGATACAGCGTGCCGATGTCCTTGTGGTTGGTGGACATGCACCAGCGCTGGAAGAAACCTTTCGGCGCGCCGTGGTGAT